>Ga0210246_100010_pt1 | contig 147673 bp, 82 predicted proteins | sample ChrtobMetaP3_8mM_FD_155469 | JGI IMG/M metagenome (GOLD analysis project Ga0210246, IMG submission 155469) | Chrysochromulina tobin associated microbial communities from unialgal haptophyte culture, Seattle, Washington, United States - P3_8mM | ecosystem: Host-associated > Algae > Haptophytes >...
GTCAAATTACCGGTCAACTATCCCTCTCCCTCTTCCGGCACCGATTCCGCCTCCTCGTCCTCCCGCTCATTGGACCCCACATTTCAGCGGCCAGACCACACGAGTCGTGAAGTGTGGATGTGAGTGGAGGCGGGACGGCTTGAATTCTCAAGTGGGCCATCTTGCAACAGTCGTACTCGACTAACCTCAAGCACGAGTATGGAAAAGTAGTAGTAGACCGCGGAGTGCTGCATTCAAAAAACTGCACCAAAAACAGAGTTGCTGCCCGTGCGCGCGTTGTGTTAGGGTTTGAAGTTGATTTTTTGGCGGGAATCGCTGAAGACCAAAGTTGATCGATTCAACTGACCTTTTAAGTAGACTGCTTTGCATGCAACCGGTGTGATGGCGTCGTCAGAGCTGCGTGAAGCAGTGGCAGTGGGCGTCTGGTTCGTCGGCATGGTGACGCTGCTGATGCGGGCTCAGGCCCGCCCTCGTACACCGGGCATCGCTACACGTATCGACACGCATCACTTGCAAGTCGGAAAAGGGCGGCGATCTCGCTTTCAGAACTCGCAGGTGCCACCCATATATTGTGCGGCGGGATCACGCGAGTACCAGGCGGTGATTGCGACCATACTCGACTCGAGCGATGTCGTGCTCGAAATCGGCTGCCAGCTGAACAGTCTGACGAGGCTCATGTCGGAGCGGGCCTCCGCGGTCGTGGGCGTAGACCTGGACAGGAAGGCGCCCACGACCTCGGAGCTGCGCTCAAACGGATTCTACCGGAAGCACAGTGATCCAGCCGAGTTGGGGCTATCCAATGTCGCCTTCCACCTCATGGACACATGGGACCTGCAAATCCTGCTCGAGGCGGCACGCGCCGGCCCGCACGCTGCCGTGAGCATCGTCGTCGTCGATATGACCGTCGTGCTTGGGAATGATCTCGTGCTCGAGGTGCTCGCGCTGTTACGGGCGCTGCATCGGCTACTCTCGCCGCGCGCGCTCGTCGTCAAGTCACGTGCGCTCGCCGGCCTACAGCACCGGCTGCGTCCCGCGCCGGCGGCCTGCCCACTTTCCGACGAGCTGCAGCGACGTGTGCTCCTCATAGCAGCCGACCTGGTGCACGACTATCGGTGCGCGGCTCTCAGCCGGCTGCATCTGCTGAAGCCGGGCGAAAGCGCACTCGAGATTGGGTGCCACGTCGGCGCGAGCACGGCGCTCCTCGACCAAGCGATTGCGGCTCGCGGCGGCGGCCGCTGCGTGGGCGTCGACGTGAGCGACGCCATCATCGCGCGCGCACGCGCGCTCCACCCGAATGTACTCTTCGAGGTCGCGGACGCGTGGGATGCGGCGAGCCTAGTGAGCAGCCTTGCGCGATGCGGCGTGGGACCGCCGAGTCTACTCCTGCTCGACGTTGGCGGCCTCTCGGGATCCAGCGGCACGCTCGACGCCCTCGCCCTCGTGCGAGTGCTCTGCGCTCTCTTCCATTCCAGCCTGCGTGTGCTCGTCATCAAGAGCAGCTGCATGCGGACCCTCGCTATGCAACTGCGACCCACGCGCGAGGTGGTGCCACCGGACGCCAAACAAGGCCAATTCGGGCGCAGCGATCATTGAACAAGAGCGTTCTCTCCTGCATTTCACGCCCCGAAGCTCGACGCCCCTCCTCAACCTAATCCTGCGTGGCCTACCAGGTAGATTCCGAGTAGGCGGCGAGTGTTGACAGCCGATTCACACCGAAGGCCGAAACCGCCACGTGTCATAACAAAATGGCGAGTGACCCGCCTCAATTCATCATCGTCTCGTGCGTGAAGTCACGGGCCGAGCTGCAATCCATCGAGCATGCGGCAGTCGTCCGCGACTTTTTGCCATCGCTCGTCAAGACAGTCACTCTCGAGGAGCGCCGCGCGTGGCGCATCAGCCTCTACCTGTGCGCTGATGATACTGATCAGTTCTACGTGAGCCAGGCTGCGGCTCTCCGCAATGCGAGTGCGACGATCGCGCCGTGGCTGACGTTGCGGCTGCTCTTCTACACGGCCACACAGAATCGCGTTCCCAATCGCGAAGCGGCACTTCAGGCCTATGCTGACGGGGCGGAGTACCTGCATCGCACGAATGACGACATCTCGTTCATGAGCTCGCATTGGCTGACTGACGCCGTGACGGCGCTGCGATCCCTCAGCCCGCCCAATGTTGGCGTGGTGGGCCCGAAGGTGTATGGCGATGGCATCCGCGGCGGCGCGACGACCCTCGACGTCGTGCATCGCACCCACCTTGACATCTTCCATGACTACTACCCGCCGCAGCTTGACAACTGGTTCGTCGATGACTGGATCGCCTTTACGTACACGCGCGGACGCAAGCGACGCACGTTTGTGCTCGCCGGGCACAAGCGCTTCCCTTCATTGTTTTGGCGCGTGCAGCACGTCTTCACGCATGGGCGCCGGTACAAGGTAGCGATGGCACAAAAAGGGCTGCTTCCTGCCCTGATCGAGTGTGGTCGCGACGCCGTGGATGGATGGATCAATCACACTGGGAGAGCGGCTGCTGCTTGCGCGAGCGGTGCGGCTGCGCCACCGCCATGGCCTCGCGTCTCTTGTCGTGCCGAGGTCCAGCTGCCGACCGCCGACCGGAGCGCGCTTGCATCAGGCTGGCCCGACGCCTACACGCCCGTGACGGCGCCTGCTTGGGGGGTGAGCGCCGTGACGAGTGCCTCAAAGCGAGCCTCCGCGCCCAATCGTACGCGCGCGCACCACGACGTGCCGCCGCCCGAGCAGGTGTGTCGGCCGCGGCTCGAGGCCATCCGACCGCTCGAGAATGCGGGATTGTACAAGCAGGCCGCCGGCTACTGTGCGCAGCTCCTGCCTATCGATCGGGGCAGGTGCATGGCCACATCCTCCCAATAGAGAGAATAAGAGTGTACCATCCTCGCAATCCTGCCGTACATTTATCATTTTTCTTTATCTGGAAGTTTGTATCTGGTAGTTCTGTATCTGCCAAATCTGGAACTTTGCCCTCGCTCAGCGGAAACCCACACGAGCCTCCGGACGAACGGGGCGTAAGACGTCGTAACTGCCGAACGCGACTCGAACTGTGTTCGGAACCTATCCTGGTGACCCCTTACGGTTACACGTGCCGTTACGGGGTTACTCGTGCCGCATCAGCTCCATGGAGAGAACGTCCATCGTCTTCCGGCGGCGCACCTGATCGGGTTCGCGCCCTTCCTCCTCCTCCTCGAAGCTCGCGGCCAGTGCGCGCACGCCTGCGAGGGCAGCGGCGCCGTGCTCACCGTGGCACAGACGTCGGAGCAGCGCCAGACACGGACCCCACGCTGCGAGTCGTGCGCCTTCGAGCGCGGCTTCGGCGGCGTGCCCGCCTGGCGTGGGCACGGCGGCTGTCGGCGGCTGCGCATGGGCGGCAGCAGAGGCGGCAGCCAGCATAGGTGGCGTGGCGGCCTCGAGGGCGAGTGTCACGCCAAAGGAGGTGGCGGCGCCAGCATCGAGAGCGCCACGCGCGTGCGCCATCTCGATCACACTCAGTAGCTGAGGGACGAGGGACGGCACGTGGCAGCCGACCGTGGCTAGTGCGTTCACGAGAGGTGCTTCGAGTCGAGGCAGCCGCGCAAGCACGTGCGCCGCCGCCAGGCGCGTCGTCGCGGGCAGGTCGGCGAACGGACCAAGGAGAGGCGGCGCCGTGGCGAGCGCGCCGCGCGGAGTCGCCGCAAAGAACGGCACTAGTGCCAGTTGTAACGGCGGGATCGTATCAGTGGTGCGACCAACGGCAAGCAATGTCTGCAGCATGGCGTGGCTGAGAGCGGGGCGCTGGTCGCGGGCGAGCCAGAGCAGCTTCGGTAGCGACTTGAGCACACGTGCAGCGAGCGCTGCCGGCAGCTCGACGGCCATCGCGCCGATGGACTCAGCCGGGCTGCCATCCCCCTTGTCGTTGCGGGCCGCGCCGCCGCTGGCGGCGCTGCCGCCGCCGCCGCCGCCGCCGCGGCGGCCTGCGACGAGAGCATCTGTGAGGAGGGCGAGGAGGGGTAGCCTACACGGAGCCTTCATGGCGCTGCCCTCCCACAACTCTACAAGCGCGTGCTGCAGCTGGGACTTGACCCCAGGCGCGACCCAACTGCACCCGAGCAGAGCGCGGCACGCTCGCAACAGCTGGGTCGAGTGCTGATGGCTTGGAGTGGCTGCCGAGTCATCAGCGCCGCCCGGCGCGAACTCCCTGCAGAGGTACGCTGACAAGCGTGCGCAGAGCGACCGGTGCGTCGCCTCGAGCTCGGCCGCGAGATTAGATCTCGTCGCCTCGAGCTCGGCCGCGCTGCCGTGCGATGTGCTCGGAAGCGCGGCCAGCTGGAGGCAACAGAGCTCACAAAGTGCCGCGTCGAGCGCTCGGCGCTTGGCGGCCTCGATGGATGCGCCGCCGCCGCCGTCGCCGCCCAGCGGTACGTGCGGGGCGATGTGCTTGAGCAGCGGCGCAGAGAGTGCCCTGGTCAGAGGTGCATGCATCATTCCGCCGCCGCCGCCGCTGTCCTCATCATCGAAGCCTCGTAGGCCATCGGCGTCGGCATCCGGGCCCTGCAGCGGCCTGGCAGGTGAGGCTTCGCAAAGCAGCACCTCACGGCACGCGGCCACGACCGCCGCAGCGCAATCGACCGCCGCAACAGAGGAGGTGCTGCGCCCGCCAGTGCGCCTGCCCGCCGCCGTCGCGCGCTCCCTCACGCTCAGAAGCACGTCAGCTGACGTGGCGGCGGTGACCCCACTCTCGAGCCACCAGCGGACGAGCAGCGAAGGGAGTGGCAGTAGCTGCGCGATGAGCGCCGCCCCGCTCGCGCGCTCGGCGGCGGCAGGTGCGGAGGAGGCGTTCGCGGCCAACGGCTGCGAGGGCGGCGGCAGCTGAGGTGCGCCACGCCAGCGACCGAATCCGTAGAACGATTGTCCAATAGCCGCAGGCGCAGCTCCTCGGCCGGACGCGCCGCCCGTCGCCTTCGTTGGCGACCCGTCATCGCCCTCGACCAGGTCCTGCCCGAGCTCCTCCTCGTCCTCGTCGTCGTCCAATCGCGCCTCCACCGCCTCCTCCGCCTCCTCTGCCTCCTCGTCCTCAGACCCCTGCCCGAGCTCGTCGTCGTCCATCGCGTCGTCCTCATCCTGATGGTCCGTACCGGTAGCCGCCGCTCCGTCGCCGGCATCCGCGCCTCCTTGAGACGTGGACCACCCTCGCGTGCGGCCGGATTCCTCCGCTGGCATATCGATGCCAGCTCCGACGGCGGCGCCGCCGTCCACCTCCTCTGTGGCCCCGCCGGCTGCTAGCCGCTGCATAAAGAGCACCGCGCGTAGGGCACGTACGGTACTCGCCGCATCGTCGAGGGAGCTCGCGGCTGCGCGGTCCCCCGTGGGCGCGGCGCTGTCGAGCATCTCAACCAGGCTGGGCACGAGCTGCACGGGCGGCGGCACGACCGCGCCCGGCCGCAGCTCGATGAGCAGCTGGAGCAGCTCGAGCGCGTCGACGCGCACCGGCCGATGAGGATGCGTGAGAGCGGACTGCAGCCGCAAGCAGACTGCTTGTTCATGAGGACCGAGCGCGCCGGCAGCTTCGAGCTGCGTGAGTACGGTGCGCAGCAAGCCACGCGATGCACGCCGGACGCGTGGGTACTCATCCTCGCTCAGCAGAAGCGCACGCTGCAGCACCGTCGGCGCGATCGGTGGCAGCACCTCCGGGAATCGGGTGAGGAGCTCGGTCAATCCCTTGAGGGCATCGTGCCGCACGTCGCTGTTGTAGTGGTTGAGCTGCGCGAGCAGCTCGCCCGAGGTCAGCTTGCGGTGGCTCAACGGCTCGCCCTTGTCCTTGTCCAGCCCCTGGTCAGTCAGCACGACTGAGCGCGCCTTGAAGGCGGTACTCGTTGAGTTGGTCGGAGCGAGCTTCTTCTTTCCAACCTTTTGCTTCTTCTTCACGAAGTCGCGGGCGTGCTTCGGCATTGTTGGGCCCGCCGGCTGGATGGACCTCGTCGATGACGTCGCCGCTCGGTCGGGCGAGTGGTTGAAGCCTCCGGTGTCGTACCGCAAGGTCTTCCCCTCATACCCCCCCGTGCTGAGTCCCCCTCTTCTTGTACACCCCCAGTTCATCTACTAACAGTAGCTCAATGTATACATGTATGTACCTGTGAGCTGCCCTGTGCCTCACCCACGACACCTTGACCCTCCGCGACACCAGGCACGTCTCAAGGTCTCATATGCGCGTGCGTTCGCACGCGTGCCACCCCGCCATCGTGCCAGCCCGCCATCGTGGGCCGGGTCACAGGCCACCGTTCACTGCGCCTTCTTCTGCGCCGCTGCCTTCTTCTCCGCACCCTCGAGGACGTGTTTGCGGTAGAAGAGGCTGATGAGCACGAAGGCGGTCCCGTAGCAGACCAGCACCATCGCAAGCGGTAGGCCGTCGTGCCAGGCGGCGAGCAGGCCACCGAGTGTGGGCCCCACCATGCCCGCCACCGACTCGACCGACTCGAGCACACCGATGAGGCCGCCGAGCTGGTCGCCGTCGGCGAGCGAGGAGCATGCGGTCGAGATTGCGGTGTTCATCACGCCGAGTGCGATGACCATCGGCACGTACAGCGCGTACACGACCTCGAGGTGCGGGGTGGCGAGCGCGATCGGACGGAAGCCGCCAAGCACCGCGACGCACAGCAGCAGCAGCCGCGACGAGTCGCGCCCAAAGAGCCGAATGAGCGGCTTGGCGACAGCCCCTTGGCTGAGAGCGTACGTCAGCCCGATGAGGCCCATGAAGCGAGCATGGTCCGCAGGTGTGAAGTCGAAGCGCCGCTTGATGGACACTTGCCAGATGGGGGCGTACAGGTGGAAGGCGAGAGCCATGAGCAGCCGGAGCACGAGCAGCAGCTGCGCGCCGCGCAAGCGCAGCGCGGGCATCTCAACGAACGCGCTTAGCTGCACACGCCAGCCCGCCGCCACAGCAGCCGGCGCAGGAGCCCTCTGGGCAGGACGGGCATCGCTCATCGGCGTCGCGGGCGTCGGCTGCATGGCTCTCTGGACGGCGTCGGGCGCGACCTTGGGCTCGGCCTTGCGCGCGGTCGTGGGCAGCAGGAGCAGCAGCACGCCCGACGAGGCCGCGAGCAGCAAGCTCAGTGTGAGCGCCTGCGTGTACGACGTGACCAGAAGTGTCGCCAGCAGCGGGCCCGCCATGAAGGAGAGGCCGATGCACATGCCGAGCTTGCCCACGGCGCCCGCGAGGTCGGCCTTGGAGCCGCCCGCCGCCTCGACATAGTCAGTCAGCAGCGCCTTCGACACGCCAAAGTTTTGGTTGAGAAGCGCCGTCGGGACGATGGCGTACCACATGCCCTCGACCGAATCCATGCCAAGGTTGATCGCGATGCTCAGCAGCGTCGCGGCGAGCCCGAGCCAGAGCATCGGCATGCGGCCGAAGCGGTCGGACGCGCGGCCAATGACCGTGGCGCCCACCAAATTCAGGCCCGAGCGGAGGCTAGTCTGGCCGCCGCGGCAGAGAGCGTCGCACCCGAAGTCATCGAGCCGGCGCTGCATGAAGGGCATCGTCACGCTGAAGCTCGTGACGAGCAAGAAGGAGGCCACCGACACGGAAAGCACGCCGGGAATGCTCTTGGCGACTGTGCTCGTCGAAGGCTCCTTGGGCTGAGCGGCGCGACGCCGGCGAAGGGCAACATAGATCAGGCCGAGCAGAGCTGCACCGCTGGAGAGGGCTGCGATCGCTCGTGGTGTCGAGAGGCTCTCGACGAGCGTTGGCTGCGGCGGCGGCGGCGGTGGCTTCACTTGCCAGGGCCACTTGAAGGCCCGAAGGGCAGCCATTGCGCACACGGTGGAGCGACCCAGATTCTCCGATGTCCGCGAATCCCCCGAATTCGAAGTTACAACCTCTATTTGAGAGCACTTGGACTCCGGACACTTGAGGACGCGTGATCAGGGCACCTTGTATTGTCTGTGCGTGGACAGGAGGCAGCCATACAATCCACGTGTCCTGCCGAGTGAACACCTCTCCTCTCGTTCACAAGTGACAAGCGAAGCGGCATTGCCCGAGCGTCACACAGCGTGCTGTGGGGAAAGGAGAGGTGTTTACTCAACAGCCACGTGTCGTCATGGGCGTTTCCGGGACTTCTTTTTTGAACGGTTTTCTTTCATGGCCGATCGCACGTGTTGGCCAGCGGCCAGCGGTCGCTCAGATGCCTTTCGAGACGGCCACCACCAGCGTGTTCGGGCTTGATGCGAGCAGTCCCAAACGCTCAAAGTCCAACGTGAGCGAGGCGGTGGTGAAGAGCGCCGAACGGCACGCCACCAAATGGATGCGAGCGAGCGCGATGGCGCATCTCGGGTTGGCCATCCGTTCCGATCATCAGACGAAGATGCCCAAGAGCGAGCACAAGAGCGGGAGCACCGACTCGAGGCCCTACTGGATGCAGGGGGACGAGTCGCTCAACACCAAGGCGGCGTGGGCCCAGCGAATGAAATTGCGCGCACACCCTGCGGTGCTGGCGAAGCTGCAGATGTGGTGGGAGTGCATGATCGCCTCGGTCCAGTCGGTCGATCCCGAGCGCACCACCATCGACAAGGCCTCGTACGTACGGGTATCGCGGCTGCTGCACAAGGCGATCATCGAGGAGTGGGACGAGGCGGACGCGACCCAGTGCGCCGAGGAAGACTGGAAGAACGACGCGGGTGGGCGCACCAGCATTGACCAAGGGCGATTCCTCGACTGCGTCTTCGAGCTCGCCGACATCTGGACGCGCACCATCGAAGCGGACGAGTACGCCTCCTTCTTACAGCGGCTGCTCGACGACGTGGCGACGACGGGTGGTGACGGGCAGCGCTACTTTTGGAGGGAAGAGAGGGACACGAAATATGGCGGCTACATCGTGGTCGACGACGACGAGGATGCGGATGCGGACGCTGCTGCCGCTGCTGCTGCCGCCGCCGCCGCCGCCGCCGCTGCTGCTGCCGCTGCTGCTGACAGCGGCGGCGGAAACGGCGCTGGCAAGGACGGTGGCGCGGGCGCGGGCGCCGGCGAGGGCACCGGTGGCCCTCACGGCGGCAAGGGTGGCGATGACGGTCACGGCATCAAGGGCGTTAAGTCTCCACGTGGAAAGGGCAAGAAGGCCAAGGTCGGCGGCGAGGTCGGTGGCCACGGCAGCCATGGAAGCCACGGCGGCAAGCACGACAATGCGCACGCAGGCGGTTCGGGCGGCCATGGAGGCGCGGGAGAGCACGTAGGCGCGTCCTCCATGGGCGGGAGGCGCGAGCACCACGACGGGCATCACAATCGGCATCACGAGCGCGACGAGAAGGAGAAGCATGCAAAGGAGGCGCATGGCAAGGAGGAGCACGCCAAGGATGGCAGGGAGGAGTGGCGCTACTCGGGTCAGGGCAAGGAGCACTACGTCACAGGGTTGGGCGTCGGGAGCGAGGCGGCGCATGAGGAGGAGTGGAAGATTGGCGAGCATTGGAAAGTCGCCGGGCATGGCGGCCTTGAGGAAAGGAAGCCTGGGATGGACTGGGGCGACAAGGAGGAGGCGCCCAAGGGCACGCAACTTCCGCCCATCGCCCGCGCCCGCGCCAATGACAGTAAGAATGTCTCGCAGTCTCTGCCGTCTCTGCCGGCAGAGTCCAACTCAGTGCCCAAGATCTCCAAGGCGCAACGGCGCGAGGTGCGTGAGGGGCGCGTCATCTCGGCCTACGGAGATCCTGGACCAAAGCCAACGGCCAGAGTGAGCGTCGCCGCGGCTGGCTTGGCGCTGAAGCAAGACATCGACTTCCTGCTTAAGGCCGTGGCCGCAGAGCGGTCGCCCGGCGCCCGGCTCAATGGGCAAGGCGCGTCGTCACAGGCTGCGCCGCCCTTGCAGCGGATGCGAAATGCTGTCTTCAAGCTGCGCTGGCTGCGCAAGTTTATGGGTCTGTCCGCGACCATGGCCTTCCTAGCGAGAGGAGGTGGCCAGGCAGGTGACCTCGGGTCGGCGCTGGGCGACGCGGCTGACCGCGAATTGGCATTGATGGGGGCGCCCAGAACGGCGCCCACCAAGGCGAGGGACAGCCTGGGGCGCACGGCAGGGGCGCCACCGCGCAAGGACGCTAAGGGAAGGGTCCGCCCTGGCCAATTGCAGGGCTTGCCAAAGGCCAAGGTGTACGACAGCAAGGCCCCTGTCAACGCGTACGATGCGCAGCACCAGAAGCAAGAGCGTGTGGCGACCGTCTCATTTGGCTTCGACGCAGAGCCGGCGCTGAGACTCCCGCCGCTGCGCGGCGGCCCGAAGCGCAACTTTTAGGCGCGCAGCGACATGGACATCATCATCACACTGTCAAGATCTTGTTCGCGGGTTCATGACGGATGAGCAGGGTCGTGCCCGGGAACGAACGTTCAACGGAAGATGAAGACAGCACGTTTGTCCGTTTATTATTATTTTAAGTGCCGATATGATATCGGGCTATGGAAAGGACCAAGGACCAAGGTGGGGTCGGGTCCTACTTTTTTCCCTGTAAGCTGTATAGGTCCACTTCTGCTACATCTAGTAAACAACCCACCACCCGACATGCCGCGCCACACTGTGCCGTCATTCGTATAACGCATGCGCGCCCCGCCGCCCGCGCCGCTCTGAGGTCGGTCAGTTACAAATCTCTCTCTCTTTGACTGAGGTCGGTCAGTGCACAGCACACGGTCGTAGGTTTGCCGCACTTACCGTCCGCTGAATGCCGTACCCCACGGCCTCCACGACGAATTGTGGCTCCTCGCCCAGCCGCACAGACGCCGCTCGCCTAGAGATGATGCGAACTGACCACCAGCCGCCCTCGTGGTAGGCCTCAACCTCGTTGCCGACGTGTAGCCGACGCAGCCAACCGGCCACCGGCGGCGAGGGAGGGGATGCGATGGCACTTGCAGGCACCCATTCCCGTAGTTTGCGTGGTGAGAGGGTACCCTTGGCCTCTGGGGTGGCCCCGTCATCCATATCATCCAGGCTATCGTCAGCTGCTTCGAACTCTTCGTACTCGACGAACGCCTCTGATCTCCACGCAGCGCCTCGCCACCTAAGCAACGTGGCCGCATACTTGCTGCCCACGAGGCCCTCATCTTGCATCTGCACCTCGACACACACCGGCGCCGTCGCCTTCGTCTCGGTGCTGCATCTCGGTCGGGACTTTTTCACCGTCTCCCCCACAGCGCTGCGCGACGTGTGAACCGTCCCTTCGGGGGAGACGTACCGGTAGTGGCCGTCTCCGGACCTTCGGTACACTGTCCATCCGGTGGCGGAGGCGCCCACCCATAGCCTCGTATCGATCTCGTCAGCAGACAGCGAGGCACGCTGCACGCCAGCTCCCTCCTCACAGGGCTCCGTGCGCACCTGTCGGCGCCAGTCCGAGCCCTCTTCCTGCCACGAGAACCAATCTTCCCACTGATCTGAGCCGTCGGGCAGCACGATGCGTGCCTGGAAGGTGCCATCGACGAGGACGGCGATCACCTCGGCTGGCACCCACACAGCCGGCGCGTCCTCGCTTGCCGCGACTTCAACCTCAACCGTATCGCCCTCGAGAGGCCACTGCCAGCCGTTGGGCGGCGCCGAAGAGTCGCGCACAGGGCTCATACCTTGTGGTAGCTGCTGCTGCTCGAGCTTGTCAATCTCTGCCTTGTGGTGTGCCATGCTCACGAGGTTCCGAGCCTTGCTGGCCGCTGCCTCCTCGCCCTCATCTCCATCCTCCTCGCCCGGCTCTGCCGCCGCTCGCTCCGCCCCGACGTGCCTCGCGTAGCACAAGGCCGCCTCCTCCGGCGTTGCAAAAGTGCCGAGGAGCCTCCTGTTACCATTCACTTTGATCTTCGCCTGGTACTTGCCGCCATGCTTGCGCACACCCCTGAAGCCCGTCTCATTGATCGACGACGGTAACAGCTCAAGCCCCTCGGCCGCCGCGGCCGCCCTGGCCGCGTCCGCCGTGAGCGGCTCTTGGGTAGGCTCAGACACCGCGCTGCGCTCCTCACGTCGCATGGCCTCGAGCTTGGAGAGCTCCTCACGCTCCTTGGCGTCACTCCCTGCGAGACTCGCGGCCGTCGGCAAGAGGGCACGCGCGTTGCCCATGGTGAGATAACGATCGTCGATGTACTCGTATTGCTCCTGCGATAAGCGCTCGATGGAGTTCGATGAAGTTCGGCCTCTTTGGCGATTCTTCTTGACCTCCTCGGCGATCCTCTCTGCCTGCACGAGAAGCGGCTCGTGGCGCCCGTGCTCGACCCACGGAGCTGCTGCATCCTCGGGGGGTGACCACTGTGCGAGTGGGATGACGTGAGCCTGAAACTTTTTGCCAATTCGCGCCTGGAAGCCCTCAAACCCGTGTCGGACCTTTGCAAGCCGTGTCGGCAGGGCGCGCGGACCAACGGCGACAGGCCACCGGCGACGGACCACCGGCTTCGGCGAGCCACTGGCGGCGGAGGCGGCGGCGGAGGCGGCGGAGGCGGCGGCGGCGGCGGCGGCGGAGGCGGCGGCGGAGAAAGATGAGGCCTCTTCAACGGAGGCGTCGGGAGTAGAGGCGAGGGCGGCAGCAAAGGCGTCGGGGCCGGCGGCAGAGCCGGCGGCGGAGGCGGCGGCAGCGGAGGCAGTGGCGGCGGCCGAGGCGGCGGCGGAGGCGCTGGCGCTGGCCATGGAGCCGGCGGCCGAGGCGGCATCCGTCGGACTAGTGGCTGCGGCGCAGCTCGGGCAGAACCAGTCGCCCACGGGGACTGTGTAGATAGGTGGCGTCAAGCATTGCAGGTGGAGAACCTTCGGGCACGAGTCACACAGTAGCAGCTCGTTGCCTTCGACCCAAGAGCTGACATCACACACCTGGCACGACTCGCCACGCTCGCCCTCCTCCTCGGTGGCCGTCGGCGGTCGCGCGTCGGCCGGAGACTTGCTGGCGGCGGCTGCCGGCGCCTTGGGCCCAAACTTGCATTTGACGTAGTAGAGGGTCGAATAGCGCTGCCCCGAGGGCGACACATACACCCAGCAATGCCCTGCGCCGCCACCTATCTTCGACTCGATCGACCAGCCCTCAGCCGCGGCGCCCGCCCACAGCGCGGCGTCGATGGCGGTGGCGTCGATGGTGGCGTCGGGGTCGAGCCGCTGGCGCTTCGCCGTGGAGGCTTCCCGGGTGTCGTCGGGGCTGAGACCCTCGGGCGGTCTCGGAGCCACCGAGAGGCACCTCGAGGTCGTTGAGGTCGTTGGGAGCCACGTCCATTGCGAAGTCCACTGTGTGGTCCTCTTTCGCTGGATCGATCTGCTGGTCTGAGCCTTGGGCCGCTTCGCTGCCTGAGCCATGGGCTGCTTCGCTGTGGTCCGCGTGACGACCTCGACGAGCTCCATCGCGTCGTCGTCGTCGTCGTCTTCTTCTTCGTCTTCGTCGTCGTCGTCGCCGCCGCCGCACCAATCAGGCTGTGATGCGGCCGAGCGCAGAGCGCGCGTGACGGCGCAGCCCGCCAACCACGCTGTCTCAAACAGTCCCAAGCTCACGTGATTCACCTGCGCCTGCCAGCACCTGCGGCGTGCATCTGGGTACACTCCAAAGTAGCCGCTGCTCGTGCGCATGCTTGCAATCGGTTCGAGTGTCTCTTCCTCGGCCACTGGTGTACACGGCATTCCCACGCTTGCGAGAGTGCGACGGGCATGCTCTCGGCCTTGCTGCTGGTGAATTGCTCGTTGGCCCCGCGACGACGCGACGACGCAAAGTCCTTGCCCATGGCCGCCACCCTCCTTCTCCTCAAGGCACTCCTCGTTCTCCTCCTCCTCGTCGTCCTCCGCGTCCTCGTCCTCGTCCTCGTCCCCCTCCTGCCCCTCCCCCTCGTCATCGTCGTACTCCACCTTTCGTTTCCCCCTTTGGCTCCCACCCGCGCTGTTGGAGGTGATCTCGCCAGGGCGCTCGACGTGGAGCATGCTCGAGAGTGAGCCACTGTTGCCTTCCGACGGCGTTCGCGCCACCATGAAGCCCGGGCAGACGTGCCCCCTCCGAAACATGCCGCACGTGCTGCATCGCTGTTTCGGAAGGGGCTGGAGGGGCTCGACCTTGCGACGTAGCGCGCTGGGCTTGGGCTCAAGGTGCTCGCGCTCGATCGAGCCGATCATTCTCTCGACCGCCGAGCGCACCCCCATGGGGACCTCATGCTCGCGCTCGATCGTACGGATGATTCGATCGAGTGCGAGTCGCACATTCTTCGGGTGGAGGATCTTCACCGACATTCCCTCGGCTCGGTGGGGCTTCGAGGACAGCTGGTGGCCAATGGTTGCTCCCGATTCAAGTCCGTACCACTCGGGAGAACGTTTGGGGCGCTGTGGACGTACCACGGGTTGAATCATCTCCTTTGGACGGCGTGGTGCAGGGACACGGCCCTTGGAACTTGCGGCAGAGGTGAGCCCTCCACCATCGAGACCGAGAGCGGCCAGCACCTCCTTGTTTCTGGCGATGTTCTCGGCGCGTTGCCGCTCGTAAGCGGATAACATCCACACGCTGCACGAAAGTCAGTCTTGTTGACGCGAGTCAATGTCACTCACGTCGAGAGTTTCGTCACGTTCCGGTTTCACTGCCAATGTTTATAATGCGACACCCAAGACACCGGACCGGCGTAGCGAGGGGAGACTTCAGTGCACAAATTGTATCCCGTGTGTCCGGTTCAATAACACCGGGGGGAGCCGGGACACGGTTATCGTACCGGGTATGACTTAACACCGGGGCGAGCCGGGACACGGTTCACGTATGACTTGACTCGACTTGACTTGACTTGACTTTCTGCATCTGAGGTGAGCTGAGGAGTTGAGAACTTCGATTGGAATTTGAGTCGCATGCTGGTCGGGTCGGCCGGCCTCCCCCCAGGACGCGTGCTGCAGGCCAGCAGCACCGTGTCATCGAATGCCCCGGACCCAGGTTCAACGAACATGACGAGCGCATTCTTGGGCGGTGCAGGAGGATTGATGGCCATCACCTTTTTCATCATCATGCGATCGCGACGGGCAGCTCAGGTTGCACAGGCTCGTGCTCTTGCGCTTCAATCGGTGAGTCCATCCGTGGACATCGAAGCGAGCTGCGCCACCGCTGCGACTAAATCATCCTCGGCCATCTGCACGGTGCCGGATCGCCGGATGGATACGGTGACGACACACTCGGACGCATCACTGAGGCCCGAGACACCTGCGCAGCCTGGTAAATCAGACTTTGCGCCTCGAAAACCAGACTTTGCGCCGCCGCCACCCACGTCGATGCGCGCGCCGCCACCACCCATCCCCATGCGGGCGCCGCCGCCACCTACGCCGATGCGTGAGCTCACACCGCGGCGACGGCCACCGCCGACAGCACCAGCCATCACAGCGGCTGATGAGGCAGCCGAGGAGGCTCGACGGCAGCCACGCAAGAGGCATCGGCATCGGCGCCCGCGTGATGGAGCGAATTCCGCCGAAGGGGCTGCACCCAACGCACCGCCGCCTCAGCAGCAGCTGCCGCCTCAGCAGCAGTCGCCACAGCCGCGCCGAGCCTCGTCGCGCAACCTGAAGCGGCACGCGTCGTCCTTCTTGGATGAGGAGTTTGAGCGAAACGACGCGTTGGCGCATGCGGAGATGCCCGCGCAGATGCGCGAGCAGATCGATGCGCTGCGCAGAGAGCGCCGCCACGGGCACCGAGAGTCGCGCGAGATGCATCGCTCGCGCGAGCTCTCACGCGAGGTGACGCAACTCTTCCCGGGCGAGGACGGGCGCCGCTCGTCGCGTGAGCGCCATGGTGAGCGCCGACGTTCTCGCGAGACCGCCGGCAGCGCCGCCGAGGGCAGCTCGGTCGCACCCAACGCCGATGTAGGCGCACCACCGCCGCCGAGCAGTGCCGCTTGTGTGCGGCCGGCTGCCTCGCCGTTCCGCTCGGTGTGCGCGGCGCTGTCGAGTCGATGGGCTGGGAGCGCCGTGATGGGCGCCTGTGCGACCTCCGCGACGACGCCGCGGCCGCCCGCGATGACGCCGCAGCTCAAGCCTGCGTCGCCGCCACGTCGCACGCCGCGCCCGCCGAACTCGGCCGAGCAGGACGAGATGGCGGTCTTCATCGAGGCTGAGGTGACGAGGCAGAAGCAACACGCGGCCGTCTCACGTGATCTCGCGAGCGGCAGCTTCAAATGCGACTTCTCGGCCCCCGCTAAACTCCGCGTGCCTCCACGCGCGGCAGTCGGCGGCGGCGGCGGCGGCGGCGGCGGCGACAGCGGCGGCGACGGCGGCGGCGGCGGCGGCGGCGGCGGCGGCGTGCGACAAAACGGAGGAGGTGCAGGGTGTGCCAATGTAACTACCGAGCGCCAGATGTACGCAAGTGCGGCGGCGAGGGCTGCCGCCGAGCACCTGCCTGCCGAACGCCCGCCACGTCAGAGGCGCGAGGGCGGTGGCACCAAGCAAAAGAGGCGACCCGCGAAGGCGACCGAGGCGACCCGTGCTGCGGCCGAAGCGGCGCCGGAGGTCACACCCCGGAAGACCGGTGTAGAGGCACTACACGAGCGGCGTCGGGTGGAGGAGGCGACGTTCAAGCAGCGCGAGTCGAAGAAGCACCAGGCGGATAAGCTCCTGCACGAGTGGCTCGGGCGCACTCGCGGCGACGTCTACGAGATGATGGGCTCCGTGAAGCTCTTCACAGACCTCTTCGACAGCGACCCGCTCGCAGGCATCCTGCCGCAGCGCGGGCATGCGGCGCAGCTCAAGAAGGCGTGGCACAAGCTCGCCGCCAAGCTGCACCCCGACCGTCAGCAACAGAACTCGGTGGCCACGCAGGTCCTCGCCGAGGAGGTCTTCAAGGCGCTAACCATCGCCTACGCCAAGGAGAATGAGCGGCTGGGCGTGCGGGCGTGAGCGGGCCGGTCAGCGCCGCTTACTTAGCCACACGACCCGAGACCCGATCCCGAACGAGCGTCTGCCAAGTAGTTTTAACTAGCGACTAGGAAAGTTGAATTGATTTTTAGATATATTCAATGTTAATGTCGGGTTGCTCATCTCGTTCATGAGTTCGTGATTCTAGATCGCGTCGCAGAGCTCGCTTTTCGAGAAATCGAATCTCAAACTTCGAGGTTGATTTTCGAAAGCGTGGGAAATGCTTGGGACCTTCCTCCACCTTGTCTCGGCAGCAGCTTTGACGCCGACGCTGCACTTTGCGCATCGTTCTGTCTCAGCACCTCGATGCCCTCCTGCCGTGGTGAGTATGAGTGGCGAGCACGAGCCCGCGAAGCCTCTCGTGCATGAGCCATCGCAGCACGAGCTGACAGTTTTGGATGCGTCGGCCATCGTTGCGGGCTCAGTTGTGGGCGGCGGCTTCTTGGCGGTGCCACTATTCACCGCCCCGATAGGCGTGCTTCCGTCCGCGACAGTATTTGCTGTCACGTGGGGGCTTCTCGTCCTGTGCGGCCTCGCTTACACCGAGGCCGCCGCCGCAGTTCTGGCCAATGATGAGACGGGTGAGACGGGTGAGCGCGCATCAGTCCTGAGCGTCTCGCGTCGCTACCTGGGCACCCCGCTCGCCACGGTGCTGGCCGTTGTCTTCTTTATGCAGATGCTCATAATTGCGACCGCCAACCTCGTCAAAGCCGCCGAGCTCATCAGCGTTGTGTTTCCTGCGCTGCCGCATGGCCGGAGCATCGTACTGCTGGCAACTATCTTTGGTGTCTTCAATCTGGTCGCGACCTCACGCGTGATGGCGTCGGTGAACACCGCACTCACTGGCACCATGTGCGCCGGTTTCCTCGCGTTCTTCGTGGCCGTGGCCACCAAGAGTGCGCCGCCGGCGTCGGCGGTCCTAGCCAACCCGCAATGGAGACTGCTGCTGCCGCAGGCCGGCTGGGCTGTGCCGTTGTTCGTGAACACGCTGCGCTTCGGCGAGGCTGTGCCTGTAGTAGTCGGGCAGTTTGGGCTGCGGCGGTTGAGCAAGGCGCGCCTCGCCGTCGTCGTCGGCTCACTGGTGCCGATGCTACTCGCGGTCGGGTTGAGCGTTGCGGGCAGAGCCCTTAGCCTCGCAGGAATGAACAAGGCCATCGATCCGCTCATAGATTTCCTGCAGACGCCCGGGCTGGGCGCGCCAATCGTGCTCGTCAGCGCCGGCGCGATCGGCAGCACGCTGCTCGGAGTGCTCCTCGCGACCTCGCAGCTGCTCAGGGACTCATTTCGGCTCAGCAGCCCTCGCGTGCTCCTGGGCGCGCGTGCCGTCGTGCCGATCGTGATCGCAAGTCTTGCATGCCGCAGCACCGGGCTGTACCTCCGGCTACTCGCCTTTGCCGGCGCCTTCCCGTCGATCGTGCTCTACGCTCTGCTCCCGCCAATCCTCGCGCTCGCGGCACGCCGCCAGACGGGCGGGTTGGCGAGCGGCTTCGAGGCGGTGCCCGGTGGCCGGCGGACGCTGCGGCTGCTCGTGCTGCTCGCGTGCGGCCTGCTTGGTGTGAACGCGTGGCTCTGGCTGGTCTGAACCGGTTGGGCGGACAACAGCCGTAGTGGCTGCATCTCTCTCATGGGCCTCAGTTTGGGTGCGCTGCATGTGTGCAGAGCCGCCGCCGCGCCGCCGCCTCCACGTCTTCTGAGCGCTGTGAGTGGAGATCGGAGAGCGCTGAGAGAACGGAGATCGGAGTCGAGTGGAGAGTGCAGCCGAACCCAGTAAAGGCATTCTTTTTCATCGCCAGCTCCAATCGAGGACGCTATACCTCGGTAGACCTTACTGACTATACTGTACGGTGTACGCTGTACCAGAAACATACTGTCTCTGCCATGAGATGACGTTTGCTTATGCTTTTGCGAACGAACTGACTCTCACCTCTGGAGGCGTGGAGGGTAGCTGTGTCACATTCCATCAGTAACATTTAACCGCCTCACCTGCTTCGCAAGCCAGCTTCAATGAGCAGATCAAGCACATCATCAGGAAACTTCATCCTGTGCTTGTTCAGCCACAGCAGCTGCAAGACAAATCGCTGGGTGGTGACGTTGAACATCAAATGATCTTTGCGAGACCAATTGACCATATCCCAGACTTTGACCGTGTTGTCGTCCGATCCAGACACAATCTTGGTCCCGCCTGGGGAAAACGCGACCGAATTGATGTCCCTGCTGTGGGCGTTCGTCTTCTTGCTCATCAGCTCCAGTTTGGCTGCCATGCAAGGCAGCAGGTGTCAGTTTTGGCCAAGGAGGGGCATTTCGAGGGCTCGCGGTGCACCCGAATCCCAGACTTTGATCGTCTTGTCCTCCGATCCGGACACGATCTTGGTCCCGTCCGGGGAAAACGCGACCGAGAAGATCCTGCCGCTGTGGGCGTTCGTCTTCTCGCTCAACTGCACCATCGTGCCTGCCAGACAAGCCAGCAAGCGTCAGTTTTGACCAAGGAGAAGTGATTTGAGGGCAAAAGCACACCCGAATCCCAGACTTTGATCGTCGTGTCGTCCGATCCGGACACAATCTTGGTCCCGTCCGGGGAAAACGCCACCGACCTGATCCAGTTGCTGTGTGCGTTTGTCTTCTCGCTCAGCATCTCCAGCTTGCCTGCCAGACAAGCCAGCAAGCGTCAGTTTTGGCCAAGGAGGCGCGATTTGAGGGCTTGCGGCGCACCTGAATCCCAGACTTTGATCGTCCGGTCGTCCGATCCGGACACAATCTTGGTCCCGTCCGGGGAAAACGCCACCGAGTTGATGCAGTCGCTGTGGGCGTTCGTCTTCTCGCTCAGCAGCTCCAGTTTGGCTGCCAGGCAAGCCAGCAGGCGTCAGTTTTGGCCAAGGAGGGGCAATTTTGAGCTCGCGGCGCACCAAAATCCCAGACTTTGATCGTCTTGTCGGCCGATCCTGACACAATCTTCGTCCCGTCTGGGGAAAACGCCACCGACATGACGAAATGGCTGTGGGCATTCGTCTTCTCGCTTAGCATCTCCAGTTTGTCTGCCAGACAAGCCAGCAGGCGTTAGTTTTGGCCATGGAGGGGCGATTTTGAGCTCGCGGCACACCTGAATCCCAGACTTTGATCGTCTTGTCGTAAGATCCCGACACGACCTTGGTCCCGTCCGGGGAAAACGCCACCGACTGGATCCAGTCGCTGTGGGCGTTTGTCTTCTCGCTCAACAGCTCCAGTTTGTCTGCCAGGCAAGCCAAATGGCGTCAGTCTTCGCCAAGGAGGGGCGATTCGAGGCTCCGGCGCACCAAAATCCCAGACTTTGATCGTCCCGTCGTCCGACCCCGACACAATCTTCGTCCCATCCGGGGAAAACGCCACCGACCTGACGACGTAGCTGTGGGCGTTGGCCTTCTCCGCTACACAGTTGATGAGCGTCGCGATCATCCTGCGAACAAGGGAGAAGAAGAGAGGCTTTAGGCTGCATGCGTGCATTCGGCAGCATGGAGATATGGGACCACAAGCGGCTGCAAGCTCGAAGGGCGCTTGAAGAGCCTCGGCGCAGACATGCAACAGCCAACAGAGTGCCGCAAGGATGAGGGGACTCGCGTGCGGCGTGTGGCTCCGAAGCTTATCGCGAACGGAGAGAGTCGCAGGCCCTTGAGAGGCAGCCCAGCTCGGGGTCTCAGGATTGGGCCGTCACGTGGTAGTGAAGCGCGCGGGGATGGAGAGGAGGGAGGCGGACTGGTCGGCGGCGGCGCGCGCGCGCCGCGCGACTGCGGAAAGACACGCGGGAAAAACCCACAGTCGTGAGACGCATGTGTGCTCCCTCCAGAGATGCAGGAGAGCCCGCGGGGCACAATGGAGGAAAGCACCTGAGCGAAGGCGGTGCGGTGTGCGCGTGCAGCGATCGCACTAACGCACGTTGAGCACGAAGAGCGACGGAGCGCGCAGCGCACCGAGCAAGAGAGTATACTGTACGACGCTCCCCGTGTGGCACAAAATCTCGCGATCGATGCACGCAGCGTCCCTCGCCTTGGGCTTTCGCCTTATCGCCGTTCACATGAACAGGTGGGCACGTCAGAAACTTTATTTTAATATACATGTCCCCCCAAAAACTTCTCCGTGCGCACTAATGCGGAAATACAGCCAATGCAGGTGATCACCGCGTTGACTTTCGCAATGTGCGCGCCGCCGACGGCCAAGTGCGGACCAAAGGTATCGCGGCCCATCACGGCCGCAAAGGCAGCCGCATTTGACGAGGCCGCTTCGCGCGGGTATACTCTGCCGTGTGTGCTGCTCGCGCGGCCTTTTGATGCAGGCAACGTAGGCTCAGTAGCGCGCGGGATGCTTAACTTTGGTCTGTGGAACATGCGGCTGGTCGAGCCAATAGCCGACGAGAAGAGTGATGAGGCCATCCTCAGGGCTAGCGGCGCCGCACCAATCTTGAAGCGCGCCGAGACCTTTGGCTCTATGGCCGACGCGACAGCAGACCTGCAGCTCGTGCTTGCGACGACCGCACGCCCACGTGAAAGCCGCATCCCGGTCCACAGCCCACGCGAAGCGGTCAGCATCGCCGCTGCGGCGATCTCACGTGGCGAGCGCGTTGGCCTCCTCTTTGGCAGCGAGAAGAACGGGTTGAGCAACGACGAGCTCACCTATGCCCACGGAATCGTCACCATCCCCACCTTCCCGGGCTTTTCGAGCCTCAATCTCGCCCAGGCCGTGCTGCTCATCTGCTACGAGTGGAGCACACGCGAAGGAGGCATTGCCAACGACGCCAACACGGACGATGCCGCTGCTGCTCGAGCTGCGCAGGCATACGCCATGCAGCAGCCGACGCAATTGGACGTGGCGCGCGCGGCGGCGCAGGCGGCTGAAGCCGAGCAGAGCAACGTGGCGGCGCCGCTCAAGCAGATCGACTCGCTCTTTGAATGGTGGGAGGCCACACTGTGGCGAGTCGGCTTCTTCGGCGCCGGCCGTGGCGTCCATTCCGCGTACGGTGAATCCGAGGGGCTGCAGCAGGAGAAGTCGCGGGCGGCGGCGGCGATGGCGAAGCTCCGTCGCGCGATCATGCGCGCCCAGCCGAGCGTGAGCGAGGCGGCACTGCTGCGTGGCGCGTTGCAGACGATGGCGAGCCCAAAGGAGTGCAGCCGTAGTGATGGCGACGAGGAGGGAGCTCGCAGTGACGACACAGAGTGCGAGAAAGGTGAGAGCTGACGTGCATGGAGTTAATGGAGCTCCGACACGCGGACGATGTGCGGTGACAGCTTTGAGTGGTCGGATAGACCCGAGCGGAAAAGTTGACGCTAACCGGGGCGGGGGGCGTCAGCGTGGACCTGAACTCTCTCCAGAAAACCAGTCAACGTATGGGGCGGTCGGGCGCGCTCTCCCTCGACAACTAGCGACACCGATCGCGCTACTCGCGGTCCTTACGCTTACCGCACACCCGACACCCGGCTCGCGCCTGCGCCTCCGGCTCTTGGCTCCGCTCTCGGCTCAGCTGACCTTGCCCGCGGGCTTCATCGAAGTGGCCGCCACTCTGGCGTCACTATCGCGCTTGTAGTCGCGCTTCACCTTGCGGACCCCGATGAGCACGATGGCTGCGACCGTCACGAGCCACGCGCCCACCTTGAGCATCAAGTACGGATCCTCAGCGGGAACAACCAGGTGCGGGCGTACAACCTGCAGCACGGCGCCGAGACCGCCCCAGAGCACGTACTTGTTGAGGCCTCCGGCGAGGCGGAGCGCGGCGGCCGCGTTGGCGAGGGTGTTGACGAGCAGCCAGCTGCCGTGTGTGAAGTGGTCGTACGTCGAGATGCAGAAGCCGGCTGTCAGCATAACGCCATAGGTGACGACGAGCGGCCCGTGCGGCGCGAGGTTCTTGCGCCGGAGAGTCATGAGGAATGCGGTGAACTGGATGATCCACACGTAGAAGAACTGCGTCGAGAAGCGGCGCACGCCTACGAGACAGCCGGCGGTCGCGTGGAACTGCATCACCGAGAAGAAGTAGCGCATCGGCGGCGGCGCGTCGAGCTCCTGGATGGTGGACGAGCGGCCGTTCGGGCCGACCCACCACGTGCTGAAGTCGGCGGCGAGGAGCGTGGCGATCACGATGGCCGCGTTCACCTTGTACCACGGCGTGGCGACGCCGAGGCGGTCCTCAGCCCACACGACGAGCATGCACGCGATTGAGCGGCACGCGAAGACGATCGAGTGCAGTCGGTACTCGGGCCAGATGCGGCTGCCCTCGGCGATGCGCTTGGTGGGGATTTTGAAGATGAGCGAGGACGTCGACAGCGCAAAGTGCCACGCCATGCAGCCGAGCGTCTGGTATGTGCTCGCAAAGCGCATGTCGGCGGCGCCGATGAAAGCGAAACGGTAGAGAAAGTGGATGAGGCAGCCGAGGCCAAAGGTCTTGTGGATGTTAAAGTTGTCCTCCTTGGTGAAGAGGCCGGCGAGCCTGCGCGCCGCCGGCACTGCGGGCACGCCGGCGTCCGCGCTGTTGCTGCCAGAGCCCATGCCGACGATGAGCTCGCTCGTGAGATGTTTATTCATCTGATTCCACAGAAAGAACCAGAGTACAGAAGCCTCTACATGTATCGTGGTAACACTGTTGACGATATGTATTGCGCGTGACGTGGCCTGTCGCGGATTTTCGCAAACTTGGCGGGCTTTTGCGCTCTCGATTGTCGACAGACAGCTGCAGACCGTCACGCTGCAGCATTTCACGACAACGACGATGAACCCATCTCTACAACGCAAGCTGCGCCGCTCCATGGAGCCCGAGTCGGCGGAGACGCTCGCCGCCTTGCGCTCGTTCGACGCCGAGCTGCTCCCTGAGAACACGGTCAGCTCGCGCCGCGCGCTGCTCTCGCGCATCGAGGTACGTGGCCTCACGCTCAGCCACTCGCTGCTGTCCATGTTTGGCGAGCTCCAGACGGCGCTCGACGCGGCCGACGCCGAGGCCTGCTGTCTCGCCGAGGCGTGCGGCTCCATCTCAAAACAACTCCAAGACAGCCGTGCGGCGACCGAGATGCTGCTCTTGCAGACGGAGCGTGTGCGCAAAGAGCTTGCGGCGACAGAGCGACGCGCCGAGCTCACAGTCGCATTTGAGCGCGCGTACACGCTCACCGAGGACGAAGAAGAGCTTCTCAACGCGCCCTTTGACGCGCAGTCGCCCTTTGGGCCCGCATCCGAGCTCGCGCCGCTGCTGGCGGTGCTGCAGCGCGTGCACGAGATCCACGCACGCGCCAAGGCGCTGCTGCTGGGGCCGTACCAGCGGCTGGGCCTCGAGCTCACGTCGTCGATGGCCGCGCACGAGGAGCGCGGGCTCGGCCTCCTCTACCGCTGGGTGCACGAGCAGTGCCGCGTGCTGCCGCTCCAGGCATCGGCCACCTCGCTGCGTCCCCTCCGCCAGGCGCTCGAGGCGCTGCGCCACAAACCAACGATGCTCAGCTACTGCCTGAACGAGGTGGTGCGCTGCCGGCAGCAGCCGCTCCTGGCCGCGTGGAGCGCCTCGCTCGGCGCCGCCGACGACGCCGACGACGCGCTCGACACCGCGCGGCTGCGCGCCCTCGACACGCTCGACACGGCGCTCCGCACGCTCCGGTCGGCCCTCGTGGCTGAGACATCGCTGCTGCGCCAACTGATGCCGCCAGCGGCAGCGGAGGCGCCGGCGGGCGAGGGGGGTGAGCCCGTCGAGGGTATGGGCCTGGCGAGCTCGCTCAGCTCAGCGACGGAGCCGATTGCCTCTTCGCTTGCTGGCCACGTGCGTGTCTTCTTGCGCGCTGCCCAAGAGGGCACGTCGCTCGTGAGCCTGGGTGTACAGCTCGCCAACCTCCACCGGCTTGCCGGTTTGTTCGAGGTCCATGGGCGCGTGCTCTGCCCGATGCTAGGCCTCTCCCTCGAGGCCGCTGAGGCCGCCGCCACCGCCGCCACCGCTGCCGCAGCCGCCGCCGCCGCCACCCCCCCCACCACCGCCCCCGACTCTGCATCCGCCATCGATGGAGATGCCGCCGCCGGCGGCGCTCCGCGGGCGCCCGCGGCAGCGCCCCTCGCCACGGCCATCGCCAACGGGCTCGCCGAGAGCTCCGCCGCCCTCGAGCGGCGGTTGGGCGCCGTGCTGAGCGCTCTGGCGCGCGCGTCCGAGGGGGCTGGCGCGTCGGTCACGCCGAGTGCCGCGTCGCGAGGCTCTCTCACCCCTTCGGAGATCGTGGCTGAGGGTGTGCGCGCTCTCGAGGCGCTCATCCATGCACACGCGGCCCTCGTGCTGAGCGCCGCGGCCGTTGCCTCCGCCGACGAGGCGGCGACGGCACTCTCTCGCGCCTCCGAGCGTGGCGCGAGCGCGCTGCAGCGGCTGACCATCCAGGTGCTCGCCACGTGCCATGCAACCTCTGATGACCTCTGATGACCTCTGATTGCCTCCCTCGTTGCGTGCAGGTGCTCGCCACGTGCCATGCGACCTCTGATGACCTCTGATGACCTCTGATTGCCTCTGATGACCTCTGATCGCCTCCCTCATTGCATGCAGGTGCTCGCCACGTGCCATGCGACGGCGGCGGCCCGCAGCGGCGCCCCGGGCATGCCGCGGGGGAGCACTGGCGCCTCGTCTCTCACGGGGCTGCTCGCCCTCCCCGGGGGAAGCGGCGGTGCTGCTATGGGCGCGGGCGCCGTCGCGGGCGGGCTAACGTCTCCAGAGAAGCGAGTTTTGCTCCTCAACTCCCTTGAGCTCTTGCATGCCGCGCTCAACAGCGGGCGCGCGGCGGCCCCCATCACGGGCACGACGCCCTCCGCTACGGCCGCCGCTGCCGCCGCCGCCGCGACCGAACGCCTCGTCGGCCCGAGTCGACCGGCGGTGGAGAGCGCCATCGAGGCTGCTCTGGCCGAGCTGGGCCGGGCGGCCGCTGAAGAGCTCATTGGCGAGTGCGGGCTCGGAAGCAAGCTGGCGGCGCTGCAGACGGCGGAGGCGCAGCCGCACTTGCCGATGGCCAGTGTCCTCGGGCTCGAGCCCCTCGCCCTCGCCACCGCCATGCGCTCCTTTTATGCGACGCTCTTCCGGCGCGGAGATGCGCTCGTGCCGGCCGCCGAGAAGCTCACGGCGGCGCCTCTCCGCAGGCGCGCCGTCGCGGCGGCCGCGCGGACGCTCGCCTCGACGCACGCGCACATCCACGCGCTCGTTCGGCGCAAGGGCTCGGGCTACGATGCGCCTGAGACAATCCTGCTCCATTCGCCCGAGGAGGTCGAGACGCTACTCGATGTGATGCCGCCGCCAGCTCCAGCCCCACCGCAGCCACCTCCCTCGCCCCGCGCCCCTGTGGCATCTGCACCACCACCACCACCTGCGACCCCCGCTCCACCACAGCCACCACCTGTGACCCCCGCTCCACCACAACCACCACCTGCCCCGAGCGTGCCGCTGCCATCCGAGCGTGCCGCTCCTACCCCTGCTCCTGCTCCGACCACTGCTCCTGCTCCTGCTCCTGCTCCTGCTCCTGCTCCTGCTCCTGCTCCTGCTCCTGCATACCGCGGGTGGTGGTAGTTGTCATGTGGCGTGGGCGCCAGACCACTGTAAGTCGTCAGGCGGCCATCCACCTGGGCGGAGGCCCCGTGGAGCCCGTCGGCGCGTAGCGCTGGCCGGTGGCCGGGAACCTGTCCGACGCCCGGAGAGGGAGACGGAGATCGGGCCGGGAACCAATCACTTTGTGAGTTCCCCGGCCCTCCCAGAGTGTGTACGTCCCGCTTCAGTAACGGTCCTATACTAGCCTCGCTATACACAGAGGTGAAGACTTCACGAGTTCTCAAAGGAGGCCCAAAGAAGTTTTACCTAAGAACTCGAATCGGAGTGTTAACAGCCCATTCACACAAGAGGCACAGGCTGCACAAGAGGCCCGAAATGCATGCCGCTGTGCTCATGAGCTTCACCGCCGACTACGAGCTCGGCCACATAACATTTCCGTACAATAAGCAGTACGCTGACAAGCACGGATATGACTTTGTTTGCAAGATTTGGCCGCCTTCAGATTGGATGACAGACAAGTCCAAGCGGCACCCGACTTGGGACAAGGTGGAGATGATCATCGAGCTGCTGACTAGCCTGCTCAGAGGCGGCGGGACGACCGTCTCTGCTGACACGACGCATCTGCTCTGGGTTGATGCGGATGCGGTGGTGCTCAATCACGCAACGAGCCTCGAACAGCTTTGGACGGGCGTGCCCTCGTCGACTGAGCTTCTCATTGGAGAGGACCTGTCGACCACGTGCCTCGTGAACTGCGGTGTCTTTTGCGTGCGCGTCTCGGAATGGAGTTTGAAGCTCTGGACAGACGTGTGGGCCTCACCCATGTCCGTCAGGTGGCACCGCTCGCCGCACCGTGAGCAGAGCGCGCTATTGAAGCAGCTTGTGGCACGGGGCGAGGGCTTGAACCATGTGCCGTTGCCGTTCCACAGCTACTGCGGTGGTCCGAAGCTCAAGCTCTTTCCGCATGTCGCGGTGTTGCCTCGCCATGCAATCAATACCAATCGTGGCGACGTGCGCCAACGAACGCCAGTCAGCTGCAGCGGCGATGACGAGGAGGGCAGGAACCTCACCTATCGGTGCGACTTCGTCTTCCACGCAGCTGGCCGCCCGGTCCTCATGCGCGACGGCAACGATGCTCATCATCCGCCGCGTTATTGCAGCAGCAAGGAAGAAGCGTTGAGGGCGATGCTCGTGCACAGAGGGCTTTCATTGGAGCCGCGACAGGAGCTGGTGGACACTATGGACCCGCCAGCTTGTGTGAACGCGCTCCCCCCGGCGCCGAAGGCAAGCTGCGGCCTGGTGAATCCGCATCTCGCGCAAGCCCGAGAAAAGATGCTTAGTTCGCCAGGCTTGGGCGTCACCATCGCAGCGATCGCTGTGGCTGTATATATCGCCATCGCACGGCAAAGAGCATAAGAAAGCTATCATATCGTAGTACGTTGCGGTATGGCGCCCTTACAGCCGTTCGTGAACTAACGAAATGGCGCGTACTATCATCATCATCAATAAACACCTTTTAATCTGATTTCCGTCTGGCCTCCGCATCGCCTGGTGCTGGGTCACCTGCTTCGAGTGCAATGGCGCGCATCTTCCCGCTATCGTCTTCCTCGACACGGTACGTCCGCACGTATTTCAGTGCGTGCGCCAGCGCAGCCTCGTTTGCAACACCATACTTTTTCGCAAGTGAGCCCGCATCCCATTTCTCAGGTTGGCGAGCGTGCAGCGCAAGCAGCTGCACGAGACTCTCCGCCGAAATTCCGCTGGGTAATTCCTCACCTGTCGCACCCGGCTGCGGTACGGTACTTGGCTGCGGTACGGTACTTGGCTGCGGTACGGCAGGTCTGGTGCCGCCCGTAGCCTGGTTGGTGGCGAGGATCGTGGATTTGTTTAGCATGTCTGTCAATGCGCGGTTGCGCTCGATTTCTGGTGTGGCTGGAGCCTTGGCTCCGCCGGCTTGTGAGCGAGGCGGCACGATGGGCGAGGGTGGGAACGCGGACGGTACCGAACGGGCAACTAAGGATCGATCGGGCACGGCGCGGCTCCAACGGCCACCCATCGGCCGCGATGCTCCCAGACAGGGAGTGCCCCCGTCGGAGACGAGAATCGAGAGTCGCCGCTCAGAACGACGCTAAGGTTACCGGTATCGGGCCGCCAGTACAACACGCGACGTGGGACGGGGCACTCTCGCCGACGCACGAAACTAGAGGCGCGTCGCGCGAGGTACATGTACGGCGGCTATCGAATGAGCCGCGTGGACGAACACACCAACACAAACCGCCCACATGCGCATGGCGCGGTGGGAGAAGGGTGCAACACACGGGCATGGGGCGACGCCACCCAGTTCATAGGTGTAGCCGTCACAAGCTCCGCACGGAAATAACAGCCGAGCGCCGCCGACGACAAAGGTCCATGGCGGGATTAGGGAGGGATGACGCAGCCGAGCGGGAGACAGCGGGAGACAGCGGGAGATGGCGGGAGACAGCGGGAGATGGCGGGAGACAGCGGGAGACAGATCCATGGTCGATCGCACGCACGGATGCAATGCGAGGGCGCGCGTACGGTTATAGGAAGCAGGGGCAAAGGTGGGGGCGTTGTAAGCGGCATGCAGCCTCGTGTAGGGGGAGCGCCACGGGACAACTTCCCACGGGGATTGTGGGGGTGGGCGCCACGCCCCATACTCGCACGGGCTCATGCGGTGGCGGCGGCCTCACTGGGCCATGCACATGTAGGGCTCGAAGCTCGAGATCAGCCCGTCGTCCGTGAACGTAAGCGAGTGCATCGCCTTGCTGCCACCGCTCGTGAGCAGCTCAACGACTACCTTCGAGGTCTCCGTCGAGACATGCATCGAGGCGACAGCCACCTCCTTCTCGCGCAGCATCACCTCGCGAAGCAGCCGTGCCGTCTTATTGGGCGAGCCTGGGTCGCGCAGCTCCGCGGCGAGGAGGGCCTGCACGTTCTCGCCCGCCTTCCACGCGTCGTAGAACTTTTGCGCGAGCGTGGGCAGAAGCGAGAAGAGGACGAGCGAGTTGGCCGACGAAAGCGAGCGTTGGCGCTTCATTCCGATGCGCTCCTCGAGGAGGGCGCGTGTCACATCACACGAAGTGAGATCCGCGGGCAGCTCGCCGCTCATCGAGACCATGCGCCGGTTGGCGCCGAGCGCGAGCAGCGACTTGACGCATCCGGTCGCACCGCGCCGTGCAGCGTAGTGCAGCGCCGTGTACCCGCCCCAGTCGACAGCATCGATCATCGGGTCGCCCATGGCCAGGTGGCCAAGGAGTAGCTTGCAGCAGCCCTCGGCGGCGCGGTCGCACGCCCAGTGCAGCGGCGTGCGCTTGTCGCGGTCCGCGTGCCGCAAATCCGCCTTGCTCTGCAGGAGCGCCTCCGCTGACTCGGCTGCGTCCACAAGCACTGCCCAGTGGAGCGGAGTCCTCTGCGCCCAGTCGACGGCATCGACTTCGGCTCCCGAGGAGAGCAGAGCCTTGACGCAGGGGAGGGCGTTCTTACCGCTCGCCCAGTGCAGCGGCGTGCGCTTGTCCGCGTCCGCCTCGTTCACCAGCGACGGCGCGAGTTGCAGCAGCCGCAGCAGTAGGATCGTCGACTCAGAGCACGCCCCTAGTCCACCCGAGAACTGCATGGCTAGGTGCATCGCCGTGCGCCGCTCCTCGTCGAGGGCGGCGGCGTTGGCATTCGCGTCGAGGAGCACGAAGCAGCACACCAGCTCGCCGCGCATGAGCGCCAGGTGCAACGGCGTCTGCTGGCTCGCGTTGACCGCGTCCACCTCAGCGCCCTTGGCGAGGCATGCACCGAGCAGATCGGCCGCGCCGTGCGCCGCCAGCCAGTGAACGGGTGTCATCCGCTTATCATCGCGCGCCCGCAGCGAGGCGCTCGTGTGCTCGATCAGGTAGCGCGCCGCGCCGAGAGCCTTGAGCTCGCACGCGGCGAGCAGCGGGGTGCGCCTAGCACAGTCCTCTGCGTTGACATCGGCCCCACGCTCACACAGCAGCTTGACCAACTTTTCGGTGCTCTCCGCGTCGTCGGCGGAATCGCACGCGAGGTGGAGCGGCATCTGACCTTCGGCGCCTACCGCGTTCACCTGCGAAATGGCCGATCCAGGCGCGTGAGACAATGCACATGGGCACCTAATTGGGATTCTGAATGCATCCGCGCGCACCATTATGCTCCCAGAGGGTCCCGAGAGGACCGACTCGAGCTTCGTGACATCTCCGTGCAAGATGGCGTCCCACATCTCCGAAAATTGCTCGGTCACAGCGGTCGACATGGCGAGACGAGCAGCAACACTAAACCGTGCTGCGAGATGCCATCGTGCGGAGGTGCAGTCTCGCTGTCGCGTTAGGCAGCGGGGTGATTAGACGCAATTGGAATTCCCGAACAGGAACCCGGTCTCCCTCTTCAGCGAGTTTTATTGGAAGCAACACTGGCTTCACGCAATACGGACATTGATCACGGAGGGGAGGAGGGTCGCGGTCGAGTCGCGGCACGTGCAGCGGCTGACCAAGCGGCTGACGACAGTCGGCAAGCTCGACCATCTACCTTCAACTCTCTGCAATCCTATATTGGCCGGCGCTCGCGCCAGGCCGCTTAAGGGGGTAGGTCTGACCCACCCTAGACCAACCCCCTTAGGCCGCTCCCTCTGTGGGGAAAACGTGAATCGTTCACAACGGCTCTACATCATGGCGCCTGCGACAAAGGCCACGACGCAGCGCACCGAACCTGCCACGGTCGTCGTCGGTGTCAGCGAGCTGCTGCTCGCGAAGAACACTAAAAAGGCTCGCGTGCGCGTCGAGCTTCCGGATGGCCTGGCCACGGCGCAGCAAACGCCGGCCATCGACATGCAGGGCGGAAATCGCTCAGTGCGTGTGGACTGGTCGATCTCCATCCCTATCCAACCGGGAGGCTCAGCATGGACGGCGCTCGAGGCGGCGCTCGAGAGGCGTGCACAGCCCGAGGCGGCCGCGATCCGCTTCACCGTGCTCGACGAGAGTACGGGAGTGATCGGCGACGCGGTCGTGGACCTGTCGCGCCTCGCCGAGTACGGGCGATATGATAAGGAATCGCCCAAGATGACGCTTAACGTCGTCGACAAGCGCGGCGTGGCGCACGGGCAACTGATCGCTCACGTGCAGGCGCTGGAGGCGGTGCGGCTCGTGCTAAAGGGGGCCCCATCGCCACCGCCGCCGCTACCGCTGAGCATCGAGCCGAAGGTGAAAAAGGCCTTTGAGACCTTTGACAAGAACGGCGACGGCAGCATCGACGCGGACGAGCTGCGCGAGGCGCTCAAGTACCTCGGGCTGAACGCGTCGGCCGCGCAAACCCGCGAGGTGCTCGAGCGCTACGACACGAGCTTGCGCGACGGCAAGCTCGACTTGGGCGAGTTTGCTCGCCTCGTGCAGGACTTGAACTCGTTCACGGGCGGCGGCGGCATCGAGCCGAAGGTGAAAAAGGCCTTTGAGACCTTTGACAAGAACGGCGACGGCAGCATCGACGCGGACGAGCTGCGCGAGGCGCTCAAGTACCTCGGACTGAACGCGTCGGCCGCGCAAACCCGCGAGGTGCTCGAGCGCTACGACACGGGCTTTCGCGACGGCAAGCTCGACTTGGGCGAGTTTGCTCGCCTCGTGCAGGACTTGAACTCGTTCACGGGCGGCGGCGGCGCCTTGGATGGTGGGATGGGGACGGCCGACGAGCGCGTGCGTGTGGCCTTCTCGCGCTTCGACGTGGATGGCAACGGGCGGCTGGATGCAGTCGAGATCAAGCAGGCGCTCGCGACGCTCGGCATGGTCGCCAGCTCATCGGAGGCCGTCGCCGTCCTCCAAAAGTACGACACAGACCGCTCGGGCGGCGTCGAGCTCGCCGAGTTCGCACAACTCGTCAACGACCTGATCGCCTTCCAAGGTGGCGGCAGCAAGGACATCCCACACGAGGTGCGCAAGGCGTTCGCGCACTTCGACAGTGACGGCAACGGGCGCATCGACGCCTTCGAGCTGCGCACGGCGCTGCATCACCTCGGCGTCGAGGCCTCTTCCGCCCAGGCTCTGGCCGTGCTCAAAAAGTATGACGTGGACCGAAGCCGCGAGCTCGACATTGACGAATTCGCGAAGCTCGTGATGGACGTGCGAGAGTTCCAAAAGGGGGTGAGTCGCGACAAGGTGCTCGAGCAGCTCAAGCTGCCCCAGGTCGTCATGCTGCTGAACAGGCATCGCACCGCGCTCGATGAGCTCTTCTCCGCCTTCGCGCGCCGTGACGAAACCTTCGTGCTCGCGAGCGGGCTCGCGCACACTGACGAGGAGCTGCGCGCGGCTTTCGCCACCTTCGACCCTGAGGGGAGCGGCGCCATCGACGCCAAAGCGCTCGGGGGCGCGCTCGCGCGCCTCGGCGTGCCCACGAACGGCGAGCAGGCTGAGAGGGTGTTGGCGCGCTACCAACCAGGGAGTGGCTCGAGTATGGTTGGCCTCTCGGAGTTTCGCGCTCTGGTGGCCGACTTGCGCCGCTTTGCCACGGCCGCGGCGCCGGAGCCGTCCGCGGCCAAGGGGGGCGCCGTGCTGAGCGAGGCGACCTCGCGCATGCTCGGGGTGGAGGAACTCCTCTCGATGTGCCACGGCTTCCGTCTGGTGCCCGATAGGCTGCGTGAGGAGGAGGTGAAGACGGCCGTGCGGGAGATGCAGCCGAGCTCAACAGCCGTGGGGCAGCTGCAGCCCTTCAAGCGGCTCTTCTTCGATGAGGTGCTGCTCCGAATGGCGCACGTGGTGGCCAGCCGTACTGGAGGAGTTCAGAGCGCCGAGCCACACGTGCGGCTCGAGGAGCTCTTTCAGTTCATGAGGCTCGACACGGTCGCGGCGATGCGCATGCTCATGCGCACGCACATGCTGATCGAGGCATGCACGAGCGGCGAGCTCGCGCAGGTGCGCCACCCTGATGACATCTGATTGCGTCTGATTGCGTCTGATTGCGTCTGATTGCGAGCTCGCGCAGGTGCGCCGGCTGCTCGGCGAGGGCGCACCCGTGGATGGCCGCGGCTACGACGGCTGGTCCCCGCTCCACCGCGCGGCCGCGTACGGGCATGAGGAGGCTGTTGAGGCACTTATCCACGCCGGCGCCTCGTTGCCGCTGAAGACGCCGGACGGTTTCTCGGCGTTGCACTGGGCGTGCGAGTACGGGCACCCGGGCGTGGTGCGCCTGCTGCTCAAGGCACGTGCGCCCGTCGCCGACGTGAGTGACGAAACCCTCTGGACGCCGCTGCACCGCGCCGCCCTCGACGGCCACTTGGCCGTCGTCAAGCTCCTCTTAAGTGAAGGTGCACCCGTGGCCGTGCGAGACCGCGAGGGCGACACGCCGCTGCACGACGCCGCGCGCAACGGCCACTTGGCGGTGGTCAAGGCACTGGTGGCCGCGTGGCCCGTGGCCACGCCCCTCGATGAGCCGAACCACGTGGGGCTCTCGGCTCTCGAGCTCGCGCGCCGCGGCAGTCGCGGACCCGTCTACGAGTTTCTGCAGGAGAAGACGAGTCAGAAGCGCAGCTCGGGCAGCATGTACCTGTGAAAGCTCTCACGTAAGATTCCTTAATCGCTAACGCTAACGGCGTGCACGCGCCGTTGTGAAGGCTCGCCCAAGCCGAGCGCCTTTAAACATACTTAGTTCGTGCCGGCTTAATTGTTAATACAGCGTGGCCTCCGGTCCCCCAAACCATGAGATTTCCATGGAGATATTTCAGAAGTCCAGGCCCAACCCCAAGCAAGCATGTTGAAACAAGCTAAGTAGTCGACAAAACGACACAAGTAGTACCTAAACAAGCGCATAAGGCGCGACACGCAAACGGTCCAACAAGTTCCGGCCCGCCGTGGGAGGCCTACGAGATTGACCTACGGCTGATCCGCGTGATGCGTTTTGGCCACGGCTCTTAGCCCTCGTCAACGTGAACGTCACGCAGTCGGGCTCGACCACGACTCGCACGAGCGCACGCACTCGCTGAGGAGGGCGAGCGCCTCGTCCCTGTGCTGGAAGGAGGCGAAGACGAGCGTGCTGCCGTCGTCGAGGTTGATCCGGATCGCATTGGGGATGAGGTGGAAGAGTGGGTCGCGGCAGCCCTCGACGCTCACTACACGGCCAAGGGGCAGCTTCGTGTATGCGGACGCAAAGAGCGCCGCCTCGAAACACAGATGACGCGTGGACACGTGCAGCACTCCCTGGCGCAGCCCGTGCAGACCACGAGGCCCTGGCGAGCCGAGGCCCGAGTGCGTGGGCGAGGGAGCCGCTGCATGCAGAGCGCACGGGTAGACGCCGATGAGCGTTTCGTTCACACCCACCTCGAAGCGCTGCTGGAACATGGCTGTGCGCGGCGAGAGCAAGGCCGAGCGCAGTAGGGAGGGGCACGCCTCGCCTAGCCGCTGCTCGATGAGGGCCTGGACCGTGTCGAGCGCCATGGCGTGCTCGTTGACGGATTGGCGCGTGTTCAAGCCGGCGGCAAGCCAAGCTGCATCCGCAAAGGTGCCCGTGTCCATGCTGCTGCCGCCGCCATCGGTGCCGCCGCCGGCCTTGCGCGAAGGGGTGCCATTCCCGCCGCCGGCCGTACGCGAAGGGGTGCCATTACCGCCCCTCGGACGCAAGGGCGTGCAACTGCCACCGCCGCCTGCCCCTCGACCTCCGCAATACCCGGCTGCCGGGGCGAGCGTGAATTCACGCACGGTGCGGCTCTGGAGGGCGGCGGCGAGGAAGGCGAGGGAGCGCGTCTGAGGCTGTCGTGCACACACGTGGATGAGTGCGTCCGCCTTGCATTGCATCACTCGTCGCGTCGCCGTCTCGAGACTCGCAGCGGGTAGACGGTCGGTCGACAAATACCGCAGAATGTCCGTAGCGAGCTCGACGGCGACGGTGCACTCGGCGGCACGCGCGGCATCGATCGGGTCGCCGGAGCCGCGCAGCAGCGGCTGGGCCGACGGCGCAAGCAGCTCGCACATGAACTCGAGGAAGGTGGCCTGCAGGGCGCGCTCCGACTGCGGCGACGCGGGCACGCTACCGGTAGAGGGCGCTTGGCGCTCAACTTGGCGCGCGATCTCGGCATTGAGCTCGAGGAGCGCGGGCGCCGTCGCGAGCGCGCGCAGCTCGGCGAGCGCCTCGTCGCCAGCAAGCGTCCCGTCGTCGAGGTCGAAGACGACTACGTGCGGCGCGAGGGGCTCGAGCTGCGCGACGAGGTGGCGCTCGATGCCGATGATGAAGGGGGTGGGTGAGCAGTTGACAAGCGTGCCGGGCTCCGGGTGCAGATTGGCAGGTAGGAAGGGGATGAAGGTGCCCGAGTACGACAGAGGCGAGAGGGTGTGAACGAGCGCGGCGGCAACGGGCATCAGCCTGGCCACCAGCGTGCTCACGAGGAGCAGAGGCCTTTCTAGGAGCGCGGCCAGGAAGAGGATGAGCACCGTGTCGCTCGTGCCGGCCCCCCCCCGCGCGCAGGCCTCGAGCAGCGGCGCGATGGGCGAGGGCAGCCAGAGAGGATGCTGCATCAGAAAGGCGACCTCGGCGTCGCTCTGCGCGAGCGCCGCACCAAACTGGCGAGCGTGCGCACCCAGCGAGGCGCGCGAGAGCGGCTGGCTCTGGTGCACCAGGAAGAGGCTCTTGGCAACGTCGAGCATCGCACGCATCATCGGCCAATCGCAGAGAAGGACGAGGCTCAGAGGGACGAGGGCTCCCGCATGGGCGACGTTCTCGAGCCCCGTGACCGCGCATGCATAGCGCACCGCGCCGTTGGAGGCGGTGAACGAAAAGGTGAACCCGAAGCCGTCGTGCGTGCTGTCAGCCGGGCGCGCTGCACGTAAACGCTCGAGCAGCGACGCCGGGAAGCAAAAGAAGCGCAGGTGCTCGGGTGGAGTCGCGTCACTCGGCCAGCAGACGAGCCCGCCGTCCCTACTGTGCACGAGAGTGCATGCGTCCCAGTACGAGCGCGGCAGCGCGTGCAGCGCTCCGGACGGCCCGCCGCCTTCCCCAGTCGGCAGAGGAGGCCCGCGCATGCAGAACAGTCGGAGCTCGCCGCAGCTCGCCGCTACCTCAGCCTCAGAAGCGACCTCAGCAGCTTCCTTTGCCTCAGCAGCCATCAGCTGCACCAGAGCCAGCCGCTCTCGCGCCGAGAGTGGCGCACGAGGCGAGAGTGGCGCACGAGACTCACGTGGCATGAAGCGAGGCGAGCGGAAGCCAGAGAGAGGCGCGGCGCCGAGCGCGAGAGCGGCCTCGCTGCCTTTCCGCAGCAGCAGCTCTGCGCCCGCCTCGCCCACCTCGTCACCGGCTGGCCGAGTGGCTTGCGGCGCAAAGGCCGGCACATTGGACCGTGCGGACGCAGCTGTGCCGCGGTCTAAATGCTCTGCCGAGGCGTGTGGCTCATCAGCCTCGCCATTGCGTGCGCCTGATCCCGGGCTCTTCAGCCGGTGTAATCGGAGCGTAGATATAAGGGGCATCGTGGACCCGGTGCCAGTGCCACTGCTCACGGCACCCGCCAGTGACGAGGCCGGGCGGGCGCTGTGTAACGCCTCATCGCTCAATGCCGGTGGACGCGTTGGCTCCGGCATGGTCGGCGACACGGTGCCATCTGCCTTCTCGTTGAAGCCGCCGCGCCGTCTGAAGAAGCCTCTGGGCGACTGCAGCGGCTCGTCGGGCGACTCGCTGCCCGACTCTGAGCCAACGTCCCTGAGGGATGGGCTCCGACCAGACAGGAGTCTGAGCATGAAAAAGCGATTTGATTCTGTTCATGAGGGAATTCACATAAAGATTCCGTTTGGTACATGTAGGTCGTTCTTCCATGTCGATTCATTCATGAGCGATCTGTTTAAAGGAAGAGTCCGATTTCCGAAACGAACGCGACGTCGTTCCTGCAGGGATTCGGACCGGTCCGAATCCGCAGAATTATTTTTTTTGTTTTTTGGAAAGGTGGTGCCCTGCAACGAGACGCCGAGGTCGAGAGTTTTTAGAAATTTTAGAGTTTTTCGAGTATTTTCGTGTGTTTTCCATGGGAGTTGGTTTCGGGCAGGGGAGAGTTTCCTTTAAGAAAGGTGGATTCAAAAGTTCGCACGACGGTTTTGCAGTGCTCTAAATCATGCGGGCGGCTCAGCCGCGACCGTCGACGGCGGCGAAAGCGAAAGCCGCGGCCAGGGAATCCGGCGGAGCGGCGGCGGCGCTGCTGGCCCGCACGCACTCGGCCGCAGGCCGTGCTGAGATGGAGGCGTTCGCAAAGTGCGTACTCATGGAGATGGAGGCGATCGACGGCAACCTCGCTCTCTCGACCATGCCATCCGCAGCAGCGGCGGCGGCGCTGCTGCACTCTTTAGCCAACGCCCCGAGGAACGCAGTGGCGCAGGCACGCCGCTTCTCGCCGCAGAAGTACGGTGCGGCACCGCCACCTCAAGGGCCAGTGATGCCGCCACGCACGAGCTCGTTCGTGCACCTCAGCGCCAAGGGCTCCTCCTCACAGCCCACGTTAACGCATCCCGAACTGCAACGATCGCTCTCCGGCTCGGACCTGACGCGGCGTCGGATCGAGCGCGCCATCTCAGTCTACGCACTGCGTCGAGCGTACGTCGAAGAGCGCGTCACACCACTCTACAACTTCAGGGCGCTCGCCAAGCCGCCCGCAGCGCCGCGGTGTGATCCGCCGCAATACGCGCTCGTGGAGGAGGCCTATAGTGCCGCGCGCGTGCGCCAGCGGAATCGTGCGCCGACGGATGCCAAGCGCGAGCGCATCATGGAGGAGGATCCCTTCCCGCCACCGTTTGAGTGTGCCTCGGCCGAGTGGGAGTTTGGGCAAGAGCAGCACCAACACTATCAGGAGCAGCAGTACCAGCAGCAGCAGTACCAGCAGCAGCAGCAGCAGCAGCAGCAGCAGCAGCCACAGCGGGCGGTCCGCTCATCGTCGGCGCAGAGGCACGATGAGCGCTCACCGCGGCGCTCATCGCAATCAGTGGCAATCAGTGGCAATCAGTGGCAATCAGTGGAGCTCTCACCACAGCGCTCACCACAGCGCTCACCGCGGCCGACCATCACCCCACCCAGACCGAGGTCGAGTGGCCCGTCGTCCGTCGTAGCCGCGAGCCTGCAGAATCTGCAACTCTGGCCGCCGGCGACGGCGCCACTGCCTGTACATCCGAAGACCGGATTGGACCGCTTCGGTAACGGTAGCTCCGCTCGCGCGAGCAGTAACGAGCTACCGGCGATGACCTCGCGACCGGGTACGGCCTCGCGGCCTCCCTCACGTGGCGGAGGCTTCTCTCTGAGCGGTCCGCCCTCGCGACGACCACACACGGCCGAGGCTGCGCCACTCTCTGTCGAAGGCTGCTACTCCGAGCCGTCCTCGCGCCCGCCCTCGGCGGCACCAGTCACGGCTGCCCACGTAGCACAGCACGATTGGCCCTCAGCGGCGCCTTCGCGCCCAGCGTCCGCCAATGTGTGGGCTGACGTGTCACACCCACGCCGGAGCGCCGCGCTGAGCGCTGCGACCGCTGAAGAAGACCTCGACGCCCTCGCTTCGTCAAAGCCAGCTGTGGAAGCGGCCCCAGCAGCCTCCAGCGGGCTCTCTCAGTCACGTCCCTCGTCGAGCGGCCTCCGACCCGTTCGGATCAATCGGCGGTGGGTGCATACGGCACCCTCGCGACCGGTGCGCCGCAGCACCCTCCAAACCGGCTCAGACTCCCCATGGATGCCCTTCCTTGCGCCCATGCGGAGCAAGCAGTCAGCCGATGACCCCGCCGTCGATCCGCGGCTGCTCACCAGCGCGTCGGTTGTCAGCATTGAGCCGGCGCTCAACAGCAGCTCCGTCGGCAACGCGCTCACAGCCACACATCAAGCGGTCCCTGTGCCGGGAGGGTGGTCGATCGATTAGTTTGCACGGACTACGGTGTGGAGATACATTGTAGTTTGTATGTTGCCAAATTTCAATATACTACCTAGTAGCTAATTTCGCTACACCTAGAGTTGGCAGTTCATCAGATCTGAGAGCTCCTGGACAGCTACTGACAGCTTGCAAACGCCGAATTCCGCGTCGCAGCGAGACGAGTCGCTGCACCGCGAGCATACCATCGCTTTCTCTCATCAATCAGTCGACGTGAGGTTGTAACGTCATCATAACGTCACGGGAGGCCCCGGGGCCCGAGGCCCCCGCAGCCCGCTGCGCCGTGAACGTGAAACCACACTTTCTCCTTCGTCCGCGCCGGCCAAAATTGAGCTGACGCCGACCATCACTATTTTGAGCTTCGCTCCATAGACGGCCGCCCCCGCGCAACTCGCTGGCACGAGCCGTCCTCTCGTGACTCGCGTCAGCATGCCCCCAGTCGAACAGGACGATGATGACGACCTTCCATCGGAAGAATCTGACGAGGAAGAATCTAAGAAAGTGCCGCTGCCATTGCCAGCAGAAGTGAAGGTCTCGGCGCCATCTAGTGCAAGCCCACGCGCCGCCACCCGGTCACGTACATCGACTGCTGCAGAGGACACCGTTACACCTCTGCTGAATGGGCCGCGTCCATCAGACGAGCCAACTGAAAATTCCGCAGTCGCACCTGCTGGATCACGGAGTACGACGCCACGCGATCGCTTCCGTGAAAAGAGCGTGTCTTCTCGGCCCACGACACCGCGCGGGGAGCCGCCAGCACCAGTACCGCCACCTTTGTCTACGTCAGCGCCTTATAGCAGTCCGTGGCAGCAACCAAACCACGATCCGATGGCAGCGCCCGCCCCTGCGCCATACCCTGCGCCTGAGTCATGGCGATGGCCATGGCAGCAATCGCAGCACCTTCCAGTGGCAGCACCTGAGCCATGGCGCTGGCCATGGCAGCAACCACAGCACGACTACGCGTCAGCGTCATCGCACTACTATTCCAGGCAGATCGACGCTCCCCCCGTGCTCTCGGTCGCCTCGCCGACGATGGATGGCCGCACATCATCGTATCATGACATGCGCACTCCCGGCGGCGTTGCATCGTGGCAGTATCGCAGTGATCTTCGCAGCTCTGCCGCAACGCAGGTACGTCACCGTACGTACACGGTGAATGGATTGCCGACGAATGGCTCCATGTGGGAGCTCCAGAACCTGCTGCTCGGAGAAGACTGGGTCGAGACGGAGGAGTTCACAAAACGCTGCGGCTTCTGCGCCATGTCGGGCGTGCTCCCCGGTATCACATCCCAACTGTTCGTGGTGCGCGACATCTATGGTGTCGAGTGCGGAGAAGCGGACAGCGAAGCAGAGGCAAAGTCGCTGATCGCCGAGATGACTCGCGACTCCGCACTGCAGCAAAAGTACACTGTCGAGGCTGTGTGGGATGAAAAGGGCCCGATGCGCTACGACAAGCAAGAACTGATGATGCACGTGCAGAACTCGTTGGCAGCGATGGCACGGGCGTGCGACGCTGTCGACCGCTCAGGAGCGGGCTCTTTCGTCGTGTGTGACCTCTTCAACCTGCCCGCGTCCAAGTTGGAGGAATTGACTTCCTCGGATGCGCGCCTCGTGAAATTTCTTTGTGACGCGCCCGTGCGCGAGCCCCTTCTCATGCTTCAGAAGGCTCTCAGCAAGAACGGCTCCCTCGCTGTCATTATGCCCATGCCCGAGGCCATGATGCAGAAGCAGCTGCCCGTCTTGCGCAAGATCTTCCCCTCGCGAATCCTGGTGGCCGTAGCACACGGCGATTACCGTCCCTCCAACCTGTCTCTGCAGCTGCTCGTCGCCTTAACCACCGCCGCCGGTGCAGAGGCACCGCGTCGTGCGCTTGCCGTCTTCGTGGGTGGCAGCGATCGCGAGCTCTCTCACATGGCCTTTTGTGCACGGCACAACGTGCGGCTGCTCCTCCTCGAGGGGTCTGGACGCCTTTGTGAGCTCCTTGGTCATCTCTGGCCGTCTCGCAGCTCCATCCCCTTCGACCCCGTGGGAATGCGGAGCAGGCTCTCGGTGACCTTTGCGCGACCCGCAGAGGCGGACAGCGTTGATGACCTGCGCATACTGCTCTCGCAAGGCGAGGTGGTCATCCATCCCCTCGCAGGGAGCACAGCCAAGCTCGATCGCCTCTGCGTGCAGTTGCTCACTGGCGACAAGGTACTGCTCGTTGCACAAGGTGCGGCGGACAAGTATGTCTCGACAAGCCGCAGCTACTCACGGCCCAACTACATTCTCACCAACCTTTCCATCGCGATTGGCCTGCTTTCGACCATTGTGGCCGTCGTGGCCGGCGAGTTCATCAACGATAAGAAAAGAATCCCCGTGCCTTGGAAACGACAGCTCTTCGCGGGCGATCATAAAGCGCTTGAGGTTGACGACGTCCTGCTGTTCGTGTGCGCCTCGCTACCGGTGCTCCTGGCGGTCGTCGACTCGATCGAAGGGCTCATGAACACCGCCGAGGCTACTGCCGCCGTCGAGCGTGCCGCCGGCCTTGTCACGCAGTCGATCTACCTCTACCGCTGCCGCGCGGGCGATTACTCGGACGTCGCGCTCAACCGCGCGTCTCGCAACTCGGGTGAGACGAGCTCGGACCTGAGCACGCTGCGGCAGACGCTTCTGCAGCAGGACCTGGCGACCATCGCGCAAGTGGTGGACGCGTCGGGCGCGTTGCTCACCACGTCGGAATCGGGGCAGCAGCAACGCCCGTTGTTTGAGATTGGGACCACAGCGCTGGACGCCGCCGGCTATACTACCGCGCCGTCGCCACCGTGGTACGCGAAGCTGATGCCATGGACGGCGAGCTCCGCGCCGACGGCGGCCGACTTTGCCTTGGCACCTCTGCGGTCATTGGCGCACCTACCTGCGGCACAGAAGGCTGAGACCATCGACGGCGACGGCTACGTGCACGAGCGTGTGCTCCCGGAGCTTGAGCGCAATCTTTCAAATGCCCGCTGCCAGCTGCTTCTCGTCGTGCTCGCACGCGTCAGCTCGTTCGCTGCTGCGGCGGTCGGCACGGCCATCGCCGTGGCTGCCTTCACGAGTACCGAAGAACGCTGGGAAGCCATCCTGGACCCAGGAGGTGTGTCACCCAGCGCGGTCGCAATCACGGTCGCTGTCATGACTGCGCTCTCTCGCATGCTGCAGACGACGCGCATCGAGGCTCAGCGCCGTGCGCACACTCGCGCTGCCTCAGCGCTCAACGCAGCCCGCGTGCGTTGGGAGGCTCTGCCGTCTGAGGAGCGCGGTCGACAAGCTGAGCTCGATCGCCTCGTGCTAAGTGTTGAGCAGGCGATCGAGGCAACGCTGCCACCGGCGACCAGCGACGTTGCGGCGCGCAAGGCGAGCTCCGCCGCGCGAGTCATGCGGCCAGCATGACGTGGACCGTGGACATCGCCATGCCAAAGGCGCGAGAGCTGGATAGGCGTTGCGAGCATCGAGAAAATAGTCAGCGCAGAAGTGGCGACAAGTCTGGCGACCTCTGGAGCAAGCGAGAGGTCCGACGCGCGGGAAGGCTTAAGCCTAAGGCTACTAGGAACCTACGCGGAGAGGACGATATCGACTACACTGTTTACAGGATAGGCTGAGAGCTCTGCCGAGTCCTGTGTACATACACGAGTCCACACAGTCCGCGACAGTCGCCGCATTGAGACCATACAATGCACAGTGCCGTCAGTGGACACGGGGCGATAGAGCCGTCCGCTCTCGTGTCTCGACGGACCGGGGACACGCGACGCACGAGCTGGTACCGTACGCCAAGTAGCCGTGTCTTGCCTGTTGCGTGTACCTTCGTACGTAACAAGCCGTTACGCGTTACGGCTTACGTTGTTACGAGCTATACGTTAATACGTAACCGCGAAGTCCGCGACATAGACCGAACAGCCGCAGAACAAGCGAACTCGAAAAGCGTGATGCTGTACACACGTAACCGCAGTACGCAGGGCCCCGCTACGCTATTATTAGCGTTACGCTTACCGCGACTGTAAAACGATCGAGCTTCCGTTCGAGGCTCGGCTGTGTCGTCACTCCATGATAGTTCGAGCCACGCGGTCGAGGGCCGTCAGCTCTCGACAACCAGCATATCCACCTCATCGTCTACGGGCAGCAGCCCCTCCTCTGAGAAGCGAAGCGGCGGCACGGCACAATCAGGCCCGCGCCAGCCGCCGCCGCACTCGCACGTGCCATCAGCGGCGCAACGGCCGCGCCGGCTGCAGCCTCGTGGGCAGCCCGCCTCGCATCCGGCGCCAGAGAACCCAGGAAGGCAGCGGCAGGTACCGTCGGCCTGACAGACGCCGCGGCCGGAGCAGCGCTTGGGGCAAGTGCGCCGCGAGCAGTCAGACCCTGAGAAGCCCTCCAGACAGCGGCAGCGGCCTTCGAGACATAGGCCCCGCCCTTGCGCCTCGCCGCAGCCTTCCAGAGGGCAGCGGTGGCGCGAACAATCGACACCGTCGAAGCCCGCGAAGCATGCGCACTGGCCCGAAGGCAGGCATGTGCCGTGCTGGTCGCACTCGTTCGGGCAGGTGCCCAGATCACACGACTCGCCATGCCAGCCCGCGTCGCACGCGCACGTGCCATCGGCTTGGCAGCCGCCGTGCCCAGAGCAGTCATGCGGGCACGCGCGCGCCGCACAGTCGATGCCGCGCCAGCCAGTCGCGCATTGGCAGCCTCCCGCCGCTCCGCACACGCCATGGCCAGAGCAGTTGTTCGGGCACGGTGGAGGCACGGCGATCGCGCACGCGGCGCCCCCCCAGCCAGGTTTGCAGGTGCACGTGCGCCGTCGCACGTCGCACCAGCCACGAAGGGGTCCATTGCACTCGAGGCCTCCAACGCTCGCGCATGCGGGCCGCTCGCACAGCGGTCCGCCCCACCCCTCCTCACATTGGCACGCACCCGTACGCTGGTCACACCGCCCATGAGCGGAGCAGTTGGCCGAGCAGGTCCGCACCGCACAATCGGGGCCGCCCCAAGGCGACTCGCAGCTGCATTTGCCCGTGCGCCCATCGCATGCGCCGTGGCTAGCACACTCGATCGGCATGCGCGCAGCGGCGTCCGTCGCGGCGTCCGAGGGCAGCGCTGCGGGGCATGCGAGGCGCTCGCAGAAGGCTCCAGCACGACCGTCTGGGCAGATGCACTGGGAGAAGCCTCCGTCGACGCCAGGGCCGCCGCCGTCGTGCACGCCGCTCACCACGAGACCACCGACGACGCCGAGCCGGCTGCGGCTCACGTTGGCGGTCGCGAGCGCACTCAAGGCGATCGGCACGCAATGGCCAACGCCCGAGCAGCTTGGGCTGCCTGCACAGCCCACAAGTTCACACCGCTCGCCTGTGAAGCCCGCGTCACAGGCACACGCACCGCGCACGCACAGGCCGCGGCCGGAGCAGTACGGGTCGGCGCAGGTGAACACCTCGCAGGCAGCCCCCGTGCGGCCGGCAGGGCAGCTGCATGTCCCATTGCGGCACGTGCCCACACTCGAGCAATGGTGAGGGCAGTCACGCACGTCACAGCGCGTGCCGCTCCACCCCGGAAAGCACTCGCACCCACCCGTCAGCCGGTCGCAGTAGCCATTCGGGCCGCAGCCGGCGCCGTCATGGCACTGGAGCAGCCCACAGTCAGGCCCCGAGAAGCCAACCAAGCAGCGGCAGGTGCCCGTGCGATCGTCGCACCTGCCGCGGCTCGGGCCGCCGCAGCCGCCGTCGCAACGGTCGACGAACTCGCAGGCCTCGCCGCGCCAGCCGGCGCGGCACACGCACTGCCCATCTTGGCACGCGCCGTGCCCATGGCAGTTGGAGAGGCGTGCGCACGTGCGCTGCGAGCAGTCGCGCCCGCTGTAGCCTTTGGCGCACACGCACTGGCCCGAGACGCGGTCACAGCTACCCCGGGGGGCTTTGCACCCGGGCAGGCACTCGCGTTCCGAGCACGACGGACCCGTCCATCCCGGAAAGCACTCGCACCGGCCGGCGACGCACGCGCCGTTGCGCCGGCAGCCCGCGGGGCAGCTTGGAACGCCGCAGTCGATCCCCTCGAAGCCCGCAAGGCACTCGCACTCGCCGCTCGCGAAGTTGCACCGCCCGTGTCCGGAGCATTGGCGTGGACAGGCACGCGATTCACAGACGGCACCGATCGAGCCACCTTCACAGAAGCAGATGCCGAGCTCGCATCGACCTCGGCCCGAGCAGGGGAGGCCCCAGTTGGACGGGCAGGGCGGCGGCACCGAGCAATCGGTGCCGCTCCACCCATCCACGCACGTGCACGCGCCCGTCGCGTTCTCGCACCGGCCATGGGGGCCGCAGCCGTGTGCAGGGCACTCGCGTACATCGCATGCGGCACCTGTCCAGCCCTGTGCGCAGGCGCACTGGCCGTCGTGGCATTCGCCGCGTCCATGGCAGTTGGCGAGGTGCGCGCACGTGCGCAGCGCGCATGCAAACCCCGTCCACCCACGCTCACACTCACACGAGCCGTTGTCGCGGCAGATGCCGCGACCGTGGCATGCATAGGGGCACTCGCCCTGCTCACATGCGGCGCCACGATACCCACGGAAGCACTCGCACGTGCCGCCGGCGTGGCACAGGCCGCGGCCCGAGCACGCGCGCAGCCCGCCGCCGCTCGGCGCCCTTCCTCGAGGGCACGGCGCCGGCGTCAGGCAGTCCCTGCCAGCCCACCCGTCGTCGCACTCGCAAGTGCCGCCGCCGACGCAACGGCCGCGGCCCGAGCATTCATGGGGGCAGGCTGGCTCGTCACAGAGTGCGCCCTGCCAGCCACTCAAGCAGGTGCACCGCGTCGCGCCGCGCTCACACCGGCCGTTGGGGCCGCATGGGTTGTCATGCCCGAAGGTCGTGCCGCCGTGCGTGTGCCCGTGCATCTCGCCGAAGGCCGCCGCGCACGGCCCTCTCAACAGCGCGACCGTGGAGTTGCCGTCGTCATCCGCCGCCGTCCGCCGTCCGAGGAGGCGCTTCAGCAGCGATGGCGGAGGGCTCGGGCTGCTCGGCGGCGAGTGCAGCATTAGCTGAGAGCAGTCGACGCCGCCAAAGGGTGGGCGGCAGTGGCACCGGCCGAGGTAGCAGTCGCCGCGGCTTGAGCAATCTTCGGGGCACGCGAGCGTCGGCGGGTTGGCAGTGCGGCTGCAGTCGTTGCCGCCCCATCCGTCGGCGCACGTGCAGGTGCCGTTGACGCACGCGCCATGCCCGGAGCACGACGCCGGGCACCAGGGATCGGAGCACGCCTTGCCGGCCCAGCCGGAGGCGCACGCGCATGCGCCGTCGTGGCAGACGCCGTGCACGCACGTGGGCGTGCACTCGCGCTCGCCGCACGTCTCGCCCGTCCAGCCGCCGAAGCAGAAACACTGGCCGGACTTGCAGGCGCCGTGGCGATTGCACTCATCGGTGCAGCCCTTGGAGGGAGCGAGCGGGGTCCACCAGGGGTCGCGCGAAGAAACCGAGCGTACGGCGGTGGGAGCAAGCACGAGCAGGGCCAACGGTTGTAATGAGTGGCGTGCGGTCGTCGCCACAGAGGACGTGAGGAGAAGAATGAGGAGGCTCATCCAGAGTGCCAAGGGAAGCGTCGTCGAAAGCGTTTTTTTGTGGCACTGAAGGCGCATGCAAAGGAAAAGGGAGGGGGGAAGGGGGGAAGGGGGAATTTTGTGGGAAGGTGCGGGATAGCAAGCAGGGCTTCCGAGGAGCAAGACACGTGTCACAGTACTTTGCCAGCACGGCCTTGATCCTCTCGATGACAGCTGCCCTCGTGACGGGAAGCCAATAGCCAAAGTCACCGCGCTCACCCAACGGATCCAGGCCTTCCACGGGCTATCCACGGGCATCCCGACGGCGTTGGCGAGGACCGGGCCCCACGACTGCGGCCAAAGAGGCGCGCGCTGAGAGCTCTCGTATTCAGCCGTCCAGCCAACCGGCTACATGTACGCGCGAGACATCACTTACGCGTTGCTGAGGTCGATGATGGCGGAGTTGATGGCGATGGCGCTCTTGTCAACGATCCACAGCATCGCCGCCTTAATCCCATTGGTGAACTTCGAGTGGTTGTTGCCCATCCCGTCGACACGGCACGCGCAGTTGACCGCCGCGATGAGGAGTCGAGCGGGACTGGCGACGATGAGGAGTCGAGCGGGACTGGCGACAGGCGCACCGACGGGCGCACCGACGATGGAGGTGACGGGCGTGTAGATCACCAGGCCGTTCGTGTCGTCCGGCATGGGGGTGTTGTACGCCACGAGCTCGCCGGTGCTGTTCTTCTTGCCACTGTATTGCGAGGAGCAGCTGGCCGTCTTCTTCTTGAGCTCCTAGTTGTCCAGTAGGCCCTTTCGACATGCCGTCCAGTCGGCCGCACGCGGGTGTATGTCAACAAGTAGTAGCAGGCACGATGAGTTACCTTGACATTGAGGGATTAGTCGGAGTAGTAGCTCAACGTGAGGTCGTGCTTGGCATGCTTGCTCCCAACGTCGCCCAGCCATGTTGCTGTGCGGGTCGCTTCGCTGACTGTGGACATCGAACTTGGGGTCACGCGCGCAGCAGCTGAGATACCAGCCTTGAGCAAGGCGACGGTATGTTGCAGATCATGCACCGCGCCTTCGACGACGTCGAAGACACATGTCACAGTACTTTGCCAGCATGGCCTTGATCCTCTCGATGACAGCCCTCGTGACTGGAAGCCAAAGTCACCGCGCTCACCCAACGGATCCAGGCCTTCCACGGGCTATCCACGGGCATCCCGACGGCGTCGGCGAGGACCGGGCTATCCACGGGCATCCCGACGGCGTCGGCGAGGACCGGGCCCCACGACTGCGGCCAAAGAGGCGCGCACTGAGAGCTCTCGTATTCAGCCGTCCACCCACCGGCTACATATGTACTCGGCTTCTTTGGTGCGGGCGCTGCAGGTGCCACAGCGTGCGTTTGCAGCTGGCTGGTGGCAGCACGAGCCTGCTGCCTGACCTTCTGCAGGCGACTTTGAACCTGAAGATAAGTTAGGTGGTGAAGGGGTCCGAGCTTTGAACCTGAAGATAAGTTAGGTGGTGAAGGGGTCCGAGCCGGAGAATCTGAAAGATCGCAGATACTTTTGCGATTTGCCAAGGACAGACCGCCAAGTTCCGTCACGGCGTCCTGGAAGAGGGCGGAGGCTTCAGCTGACCAGTGAAATTTGTTGCGGTTAGCGGATTTCAGGGCGGCGTCCTTGCATGGTGCACTCCCGGCCACACCGGCCCACTTGCGGCCCCACGCCTCGCGCGTCTCCTTGTCGGTGACGCGCGAAAGCTCCTTTTTGGTCATCCCGCCGGCTTCCAGTATGGAGAGTCCTTGCTTCTTGCTGCCCGCCTTGCCGCCGTTACCTGAGGGCCATGGCTGGCCACCGTCGCCTTGCCGCCGATCTCCCCGTTGGTCGACAGGATGGCAGAGACCGGGGATGCATACCCCTTCTGAGCTTCTGTGGCCGCGCTGTGCAAGCCAGACGGCAGACGCACGCGCGGGGGCCCACCGGGCACCGTTGCAAACGCCTGCGGCACAGCGCTGATGACGCCGCTAGCGAACGCGCAGTCCTTGATGTTCAGTTCACGAGCATCTCCACCTTCCAGCTGAGAGTTATTGATGAAGGCTCGCAGTGCTAACTGCCGGCGCTGCCGCAGCGTTGGTCTCGCCGCCGAGACAACGGCCAGATCATCGCATGCAAGCTGCAGTGCAGTGAGTGCAGTCACCGCCGTAAGCGCTCCCGTATACTCCAGCTCTAGCTCGTATACTTTCCTCTACAACTTCTATCCTCTACAACACATCAACCATCCCGCGGAAGCCTCCCGCGACTCGAGGTCTTCCAATGGCCGCCGCAGCTGCAGTCGTTGACCCGGGTCTTGAGTCAGCATTTCAAACATCCGATGTGAGGCCGTGGCTGGGCTCAGCCGTGACCGCAAGGTCGAGAGACCTCCCCGCTACTATGAGTAATGAGAGAGCAGAGCAGAGAAGAGCGCAATGCAGAAGTGAGAGTTTTCCTGAAAGCGAACCTACTCAGCACACGGAGACACACATCTCCCCCGTATGGAAATGACATTAACGATACACATAATTGCATGTAAGTTCAGTACACACACTGTACGTTCCTCTCCCAGCTGTCCGTCAAAGCGAGGGACGTGAGGGAGGAGGGAGCGAGGCCCGAGGGAGCGCATTGATCGCGGACTCGATGAGCATGGCTGCCTCACCAGGTGGCGGATCGTTCTCGTGGTGCAGGCGCAGAAAGGCCCAGCTGGCACAGGGCGAGGAGATTCTCGTCTTCAACAAACCTGTGAATCTCGGACGCGCTGTGAAAAAGCCCGACACAATGGTAGCTTCTGAGCTTCTCCGATCAGCGCCCCTCAGTCCGATCAGGAGATCAGCGCCCCTCAGTCCGATCAGCGCCCCTCAGGAGATCTCCAGTCCCTGACCTGACCGCTCGCCCCCTTTGCGCACAGGCCGCAATGCTGGCCGCTCGTCGCGCTTCCGCGCGCAGCCCGCTCTTTGCTTCCGCTTCGAGGACTGTGCGCTACGCTTCTCAGGTTCGCGTGCAAACCCTGCTCTGCGAGCGGCTGGCTGCCGTGCCTGTGCCGCGCGCCGCAGCGAGCAGAGGCCCTCGCGTGCGCCTCCGACGACGGGCAGCGCTCCGAGTCTATGCGAGCGCTTCGTTGTTGCACGCCCAGCGCCGGCGCCGGCCGGGCCGCTCCTCGCTGCTCAGCGTTCCTTCTCATCGTGTGCCGCTCGCTCGGCCGTCTGCACCGCCTCGCAGATGACGGTGCGCGAGGCGCTCAACTCGGCACTGTTCGAGGAGATGAGGAGGGAGCAGAAGGTCTTCGTCATCGGCGAGGAGGTGGCGCAGTACGAGGGCGCATACAAGATCACCAAAGGCTTGCTAAAGGAGTTTGGCTCGGGCCGTGTGATCGACACGCCGATCACGGAGGCGGGCTTCGCAGGCCTGGCGACGGGCGCCGCGTACCAGCAGCTGCGGCCCGTGGTCGAGTTCATGACCTTCAACTTCTCGATGCAGGCCATCGACCACGTCATCAACTCTGCGGCCAAGATGTACTACATGTCTGGCGCGCAGATCAAGGTGCCGATCGTCTTCCGTGGGCCCAACGGCGCCGCCGCGGGCGTCGCGGCGCAGCACTCGCAGTGCTTCGCCGCGTGGTTCACGCACTGCCCCGGCCTCAAGGTGATCGCGCCCTACTCGGCCGAGGACGCGCGCGGTCTGCTCAAGGCGGCCATCCGCGACGACAACCCGGTGGTCTTCCTCGAGAACGAGATCTTGTACGGCATGAGCTTCGACGTGTCCGAGGAGTGCAAGGGCGTCGACTTCACGCTCCCGATCGGCGAGTGCAAGATCGAGCGCGCCGGCACCGACGTCACCCTGGTCTCCTACTCGCGCGGCGTGCACACTTGCCTCGAGGCGGCGGACGCGCTCGCGAAGGACGGCGTCTCGTGCGAGGTGATCAACATCCGCACGCTGCGCCCGCTCGACCGCAAGACGATCATCGACTCGGTCATGAAGACCAACCGCCTCGTCACGGTCGAGGAGGGCTGGCCTTCGTGCGGCATCGGCGCAGAGCTCGGCGCATGCATCTACGAGTCTGACGCATTCAACTACCTGGACGCCCCGGTCGAGCGGGTCACCGGCGCCGACATCCCGATGCCCTACGCGGCGAACCTCGAGACCGAGGCGATCCCGTACGCGCAGAATGTGATCAACGCGGTGCGCAAGGTGTGCTACCGTTCGTGAGCCAGGCATGGAGCCATGTCGATGTCGCATGCATGTGCGCGGCTCGGGGCTCGTCTTGAGTGTTGCATGCGGCTGTGGCGCGAGCGGCGAGGTCCACAGATGCCGTCGATTATCCGCTCTGTGATCTGAGCTCAACGTGTGCGCGAATATCGCGCCGTCGGAGTCGATCACTTAGCGCGTGTACGCGGTCATGTGGTACAAGGACCCACGGTCATCATATGCGTGAATCACAGGTAACGGCAGCTCAAGCAATCTCGTCTTCGGCCATTTGAAAGGCTGTTAAAAGACTGTGAAGTTCTCTTCTTGAACTCCGGCAGCCAGGGGCTCGGTATCCGGGATTTGGCCGAGAGAGTTGAAGCGCGCGCTCGGCCCCCTGCCGACGATGCCCGCGGCCACGCCAGTGAAGAGCAGGGACCGTGCGCCCACGCCTACGGGCCGCGCTGCAGACAAGGTCACCGCTGCCACCAAAGGAAACCCCAAGACGCCCGCTGCCAAAGGCAAGGGCAATGGCCCGACGGGGGGCCCTATGGAAGATTCACAGGCAGCGTCTCCTCAAAATGATGGAGCACAGGAGGGGGCGGAGGGGCAGGCCGGCGGCCAGCACACAAACGTTACAGTGGCGGTGCGTGTCAAGCCCTCCGACGGCGCGAAGACGATCATGCGGTATGGGCCACGTGCGGAGAACTCGCTGCGCTTCTGCTTCGTGGACGGCTCCAAGTCGGACGAGCCCAAGGGCTTCTCGTTTGACCACGTCTTCGACGGGAACGACACTCAGCAGGACGTGTACAACGCGCTCGGCGCGCCTGTGCTGCAGCAGGTGTGCAACGGGTTCAATGCGTCCGTCTTCGCGTACGGCCAGACCGGGTCCGGCAAAACGCACACTATGCTCGGGCGCGAAACGCCAGACGAGCGCGGCCTGATCCCGCGCCTGTGCGAGGAGCTCTTCCAGAAGCCGGAGCTGAAGGGCTGGAACGTTACAGTCTCCTACTTCGAGATCTACAACGAACAGGTCGTCGACCTCCTCGGAAATCACGAGGTAAGGGAAGAGAACACGTCTCACCAAGAATGGACTGGGGTGGGACTCGCGCCCGGGCGCAAGGTGCCTGTGCTCAACGCGTTGCGGGTGCGCGAGGGGAAGACGGGTGTCTACGTTGAGGGTCTGACCAAGGAACACGTCACCCACCCGTCCCAGATCGCGGACGCGCTCAGGCGCGGCACCTTGCTGCGCTCGGTCGCTGAGACTGCGATGAACGCGGAGTCGTCGCGCTCGCACGCGGTGGTTCAGTTGTGCTTGGCGGAGACCGAGGGCAAGGACCGCACGGCGACGCTCAACCTCATCGACCTCGCCGGCTCCGAGAACGTCAACCGGTCACGCTCGTGGGAGGACAACACTCGGCTGACTGAGGCACGATCCATCAACAAGTCGCTGCTTGGGCTGGGCAAGTGCATCTCGATGCTCGCTCAAGCTGAGAAGGGTCCTGTGCCGTACCGCGAGTCGGTGCTCACGTGGCTCCTCAAGGATGCGCTCGGCGGCAACTCGTATAGCCTCATGCTCTGCGCCGTCGACCCGTCGCCTGAGAATGGGGAGCAGACGCTCACGACTCTCCGATACGCGGACCAGGCCAAAAAGATCGTCACGCGTCCTGTCGAAAACGTCGATCACGCGAAGCGAATGGTTCGCGAGCTGCACGACCAGGTGGCGCAGCTGCGCGCCCAGGCAGAGGAGGCTGCCCGCGAGCAGGCCTTGGCGCGCCAGATGGCGGCGGAGGCGCGGGAAGCGGCTCGTGCGGCAGCACAGCAGGCCGAGGCGGCGGCAGCCGAGCGGGCACAGGCGCGTCTGGAGTTGGAGGCTGCGCGCGAGCAGGCCCGATCGGAGCTGCAGATGGAGCGTGCGGAGCGCACCAAGAGGGAGGAGCAACTTGCTCAACAGGAACAGGAATGGTCGCAAAAGGAGGATCAATACAGGCGCAGGGCGCAAGAGCAACACGAAGTGGCAAACGCGGCTGCGGTGGCGGCGGGGCAATACCCCGCGGGACAATTCAACTACGGACCCGCCGGGAAAGGTGGCGGCTCGATGCACGGCCACCCGGGTGGTGCCGGCGGCTCGATGATGCACGGCCACCCGGGTGGTGCCGGCGGCTCGATGCACGGCCACCAGGCTGATGCCGGCGGCTCGATGATGCACGGCCATCCGGGTGGTGCCGGCGGTTCGATGCACGGCCATCCGGGTGGTGCCGGCGGCCCGATGAACAGTCAAATGGGTGGTGCCGGCTACGTCATGAACGGCGCCGCGAAGAGCGGCTTCGTCATGAACGGCGCCCCTGTGCCAGGCGCCCCGAGCCAGCACGGCCAGTACCAGAACGGCCAGTACCAGAACGGCCAGTACCAGGGGCCGGATCCAAAACGGTCGCAATCGTTCATCGCCTCGGGGCTTTCGGCCTTAACGAACCTCTCCCCTATTGGACGGCACACCTCACGCATCAAGGGCGGGGGGGATGGGGGCGGCGGCTCGATGGGCGGTGGCGGTGCAGGGCCGACCATGCCCGGCGCTCCCGTCGTCTTCGGAGCGCCTGCGATGACCATGCCACAGGAGATCGACATGGACGCGGTGCTGCGTATGAGTCGCGAGGAGAAGATTGCCTTCGCTAAGCGCCTCAAGGAGGAACGGAAGGCTCTGCACACGGCACTGGGCATCGAAGAGGAGCCTAAGGTGATCCCTAGTGTCCATCTGGCGGGCGGCTCGGCGGACGCTTCGGAGGGTGGGCCCATCAGTGTGGAACTCTCCAGCGTCGCAGGCAGCACGACGCGTTCCGGCTCGCCACCACTCATTCCACCGCCGGACAGCCTCGTCTTTGCCTTCAAATGCCTCGGCTTCCTCTTTACGATGCAAGTTGTTCCCGAACAGACGCCACGTTAGGCGCAAACGCCGCGGCCGACCACCCTATGCCCGCGCCCGGCTGGAGCGGGCATTCGTGCGGCAACTCGGATTGTGTGCGCGATGCAGATTGCGAGTAGGACCCGAGGCGGAGTGGCGGGTGGGGAGATTCAGAATACCGGCCGGTGGACGAGGTCGAGAGCTCGTCCAGCTCTGGCGGGGGTGTCCCCGAGAGCCGCTCAGCGACCCTGGGTGTCTGGCGGTGGACGAGGTCGAGAGTGTATCAGAGAGCACGTCCAGTCAGGCGTCCACAGGAGAGCGCGAGCAGCCGGTCGATATCTGCTGGGATTATATCGCTGTTGATTAGCGCATTGATTAGCGCACGGTGGCATGTCCTGTTGGCGGGGGGAGCCGCTACCCGCTAGGGCGCACGTGCGCGGCCTCCGCCCAGAGGGATACGGTTACGCGTTATAGAACGCCGTGTGTGCGAGACGCGGGAGCCGGGCGACGCCGTCGCTCCCGTGAAACCGGTGGCTTGTATGGAACACGCCCGCGGATTCGATAATAAAAAAAAGCGCGCATCCCCCGGATCCCGGTTCCCGCCAGGCGGGCAATTAGCGGGCAATCGGGCGCCGTAACGCGCGGCCCCCGCGTGCGCGGCGCGCGTTTCGTTGTTGTTGAGTTGCCCGATATTGCCGTTCCCCGGTTGTGCGTCACGGCCTAGCTCCTCATGGTGCCCATGCACTGTAAGTGCCGAGTTGCAATGTTGCATCGTCGGTTCGTCGCGGACCATCACCATACATTAGACCATTCACCGTCCCCCGGTCGCGGTCGTGTTGGGCTGCTTTTGCGCTCCCAAAATGGAAAATCAGGTCGGCGTGGGGGTAGTGTGTGAATCCGAAATGAGACCTCCCCACACTCTCCCCTTGACGCTTGAGTCAAAGCTGGCGTAGCGACTTGCATGCAACTCGTTTGTTTCGCGTCATCGCCGCGTGCTCGCCGTAACTGCTCTTGAGGATTGGGCCGCGATCATACTGGAGTGCTAATCGGCGCAGCGCGCGAAAGAGCGACACTGCAACCAGGCGATCGCCGCTCATCAAGAGGGGTGGTTCCCGACGGCGAGGTCAAGTTTCATACTGGATCATGCCGGTCGACACTGCACTGCTACGAGCGAGCGTGACCTACAACGAGTCGACCGTGCCGGCCAGCCTCGCGGTCGGCCGGATGCTGCGCGGGCCTCTCGTGCCGCTGGGTGCAGCCGCGTTTACCGCACGCTCGGAGCAAGAGGCACTGTTGGCAACCTTTGCGACGTGGAACATGCTGGACGCGATCATGTTCGAGCGTTCGCGTCTCATCCGCGACCGCAAGAACGGCAGCATGTCGATCAACGTCGGGCGGGCGCACTCGTGGCAAACTGGCTACGTCCGCGAGGTGCAGGTGCGCCGGATGGTGCAGCTGGTGCGCGAGGCGAACGTTCGCCACTACTGCGAGGTGGGCATGAACGGCGGGCATTCGGTCGCAGCCATGCTTCTCGCCAATCCGGCGGCCCACGCGCATGTCTTCGACATCATGAAGCTCAAGTATAGCTGGACAGTCGCAGAGCTGCTCTCGATCGCCTTCCGCGAGCGCTTCACTCTTCATGCGGGGCCGTCTGGCGAAACGCTGCCGCAGTGGCTGGAAGAGTTTGCGGTGCGTAACGGCTCTCACTGTGACCTCATCCTCATTGACGGCGACCACAGCGAGAAAGGGGCGCTATCCGACTTGAAGCTACTCCGGCGAGCTGCCGCGGCGCACACGCGCTTCGTCTTCGATGATATCAACATGCCGCCAGGTCGCGCTCTCGCAGCCGAGGTGGCGGCAGGCCGGGTGCAGGTACTCGAGCAGTACGGCCCCTTTAGGCGCAATTCGGTGCACAGCCCGTGCATGCGCGTTCCCGCCGGTGATCCGCGTGGAAGCTCCGCCGCCATGTGTCCAAAGTGGGGCTACGCCGTCGGCCGATACCTTCAGCCTACACGATAGCGAAAGTCGAGATACCCTGCGTCGAGCATACTGCTGGATGGAGAATACGTACATAACGCGGTTAACATACCATACGGCCGTACCTCATTTGAATTTTGAAGCAATACCGTGTATGCTCGCAAGCGAAGTGTCGTAGCGGAGGAGAGAAAGCCGAGATGAATGTCATGGATGAACGTGCCTCGCAGCCGGGGGCCCCGGCGAAAACGACCGATTTATCCCTAACGCGTCTCCTGTCTCGGAGATTTGTCGGAGATACCGCGCTGGTCGCAAACGCTCTGCCTATCCCTAGGTCCTAATCCCTAAGCGTCTCCGGTCTCGGAGATACCGCGCTGGGCGCAAACTTTGCCTAGTTCAGACCAAGCTGCAGGCACAGGAGGGAGCTGGCCGTGGACAAACGGGCAATTTTCTCCCTTTGTGCACACGCCGACCTGCCAAAAACGGCAAACAGATTTGGACAGACCTGCTGCGGGGTTTCCGAATAGCTGCAACACCTCCAGTTTAGGCAGTGCCCTAGCCTCGAGAGCTTGTGCTAATGCATTGCACCCCGATGCCTCGATACGATTGTTATGCAGGAACAGCTTGCGCAGCGAGGGAAAGGCACCAAGCGCTGCAGCCCCTAGTAGAGCTTCCACCCCAGTGACCCCTATGGAGTTATCGTTGAGCGCAAGCACTTCGAGTGCTGGCAATGCGCCTGCGGACATAGCTTTCGCGAGGGCTGCCACGCCGTCATCGCTGAAGTCGTTTCGCCCCAGATTGAGCTTCAAACAGCGTCGGCAAAGCGGTAACACCTCGGCAAACGCAATGACCTCAGCGTCAGTCCAACCGCATTCGCCGAAGCTCAGCTTCGTTGCCTCACCCAAGACGGCAGTCACCGTCTCGCGGTAAAGTCGCATGACCAGAGGCTTATCGGCCTTTGGCGAGGAGAAGACTTTGGTTTCGATATACTCTTGCATGCGGTCCGGGTGCAGAGGGGGCAGTCGGCATGCCTCGCCACTCTCGCTGTCCACCTCATATACCATGGGCCAGCAACCAACGTTGTTCATCTTCGCGACCATGATCCACGCCTTCTCGATAGTGGGCCAGCCGCGGGATGTGTACGGCGGCGCCGTACAGCGCGCTGGCAAGGAGGTGAGCATGATTGAGAAGAGCTTTTGGTGCAAGTACCAGATCTGCATCGAACCCAGCGCGAAGTCGAAAGACTGTTTCTCCTCGGAGGTCTTGTCGACGACTATCTTCCCATCGGGTGACTTGACTGCCTGAAATAGAGAAGCCCAATCGTAGAAAAGAGCGACACGTTTTGGGAGCGCCTGGTATCCGTCGCGCCTCGGGTTGGTGCGGTCCCAGCCGCGCTTTTGCCGCGCGAGCTGCCTGCCTTGAGCTGCCCTCAGCAAGGCCGCCACCTTCTCCAGCTGAATTCCTTGCGGATCGGGGTGCGACGCTGTAACCCATGCGTGAGAAATTGCCCCAACGGCAATGGCACCGCTCCCTCCATGCTTGTATCCGTGGGCCTCATCATTGATGACCAGTCCACGCACGTCTTCAACTGACATGAATGCCCCAGGATGCTGCTGCTCGAGATCTTGCCGGCGTGGCATGGCAAGGAGCATGCGTCCCTCCTCGCTAGATGCCGATGCCAGCTGGTCTGCGAGAGCGAGCAGCCAATCAGAATCAAGAAGGCGCACAGCCGGAGGCAAGCATCCCCGTGGTTGAAGAAAGGGGAAGATCTCTTCAACGGATATGTAAGTTAGCACCGCGCTCGAGTTCGCGTTCTTGGCGGCGGCTTCCGGGTTCGCGTTCTCGCCGGCGGCGCTCGGGTTCGCGTAATCGCCGGCGGCGCTCGGGTTCGCGTTCTCGCCGGCGGCGCTCGGGTTCGCGTTCTCGCCGGCGGCGCTCGGGTTCGCGTTCTCGCCGGCGGCGCTCGATTTCGCGTTCTCGCCGGCGGCGCTCGAATCGGCGATGACGCCCTTCGAGGAGGTGCAGCCCATGGGAAAAGCGGAACACGCCTCGTGAGTTTCGGCGAGTTTCGGGAAACTTGATCGCGAGTTCGTCTAAATTTGGAGTTCATCGTGCTACCAAACGTCAAGCAAGCAAGCAAGCAAGCAACCAAACAGCAGCATGCCTCGGTGAGCGTTAGCGGTTCTGGCTTCTGGGCATATCTCTCTCCCTGTCTCCGCCCACCCTTTCCTACCCCGTTGGCTACACAGGGGTATTCGGTTGCGCTGGTTTAGGTACTTGTGTGTTTCGACTACTTACTTGCTTGCTTGCCAAACGTCGATGCGCGTGCGGCCACAGCGCACGGCGAGATCCACCGCTACCACGTCATCGCCTGCGGCCAGAGCGCACGGCCCACGGCGAGAGACTGAAGAAGGTCGATTGCCTCACTTAAATCCCAAAGCCTAAACGTCTACCGACGCGGTACCGGTTCGCGCGGTCGTGCCTCGTGCGGTTCGGGTGCGTTGGTGGGTTGGGATGGTTGTGGATAGCTCACGCACCCACTTGCGGGAAAAGGCGGTCATTGAATTTGGCTTGACTTGACTTGACTCTCCATCGCCCCCACCACGTGTACCGGTACGCGACACACAATGGTACCGGTACTGGTTACCGGTTTTTTACCGGTACCGGTACGGAAGCGACAATGGAATGCCGTCCGAATGGGAGCGCTCTCATACCGCTCTGGGGAGGCTGCCCGGCAGCCCCTTGGCAGAAATATGCAGCCGAAGATCCGGCGATTGTCGCGCGCTATCCCAGCCCTGTGCTGGTGAACGTTGGTGCCAACAAAGGCTATGCAGCTGCCGAGTTCCTCGCGATTTGGAGTCAGCGCCGTGTCAACTCCAAGATCTGGCTGGCTAACATCCTTGCTTACGCAGGTGTCAAGAGCACGGTCCACGGCTACCTGCGCTACCAGCCCTGTGGCGAATGCTTGGCCTGCAAGGTGCCGACGCCAGCGCCGCACCAGCGCAACGGCGGTTCGGTGCACATGCTCGAGCTCCTCGAGTCCAACCGCGCTCTGCTGCGCAACCTGACCCGACAGACGGGCATCGACGACATCGCTACGGTGCACGACATGGCCGCCGCCAACGAGACACGCCGCGTCTACGCGCCACCGTTCCATGCGGGCTTTGAAGCTCGCAGTGCGTTCTACGGCACCACGGAAAAGCCGGCCAACCTTGACGCGGTAGCGCTCGACGACTTTTTCAAGCGTACGGCGCTCGAGGAGGCGTACTTAGTGTCCATTGACACCGAGGGCTGGGACGCGCTGGTGCTCGAAGGGATGAGGGGGCTGCTCGCGCGCGGTCGTATCGGGTTTGTCGAGTTCGAGGTGGGCCGGAAAAAAGGCTATTGGAGGCCGTCGCACCCGGAGCGGCGGGCGCTGAGCAGCACGATCGGCTGGCTGCACGCCGCCGGCTACGTTTGTTTCATGGAGGCCCATACATTCCTCGCGCCCATTTCGGGGGCGTGCTGGCGCAAAGAGTACGAGCTTCCACGGTGGGCTAACGTGCTGTGTGCCAACAGCCGCACCCCGGCGCTCGACGTGCTGTGGAGAGTGGCGCGGCTCGCCGACGCTGCGGAAATCGCTCAGGCACTCGCTAGAGTCCGATGTAAAAGCAAGAAGGGAGCTCTGTGTTGACTGTTGAGCCCTCAGGCACCGTCAGGCATCGTGCAATTGGCACCGTGTCGGGCACCGTCACAGGCGGGTCAGGGGTCACGCGCAACCATTGTGCCATTCAGTTGACGGCACCCGGACTTCTTCGACAAGACCACTCAGGTGGTGCGAGCGTCCTCACTTCGCATCATCTGCGCGTACGCGGCACATACAGTACAACCTCACTCTAATCGCGGGCCGACCGCTTATCTTCATCTTCAAGCACGCCTGGAATTCACGGGCACGCTTGACCGGACCGGCGCGGTGTCCGGTGCGCAGTATCGACCGGCAAAGTTGTCAGTTCGACAAAGTCGATCGACAACACATGATTGTTTTATTTTTGTTCATCACATAACATCACATGCGTACCCTCAGCTGACCTCAGCTGCCGTCGTTCCCTCAGCTGACCTCAGCTATCGTCACCAAGCCAAGCCCCTGTGATGTTCAGGTTGTGTGTGAAGACACGGAGTTCAACTTCAAGTTTCTACGATTCTACCAATGGCTGTGTGATATGTGTGCGAGGTGTTGCCCTTAACGTAACGGTATTTGAGTTATATGTCGGTAAAAAGACACCGGGGGGAGCCGGGAGGTAAACAGACACCGGGGGGGAGCCGGGACACACAAAGACCGGTAAGTTTCACCCATTGGCTGTGAAGAGTGTTTGGTCTGTGCGTGTTGCTTTCTTGTGAACTGAAGAGTGTGTGTCTGCTCCTGACAGTAGACCGAGCCGGGCAAGGCAGCGCATCGTCGGAAGTGGCGAAGCGGAAAGCCGCCAAGGCCAAAGCGATTATCCATGCTCTATGCAGACAAGCGTGCGCTCGAAACTAATCTCAAGGTCAGCCTTTTGGCGATCCGTGAGAAGGAATTGAATTACTACGTGAGCGCTCTTGCTGCCCGACTTCCATGACGTGACGACTTGTGCTCGAGAGTAACGGCGCTCACGAGCCCGAGCCCGCGCTCGATTCCCGTACCCGAACAGTCGCAAAACTGTCTCGCCGTGCTCACGCAAGCGGCCCTACTCTCGGGGTTTGCGTACTCGGGCCTCACTCAGGTCGCCATCCCTGTAGACTCCGAGTACGTACTCAAACTGCTGTACCTGCTGGTGACGACGACCGCCATGTGTCTCGAGCTGATCGCGGTGATGAACTGCACGCTGCTCTCCATGATGGGCCCGGGTCTCGCGCTGCGAGGCCCCGACGGATCTATGCACCCTGCAGTGGATGGCATGATGGAGGAGTATCAGACGGCGTACCTATGCTTCGTGCTCGGGATGATCGCGTTCCACTTCTCGGCGGCGCTCTTTGGCTGGATCATGTTCAACTGGATCGTCTCCTCCTGCGTCTCCGCCTGCATCCTCAGCTCGCTCTACCTGCTCGTGCGCTACGCCTCGCGCGTGTACGCGCGCTTCCGGCTGCTGCCTGAGGATGTGGTTACGGGACGCTTCTCGGGCGATGCACTGGCGCAGCAGGCGGGCCTCACGGGCGGGCCTTCTGCGGGGCCGTCTGCGCCAGGGGAATAGCATAGTAGTGGAGTTACCGCTAGCAAGCCCACCGCTTCCCTTCCGCTCCGGCCTCCGCTCCTGGGCGCTGCAGACTCGAGAACGAGATGTCCTCTGCCCAGACTCCGCTGCGGTCCATCCAGGGGGACATTATACCATAGGTTGTGAAGATGCGCGGTGTACCGCACATTGTATCGAAAAAAAGGAAGACTTGACCAATCAACGTGGACCGGGTAACCGGAACAAGTGCTACGAGATACACCGCTCGGGCTTATTATACGCCCCGGAAAAAGCTCGTCGGGGTCGTGGGCGGGGACTCGCATCGCGATTGCATGCACGCGAGCCCAGCCGACCGGCTCCGCGGCCGTTTTGGCCGTTCGCGCGGCCGCCATCGCGGATCTGTCACGTCTGCTACACGGCGACGCAAGTGAGATCGGCTCAGCCCCACGGTTCCGTTTAGCTACTTTCGTTTCCCCTTGCCTGCCCCACCTTTGCCGCCGCCCTTGCCGCCCTTCGCGCCGCCACCCTTGCCGCCGCCGCCCGCCCTGTTTGTTGCCTCGTGCACGATCCGCGACTGCTTGGCGGCGACATCACGGTCGACGATGCGCGCCTGCTTCGCGCCTTCCTCGGGGAACAATTTCGAATAGACGGCAGCGGTGCGCTTCGCATCGCGCTCCGCGACGTCCTTGCCTGTCGCGCTCTCGTACTTCTTACGCTTGCCCGCGGTCTTGCTCGGCTCGTTGGGAAGCGCCTTATCGAAGCGGCCCACGGACGCCGTACTCACCTGCGCCGCCGCGATCGCCTGCTTCAAGTACGCCTTCTTGTCGCTGCGTGGCTGCCCGCCAAGGCCCTTGGCGGCGGCTGGCTGGCCAACGCTCGCCGCATGGGCTGCCTCGAGGCGGTTGCGTTCCTCCTGCCTCTTCTGCTTCTGCTTCTTCTGCTTGCGCGCGTCCGCGCGCTCCTCGAAAGGATCGACGCTGCCGTCGTCGCCGGGCTTGGCCTCGACGACCCAGTTCTCGGGCGCGTCCTTGGCGTTGTTTGCGCGCCCATAACCCCAGCGCGGCGCCCACTGCTGCGTCGCCTCGTCCCACACCATCTTCTCGCGCTTCTTCTTCTGGATGCCCTTCGACTTGGCAAACTTCTCCCAGCGCGTCTGTGGAAGGTCCTGGGGCAGCGGCTTCTCGCGCGGCAGCAAGAGCGCCGGGGGCGGCAGCTCTATGAGCGCCTTGCTCGCACCGAGCATCGAGTAGAGGTGGTTGGTGAGCAGCTGCGCATTCTCGCGCGCGCACCGAAGCAGATATGCCGACGGGTCCGCCTTGAAGGCCTCCTCGTCAACAGGGCTCGGGTCGAAGGCCATCAGGTGGCCCGGATCGTACTCAAGGTCATCCTCACGCTCGACTGTTGATGACGGGCGCGAGGGCTTCATGCCCGCGGCGGCCGCGGCGAGCATCGCGCGCACATCGAGCTTTTGGCCGGCTGAAGATGTCGAGGCTTCCATTGTTCGGACCCGCGACGTCGCCGTGAAAAGAAGCATGAACGTTCACGTTCACGTTAATTTGCCTTCCCGGCAAGAAGAAAAGAAGCATGAACTCACGCCCGCCTGCTGGATCGACAGATTTTTAAAGAACAACGCCGTCTCGCGCCGCGGCGCGGACGCCCAAACGATGCGAGTGCTGAACTGCACGAAATCCAGTCCCTCGCGAATCCTTTGCACGCTCCAACTATGTCACGCGCCCGCGCGCGCCGTCTGCGCTCGGAGCCGTGCAACAGCGGCGAGGTACTCGTCCGCGAATCGTTCCACCCGCCGCTCAGCACCCTCGATGGCATGGATAGCACCGATGCCTTGTCCGCAGCCCCAGATGTCGCGCCACGCCTTGGCGCCACCGCCGAAATCCATCTTGCTCGCATCGGAAGTGGGCAGGTTGTTCGGGTCGAGGCCAGCCTTGACAATCGACGGCTTCAGATAGTTGCCGTGCACGCCAGTGAAGAGATTGCTGTACACAATGTCATCAGCGGTGCAATCCACGATCGCTTGCTTGTAATCAGCGGCGGCGTTAGCCTCCGGGGTGGCGATGAAGGGCGAGCCGATGTATGCAAAGTCCGCTCCAGCCGCCTGCGCGGCCAGCACCGACGAGCCGGTTGCAATCGCGCCCGAGAGCGCGAGCGGCCCGTCGAACCACGAGCGGATCTCCTGCACGAGTGGAAAGGGCGACAGCGTGCCGGCGTGGCCGCCCGCGCCGGTCGCCACCGCGATCAGCCCATCCGCACCCTTCTCGATGGCTTTCTTGGCGAACTTGTTGTTGATCACGTCGTGCAGCGTGATGCCACCGTACGAATGCACAGCCGCGTTGACGCTCTCCTGGGCGCCGAGCGATGTGATGATCAAGGGCACCTCGTGCTTGACGCAGACCTCGAGGTCGTGCTGTAGCCGCGTGTTGGATTTGTGTACGATTTGGTTGACGGCAAAGGGCGCGGCTTTGCGCTCGTGTGTCGCGTCGTGCTCTGCGAGCGCTGTCTTGATCTGCACGATCCATTCATCCAGCTTCTCCTGTGGTCTTGCGTTGAGTGCGGGGAAGCTGCCGACGATGCCTGCCTTGCACTGCGCGATCACCAGCGCCGGGTTGGACACGATGAAGAGCGGCGCTCCTATGATCGGCAAGCGCAGCTTGGAAGCGATGCGCTCGGTGATGGCACTCCTCGACATGCAATTTGCGGTTCTGATGCTCGTGGAGCTCGGGCAGGGGCTTGATGACGCAGGGGTGTGGGCGGGCGTCCGTGGGAAGCTGTGGAATCGAATCCACGGAAGTCCTCGGGATCAGAACTAAAAGTACGTGTACAAGTTTTGAGCCACGCCAGGTGGAGGACATTCGGCGCGACGCGACCCAAAACGGGAAAACTTCGTGAGCGCCCGTGAGAACGAGAACTAGAGTTGAGGGCGCCGTCTTCCTGCTCTCCTAAGCGCCATGGGCGACAAGAAATTCAAGCATGACCTGCAGATCAAGCTCATGATGATCGGGGACCAGGCGGTCGGCAAGACGGCGCTGCTAGTACGCTACGCCGACGGCGATTTTAGCGAGGTGCTGCTGCCGACTATCGGCATTGACTTCAAGATCAAGACGATTGAGCTGCAATCCAAGACTATCAAGCTCCAGATATGGGACACCGCGGGACAGGAGCGATTCCGCACGATCACACAAGCATACTACCGCGGCGCGATGGGCATCCTGCTTATATACGACGTCACCAACACAAAGTCGTGGAGCAACGTGCGCAACTGGGTTCGCAATATTGAGGGCAACGCGCCGCAGGTGCGCCCAAGGAAGCGCCACGCGATGGCTTCCCACAGGTGGCCGCGTGTGCATGCCCCCTAGCTAGACTCGCTGAGTTCACATGGCCTCGCTCACCGTTGGCTCACTCGCGCGCGCTCGCCTCGCAGACGGTCAACAAGATCCTCATCGGCAACAAATGCGACCTGGAAAGCATGAGGCAGGTGAGCCGACAGCAGGGGGAGCAGCTCGCGCGCGAGTACGGGATGAAGTTCCTCGAGACATCAGCGCGCGACAGCACCAACGTGCAGGAGGCGTTTATCACGCTTGCGACCGACGTTGTGGACCGCCTCGTCCGAGACGGAAATCCGGAGCAGTCGAACCAAATGGCAGTGCAGGTGAACACGGACAGGAGCACGAAGGGTGGCTGCTGTTAGGAGCATCGTTTGCCGGGCGAGCAGGCGTCATGCGCATGCTCAGGCAGTGGCGACCCACGATGCGAAGTCAGGTGAGGTAGGATTCCTACCGCTCTCTCGGTCCGAGGATGGTGATTACCGCGTTGTTGTACAAGTAGAGTACTTGTTGTCAGTTACCGGCCAACATATGAGAGAGTTTGAGCTACATGTATGATAATAACAGGAGGGTCCAGACTCCAGAGGGGGGTATGTGACACGCGGGGGGACACGCTGACATGGGCCACCAATTGAGCAATTGTGGCTTTGTGGGCCACATGCGCTGACACATTGTATGTGCTTATGTCGAAGCCTTGTGTCCAGTCTCGTGATCTTTGCGTAAAATCCAACCCGTAAGTCTTGACTTGACTTGTCTTGCCTAAAGGTAGTCCGGGCGGGGGGTGTTTGAGGACTTTTTTCGTGAAAGGCTTGGGCGTTTCGCATCACGGATCCCCGACAAGGACAGCAACAACGCGGCGCTTTGCTGCGTTGGACGCAGCCTTCATAAGGTGCCTCCTGGAGTTGGCCGCGCAGGAGTTGCCCGATGCAGGCCGGAACTCGACGTCGCGTCGAGGACCCGCTCGTGGCCATGACACCGCCCCCGCGCAGCGCCATTCACACGTCGCACTCGCTTCCGCGCATACCCACGCGGCCCACTGGCACAGCCAGTGAAACACCATGTACCAGCGCCATGGGCACAGCCATCGCAGCCAACCCTGGCCGCTCGCGACCACCGGGCGTGGCAGTACTGGAATCGCTCGCGCGCAAGCACGGGCCGGAGTCCATACCCGCTGGGATGGCCTCCGAGGCAGCCGGCCGGCGACGAGCGGTAGACTCACGGCCCATGACCGACCGCGCACTTGACGAGGTGGCCACCCGCTCTCCGCTGCTCGCGCTGGAGATTGCGCTCTCGCAGGCCAAGTCGGGCGACGAAAAGGTGGCAGCATGCTTCAACGCGCTACGGGGCCTGCGCGAGGCCATCTCGCGCCCGCTCCAGCCCTTGCTCGAGGCTGTATCAAAGGAGATGTGGATGTCCGCGATCGCCGTGGGCGGGAGTGCGGCCGCCTCTGGCGAGGAGCGACTGCGCGCGGTCGTGGCGGAGCGCGATGCGGAGATTGCGCGGCTGCGCTCGGAGCTCGAGAGCTCCCGAGACGAGATCGGGCGTCTGAGCGGCGAGAATGCGCTGCTGCTGCGTGAGCGCCAGAACATGCTCGAGCAGGCACCCGCGCTGGGGAGGCGGTTGCCCCTACCGCTGCCGCCGCGCATGGTGGCGCCGGCACCGGCGCCGGCACCGGCGCCGGCACCGGCTCCGAGCCTAGGAGCGAGCTCGGCGTCGCCTCAGGCGTCGCCACCGCCGCACGGGGCTGGGCAGCTGGAGCGCGACGGCGGGCTTGCGTTTGCGAAGCTCACAACGCAGCTGTCTGGTCGCAATGTCTTTGACAGGGTCGAGGACGCCGCCCATAAATTGAGAGCGCCCAAGCAGGAGGTGCACCGGGCGCGCGTGCGGGAGAAGGCGGATAGGAACCAGACTCTACACGATTCGCTCGGCCCGCTGGTCGAGGTGGTTGAGGAGTCAGTTGAGGAGGCGCCGTCGATTGGCAAGCGTCCCAGCGATGCCGACGAGGCACTTGAGGATGATGAGCTCGAAGAGGACGATCACGATGGGGACAGAACTTCGGCTTGAAGCCATATTCATGTTTCTCTTGGGACCTTTTGAATCGATCCGGCAAATGCGTATGCTGCTCTGGTCGCGCGTACCGCAATTTGATCGTTCCCGATCCCGTGCTTCGCATTGCGCTCTATCCCGGGCGGCACCCATCCTGGCAAAACTCTGCTCGACACACATCAGTTCATCTGTAGAAGTCAAAACTGTGGCCCTGTGTGCGCGCGGTCCGTCTGTTTCAAAGTGTCATTTGAAATGATCGTATCGTAGCTGCTACAGTATGGCGTACTTGAACTACGTTATGTAACAACTCTCCGTCGCATGGGCCGCCGGACGGTCCGCATCCGTGCCGCTCCCTGCCGCAGTCGCAGAGCGGGGCGCGGCCACCTCGAAATTTCCTCGACGCGCCGACGCACTCCATCCGCTCCTCGACGGTAACTCCTGGGCGGAGGGCAAACTCCTGCTGCTATGCCTGTTCATCGATGTCATTCGCCGCCCAACAGCGCGTCACGCAGAGATAGCCCCGCGACACAAGCAAAGATGGCTGCTGCGGCGAGCCGCGGCTCCAGCCAGCCGTGCGTCTCCTTGCCCACCATGCGACCAACCCGTGCCCCACCAGCACACATGATGTACGACGTGAGCAATGTGAGTACTCCGGCCTGCAGTGGCCCGACCCCCACCGCGCCTCCAGCTGCGCCGCCAGCCAGATTGCTCAGGGTCATCGGCACAGCTAGCGACCACGCCAAGCCCTCCCCTGCACGGCTGGCCAAAGGTGAGGCCGGCTCGCCGCGTCGCCATGAGCTCCACTCGTCGTAGCCAAGGTAAAAGAACACGGCAGCTGCTAGCCACTGGGCCAGCTGCTGCGGTGCATGTTCGCTTGCAAAGCTCCCTGCTGCTGTGGCGACCATTCCACCGCTTGCATTGCAGGCAGCGATGATTGCGTTCACCCGCCAGGGCATGTCGCGCCCGGCAAGCGCGACGGACATGCCAACGGCGAAATTGTCCACGGACGAGCCGATGGAGAGTGCAGTGGCGAGAAGCCACGAGTCGGCCGACATTGATTCACGGACGAGGACGGACCTGAATTCACGCTCCACGACTTGAGGGTCCCTTAAGGCACATGTGGGAAAACGACGTGGACGCGCCGGAACCGAGTTGCCCCCGAATTCTTCTTCTTCAAGTTCTGAGCGTTCAGCTGGGCGCTTCTCGTTTTGCGTGTGGCGTTTGTTTCTTGTGCGCACCGCTCTCGTCGTCCGGCGGCGAGCGCAGCTGAGCGCGAGAGATGCCGGCGAACCCGCAGGGCCGAGGCTTGGGGGTGTGTTCCTCGGCTGTAGGCGGCACCGTCAGCAGCGGGGCCTCAATGCCCACCACACGGCAGCGCGGCTTCTATAGCGAGGTGCTCGATGCGGAGATGGATGAGAGTGCCGCGCACACGCTGTTGCAATCGGCGGCTTGCGGACCGCATGAGGAAGCGCTGCAGCCGCGCTTCGCCGCGCCCAAGCAGCGGGTTCCCATGGCCACGCAGTTTGGCGGTGCGGGAGAGGAGGCCGTGCAGGCCGCGGCCGCAAAGCAAGCTAAGCTGCTCAGCCAATCGACCTCGGCGCCATCCCGCGCGCTCGAGCCCAAGGTGCTCGTGCCCTTCAAACCGGGCATCGGCAAGACGCCACGTCGCATCGTGGTCGAGCGCCAGAAGCGCCTCTTCGCGCTGCAGGACCTCGCTCAGTTGCTGCTCGACCTGGGTATCGACTCTGCGGTGCCAGACCCGCCCAACGCGCTGCCGCTCGAGCTCTTCGACAATACCGAGTACGAGTGCCGGCCGGTCGGCACGTGGCTCGCAATGGCCGAGCCCGCCGACGACGGCTCCAAGTTCCTGCCCTGCCTCTTCCTGCGCCCGCCGAGCGAGGGCGGCAAGCCTGCCCTTTGGACCGAGGGCCAAGTGCAGAGCTTCGACGCCAAAGCACAGAGGTTCACGGTCCTCTTCCGCGCAAGCGTGGGCGGCCCGCTGACGGCGACGATTGAGGTGCATCGCATCCAGCTCTGCTTCCGCGCCGAGGATCCCTTCATCTTCACGCGGCGTGTCGCCGCTGCGTACGCTGCGCGCGAGGCAGCCGAGGCGGCCATCCGGTACCAGCTGTACATCGAGTGCATGCCCATAGAGGAGCTACCAACGATGGAGAAGGAGCGCGTGAGCCGGATGCTCGCGCTCGCGCTCTGCACGCCCAAGCTCAGGGAGAACAAGCTCAACGCCTCCTCGCTCGTGAACGAGGTGCAGCTCGAGTACTCCCGCACCATGTCCGCCATCATCTTCGAACAGCGCTCGGCCGCCGCCGCTGCCGCGGCAGATGCGGCGCCGCTCGGCGTGCTCCCGGGGCCGGGAGGCGACGCGATGTTCTCGTTGGTGGTGCCCGCGCCCGAGGTGCGGAAGCCCGTGCCCGAGTCGGCTCTCGTTGAGGTTCCCGCGCATGAGTGCTTGCATCAGAAGCAAGGCTTCGCATTCCATACCTTCTTCTCCAAGCCCGAGATCATCGCGTGCTCGCAAAAGGTACGCTCCGAGTGCAACAAAGTGCTCGCGATGACGCTGCTCTCGACGGGGTTCACGAAGTCCTTCACGGACGAGGAGATCGCCAAGGAGCAGACCACTGTGCTTGCAGCCACCGTCGCGTACCTTAAGGACACGTGGACGAACACGCTCAAGTCCATCGTCAGGAATGGGCTTAAGGACGTTGGCAAGGGCTGGTTCAACCTCCAGGAGAAGTCGACCGAGGTGTACGCGATGTCGAAACTCAAGGGCTTCCTGCGCATGGTCAACTTCATGATGCAGGACTGCGTCATCTTCATGGCGGAGGCCTCGATCCGTTCGTACGCCGACTTTGTGATCGCGCGCTCCGGCTGGCAGGTGACCGTGACCTCGCCCTCGGAGGTGACACGCACGCCGAGGCTCGAGGCGGTGCCGTTCACGCACCTGCCGCCGCTCTTTACGACGAGCCTGCTGGTCAAGGACGGCGAGGGCGTCTCGTACAGCATCCAGCCGCAGGCCTTCATCGACACGATGCTCGAGGCGTACGATAAGGCGGTCGGCTCTGTGCAGGACCTGCCGCAGCTCGAGAAGCTCGTGATGGAAAGTCTCTTTTGGAGTCACACGCCCATGCTGCAGACGATCAGCCGCGGCGAGGGCCTCGCCCTCACGGAGCGGGAGCGCTTCAACGAGGTGCTCCAAAAGGCGCTCCCGCCCATGGCCGAGTACCTCGCTCTCTACGACAAGTACAACGACAGCGTGCGCCTCAACCTCGAGCAGTATCTGATCAAGTACGCTGAGCAGGAGAAGAGCATCACGGAGATGCAGACGGACGTCAAGAAGGAGCTCGCCAAGATCGATGCGATTGAGAGCTCCATCCCAGCCTCGGTGGTCGTCGGCATGTTCGCCGTCAACACGATGGCGGTGCGCAAGGAGCTTGTGGACAAGCACCGCGCGATCGCGAACGCGACGCTCTCCCTCATCATGGACAAGGTCAAGATGAGACGCACGGAGGTGACCGAGGCGTTCGCCGCCATCCAGCGCTCGCTCAACCGCGGGCTCAGCGACGTTGAGCAGGTGGCCGAGCTCGAGGAGTACGTGCAAAACCTGCCCAATGACCTCGCGGCGCTCGAGGAGACACTGGCCACGATGCAGATGGAGCAGGCGATCCTCGACGACTTCCAGTTCCCGACGACGGAAGACGACTTTAAGAAGTTTTACAAGACGCTGAGCTGGCCGAAGATGATCGATGACGTGATGAATGCGGCGCTCGAGCGGTGCACGGAGAAGCGCCAGGAGTACGTCATCCAGCAGCAGGCCGAGCAAGACGCCTTTGGCAAGTCGCTCAACAAGCTCGAGAAGGTCGTCTCCGAGTTTGGCAAGTACACCGACCTCACCAAGGTGAACGAGGTGTCCAAGGTGGTCAAGAATCTCCAGGCCGAGCTCAAGGAGGCCGAGCAGCAGAAGCTGCTCTTCAACAAGCGCGAGTCCATCTTCGGCACTCCGATGACCGACTACTCGCAGCTTGGCAAGACGATCAAGGCCTTCGAACCCTTCGCCAACCTGTGGAACACCGCGTCCAACTGGGTCAACTGGCAGCGCGACTGGCTCGAGGGGCCCTTCATCAAGCTCGACCCGGAGGACATGGAGAAGGAGCTCTCGAACGCATCGCGCACCATGTTCAAGCTCGTCAAGCAGTTCGACGGCGTGCCGGGCCTGGGCGACATTTCGCAGACCATCAAGGCGGAGATTGAGGAGTTCTTGCCGGTGATGCCGCTGGTTCTCGCGCTGCGCAACCCGGGCATGCGTGAGCGCCACTGGCTGCGGCTGACGGCCGACACAGGCAAGGATCTGATGGTGGCCACCACGCCCGACTTTACGCTCAACAAGCTGCGCACGATGGGTCTCGACGATCAGATCGAGATCGTGACCAAGATCTGCGACATCGCCGGCAAGGAGTACGCCATCGAGCAGGCGATGGACAAGATGCAAGGCGAGTGGCAAGGCGTGCAGCTCGACATCCAGCCGTACCGCGAGTCGGGCACGTTCGTGCTCAAGGGGTTCGACGTCGTGCAGCAGCTGCTCGACGACCACATCGTGATGACGCAGTCGATGTCTTTCTCGCCCTTCAAGGGGCCCTTTGCTCAGCGCATTGAGGAATGGGAGCGCTTGCTGTTGCTCATGGCCGATATCTTCGAGGAGTGGATCAAGTGCCAGCGCCAGTGGATGTATCTGGAGCCCATCTTCTCGTCGGACGACATCATGCGCCAGCTGCCCACCGAGGGCAAGCGCTTCCAAGGCGTCGACCGCGCGTGGCGCAAGGCGCTCGGCACCGCGCACAATGATCCTGACGCGATCGCGTTCTGCAAGACGCCGCGCCTGCTGCCCACCTTCCAAGAGTCGAACATCATGCTCGACATGGTCCAAAAGGGGCTCACCGAGTACCTCGAGACGAAGCGTGCCGCCTTCTCGCGCTTCTACTTCCTCTCGAACGACGAGCTGCTCGAAATCCTCTCGCAGTCTAAGGACCCGCTTGCGGTGCAGCAGCACCTGTCCAAGTGCTTCGAGAACATTTACAAGCTCGAGTTCCAGCCTGACCTGAAGATGACGGCCATGTTCTCGGGCGAGGGCGAGAGGGTGCCCTTCAAGTCGGCGCACTACCCCGAGGGCTCGGTCGAGTTTTGGATGACCGCCATCCTGTGCGAGATGAAGACCACCGTGCAGGAGCAGATCATCTTAGCAGAGGCGGACTACCGCAAGACGCCACGTGGCGAGTGGGTGCTGCGCTGGCCGGGCCAGACGATCATCGCTGGCTCGGTGCTCTTTTGGACCGAGGAGGTCGAGGCGGCCTTGAAGGAGGGTGGTAACGCGGGCGTCACCACGTACTACAAGAAGGCGCATGAGCAGCTGATGGAGTTGACGCGCGTCGTGTCGGGCAAGATTCCCAAACTCGCTCGCAAGTCGCTTGGGGCACTCATCACCATCGAGGTGCACGCGCGCGACGTCATCGGCGACATGCGCGACAACGGCGTGAGCGACATCACCGACTTCATGTGGATCTCGCAGCTGCGCTATGAGCTGTGCACGGACGCGAAACACCCGAACGGTGAGCACAAGCAATACCAGGAGATGAAGCGCAAGGGCTGCTCGCCCGGATCGTTTCCCGAGGGGATCACGCTCGTCAAGCAGGTGGACGCGTGCTTCCAGTACGGCAACGAGTACCTGGGCAACTCGATGCGCCTCGTGATCACGCCGCTCACCGATCGCATCTACCTCACACTCACGGGCGCGCTTCAGCTCTACATGGGTGGCGCGCCCGCGGGCCCCGCGGGCACGGGCAAGACCGAGACGACCAAGGACCTCGCCAAGGCCCTCTCAAAGCAGTGCGTCGTCTTCAACTGCTCGGACCAGCTGGACTACATCGCGATGGCCAAGTTCTTCAAGGGCATGGCCATGTCAGGCGCGTGGGCGTGCTTCGACGAGTTCAACCGCATCGACCTCGAGGTGCTCTCGGTCGTCGCGCAGCAGGTGTCGTCGGTGCAGGTGGCCATGCAGGCGGGCATGAAGCGCTTCAACTTCGAGGGTGAGGAGATTGGGCTCGACGACACGAACGCCGCGTTCATCACGATGAACCCGGGCTACGCCGGCCGATCCGAGCTGCCCGACAACCTCAAATGCCTCTTCCGCCCGGTCGCCTGCATGGTGCCCAACTATGCCATGATCGCCGAGATCCGCCTCTACTCCTTTGGCTACACGGACGCGCGCCGGCTCTCGCAGAAGATGGTCAAGACCTTCCAGCTCTCGTCCGAGCAGCTCTCGTCGCAGGACCACTACGACTTCGGCATGCGTGCGGTGAACACTGTCATCCAGGCCGCGGGCAACAACCGCGCGGCCAACCCGGACATGGTTGAGGACCTGCTCGTGCTCTCGGCGCTCGCTGACTCGAATAAGCCAAAGTTCCTCGCTGAGGATATGCTCCTGTTCAACTCGATCCTCTCCGACTTGTTCCCAGGCCAACAGGTGCCCATGCCCGACTACACCGACCTGAACGCGCGCATCAGCGCCAACTGCGCGAAAATCAACCTGATCCCGACCGAGACCTTCTTGTTCAAGTGCATACAGATCTTTGAGGTGTCGGTGCTCCGCCACGGCTTCATGACCGTGGGCCCGTCGGGCGGCGCCAAGACGTGTGCGCTGCACATGCTCAACGCGGCCATGACCGACCTCGACGGCGCGCGCGAGGACGGCAAGTACTCGACCGTCAAGCGGTACATCCTCAACCCGAAGGCGATCACGATGGGCCAGCTCTACGGCGAGTTCGACGAGAACACGCACGAGTGGACGGACGGCGTGCTCTGCGTCCTGTACCGGCAGGCCGTCAAGGAGTTTGGCGAGTTTGGGAAGTCCGATCGGCAATGGATCGTCTTCGACGGCCCCGTCGACGCCATCTGGATCGAGTCGATGAATACGGTGCTCGACGACAACAAGAAGCTCTGCCTCGTCTCGGGCGAGATCATCGCGATGTCGCCGTACATGAACATGGTCTTCGAGGTCGAGGACCTCTCCGTCGCCTCGCCCGCAACCGTGAGCCGCGTGGGCACTATCTTCATGGAGCCAGAGAAGGTGGTGGGCACGATCGCGCAGATCGACTCGTGGATACTCTCACTGCCCAAGGTGGCGGTGCCGTTCAAGAAGACCCTCGACGCGATGCTCAAGTCGCTCATCGACCCGATGAACGAGTTCAGCCGCAAGCGTACGAAGGAGTACGTCGCTTCCGTCGAGAACAACCTGACCGCCTCGACGCTCAACGTGCTGCACACGTTCTGGACGCAGTTCATCCCGATCGACGGCGTGTACGAGCTGCCCGATGGGCTCGAGGCGCAGCTGAGCAAGTGCCTCGAGAAGTTCATTGCCTTCTCCGTCATCTGGGGCTGCTGCGCCACCTCGGACGGCGCCTCGCGCCTCAAGCTCGATGCCCGCTTCCGCGAGCTGCTCGTCGAGACGGGCTACGCTGACAAGGTCAAGATGCCCGAGGAAGGGCTGGTCTTCGACTACACGGTCGACGTGATGACGAACAAATGGGTCGGCTGGATGACCACCATCCCCGAGTTCAAGCTCAAGCCGACCACGCCCTTTGCGGACATCATCGTGCCCACCCTCGACTCGGTGCGCTACATGTCGGTGCTCGAGCGCCTCTCGCTCCACGACTTCCACGTGCTCTGCGTTGGTCCGACCGGTACGGGCAAGACCCTCTCGGTGCTCGACAAGCTCATGAGCGGCATGCCCGACAAGTACCAGCCCGTCAAGGTGGGCTTCTCGGCGCAGACGAGCGCCAACCAGACGCAGGACATGCTCGATGCCAAGCTCGACAAGCGGCGCAAGGGCATCTACGGCCCGCCCGCGGGCAAGAAGTACGTCGTCTTCGTGGACGACGTCAACATGCCCCTGCGCGAGGCGTACGGCGCGCAGCCGCCCATTGAGATCCTGCGCTTCTGGCTCGGCCACGGCGGCTGGTGGGACCGTAAGCTGATCGAGTGGCACAAGATCATCGACATGTCGATGGTGGGCGCCATGGGACCGCCCGGTGGCGGCCGCCAGATCGTGACTAACCGCTTCCTGCGCTACTTCTCCTTCCTCTCGTTCCCCGAGCTCTCGGACGCGTCCATGACGCAGATCTTCCAGCTGATCCTGGACACGTTCACGCAGGCGTACCTCAATCCGGAGATCCATGCGTGCCCCAAGCCCATGATCGCCGCCACCCTCGAGATTTACAACACGCTTCTGAAGGAGCTCCTTCCCACCCCCGCCAAGTCGCACTACACGTTCAACCTGCGCGACATCGCCTCCGTGTGCCAGGGGCTCCTTCAGGCCAACCCTCGAACGTGCCTCGAGCCAGCCGACTTCATCCGGCTCTGGATCCACGAGAACGTGCGCGTCTACCGCGACCGGCTCGTCAACGACGACGACCGCTCGTGGTTCGACAACCAGATGCATGCCCTCATCCCCAAGTACTTTGTGGGACCCACGTTTGCCAAGGCGGACAAGAACGGAAACGGCGCGCTCGACTGGGAGGAGGTGGTCACCGTGCCGCTCACCCACCTCGTGTACGGCGACTTTATGGACCCGCAGGCTGACCCGAAGCTGTACACCGAGATCACCGACATCCCGCAGATGGTCAAGGTGGTCGAGGAGTACCTCGACGACTTCAACGCGACCAACACAAAGAAGATGCCCCTCGTCATGTTCGTTGACGCGGTCGGCCACGTCGCGCGCATCAGCCGCGTCATCCGGCAGCCCATGGGCAACTGCTTGCTGCTTGGCGTGGGCGGCAGCGGCCGCCAGTCCGTCTCGCGCCTCGCGGCGTCCATGTCCGGCTACGACTGCTTCCAGATCGAGATCACCAAGACGTATGGAGCGGTCGAGTGGAAGGATGACCTCAAGAAGCTTCTCCTCGGAGCGGGCGAGAAAGGCGAGCCCAAAATGTTCCTGTTCACCGACACGCAGATTGTCAAGGTGCCCCGCAGCACCGCCCCCCGCCCCCCGCCCCCCGCGCACCCGCGGCGCACGCACACTGCCCACACCCTTGCGACGCTCGACGATGACGATCGCGTTACTACCACTCCGAACGTTCACGGGTGGACACTCAAACTAAGATCAATTAACGCCGAGTCAGGAGGCGCACGAAAGCATGCACGCATGCGCACTCGCTCCTCCTCCCCGCACCCCCTCACGTGCCTGCCGTGTGTGAACCTTCGCAGGAGTCCTTCTTGGAAGATCTCAACAACATCCTGAACACGGGCGAAGTGCCCAACCTGCTCGACGATAACGACGTTGGCTCGATCATCAACAGCATGCGCCCCATCGCGCAGGCCCAGGGGCTGCCTCAGACCAAGGTCGCGCTGTACAACGTGTACGTAGGCCGCGTGCGCGCCAACCTTCACATGTCGATCTGCATGTCGCCGCTCGGCGAGGCCTTCCGCACCCGCCTGCGCAACTTTCCGAGTCTGGTCAACAACTGCACCATCGACTACTTCGCTGAGTGGCCCGAGGAGGCGCTGCGTTCGGTCGCCAAGAACACGCTCGACACCATCGACCTCGCGACGGACGTGATCAAGGAGGGCGTGGTGCAGATGTGCGGGCGCATCCACCAGTCCGTCGAGCAGGCATCGCGCCGTTACTTGGACGAGCAGCGCCGGTATAACTACGTGACGCCGACCTCGTACCTCGAGGTGCTCTCGACGTTCAAGATTCTGCTCGGGCGGAAGCGCGAGGAGGTGGGCACTGCCAAGCGGCGGTTGGTCGTCGGCCTGGACAAGCTGAGCACCACCGAGGTCGTGGTAGACGAGCTCAAGAAGCAGATCGAGGAGATGAAGCCCGTTCTCACGAAGACGAGCGCCGAGGTCGAGGAGATGATGATCGTCATCGCCAAGGACAAGAAGGATGCCAACGCGACCCAGGAGGTCGTCGAGAAGGAGGAGGCGATCGCCTCGACCAAGGCGGCGCAGTGCGCCGAGATCAAATCGTCGGCTGAGCGCGACCTTGCCGAGGCGCTGCCCGCTCTCGACGCGGCCGTCGCTGTGCTGAAGAACCTCAAGCTGTCTGACCTGTCCGAGGCGAGCAAGTACACGACCCCGCCCGGCGGTGTCGTGCTCACCATGGAGGCCATGTGCGTGCTCAAGAACGTGCAACCTGCGAAGGTGAAGGACCCCGAAGGTGGCACGAAGAAGGTGGACGACTATTGGGTGCCGGGCAAGGCGATGCTTGCCAACGGCAAGGAGCTGCTCGACTCGATGTTCAACTTCGACAAGGACAACATCGACGAGAAGATCATCGCTAAGCTGCAGCCGTACATCAACAATGAGAAGTTCACGCCCAAGGCGATCGAGTCGGCCTCGAAGGCATGCACCGCCATGTGTCAGTGGGTGCACGCGATGAACAAGTACCACTTTGTTGCCAAGGAGGTCGAGCCCAAGCGTCAAGCCCTCAAGAGCTCAGAGGAGGAGCTCGCCGAGCTCACCAAGAACCTCACGCAGCTGCGCGCCACGCTCAAGGCGGTCACCGACAAGATCGCGATGCTCGAGTCCAAGTTCGACGCGGCCGTCGCCCAAAAGGAGGAGCTCGCCGCCAAGATGGCCGACGCCACCGTCAAGAACGACCGCGCGGGCCGTTTGCTCGGCGGTCTCGGCGGTGAGAAGATCCGCTGGATTGAGACGGTGGCCAAGCTGACGGAGGCGGAGGCGAACCTCATCGGCGACGTGTGCCTCTCCGCCGGCTACGTGGCTTACTTAGGCCCCTTCATCTCGGTCTACCGTGACGGCTGCGCCTCGGACTGGCGTGCCGCCATGGTGAACCTCAAGGTGCCCCACACGGAGGGCACCTCGCTCATCAAGGTGATGGCCGACCCAGTCAAGCTGCGCTCGTGGCAGGTGGACGGGCTGCCTGCCGACGGCCTCTCGACGGAGAACGGCATCATCCTCGCGTCCGCTTTCCGCTGGCCGCTGTGCATCGACCCGCAGGGCCAGGCGAACAAGTGGATCCGCAACATGGAGGCCGAGGCGGGCGTCGACATCGGCAAGCCCTCCGACAAGGAGTTCTTGCGCTCCATTGAGAATGCGGTGCGCTTCGGCAAGCCTTTCATCATGGAGAACGTCCTCTCGTCGCTCGACCCGGCGCTCGAGCCGGTGCTTCTCAAGAAGACCTTCAAGCAGGGCGGCAACATCGTGATGAAGATCGGCGACAACACCATCCCGTACCACCCTGACTTCAAGTTCTACCTGACGACCAAGCTGCCCAACCCGCACTACGCTCCCGAGACGAGCGTCAAGGTCACGCTGCTCAACTTCACGATCACACAGGAGGGCCTCGAGGACCAGCTGCTCGGGATCACCGTGGCCAAGGAGCGCGCGGACCTGCAGGCGCTCAAGGACGAGCTCGTCGTCTCGAACGCCAAGATGGCCGCGCAGCTCAAGAACATCGAGTCGACCATCCTGCGATTGCTCAGCGAGTCGAGCGGCAACATCCTGGACGACGAAGGGCTGATCAACACTCTCTCGCAGTCCAAGATCACCTCGAACGAGATCCAGGTCAAGGCGGAGGAGGCGGCCAAGACGGAGAAGATGATCGACGAGACGCGCGAGGAATACCGGCCCGTGGCGTTCCACAGCGCGCTCCTCTTCTTCTGTGTGGCCGACATGGGCAACGTGAACGACATGTACCAGTACTCGATGCCCTGGTTCGTGAACCTGTACATCAAGTCCATCGAGGACTCTGAGAAGGCCGACGATATCCCTACCCGCCTGACCAACTTGGCCGACTTTTTCACCTACTGCCTGTACGAGAACATCTGCCGCTCGCTCTTCGAGGCGCACAAGCTGCTCTACTCATTCATCGTGTGCATCAAGATCATGCAGGGGCAGGGCAAGATCGACCCCGACGAGTGGCGTTTCTTCCTCAGCGGCTCGTCGGGCTCGGCCGATACGACGCCCAACCCGGCGCCCGAGTGGCTCACGTCCCAGGTGTGGACGCCGCTCACTTCGCTCTCGCGCCTGCCCGCCTTCGTCGGCATCGCGTCCACCGTGGGCGGCGACATTGCCAAGTGGCGCTCGTACTTCGACTCGCCCGACCCGCACCAAATGCCCATCCCGGGCAAGTGGGGCGACAAGCTCAACCGCTTCCAGGCACTCTGCGTGCTGCGCTGCGTGCGCCCCGACAAGGTGGTGCTCGGCATGCAGGATTTCGTCACGGCCAATCTGGGCGCGCGCTTCATCGAGGCGCCGCCGCTGCACCTGCCCACGTGCTTCAAGGACTCGAACAACTTGCAGCCGCTCGTGTTCGTGCTGTCCTCAGGCGCCGACCCTTTCGCGATGCTCCTCGCGTTTGCCGAGGAGATGAAGTTTGGCAAGAAGTTGAGCGCCATCTCGCTCGGCCAGGGGCAGGGGCCCATCGCCGAGAAGATGATGAAGGGCGCCATCGAGCGCGGCACGTGGGTGTGCCTGCAGAACTGCCACCTCGCCTCCTCGTGGATGCCCAAGCTCGAGGCCAAGGTCGAGCAGTACAACCCGGACGAGATGCACCGCGACTATCGGCTCTGGCTCACCGCGATGCCCTCGGATAAGTTCCCCGTCTCCATCCTGCAGAACTCGATCAAAATGACCATCGAGCCACCGCGCGGCGTCAAGGCCAACCTGAACAAGGTGTACCTGGGCTACACGGACGCGTACTTCGAGAAGCAGCCCAAGCCCGAGCCGTTCAAGAAGCTGCTGTACGGCACGTGCTTCTTCCACGCGCTGCTCCAAGACAGGCGCAAGTTCGGCCCGCTCGGCTTCAACATCCGGTATGAGTTCACCGAGTCCGACATGCAGTGTTCGATCCGCCAGCTCGAGGGTTTCGTGGCGCGCTACGACCACGTGCCGTACGAGGTGCTGGTCAATCTGATCGGGCACATCAATTACGGCGGGCGCATCACGGACGACTTCGACCGGCGGATGGTGCTCACGCTGCTGATGAGCAAAATCAACAAGGGCATCATGTCTGATGACTTCCAGCTCGCCCCGGGCGACAAGTACCTGTCGCCCACGGCCGGCGACCTCGCGTACTACCGAGGCGTCATCAAGAACTTGCCGATCAACCAGCACCCGAACGTCTTCGGGCTGCACGAGAACGCAGACATTGCATGCGCACAGGCGGAGACGCAAATGCTGTGCGACATCATGCTCTCGCTCCAGCCCAAGGTGTCGACGGGCGGCGGCAAGTCCAAGGACGACGTGGTGCGCGAGATGTCCGAAGATCTCGTAGCACGCAACTTCAAGCTCTTCGATCTCGACGAGATCTCGCGCGTCTACCCGCTCATGTACACGGAGAGCATGAACACGGTGCTCATCCAGGAGGCGATGCGCTTCAACAAGCTGATCGCCATCGTGAACAAGTCGCTCGCGGAGATGCTCAAGGCACTCAAGGGTCTGGTCGTCATGTCGGCCGATCTCGAGGCGATGCACACCTCGATCTACACGAATGGCGTGCCCGCAATCTGGACCAAGAAGGCGTACCCGTCGCTTAAGCCCCTAGCCGCATGGGTGGAAGACCTACAGCAGCGCCTCTGGTTCTTCAAGGCGTGGCAGGATAAGGGCAAGCCGTGCGCTTTCTGGTGCTCGGGTTTCTTCTTCCAGCAGGCCTTCTTGACGGGCACTCTACAGAACTACGCGCGCAAGTACACGGTGGCCATCGACACGGTCGACTTCGCCTTCCATGTGCGCAAGGAGTTGCCAAAGCTTGTCAAGGGCGAGCAGACGGACATCACGACCTTCCCGGCGGATGGCGTGTACATCTACGGCCTCTTCCTCGAGGGAGCCCGCTGGGACAGCACCAACCACTGCCTCGCGGAGTCGAACCCTAAGGAGCTCTACACCGACTTCCCCACCATCCACCTGGAGCCGGTCACTAACCGCAAGCCGCCCAAGGAAGGCGTGTACGCATGCCCGTGCTACAAGACGACGATGCGCGCGGGCACGCTCTCGACCACGGGCCATTCGACCAACTTCGTGCTCATGGTTGAGGTGCCGAGCAAGGAGCCCTGCTCAGGCAACTTCCACAAGTACGTCGAGACATACAGCGCGCACTGGATCTTGCGGGCGGTCGCCCTCTTCACGACGCTCTCTTACTGAGGCGCCCGCTGGACTTGTAGAGGAGATGGGATGAGATGGAGCGCACACGCGGCGCCGGCTACTCGGTGTTGTGTGTGCATGCCGATTCGTGCGTGGAGCTGGAGGTTTGTGGAGTGGTGTGGTGTGTGGGAGCGCCAAAGGCACTCCCAGCTCCCGGCGCGGTGTTGTGTCGTGTCAATCATCCGGCATGTAAGTGCATATGCGAATGCGTGACGACCGTGCTCGCCGAGTGGCGTGAGAGTGACGCCGCGCCCCGCCCCTCGCCCGCTGCGCGCGCTGGGTTGTGAAACCATGGTTACATCTTGTGACTCCGCGCTCGTGTTATGGAAGAAATGTAAATCCGCGGCGCCCCCGGTCCGCCCGTCGGCCGTCGCCGCCATTTCACTTTTCAGTAGTTGCTAGTCGCATTCGCTTCATACGAACCGTATAGCAGTGCCGTGCGGGCTAGACCCGACCGCGAAACACCGCGTGTGTACTCGGTTTAGCGAGACCGCGCGTCGGCCGTCGCACGTCGGTGGTCGGACGCGCACGACCTCGACCGGCCCGGGGGGCGGTGTACAGTAATTGTACCCGGGGTCCCGGCTCTGTATCCATTGACACATTTCAGTGTCTGTACCCGGCTCCTCTACGCTATATGATCGGTCGGCGGCCGGGCCAATTATATTTGACCCGGAGCATAAACTTTATTTGTACCAGGGAATAGTATTCGTATCCGCCTCCTTGGATCCAGGGTTCCTCGGCTTTCCATTCTGTAAATCGAGTCCGCATTGCGATGGAAGTCTTGGCACAAGCTGCGGACTTAGAAGCCGCAAATGATCTCAAGGAAGAGGCGATTAAGGAACTCATACATGACAGGCTCGAAGTGGTATTCGTCCCACATGACTGCCGTCTGGCTGATATTAGCAGACCTAATTGCTTCGCGTAGGAGTCCACCCAACAGTCCAAACTCAAGTATGCTCATCCCATGCCTTGTCGCTACCGCTGCTTCTGCACGACTTTCTGCCGCTGCCAAGGTCGATGACGTCTTGAGGGTGTGTTTGGAGAGGTATATTTCGGGGAGAATTTGGCCACGGTTGTCGTTATGTGGGAACCCGGCAGGCCAATCCGTCATGCGCCAGACACCTTGCAGCCCGTGCACTGCCATAGTGAGGTTGCCATGATCAGCGCCTGGCTGACGCACACCACCATTGGTAAAGAAGGCTGCAGCGTCGTTGATGAAAGAGTCGTAGCATCCAGCGGGATGACGAGGGTGCACAGTGAAGCCAGAGTGGATGCCTGCGTTGAGCATCAGCACTGCAGCGCGCGACTCGGCCCGCGCCCAGCAGTGCCAGCAGTGCCAAGAGCATAAGTTAGTACCATACTTTGCACAGCCAGCGACTGCCCACTCGAAACTGACATTCACACCTGCATGTGCGTACAGGCGTGCTTCGACCTTGCCCCTGTAGCACGTTTGCGTCTGGGAAGGCAAGATCTGGCCTTCTGACGAGTGCTGGCAGTCGCAGAGCATGTGGCCACGATACAAACGTTCGGTTGCAGCAAAGAAGCTGCTCCAGTTGCCAAAGTCGTTGCGACGAACCACAGACTCGGGGTGCCTTTCGCCATGCGCACGAGTGCACCGGTCCGGCCAGCGGCCCCACTCTAGAAAGTACGCAAGCGACATGTACTGGTAACGCATGGTACTGTCGCCCACAAAGTAGACAGGACGGCCTGCAAGGCATTTCCGAGCTGCATCAGCATTAATAGATAACAACGGCTTGCCGCCTCGATGCAGCTCGAGCCCGCGTTGGAAGGCACACTGAGTGTCCACGTCCAAACAGCTGTAGTTGCTTAGCAGCACGATGCTGTAATTGCCTCTGCGTGCGAGAACGGTCGGAGCACTTTCCGAGAGATTTGTGGACCTCAGGGAGGGTAGCGGCACGACCTCGACGATGACCGGCGTCTCCATCACTTACAATATGAGCACGACAAACGCGGCGGAGCCGCTGACCAGGAATGCAGACCAGGAACTCCTGTTCTGTGGGATACGACGACCACAGACATTCCCGATTTTGGCAAGTCCGTAAAGTAGTCACATGTAAGTCAAGTCAAGTCAAGTCAAGTCCCGTCCTCCCCTGCTGGCTTCCGGAGCACATTCGATAGGCTTCCGTAATGGTTGTCTGTTGTTTATGTATAGACTTGACTTGACTTGACTTAACATGTATATAGCGAAGATGCAAGAATGCAAGATCAAGCAACGGCTATGGGTGCGGGGGCGCGCCCGGCCCAGGGCGGCCACCCGCGACGAACCGGGCCCACGCCCGGCGGCCGCACCGGCGCGGACGTCGGCGGGAGCAGGGAAACGCTCGGGCGTCGCTCCGCTCGGACTGCTCAGGCCTCAGCACCCGCGGCCGGCCCGCGTGCCCCCCCCGCCGGCGGCACCGGTGCATCTTATACGGATATGCCACAATAAGTAAACCCCCTCCCAACCTCGTCCCAGGCTAATCGAATCAGCTATCAGGATGCGGCGCCTGATTCGAGTATGATTGTTGATTCGATTAGGATCCCGACTTGAGCTCAATTTTCTCCGACCACCGTCGCCGTCGAATCCAACGGTACCGAACGCGGTATCCGGATTGAGACGGTGAGCCCGCCACCCACCGCCGACCGGCCCCGCGCGCCCCCACGGACGTAGTCTGTCTCGACGCTCTTCGACGACTGCCCTCACCTGCTACATGCTCACCACTTTTCACTGCAAAAGCCCAGCGCCCTGCGCAAACTTGATGAGCTGCGGCATCCAGTAAGTGAGGCCGCTCGCGAGCATAGCGATGAACAAGTACTTGAACCACTGCGGGAACCCCTCATCGGGGACGGTCAGGGGGCGAGCGACGAGCAGGTCGAAGACGGTCTTCTCCGTGAGCTCCGCCGCCGGCACGGTCCAGTCGCACGGCGGCGGCAAGCTCGCGGTGGTCGATGCCTTGAGCAGAGCCGCCTGCATCGCCGTCGCAAATTGCTCGCGCGGGACGCTGCGCCCGACCACGCCCTTCACCAGGCGGCCAGGGCCAGAGCCCATCGCAAAACCCTCGTCGGTCTCAGTGCCTGCTTTGATGGTATCCTCGGGCCCTTCGTCGCATTCGACGCGCTGGACCATTCGGCGTGAGCCAAGTGTTTGGAGCAGCTTGTCGGTGTAGCGCGGGCACGACATGAACGTCGGGTACACGGACTGACCATACCCCAGGACGCCGTGCTGGAGGCCCGCGAGTGGCGCAACACGCTCGGGCTTCTTTTTCCCGGCCTCCACTGCGCGGACGAGCATGAGCAGAAACTGTCTGAAGTTTGCGGGCGGGTCGCCCTCGCCAAATGAGGATGTTGCAGCGATCAACACATCGTATTGCTGAGCAAGCTCCGCCAGCGAGCTGAACTCCTTGGCCACCTCGTTGCCAGACATCACACTGGCCGTGCTCAGCTCGTAAGAACCGTCACAATTTGCCTGCCAGCCCTTCACGCACTCATGGATGCCCCTTCTCACGTTTCCAGTCTCGCTGCCGTACACGACGAGTACGCGCACCTACAACAAGGGTTTGATGCCTGTGAGGGGGGCGAACACTCTGTCGGCGATTCGGCTGGATTGCACACCTTTTTGCGGGACGACATTCTCGCGTCGACCAGGAAGATGAGGCTCGCACACGCCCACACGGTGCTCCGATGCGTCGAGCTCTGATTCTTTTGACGAGACTCTTAATTGTATTCAATGTCAAAAAAGCAATCAAGCGAAAGTTCAGACGCATGTGTTGTTACGACAAAGTCGCAAACAAGTAGCAGCAAGCATCCTAGCTACCTTTGCAGCACGCACCCAGACAGGTCGGTCCGACGGACCTCTGCAGCTCCCGTGCGCTGGCGCCGCGCTGCAGCACATGCCTCGCCTAGTATGTAGTGCGCTGCAGACGGATGTTGCACTGTGGCACCATGCCGAAAGACGTAGGCGTCGCGCACGCGACGGAGCGCTGCGAGCTTTCGTGCGGCCTCAGTCTCGCTGATGCGCTCAAGGCGGTCGAGTACGGCGGAAAAGTTGAGCTTGGCAATGTACTCGGAGATGAAATATGACGTGGTGCAGTAGTCGTGCCAGCGCGTGTAGGGGAGCATGCTCAAAGTCGCATCTTCCATCGTGTCTCGGCTGTTGCCAGGCGCGACAAACAGGGGAATGCAGCCTCCCGCACCGCCGAGTGCCATGGCCTCGGTGATTTTGTGAGTCGACACCCAGTCTCCAGGCGCGATGAGGCAAAAGCGATGCGACATGGCGAGCTTGAGGTACTCGGTGTGTGGCACGCGGCGCGTGTCGCGGATCATATCGGCGAGCTCATCGGAAAAGTTGGCGTTGCGCAGCTGTCGAGGGCCATGCACCTTCACACATGCACGCAGGAAGCCCTGCATATTTGCCTCTGGCTTGCGCCGTGCTGACGACATGCACGTCGTCTTCGTGCCACAGAGACGGTGGCAGTGCGTCAACCAGAAGCTGTTATTCTGCGCACGCAAGTACGCCTCGGGCAAGCTGCATGTGGCAAAAGTGCCCACTTGGCAGCTGAGAGTTGATGAGACGGCGGTGACTCGCGGATCGCGCCGCGTCTGCCGCCACAGCAAGTAACGTGTTGGCGAAATGTACGGCTTGGGCACGTGGCCGGCGAAGAAGATTAGCTTGCGCGCGCCCCAGGGCACGTGGCTGGGTGGTGGTGGTGAGTCAGATCTGGATCTCGTGCCCTGCTCATGTCCATCATGGCCCTCGACTAGCCAAGGTGGCTGCGAGACGACAAACGGGCTGACGACGGCTCTGCGACGATCTTTGCCAACATACTCCTTGAGCATGATCACGTCCCCGGGTGGTCGTTTGTGCCCTTTTGCTATCCAAGGTGGTTTGCACCCTTGGTACTGCAGCGTCACGAATTTACGCGGAAGGTTGCTTCGGTTGGCGCTGGCAACGCCGCCAATTGGGTAAAGGAAGGTGTCGGTAGTCAACTTCGACCACAACTCACGCTGCTTGTACGTGCTCACAACGCAAAAAAGTGAGAGGTTCGCGGCGACAAAGATGAGGTCGGCCGATTCAGGCGTGGCGACTCGCCACGGATGACCTTCAAGCGCACGCTGCAACCACAGCTCGGTAGCGTACTGTGCATGCTCCCAGTTAGGTGGAACGTCCTCCTGAAGGAGGTGAAAATTGTGAGCATGGTGGAGGTCGTGGACGTAGATGGAGCACTGTTCCAAAGCTGCAGCTGGAATGGATGGCTCGACCATGGCCGCCGCGGCAAGACTCGAATTGGACGAATTCGGAGTGCCGCGCGACGCGGTTCGATCGCGCGCGCGCGCGCGCCGCGGCGCGCCGCGTGAAGAAAGACCGACGAAACCGCCCCAAGGCCTGCCATTAAGCTAACTCGTCAGCGAGCTGTCACCTGATTTGACGATACATATATATTACATTTGACCCTTTTGCACGTTCACCAAAAACAAGTCAAGTCTTCAGACCCGCTCCTCTCTCTCCCACACTACTGTACCGGTAGTTCCCACTTGCGACTCAAGCTCACAATGGACATGTCACACACCCCGTGCGGTACATGGTGATGTGTACTGTATGTGTGAATGTGAATTCATTATGAATGTTGAGAGAATTTCTTGCGTCTTCTTCGTCTTCGCGCCGCGGGTCGTCTGAAGGCGTGGTTGGTGCCTTCGGCGAGCACTTGCCGTCGCATGCCGAAAAAGCTGTATGGTAAAGCCAACCCCAAAACACGCGATGACCAGTCATCTGGACGCGACGACGGCCAGACGTCCATATGGGTCACACTCATCGCGAACGTGCCCGAAGAGGCGCTCTACAAAATGCTCAGCGCTGCACTTGCCGACCCGCTGGCGCCACCGGGCATCCGAGAGGCTGAAGCGTTGCACGTGTCGGTCGCCGCGTCGCTCATCGAGTACGCTGCGGAGCGTGGCGCCGACTGCGATGAACTGTGGCTCGAGCTCATCACTGAAGTCGTCTCCGACCTTGGCCTGAGCCTCGCTGATGAGGAATGTGCGGGCGAGGAGGGCGAGGACGAGAGGGATGCAGAGCGGATGGGTGCCGTCGCCTTCTTGGGATGCCTCAAACGGCACGGCGTGCTGACGGCCGAGCCGCCGCAGCTGCCGCCGCTCACCGCAGGCGCTGCCGTGCTCGCCGTCCTCGATGAGGACGGCATGTGGCATGATGCAGTTGTCTTGGAGACGAAGTCCGGAGGCGCAGGCGGCCCTCCACGCGTGCTCGTGCGCTTCGTCGAGTGGTCCAAGGTACAGGAAATGGCACGTGTCGATGTGGTCTCGCTCGCGGCCGTGATCGACGATGATGACGCCAACGAGGCCCGTGATGGCGACTGCGAGCTCTGCGGACGCTGCCTCGAGCTCACCTTCCACCATCTGATTCCCAAGGAGACGCACGCCCGCTATTTGGGCAAGGGGCTGCCTCGTGGGGTTGCCGAGGCCTCTGTGGCCAGGGGCATGGACAACCCGCAGCCGACACGCGAATTCTTGCACTCGTATGGCGTGATGCTCTGCCGCTACTGCCACTCGGCCGTGCATCGCTTCGCACCAAATGCGGTCCTTGCGCAGCGCTTTAGCACCCTGGAGGGGCTGGCATCCGCGCCCGAGATTGCGCGTTTTGTGGCCTTTGCAGCGAAGCAAAAGGTGACCTCTAGAAAATGACCTGAACCGACTAATTCAGAAGAAAAGTAGCGCGCAACATGGCACACGAAGATGAGGCCGGGCAGGGGCTCCACGGCTCGGCGTCGATGTGGAAGTTTGCTGACGGAAGCGCTTGGGACGACGCGAAGACTTCGTGTTCCGATGATGAGGCGTAGTTTGCTGGGCGCCGCGAATGACAGCTCGGCCGCTTGAGAGTTACTCTATTGGTCAACTGGCATGTGCTCTCTGCGCACGCATATGTCATCTGATCGTCTGGTGCATCCGATGCGCATCGGGAGCCACGAGAGGGAAGCAACACTACGGACGCTTCGATTCGGCACCCACGACGTCGCGACTCCGGGTGCACGGTGCGAAAGGCCTACCTGCAGAAATGCTGTCAAGCGTCGAGGATGATGGCGTGCGAGTAGTCTCCTTGGGCAGCTTGAAAGGAGGGCAGTTGGAGGCTGCAGCCGATAATCCCGTCAAGTGCTCGGTCAAGACCACTTCACGCCCACAGCGAGGCCATCGGCGCAATGCCCTCGGCGGATCGGTCGGATCCAACGCGCCCCTCATGCAGGCGGAGGAATCGGCAGCGATGCCTGAAGTGCGTGACGAGAAAGTGCTCAACAAGTCTGACTCGGGTAACATGCTACACAAGTCGTCCACAGAACAAGACATGGACGTCGAGTATTTTATGGACGTGGCGCCTGATGGAAGTGGGCATCCACGCCCGCTTCTCAACACCGCGCTCTGGGTCCAAGACGTGCTCGATCAGCTGGCCGACGCCCGGGAGGAGATGATGGGCGTGCCCGAAGTGCTCATTGATCTCTCAGTACTGGACGAGGCAGCCAGGGACGTTGAGGCCTCTGATGTGCCCCTGGCTCCTTTGGCGAGCGCTGCGGCGGCCCCCGCTGCGGCGACCGCACTGTACCAGCTGGCATGTGCTTGGAGGGGTTCCCTCGTCGGCCAGGACGCGGACGACCTGAACCTCGAGCGGCTCTCGAAAGCATTCGAGCTGTCCTTCACGGTGGTCGGTGGTGCTATAGGCGCAGTGATGGCGCCCTCGGTCAAGAATGACCAGAGCAATCTCGGAGTGCTCGGCAAGCAGGCCGAGAAGATGAAGAAGACCACCCTACACGCTCTTCTCGAAGCGGAGCTCGCGACAGGCGCCCACAAGCCGACTGCCTCGTCGGGCCACACGCTGCGTGACCCTTCGGCGGCCTTGGCCGTCGTCTGGCTGAGGCGCTCCCTCGAGCTTCAGACGGCGATCATCAAGGGACTCGTGCGTGACCGCACAGCGGGCAGCAACCTGTTGATGAGCGCGATTGTCACGGCGGCGTACACCGAAACTCTCGAGCGCTTCCATAATTGGATGCTCAAGGGCACGATGAAGGTGGCCTTCAACGCGGCACCTTCTAAGGATGCGGTCGTTCGCAACCTTCAGGGCAAATATCCCAAGTCATCCGATGGCGATGGCTTTGGCCCGCTCTTCACGGACCTCAAATTGGTCATTGATGCGCAGATTGCGGTGATGCGCGCGATGGCCAAGCCGCTCGTGGCGCTCGACCTCGACCGGACCGCGAAGGAAGGCTAGACAATTCAAATGAGAAGTTGCGCACGTATTGCCGATGGCCGATTGTGACCGGTGGAAGCTTACGGGCGGCAACAGCTGACTCGTCAATGTCGACCGGCGCGGTGTGGCGATCCTGCGAAGCCGCCGCGACCCGCCGGGGGCGCTGCGAACTCAGGGCGGGCCGCTCGGAACTTAGGCTCGGCTCGCGTCGGAACCTACGAACCCGCGGGCCCGCTACCTGCTAGGACTCAGCTCCCCGAGAGCCGAGCCGTACACCGGTATCGGGGTAGACTCGACTTTTCTGTCAGCTTGGTCAATCATCGATGGCTGCACTTTACAAACACGAGTTCTTCGAATCTTTGGAACGGACAACGACACGATAACGACACGACACATGATCACTCGACTCTCAAGTCTCTACTCTCAACTGGAAGGGACAGATGCGTGCAACATGGCTACACATCACATCTCAGCTCACCGCACGCACCGGCGTTGTATACTTCGCTTCTCACCGCACGATCTTGTATGCACCGAGCACAGCCAGTTATATCCGCTTCGTCCTCCGAGCTCGGACTCATTCGACGGACTCATTACGCCAGTCGTCTCCCTGTCGAGTCTCCGTGCACTCCGGCACTTGTTCGGTTCGACGTTCGGTTGTAGGCGCACATGCGCACGCGCATGCTCTCCATCCATGCACAGTGTGCCCGCGAGCGTGCCGTGATAAGGGCTCGCGCGTGCTAGGCTCATGGGCATGTAAATGCACGCGGCTCAATTCTCGCCGTCTGCGTTCACGGACGCGTAACGGACGCGTACATGCAAGTGCCGGCCTCAGAGGTCATCAGCTCCGGCTGTTTGAATCGTGCGGCTGTTTGAAACGTCCGCTGGCGCCGACCACACTGCCACACTGCCACGGCACTGCACTTCAAAAGGAAGCCGCATACCGCGACGACCGTACGAGCAATCATGCCCCCCAACGACGTCACATGGCCGCCTTGCCCTTCTCCAACGGCTCGTCCGCCATTCCCCTTACAAGCCATGATGTCCTCAATCAAACACACCGTTTCCGAGGATCTTATGTGTGAAGAAGACCTCGACGCCGTCCCGCGCCTCGCGCAGCTTGTTCTTGGCCATCTCAGAGGGCTCTGGGATGCCCTTGAGATCGAGGATCTCGAGCAAATCGAGGACTTCCGTCTTCTGCAGCATCGCCGTGAGCCTGGCCAAGCCCACTTCGGTGATCTGGTTGTGCGACAACCACAGCTGCTTGGCCTCGGGCAGCGGCTCACTCTCGAGCACCTTGCAGAGCGCCTCGACGTCCTCGTCGTTCCAATCAAGCTGGTCGTACACGTAGGCGCTGCTCGTCTTGAACCTGTTCTCGTAGCACGCTGTGTAGAGCTCAGCAGCCACCTCATAGTCATTGGGCCTGCGTCACGGAAGCGAGGGGGAGCCAGCCGTTGTTAAGTGCGGGAACGCGCGAGGCAGTGGGGGGAGAGTGAATAAGGGGCAAGGGGGTGGTGCAAGGGTTGCAGGCACTGGTGTGCGCGCACCGCTCAAAGGCTTTCGTCTCAAGCAGCGCGCGGAAGTCGTCCACGGTGAGCGGCGGGCGGCGCGTGCCGCGGCACTCCGTGACGACATCCTCCAGAAAGGGGGGCTCGGGAGGCTCGGACTCGCCATCCGGAGCCTGCGGCGGCGTGAACTTGGAGCAGTCGAGCACCATGGCGGAGTTTTTGCTGAGTTTGGTCGCCATCGACTCCGCAAAGTTCCATCCGCGATCGTGGAAGGAACACGTGATCGGGTTGGCATCGTCTGCCCAGTCGTAAGCGTCGGGGTAGTCGTCGGGAAGGCTGGTCAGCTCGATGAGGAAGGTGGAGCCGTGCGAGTATAACTCCGCCAGCCCAGGGAGCGCCATCGTGCACAGCTGTGCGTCTTCCTCAGAGCGGGCATCGCCGTTGAGTCCGATCTGCGGCACGCTACAGTAGGAGAGGAAGACGGCATATGAGCCGCCGTCGTCGGCGACAAAGGACTCGAGGAGTGCAGCGATCCGGCGGAGCTGCGCGCCCTTCGGATCCGGATGGTCGCGCTGCAGCCACGGCAGGAAGATGATTAACACTCGCAAGCTCGCGCCGCCGTAGCCCCACGACTCACGCTTCAGACGAGGCAGGTCGAAGAACGCGCCATCGGGTAAATCCTGCCGGCGTGCAAGGACTCCACCGGCGTTCGCAAGGCCGATGAGGAAGCGCGCATCAAGCAAGCGGATGGGTGGGCCTCCAAGGTCGTCGACCCACTCGAGGAATGGCTCAAGAAGCTCGCCCTCGCAATCCTTCCACGCCTGCTCCGTCTTATCCGCGTACTTCTCGTCCTCTGCCGCCTGCTCCCCTGCGTCGGCGGCAGCTTCCTCGATCGCTTCCTGCGCCGCCTCTAACGCCTCGAGCGTCGAAGCTCGCGTCGCCGGCCCTGGCTCGTCAAACCCAGGGCTCATCGGGCCCAGAGGCCGGCCAGGCTTCAGGGACAGAATCGGATCGATCCACGTCGACACAAACGCCGTCGCTGCTGCTGTTGCTGCTGCTGCTGCTGCTGCTGCTGCTTGGAAGTCTGCTGCTGCTGCTGCTGCTTGGAAGTCTGCTGCTGCTGCTGCTGCTTGGAAGTCTGCTGCTGCTGCTGCTGCTTGGAAGTCTGCTGCCTCTCCAGAGCTCCCCAACGCTGCTGTCTCGCCCGTGCCATCGGGCTCAGCGTAAACAGCTGCTGCTGCTGCCTCGCCCCCGTCGTCGCCCCCGTCGCCGCCCCCGTCGTCAACCCCGTCGCCGCCTCTGTCGCCACCCCCGTCGCCGTCCCCGTCGCCGCCCTCGTCACCACCCTCGTCGCCGCCCCTATCGCCGCCCTCGTCGCCGCCCACGTCGCCGCCCACTTCGCCGCCGCCGCCTTCGTCGCCGCTCAAGGCAACGTCGTTGTCGGGCGCCGCAGCCACGGACGCTGGCGGCGCCTCATCAGCGACGGGCTCTTCGCTTGCTCCCTCACGCCACTGGAGGTTGTAGATGTTGTACATGTCGGTGAACTCCTTAGCGTCGATGCTGCCGCTGCCGTCCTCGTCAAAGGCACCAAAGATGGTGCTCTCCTCCTGTGGCGCTTCTTCCACGCCGAGCTCCTCGAGTCCCTTGAAAACCTCTGCCATCGAGAGGGTGCCGTCGTGGTTATGGTCCATGTTGTCGAACACCGCCTGCACCGGATCCGTCTCCTCGCCGCCGTCGGCCGCCGGCTCTTCAACGGCGGCCACTTCTGCCTCCTCAATGTCCTCCACTTCCTCCTTCTCTATGACCTCAACGGCGGGCGGCGGCGGGGGGATGGGCGGCTTATCCGAGTCTGAGGGACCCACGGACAGCTTCGGCATCGCAAGCTTGGGCGGCGTGCCGCCGCCCTCGGACGGTTTCGGCATCGCAAGCTTGGGCGGCGTGCCGCCATCAGAGGGCTTGCCCTCGGACGGCCGGACGACAGTGGAGGCCGCGCTAAGAACCGGAGAATTTTTTCGAGGCGTCGCCCCACCCTTTGGCTTGGATTCTGGGCTTTTTTCCTCTTTGACAACCTTCTTCTTGGTTTCTGGGCTCTTGTCCTCCTTCTTCTTCATGGAGCTGTCCTTCGGGCTTCCAGATGCCTCTTTCCTGGAGCTGTCCTTTTGATCTGACTTGGCCTTGACCGGCGCCTTGGAGGTGCGATTGGACTCCGGCCCCTTGGCCGGCTTGGCCGGTTTGAGCGCCGCAATCTTGGCGACCGCCGCGACATTGGCGGCCTTCGGGGCCATGCCGCTGTGCTGCTTACGCGAAGCCAAAGATTCGCACCTAGACTTTTGGCGACAAGTTCGGTGTGAATGCTTGTGTGAATGTTTAAAAAAGTTTTGCAAAACTGTGCAGGTATGATTGGCTACCGTCTGAAAAAACATGCGAAAACCCCGACGACAACATCATTGATCAGAGCTCCGTTTTCTCTCCGCCTTGCTCCCAACCACGCCTCTTCATCGCGACCTTGGCGAGCTCGACCATTGGGTCACTTCGTCCGCCGCCTTTGGCGTAAGCGGTCGCCACGGCCTCGCGCATGCGCGTCTCCGCCGCGCGCTTTTCTCCGTTGCTCTCGTGATAGAGTGACAGGTAGAGCGAGGCGTAGAAGCGCGCGCCCGGGTCACTAGCAGCATCGCTCGCCAAGGCTGCCAGAGCACGCTCGTCCTCCACGCCGCCCGAGAGGAAGAGCTTCTGCGCGGCTCGCATGACCGGCCGTCGATCGATGCCAACCGTGAGCTTGAACGGGCGCGCCGCCGCTAGCCCGCCCTCCTTGATCTGAGCGAGGCAAAGCAAATGCCAGATCTGCTCCTCAGTGTCGTTCGGGTTGACGGCCACGTCGGTGGCAAACTGATCGGCGCCGTCTGCAAAGCGGTCGGCGTAGTAGAGGGCGAGGCCTCGCTGCCATAAGTAGGGCTTGTATGCTGGGTTTTCGGCTATCACAGAGTCGTACAACGCGATGGCATCCGTGATGCGATCCTCTGCAAACGCTGCCATGCCCTGTTTGACCGGGTTCGCCGCCTCCGCTGGGCCGGCCGCGAGCGCCAGCGGCACCATAGGAGTAAGAAGCAGCGCTCGTCGTCCATAGAAAGGGCGCGTACGAATTGTGGACGCCGCGGCCAGCGCGGCGAGCAGACAGCTGATCGAGGGCAGCATTTCCTCCTCCGTCCTCGGGTTTTCGACGTGCACACGGGCCTGTGAACACACGAGGCTGTTAATACTCGGCCGGGCGTTTGGGTGTGGAGTTAAACCACACCGATTGGCTGTGAAGTTTAAACAGGATACCACTCAAAAGATAAGTACTGTTTCCCTTGTTTCCCTGGTCACGCGGAAGGTCATCGCCACATCGGCGATCAGCTGCAACTGCAACTGCGTGGTGCTCGGCCCCATGCTCACAAACCCTGGGCTCGCTTGAAGCGCTCAAGAGCGCCCATGCCATTACCAGCCTCCGAGGCGACCACATCCATGCCTGCCGCTCCGAAGACGGCTGCCGGCACTGCCACCTGCTGGATATGCGCCCCGTCGTCCTCGTCGTCGTCGATGTCGATCTCCTCGTTGACGACGGCAGCCGCGGCCGGCGGGGCTGACCCTTCGCGGTAGTAGCCCAGGCCGAGCTCGTCCATCTTGAAGACAAACCCCGGGCGGGCGCCCTCGAAAGCTTCCGCCGCACTGAAGCCGAGCGCCCCCGCGTCGGCACCGAGCCGTCGTGGTGCCCAGGACGGCGCACCTTCCCCGAGGGAACCGGCGCCGTCCTGGGCACCTCGCTGCTGCTTCTGCTGCTGCTCCTCGAGCGCTGCCATGCCACCCCCGAGCGGCGCATCGGCTGGTGCGCCGGCGCCGTCCGCGTCGTCGCGCGGCCGCTTGCCGCCCGGGCGAGCGTGCGTCACGGCCGCCTGCGTGTGCGCCGCGCTCACCGCCCGCTTGATGCGCAGCATCTCACGGAACGTGTCCTCATTCCCGTGCGCGACCTCAAACTCATGCCACGTGCCCCAGTACGTCGCGCCCGACGCGGGATCCACCTGCTGCGCGCCGTGCATGTAGATGGCGCGCGCACGGTCGACCTCACCTAGCTTGCGTTCCAGGTTGGCGTACCGCTCACACATGCCCGGGACGAGGGCGCTCGGCAAGGCGTCGATGGCATGCTGGTAGATGTCACGCGTCTTCGTCACTCCAAAGTACTCGGCCGCTTTGGCGATGTACTCGTTGTACATCGCGAGCTTACACTCCACGGCCACCGTCTCGACGGCGCGCTGGTAGAGGGCCATCGCGTTGCGCATCATGCCGTGCTTCTCCTCAAGATTGGCATACAGCCGGTACAGTTGAGCGGACGTTTCGGGAGGGCACTTGTCGAGAGCTTGCTCGAAGAGATCGCGCGCACGCTCGAGCTTGGCGCCGCCAAAGCGTGCCACAAACTTGTCGAGGTACACGAGCCAAATCTGGAGCACGTACGGATATTTGAAGGCGGCGATGCCCCGCTCGTAGGCCTGGAACGCGGCCTCGAAGTGCTTATGCTCCTCGAGGAAGGAGCCGAAGTTGAGCACGAGCTGGGGCGTGATGATGCGCAACTCGAGCATGGACGTGTACGCCGCCTTGGCCTCCTCAAAGGTGCCCAACGACTCCTGCACGTCGCAGAAGAAGGACCAGAGCTTCGTGTGCTTGTACAGGCGCGCCTGCACCGGGCCGCTCTCCTCGGCCTTTTTGGCTCGCATCGCGGGCGGCGGGATCGCCGTCGCCTCCTTGAGCACGGCGCGTGCGGCCTCGTACTGCTCGTGGCGCAGTTCCATCTCGGCCCAGCCCATCCACACCGCCGCGAGGTCATCCACGCTCTTGTACGGCACGAGCGTCGCCTTGCGCAGGATGACGCGAGCGTTCCTGAGGTCGCTATGCTCCTCATAGTACTTGGCAAAGGCGAGCCAGAGCGCGTGGGGCTTGCCGATGGCCTTCGAGGGCTCAACGGTCTTGACGGCGGTCGCGTACGTGTGGATCACTTTGGCGGGCGTCTCCTCGAAGAGCGCTGCTCGCTTGAGCCATTCGTGAACGTTATGCGGGCTCTGGCGCAGCAGCACCGACGAGAGGAGCTCAGGGCGGCGCTCCATGAGCCGCTCGAGCCGTGCGAGCCGCATGTCGACGTCAAGCTGCTGCTCCTCGGTGAGCGTGCTCTCGCCGTACGCCTCAAGCTTCGCCGTGAGCAGCGACTCCTCGAATTGCGAGTACGCGTCGAAGAGCATTGAGAAGTCTCTTACTGTCACAACCGAAGCGATTGCCTCCTCGTACACGTCGCGCGCCTGTTCAAAGGAGGCCTGCCGGATGAAGTAGTCGGCGAGTGCGCACCACAGGTGGCCCGCCTCGTCGGTGAACGTGCGCAGCCCCGAGCGCAGGATCGGCTCCACACGCAGCTTCTGCACCTCGCGTGGGTTCTTCGTCACCAATTCACAAAGCTCCATCCACAGCGCGTGGCGCGATTTGCCGCGCGTCGAGACGACCGTCTCGCGGTTGAGCATCTCGGCGAGCTTGAGCGCGGCCTCCGAGACGCGCCCGAGGGAGAGCAAGAAGTCGATGTACTCCTCGACGCCCTCGGGCTCGAACTGCAGGTACCGCCGGTAGATTCGCACCGCCGTCTCGGGCACCTGGCACGCTTTGGCGAACGCGAGGTACGGTTTCCAGATGCGCTCGTGTTGCGTGATCGGCAGCGCGCGCAAAGCGCGGTCGAAGGCGTGGCGCGTCGCGGTGGTGCGGTGCTGACCCACCAGGAAGGTGAGGTAGTCCTCCCACAGCCGTGGCATCTTGTGCATGTACACGATCGCGCGCTCAAAGGTGCGGTTGACGGCCTCGATCGCTGGGTCGTCGGGCGGCAGGTGCTTGACCTGTGCGATGCGGTCGGCGAGGTAGGGTCGCCAGATCTTGTACGATCCGGGGAGGTACTTCAGTGCGCGCTCAGCGATCAGGTTGCGCTGCCGCGCCGGCGCGCGGTGCTTGGCATCGATGTATCGGACCCAATACTTGAGTGAGTAGGCATTGCGCAGAAGATCCTCCTCAAAGAGCAGGTCGGCGTCCGAGGCGAGCAGTGCCGAGGATGAGGCCGTGTCGGCGGGCATAGGACTGCGTCGCTGAGTCCGCGAAGGGCGATTGTTGCACGACCTTCACGCCTTTGGCAATGCCATGCCACGTGAGGGCGAAAGTCTGTGAGCTGCTGGTGTTCAACACAACGCGTGCTCTCCGGACCCCAAGCACGTAGCACGAGGTCCTCCATCGGCCCGCGACGACGCGCCGATCCACTTTTTTCGGATTCAAATTCCCTCGCACGAAACCGCACGATTCCACTAAAGGGTGTCGACGAGGCTCTGGAAGTCAGGCACATCACACAAACCCCTGTCCACCCACGAGTAGAGTGACTCTCCAGCATCACCGACGACCACGCAGCCGCCCAGCTGCGTAAGGCACTGCGGTTCATCGGGTTTGAGCGCCTCCCAGTGGTTGAACTGGATGCCGACAAGGTTTTGCAATCTCAGCGTGGCGAGCTCAAACGGGCGAATTCCCCAACTCCTGAGGAGAGGGAAGTCGTCGAAGCGATTGCGCTGGATTGAGTTGTCGGGGCCGAGCTCAAGTACACTGGGCCAGCGTCCCGCGAGCTGTCCTTGCAGCAGAGCGTCCTCGATATAGTCGCGCCGTCCTGTCGGGGCCCCCACATATCCCGATCCCACAGCGCCGAGTGTCGCCCACGGCGGACCAATACCGATGCCCATGCAGAACAAGCGCAGGGCTGGACTAAAGCGACCATCGTCGGGCCGGAAGCCACGGCTGACGCCAAATCGGCGTCCTGCCTCGCCGGAGGGGTCGGCGTAGAGCTCCATCGTCTCCGGCAGGTCGAGCAGCTCCGCAAGCTTCCTGCACGATGAGGCCTTCCCATTGACGACGATCATGAATCGGAGGACCCCCTTATTCTGCAGTTTCGGGAGAAAGTAGCGCACGCGCTGGGCGTACTCAACCATGTTGAAGTCCGCGGCGTGAGTGCCTAGCACCAACAGGGTTTTAGTGCCCAGCGCTGTTGCCGAGAGCGCTTTGCCCAGGTCAACTCCCTGGCCGGTGGTGATGCTCGTCAGCACCATGCCATCGAGGGATTTCGCCGGCGACGCTGCGCTCAGTGGCACGACAAATGCGCTGGTGCCCGCGACATGGAGCAGGACGAGGATACTCGCGGCCGGGCCGCGCATCCTCCCTGCGTCGGAAACAAACCTGGAATTACTCGCTGAACACACAACGGGCGCTCTAAAAAGATTCATCTGCATTCACGCAGTTCATTCACGTGCGCACGCGAAGGTGGGTATGGCTGACCTCGAGAGGCCTCCTCCACAGGCGCCCGACGATGCCGGCAACGGCAAGGGCGGCGGCCGCGGCAAGGGCGGCGGCCGTGGTAAGGGCGGCGGTGGCGGCAAAGGCGGCGGAAAGGGCGGCGGCAAGGGTAAGGGCGGTGGCGGCCGCGGCAAGGGCAAGGGAAAGGGCGGTGGCGAAGACGAGGTGGATGCTCTCTTCAAGGCCGAGATGGAACGCGAGTCCATCGGCACCAAGGGTGGCGGTCGTGGCGGCGGCGGCGGCGGCGGCGGCGGCGGCGGCGGCGGCGGCGGCGGCGGCGGCCGCGGCAAGGGCACTCCTCGTGCCAAGGCCGGCGATACGCGAGAGATGGGTGGCGTGCTGCTCAAGGCTGTCGAGAAAGAGGGCGCGATCAAATGGGAGCCCGTCGATGGCATCGATAGCGAGCTGAGCCGCGAGGCTGCGCGCAGGGCTGAGCGCGAGGAGGTGCGCTGGCTGCGGGACAAGGAGGAGAGCGTCAAGGAAGCACGTGTGCAAGAGGCGCGCGATCTCGCACGCAAGGAGCAGCAGCGCAAGGCTGAGCTATTCGGCGCGGAACACGTGTACCGCACGAGCAGGGTGCGCGGCCCTCTCGTCCCCGTGCCGCCGTTGCTTGCGACGACGCGCGAGGAGGAGGCGGCCGCGCGCCGTGCTGGCATGGATAAGTCCGAGCCCAAGAAGTATCAGTTCATCAAGGAGGCCCTGGACGCGCTCGAGCGTGAGCACGCGGCAAAGGAACGCGACGCGCGTGAGAAAGCCTACGAGCGCAACCGGCGCCGGCTGGGCATGGGTAAGGGCGGCGGAGCGGGCGCCGACGACGAGGAGGAGGACGAAGCCGAAGACGACGATCTGCGGAGCAGGATCGCTAAGATGACGGACGAGGAGTTCAAGCTGCTCGCCCTCGAGCGCAAGCGTCGCGCCGAGGTGGAGCTCGGCGCGACGGACGAGGCGGGCGCCGGCGCCGCTGCCCAAGGGGCGGGCCGCGGCGCTGGCGGTGGTCGTGGCTCGGGCGGCGCTGGCGGCGGCCGGGGTAGCCGCGACGGCGGGAGTACGGCCGACACGTCGAATGGCCATGCCGCCAGCGGCGAGAACGGCCACGAGAAGGGCCACGAGAAGAAGCTATGGGTGCCTGACGGTGAGAGCGCCTCGTCGCGGCCGGTGAACAGCGTGCGGCGGCAACAGCGTGATCCCAAGGGAAGCAGCGCAACGCTCGATCCCAAGAAGGATCCGGACTATCGGCGTTGATCGCGTGCGTGAAGGGGGTCGACCCAGCTGCGCCCTTGAGCCATGCCCCTCAGCATGAGAGCCGTCGGCATGGTCAGGCCCCAGCGCTCTGGCTGTGGGCCGGCTGCGGACCCTCCGGCAGTGGCTGCTGCCTGTTCGCCGCCACACGAGCGTCGCTCGCGACGGCGCCTCGAAACCACCACCTGTGGGGAACCTGCGGGGACCTGCGCTACGGTCGTCACCGGCGACGTGAGAAGCTCCTGCCATCTCGCCGTGACGCTCGCTCTCCTCGAGCTCTTGCGGCGGCCGCCAGGCGTTCCTGCCGCCGCCGCGGGGCCTTCTGTTGGATTAGCTCTTCTCTTCGGGGACATATCTTCGCATTCGCATCCATGTGTCGAATGATGCGCATTGATGCGCGACGAGCACGAGGCCGTTGGCATTGCGGCTGACTGGCACGTGGCAGGGAGCTCGCGCGCACAACATCTCGCTTGCGCGCAACAGAGAAGCTGCACAGGAGCCGCGGAGCGTCGGCATCGCGCCCGCACGTCGCAGCGGACTTGGCGCGCCTTCAGCGCTTGGCTCTGTGGGATCGCTGGCCTGCCTCTAGGTAAACGAAGGGGGTGGCGGGTCCTTGCTGACCTCCTTCATCGGACATGCGGGGCGGAGGGGATGGAGAGTCCTTGCGGGGGTTCTGCTCTGCTCATTCTATACTCTTGTGGGCGGCTGTCGGGCGGACGAACACGACACGAACACGGATGCGGTGTGCCGACTGTCTCGGCGGCCGCCTCGGCCGTAGTGGGTCTGAAGTGGGTCTGCGGAATCTGGGCGTTTTGCGGTTAGGCCTCGGCGTGAGTTATGTAAACTTCTCACGCATGGGTTCTGTAGACACTATGTAAATGAGCCTCGAGCATGACCGGCCTCGGTCAGCCGGTCCAATAAGAAGGGTAAACCCGCGGTGGGCGGACGCTCGAGCAGGGGCGGGGCGCGGGCTCGCACTCGCTCGCGGCCCGCGGGGCCGGCCGCTGAATGCACATGATTCCGGGATTATCGATGCGAATACATATATAAGCCGTGACATCTCCTCGACTCCGGCGTAATATCTCTGCATATGGCTGTAGAAGTGGCAGGTGGATCGGGCAGGAGCGTGTTGAACGAGCTCCGTCACGATCGTCACCAGGAGAGGCATCACACATGCTTCGTCCGTTCTGAGATTTAGATATGGGGAGAGCTCGTGCCGAATGATGACTGTAGTGTGGTCGGGTATCGTCTGAGAACGTATGAGATCCGAGGGTGCCACGCAGACCCCCGCCGTCATTGCCCCCGCACTGGACTTGACCGTCCAGGCGGCGACATGAGCGGCGCATCTTCGTCGTCCGCATCGCCACGCGCTTCACTGGTCACAGCCTTCTTCGGCTGCACTGTGGGGAAGCGGTTCGGGTACAGGCTCGGGCTCGAATACCTGCCCACATCGCGCACACGACGGGTCAGCGGTCAGCCGATCGTGGGCTGGGGCGGGAGGGTCCAGCGGTCGGCGCGTTGAGCCGCGCGCTGAGCTCGCGAGGCGGCGGCTGTGGCGGCTGCGGCGGCTGTGACGGCTGTGGCGGCGGCCGTGGCGGCTGCGGCGGCTGTGGCGGCAGTGGCGGCTGTGGCGGCAGCGCGGCGGCGGCGGTGGCGGCGCGGCGGCGGCGGTGGCGACGGGCGCGCACATCCAGATCGAGACAGCTGTGAGCGCCACACCAAACCCGAAGAGGAGCGTCGGCGTGAAGTCGAATAGGAATGTCGAGACGAAGCACGTGCACAGGATCGCGAGGACGGTCGCGAATGTTTTGAGTACGTTCCCGGCGAACTTGATCACAAAGGCCGTGAGCAACGCGCCCGCCACCTGCACCGCCACCACCGCCCATGTCGACGGCTGGAAGCCTTGTAGCAGGCCGCCATCCGCGACCGCCTCTCGGTCTAATTGATAGATGGTGACCACCTGGAGAGGGATGGCGAATAGGCAGAGCTGCACGTTCCGCATCCAGAGCGAGGATCCGCCCGAGGTGAACATTTTCTCGAGATACACGCCCGCGAAGCCCGAGAGCGTTGCCGCAGAGAGCGCTGCGCTCACGCCGAGCATGGGACTTGCGCCTGTCGGGCTGGCCGACGACTTGGCATCCTGAGACTGGACAAGGACGACGCCTACGCTGAGCAGCGCGAACGAGGCCCACTGGATCGGCTGGAAGGATTTGCCAAGGATCGCCACGGTGAACGCCGCAGTCGAGAGCGTCTTCGTCTGGTAAAGTACCTGCGCTGCGGCCGCCGAGAGGTTGGAGATGGCGACAAAAACAAGGTTATTCTGGATGGCGTAACAGAACGCTGGCACTCCGAGCTTGAGCGTCTCATTGCTCTCGATCCAGACGTGCTGCCGCAGTCCGGAAACAAAGCGTGACGGGCCCTCGAGCAACAGCATGGACAGACAGATCAACAACTTGCACACCTCCACCACGAGCACGACGACCGAGGTGAGGTAGAGTGCTCCATTCTCGTCGGGCTTGCGCGAGTAGCGCGTGACCACGAAGAGGCCGCTGTTTTGCACGACGATCCCTGCGAGCGACGCCCATTTGATGCGCTCGGCACGCGCGTCCGACATTGGCCGACGGAGGGGCGATTCCGAACTTCCCCCAACCCTCGGACTCCAGAGACATCCCTTTGGCCTCATTTTCCTGGGGACAAATCGCCACACTCTGTGTTTCGCCGCACCTGAAAGTTCATCTGAACGCCGTCCTGGCAGACATGCTCCGCCGACGACCGGCTCCGCTCGTCTACTTGCTTGCGGGCGAGCCCTCGGGAGACGCGATCGGCGCGCTCCTCATGGCGGCCCTGCGGCGCGAGTATGGCGCACCGCTGCGTTTCGCCGGCGTCGGAGGCAGTCGGATGACCTCAGCTGGCCTTCGCTCGCTCTTCCCAATGTCAGACTTGACGGTGATGGGCTTTGCAGAGCTTGTACCGGCGCTCCCACGCCTCGCGATGCGGCTAATACAGACTGTTTTAGCCGTGCGTGCCGACACGCCGCACATGGTGGTGGGCATCGATTCCAAGGGCTTCAACCTGCGGGTGCTCCGCCACCTGTCCTCGGCTCGGCGATCACGCACGCCGTCGGCCACGGACGACAAGCAGCCGACGCCGATTCTCGTGCAGTACGTAGCGCCCTCGGCGTGGGCATTTGCCGACGCGCCGCAGCGTGCTGCGCGGCTGGCGGAGACGGTGCGCCTCGACGAGCTGCTCGTTCTGCTGCCATTTGAAGCCCCACTCTATCAATCGGCTGGGATCCGATGCACCTTCGTCGGCCACCCGGCACTCGAGCCGGAAGGAGAAGGGGCACAGGAGCGTTTTCCTCACGGCGGCAGCTCTTCAGACGATGTCTCCTCGACAGTGCCACCACCACTGCCAGCCCAAGCGTCGTCCCAAGCGTCGTCAGCCCTGTGCGTGCTGCCGGGCAGTCGGCCTCACGAGATCGAAGCTAACCTTCCGTTGATGCTCCAGGCAGCGGAGCTGATCGCCGTCGAGGTTGCGGCGCGCGCCGATCGCAGCGGTTCGAGCGCCGAATTGAGCGCCCACGAGAGCGCCCAGGAGCCACTCGCCACAGGCATCATTGATCATCTGCTCCTGCCAGTGCCGCTGTCGTTGCATGACGCGGTCGAGGCACATTTGCGCGCACGGCCGCCTGGTTCGTTGCGTGCCCAGGTCCTGCACGACAGCGAGCGACACCGTGCATACGCGCACTCTCGGCTGGCGATCGCGTGCTGCGGTACGGTCAACGTGGAGCTGGCACGCGCTCGCGTGCCGCAGGTGAGTCTCGTCAATTGCCTCTGATTGCCTCTGATTGCCTCTGATTGCCTCTGATTGCCTCTGATTCGCAAGCGACGTGCCGCAGGTGGCGGTCTATCGCTCGTCCCGGCTGACCTCGTGGTTCGTACGCCATATCCTCCGTCCGAGCACGCCGTATGCCACGCTGCCCAACATCCTCCAAGGCCTCCTCCACGGCCGCGTGCGCGCAGCCGAGGGTCAAGAAGAGGTCCGCCGACGGATCCCCGAGTTGCTCTTCGAGGCCTGCACCGCGGAGGCCATTGCGCGCGAAGTGGTGCGGTTGCTACGGGACCCGCGCGAGGCTCAGGCTCAGGTGGACGCTGCCTCCGATGCCGTCGGGGAGCTTGTCACGAGAGACGAGGAAGGTCGGGTGCGCTCGCCCGCCACTGTCGCTGCTCGGGCTCTGCTCCGACACTTGCCGCCGGTGACCTATCCGTAGCGCGCGCTGGTTTAAGTTCAGTGTTGGCACGTGGGTTTAAACACTAACGCAAGCTGATTATGCGTGCATGCATGGCCTAGCGCACATTGCACGCTCTTCATTGAGCCGTCGGGTTCATGAGCTGGATTGCAACGAGCGCTTGCCGCAGCTCGTCAATCTGCTGCTTGATTGTTTGATTGCGCCCCGCAAGCGCTGTTCGCAACCGCTGCCGCTCCTCCAGCAATGACTCTATCTCGGGCGTAGGCGCCGTGTTGCTGGTCGGCAATCGTGAAACTTCCCTGCCTGCCTCATCGAGCGCCTCTGCTGCATTGCACACTGTCGTCCACTGCGCCTCGAACTCGGCCTGAAGGGCCTGCAACCTGCTCACGAGAGCGGTGTCGTCGTCGGTACCCACGCTGCGCACCACTGTGAGCAACGCCGATGCTCCCTGAACGATTGCGCTGACGCTCTGCTCTGCGGCGGCTGCAGAGGACCCCGACAGCATTTCGAACGCAAGTTCGCGAAAAGGAAAGCTCGGAATGCTTCGTGAAGGGAATTGACGAGAAGTGGTGAGATTTTAGGTTTTGTGCTTGTGGAACGTGATGATGAGATTGATGACGCCGATGATGACGTCGCCCATGCTGAGACGTCCAGCGACCCTCTTCCTACTCCTCGCGTGTTGGCTCCACGCCTCGCCAGCGCTGCGATTCGCTCCACGTGTTGGACAGCTTCGGCTCTGCGCTGATGGTAGCAGCAGCAGCTTTGCTGATTTGATACCATCGCTACCCGCCGTCGTGACACTTGCGCTTTCTGCACGCGGCGTGACCACGCCAACGCCGATCCAGGAGGCGGCCCTTGCGCGGGCCTTCGCTGGAGAGAGCTTGCTGCTTCACGCTGAGACTGGGAGCGGCAAGTCTCTTGCGTTTCTGCTTCCGACGCTTGCGCGACTGGGCCTTGCTGGATTGGTCGACGTGCCCGCCGAGCTGACGCAGGCCAAGGTGCTCATCATCACCCCGACGCGTGAGCTCGGCGTCCAATTGTGAGCTGTGCCGCTCGCCACGGACCAGGTGATCCCATTCTGCTTGGCGCCTTGCTTCTGATCGCTTGCCGCGCGCCTCCCTCTTGTCGCAGGGCCAACGAGGCGGCGCTCGTGTTGCCTGCGGCAGGTGCGGTGCAAATCGTCGCCATCGGGGCCACGCCCCCTGCGGCCGCGCTACTAGGGGCGTCCGTGATCACGTGCACCGCGCCCGAGCTGCTTGCGCTGCTTCGGTCCGAAGGCGAAGGCGTGGCGGGCGTCGTCGACGCGGTGCTTTCACAAGTACGGGTTCTCATCATGGACGAGCTCGACATGCTGTTGCCCGTGAGTTCGACCTACGGCATCAACGCGGCGAAGCGCAAGAAGACCGAGAACAAGAAGGGGAGCGAGGTGTCGCCTGCGGAGGAGCTAGTCCGCCTCGTCCTCGAGGCGAGCTCCGCGGCCGACCTGCAGGTCGCAGCCTCAGCGACGGCAAACCCTAACCCTCACCCTAAACCCTAACTCTAACCCAAACCCGAACCCTAACCCGACCTGCAGGTCCTCGCAGCTTCAGCGACGGTGAGCCGGCCGACAAGGCTCAAGCTCGCGCGCGTGCTCCGACGAGACCCCCTTGGCAGATGGTACGACGCGCCGCCGGAGATGGTGCGCTCAACTGAGCTGGAGCAGTTGGACCTCTCGACGGTGCCGCGCGCGGTCGTCATCCCGCGCGAGATCAGTCACTACTACGTGCGCCTGGACGCCTCCGTCAAGCTGCGTCGCATCCTGCCCAAGGCGGCCGCGCGACCCGTCTCCAAACGGCGGCAGACCCTCAAGCAGAAGCGCACAGCCAAGCTGGCAGCACAGAAGGCGACGCGCGGGCAACCGGCTGAAGGCGACATCCACCCGCTCTTCACAAGCCTCGAGGCCGCCCACAGCGCCCTCGACCCCTCGTCCGCCCTCGTCTTCCTCTGTCGCTCTTCAGGCCTCACCGTGCGTCGTGCGGCGCGCGAGCTGCGAGAGCTCGGCCTACCAGCTCTCGCGCTACACGAGGCCATCGGTCTCGAGCACTCCACGGACGAGCTGGGTAGCTGGGGCACGGCAGAGGGCGCTGAGGGCGCCGAGAGCGCCACCAGCCGCACCCGTGCTACGCGGAGCACAGCCGAGAGCGTCACCAGCGGCACCCTTGCTACGCGGACCACAGCCGAGGTCGACACGAGCTCCGCACTCCTCTCCCGCCATCGCGCTATCTCTTCTGCCTTCAGCTCGCGCGTGAGCCCTGGCGCCGATGGTACTGGCGCTGCTGCCGCGTCGTCCACAGTGCCGTCCGCGCTGGTCGAGCGCCGTGACGAGCGCACGCCGCTGCTCATCACCTTTGAGGACATGGCTCGTGGTCTGCACTTCGAGGCTGTCGAGACGGTCTTCATCCTCGGAATGCCCGACTCGCCGGCGACGTACCTCCACCTGGCCGGGCGTACCGGCAGGCAGGGGCGCAAGGGCAGCGTGGTCACCGTGTGCCCTGGCGCCGCGTTCGAGCAGCTGCTCAGCTGGAGCCAGCGGCTCGGCGGTATCCGCTTCGAGGAGCTTGCGGCGGACGAGGCGGCGGACGAGGCGGCGGATGACGAGGCGGCTGATGACGAGGCGGCTGAGGAGGAGGACTCATCCCCGTAGGAGTCGAAGACGAAGAGTGAACGACGGTGTGGCGTCTCTGAAGAGTGTGGGTCAAGTTGGGGTCGAAGGAGCTCGTTCCGCGGCGGCTACGCGGCGGCGGCATCCGTGATCCGATCAGCGATCTCGTCTGACGACCGATTATGGATTCTCTCTGAAGGACAGGGATTCGAGCGCGCGACGACGTGAATGATTAACTCGCGTCTCGAGTCCGGTGCAAAATCCGCTCGCTTTTCCCGGCGGGACGGCGAAGTTGAAGAACCGTTGTAATTAATACGAGTTGTTATAACGAATTAACATAATCGGTCTTATTAAGTTACACTTCTACTGACTACTCAGTTTAAGTTACTACTCCTACTGCGTACGTGCGTACTGGTTTCTATTCGACAGTTAACACTCGGTCCTTCCACCGCTCCGCTCGAATGACCGGAATGAGGTACCGCTGCGAACCCGCGGAACGCGGCCCGGAACCGGGCCGGCGGGGTGGCGCGTGGGTGCGTGCTTTGTCCATTGATATGCCATATGGCTTTGTCGCGCCTCGGGCTCGGCACGGCACGCGGGGGTTCGGTCCGCGTCCCCGGCGCGGGACGCATGTTCGGACCGGACGGTTTCGGGGGGAGAGGCCTCCCCGAACGGCGGTCTGTGCACTGTGGTCTGCCCGGGAGAGACTGTCGACAGACCGTAGGGATGTGCGCCCTTTTTTCAAACGCGTCCGCCGCGCGTCGCCCCTCGTTAACGCCCTTTCCGCTTTCGCCGTTGGCGGGGTCAACGCCACCCTTTCCCCATGCCTTACACATGCATATATCCGGCTCAGGCTTAGTATTCGCTGCCATCGCACTCGGCATATATTTCTGCTCCTGCACGGCCTGCTCCTGCGCGGCCTGCTCCTGCGCGGCCTGCTCCTGCGCGGCCTGTCAGGACGATCTACCTCGCTTATGATGGGGGGGCGACCCCCCAGACTCCGCTCTCCCTTCGTTTCCCTCATCCCAGTATGTCACAAAATGGCACATCCGCAACCACCCTCCTTCGAATCAACCTGAGGCAGCTGCGCGAGCAGCTCACGCAGGATGGCGGCGATCTCGGCCATCTCGGGACGGGCGGTGTGTTCGGTGCTCCAGCAGCGGGTGAGTAAATCGGTGAGCTGCGGCGGGAATTTCTGTGGGATCTTTGGCCGCTCGCCCTGCGTGCACACGCGCCTGAGAACAACGGAGCGGGGAGGTGAAGGGGTTGGTGATGGTGAGTTGTGAGGGGGAGGGGGGATAGGGGAGGGCAAGGAATTCGCGTCGGTCACGACAGCGGCACGGCAGCAGGCGTGCGGGGCGCCAGGAGGCTCAAGGGGGTGTCGCATGCACCGGTAGAAGCCGTTCACATCGCAGTCGGCAAAAGGGCGCTCGTGCGCGGCCATCTCCCACATCAGTGTGGCGAAGGCAAAGACCTCAGCCTTATGCGAGTACGGCTTTGACAGGGCGACCTCGGGGGCCATGTAGCGGAGCGAGCCGGTGTTGCCCGTAAATGGTCGGGTCTCGTTGCCATCGAGGTCGTCCGCGCTGATGCGCCACAGCTTGGCGAGCCCGAAGTCGAAGAGGGCGAGCCGCCCGTCGGGCAGGAAGCCGATATTGTTCGGCTTCAGGTCGCGATGCAGGATGCGGCAGCCGGGGAAGACGGAGGTGGCGACCTCAGTGTGGCAGTAGTGGAGCGCTTCGGCGAGCTCCAGGCCAGTGCGCAGCGCGCGCGTCAGCGGCCACTTCTTCACCTGCGCCTGCCGCGTCCAAATGGGCACCGAATCATCCAGCTTGGGCAGCTCGGCGGACAGCACGGTCGCGAGCATCTCGATCACAACGAAGGGCAAGCCGTAGTCGTCGAGGCCGTGCGCGACGGCGCCAAGCACATTAGGGTGCTGCATCGCCATCATGAGCGCACCCTCCGACAGAAGATCCTTGACCGCCGTCGGGTTGTTGCGCTGCTCCGGCTTGAGCATCTTGACGACGACATCCTTGCCGTCGAGCTTTGAGAGGTAGGCCCTGCAGAACTCTCCTGCACCGAGCTCTTTCATCGGCCTCTGAAGCTCATTGAACAACACCAGGCGCGGCTTCCACACCTGGTTGGTCTCTGCGATGAGCCGTGCGTCTGCGCCGCGCATGTTCGCGGTACTTTGGGGGTTTGCGGCGCCCGGTTCCTTTGGTGCATCGCCGGTTCCTTGTGTTGACCGCGCAGTACTGAAGGTGCTGCTGGGCACGGATTCGCTCGACGCTGTGACCTCCGGATTACACGGAACCTCTATGAACGAGACTACGCCATCCTGACCTGGAGTGTGCTTGGACTCGTCGAGGTTCTCCTTTACTGCATTCGCACCGAAGAAGCGCATTCCGTCTCAAGGGAGAACTAGAAGATGCCGCGGTGCCGCGGCCGAAAACATCTCAAAATTGAGCGATGCTGTTGGACGAAACCCCCTACAAGCAGCCAAAAATAGCGCGGAAGATGGTTTTTGGACGGTGATGAACAACGTGATTCCAATTTTCGGTTAGCACATGTCACTATTTTCGGAGGATACGGCACGTCGTGATGTAGATGCGACGTTGCGACTAGAAGAAGAGCATTTCGGAAATGCCATTTGCCCTTATGCCGTACAACGATCATCATAGTCACGAAACTAGTGTCTAGACCCGTCGTGTCAGCCGCGGGCTCGCGGACACGGGCGGCGACGCTTGGGCACTGCCTGAGTGTGCAACGCTGCCTGAGTCGTGAGTGTGCCCAAGTATGCACCGTCCGTAGTTCCGCGTTACCGAAAGCCTCCGGGTGTCCGCGGGATGAGGTCCAGGGCGCATTCGGGCGCACCGCAAACGGCATTGGTGGGATGTGCTTGTAATAGTGCGCTCTTGCTCTGCTGCCGGTGGTGCTGACGCGGCGCTGCTACGCTCGGCTCAGCGATCAGCGGCAGCGGCAACTCCTGCGTTGGCTCTTCCTTTTATTGTGGCGGGAGATTTAACCTGGCTCAGGATCCACTTTTTCAGGCGGCGTAGCCGCGCCCATACGTTGATGGTAGTTACGAGCCACATGATGCCCACTGAGCGCATGATTGCGCGACCGCGCATCCATGCCAAGGAAAAGAGCACGAGTAGCAATAGTAGCCGCATTGTCTGCGCGCGCACCCCGACGGCCAGCGCAAGCGATCCCGACAGGCCCTGAGCGTCGCCGTCTGGCGCACAGGAGCACGCGCTGCCAGAGTCGTTGGCGATGCCCTTGGAGGCCAGGGCAAGTTGCACCTCGATGAGACGCGCTTCGAGCCGGTCGCGCTCGGTCAAGAGCGCCGAAGCGCTCATGGTCGCTGGAGAGCGGTGAAATAGCTGGAGTATGTCCTGTAGCACCGTGCTCTTGGTGCGCAGCTCGAGCGCATGTGAAAGGTCGAGCGCCGCGGGCGGTTGCACCGGTTCGAATGGCGCAATCATGCCCCGACTCGCTGCCACCCGGCTCCGCGTCCCAAGCGACCCAAGCCTGTGCCTTGCGCTACAATAAGTTTGCGAAAGGGTCCGTGAATCGACGTTTCCCAACCCGCACTCTGTGAACTATGCACCACCACACGCGAGCACCCCACAAGTGCTACAACCGCTTACTTATGATCCATGCAAACACGATCGAAGAGCTCTCGAAACTCTGACAGAGGGTTCAGAGGTCTCGTCCGTGTGACTGACCTCCACACGGCACTCCGTCCTGGCTCATCTCTCAAGGCGCAGCGATTGGGTTTCGGGGCTGGCGTCAAACATCCACTCGCTAGCCACTCCTATAGTCCCCCCCGAAGGCTGGTTGGCCCCCGACGCCAAAGTTCATGTCTGAGGAGTAGGTGCGCGGAGGCGGCTCCTTGACGCCCGGCTTCCACAGCTCGTCCTTGCCTGCGTGCTCGCCCCGCCCGCGCTCATGGTTGACCCAGTTGGCGACCCCAGCCTTCGAGAAGAGCTCGGGCGTTCCGTAGTTGACCTTCTTCGACCTGATGGGATCCATAATCGGTTTGCCGCTGGGATCGCGCTCGGGCCTGGCGTACGTTGTGTCGATGCGCGTGTTGAACTCGACTTTGAAGTCCGGATCGTCGTACGCGTGCTTGAGGGTCGAAACTCCCGCGGCGCCCTTGCGCGTAGCCTCGACCTCCTTATGCATCTGCCTATAGTCACCGGAGCCGTCGAGGTCGACACCGTACAGCACCTCATCGACCTGGCTCTTCCACGTCGTGGCTGCCTTGGACTCGATACCCGGAGGGCAGTCGCCAACGACGATCGGGTCGCGCGCGTTGTATTTGGATGAGGGGATACCCAGCCGCCCCTGGAACTCGGGCGCCTTCTCGAGCTCAACATCGCCGTGCTTCCGCTGCGAGCCGGTGATCTTCCTTCCGAAGACCACCTCGCCAAAGCTCTCCGCGTGCATCGCGCACATCTTCAGACCCGAATCCATGTTGTCGGTCGTGAAGTAGGGATCTCGCTCCGCCAGTTTGCCCGTGGCCATGCCGGCGGCGCCCTTGCCGCCGCGCGGGCTCGCTGCCCGATCAAAGAGACGATTGTGGGGATTGGAAGCCCCCGGCCGTCGAGTGGGTGACTGTGTGGCACCGCGCAACGCAGCCTGCGCCTCCTCTCGCCCGCCCAACTGCTTGTTTCGGTCCACGGGCAGATCATGCAGCTGCTGCTCGATCTCCTGCGTCGACGCGCCCGCGGCCTTGACGTACGCCTTTTGGCTGCGTAGCTGCTGCGTCTGGTTGGGCGGCTTGCCGATCAGGTCGTGCGCGTGCAGCAGCTCACGAGCCTCATCGAGGGTTGGCTGCGCCTCCCCGGGGATCCGTGCCGGGCGTACCGCATGGTCTGGGCCAGCGGGACCACCGAGGAGCGGCTCCTTTTGGGAGAGCTCGTGCGTGCTTGTGCCCGCGGCGGGCGCGTCGGACGCATGCAGCGTCTGCCGCTGCGCAAACCGCTGCGCCGAAGTCATGGTCGCTGAGCCTCTGGCGGGCGACACGCCGCGCGCGGGCGAGCTGTGACGGGGCGACGCGAGGCGATCCAACCTGCTGCCTGCTGCTGCCACACCGTGAACACGTGGGCTGCCCCGTGCGGCTGCGAGGTCCATATCATTACTTGCATGCCCCGAGCCGACAGCCCGCGGCGGCAGCCGGGACACGTCACCGGCCGAGCGTGCAAAGACGACCTCCTCCACCTCGGGCGCCGCATTGAGCTCTCGCTTGCTGGCGGCGTTCGCCTCGAGCGTCTTGCGCTGCCGGTCCGTCTGGTCGGCCACGGAGCGGTAGCGCATCAGCGGCTCCATCTCGGCCACAGCGCTCGACGACGCTCCCGCTGCACCCTCGAACCGTTTATTCGCGCCACCCTCTAGCCGCCGGTGCATCCCGTCGGACCCAATTTCAAAGTCCTTGGGCTTGGGTGCCGAGAAGAGGTGCTGGTTGATGGTGGCCGTGTTGCCGTCGGCTGCCGGCGTCTTGCCGCGCCCGTACCGACCATACCGTCCCGCGTCGTGGTAGCGGCAGTTCAAATCGCGCTTGTTGATCAAGTGCGTGTCGCTGCCCGCGCTGCCACGCTGGAAGAGCTCGTCCACCTCCTTCTGCTTGGGCATCGAGGGCTCGTCTGCGCCGAAGACGACCGAGCGCACATCATCGTTGAAGCGGTACTGGCGCTCCTGGTCATTGCGCGCTGCCGCCTCCGCGGACTCGGCTGAGGTCCTCATAGCGCCCTCGGCAAGCAGTGAATACTTGAGCTCGGGCATGGTGCTGTTGATCATGCGCGTCGTGTTGCCGAACGCGCCGTCGTAGGCGTCGGCCTTGACCGGCTTTGTGTGGTGGCCGAGCCCGCTACCCACCTCGTTGGCTGGGTGGTTCTCAACGCCGCCCGGGCGCAGCCGGGGTGCGCTCGTACTCCGCCGAATGGTCGCCTCCGAGGCGGTAGACAGACCATTCTGGTGCATCGTCTTCACCCCGGCAGCGCCGCGCAGACCGTTCTGGTTGTAATACTCGCGCTGCTTCGCGTCGGCGGCGGCCGAGGGCGACGAGGGCGGTCGATCCCCCATGCCGCCGTACACGATGCCGCCCTCGCGCGCGTCGAAGACCGAGCCAGGCTGCATCTGCCCCTTGGGCTGCGACGCGCCCGCCTTTGCCCATTTCTCTCGCTGTCTCACAGCAGTATGATCGTGTGTGGTGAGTCCGGCAGAGCCCTCAAAGACCCCCTGCTCTTTGACGTACGCGCCGCCGCCGCCAGCGCCCACGTGCTCCGCGGCGCGCACGAGCTCCTGCCGGTATGCGTTGCTCTCGTTGAACACGACCTTGCCAACCGTCGGCTCATGCGCCTCGCGGCCCCGGATCTTAATCTGCTTGCCGAGCTCCTGCTTCGACGCGATGTCGTTGAACGCCTTGCTGGAAGCGCCAAAGGCGCCGTCGAAGGCGCGATTCTTCTGCATCGCCTGATGCCAGCCTTCCTTCGAGTGGTCCTCGCGCGGCTTCAGGCCGTCGTTGCTGATGTTGGATGCATGCTGCGCCGCCTGCACAGTCTTGGCCGCGGGCCGGTCGACGTCGCCGGCAGCGCAGAACAGCGACTGCACCTCGTGCTCGGCGAGGTCCTTGGAGCCGACGCCCGCAGCTGGGCCGTACAGCGCCTCGCGCATGCCGGGTCGGTGGGCCGGGTGGATCGTCTGGCTCACCTTGCCTGTGATGCTTGGATTGCGGCGGTAGGGGGCCACCGTCCGGTCACCGTCGAGCGCGCGGTGGTTCTCGTGCAGCGTCGGTTCGCCTGTCACCTTGCCCGCGACCTCGCGGGGGGGGCGACGGTGCGGCGCCACAGCGCGCTGCGGCGGCACCGAGCGGCTCCGCGGCGTGTAGCCCTCGTGAATCCCCTCACCGCTGTGCATCCAGCCGGGCGCCGGGCCGTTCCAGTCCCAGCGAGCGCCGCCAGCGGGCGGGTGCGCGTGGCCGAGCTTTGCGTGCGGATCAAATTGACCGGAAAGGTAGTCTGCGCCCGCGTCGAGCTTCCGCCGCTGCTGTTGGACCGACGGAGCGGAGCCGTACGAGTCAGGGCCCCGGGCAGACCTGCCGGGACTGTCACAGCGTGGCGTGCAATACGTACGCTCGGGCTGCCAGCCGCGGCCATCGTAAAGATTGAGGTCGGGAGGACGACCGGCACCGGAATTGGCTGGCATGGCTCTCGACTCAGACGAGCAGCGCGAGCAGTCCGCTGCAGAGCCGTCCGAGGTTTGGGAGCGAAGGCTGGCGCTCACCATGGCGTTCGCTCGCATTTTCAACTAAAATCGTGTTCGCGCGCGTTACAATCACAGAACTGATGCAGTACAGTACTGGCACGGCATACCGGGTTCAATCCGGAAGTTGCGGAGGCCAGCATAGAAGATCTCCTTGGCCACCTCGTGCAGTGCCCCATCATACGGGTCGACCCCTATGCTCTTGTTGCCCAGCATGCTCTCTGCCTGCGTCCTGCTACTCGCGATTGTGGGTCGGGTGTTGAGCTCCTCTGCTTCGTGACAGCGCCCGCCAAACATCGCGTGGAAGAGGCAGATCGACGCACCCCACTCCTCGGTGAGTCCTACGAACGCAAATCCCCGCAGCCGCTCAATCGCGAGCGCAACTTCCGCGTCCGAAGGGTGCGGTGCTTCGAGGCAGTTCTCTCTTCCTGAAGAGTGCCGCGCAAGCATCTTCACGCTACAGCCGTGAGCGCGGCTCGCGTACGCGGCCATGGATTCGCCGGCACGCACGTTCCAGCGAGACGCGTACGCCGACGCGAGCCGCTCCTCAGGCTGGCGCAAGAAGATGACGCCGCGCCCGGAGCCGTGATGCTGGAGAGCTTCGGCGGCGCTGTTGTGCCCTGGCGGGTTCGGATAGTCGCTCGCGAAACCGTCCGGACACCAAATGGCGCGAGGGAACCTCTTGAAGAAGGCGTGGTCCGAGTCACCTGGCAGCAACGAAGCGCAGCTTGGCCACTGAGGGCAGACCCCTGCGTTGTGGATCAGCGTGTTGTGAAAGCTGGAGCCGCACTTGGGCACGTGTACCCACACAATCGGCAACGCGCTCGCCAGTCGCTGGCGCTGCGCCGGAGTGCTGCTCAACGCGTACAGCGTGTCATGCTGTTGGAGCCCACCCAAGGAGCACATGGCCTGCGTCCCAAAGGCGATATGGGCTAGGAAGGGAGGCGACGGTAGCAGGGCCCACATGGTTGCCATTTTGATCGGCATGCTAGCAGCGACAGCGATTCCGAGCACAAGCAGGGCGAACAAGGCTATGAGCACAGGCTGTCTAAAGCGATGGCGCACCGGCGGAGGCAGCGTATCGGTGCCAACATCGAGCACTGCGCCGAGGAGCTCATCAGCGCCATCGGAAGAGCGGTGCAAAACACGCGCCATGTCCACTGAACCACCATCCCGCCTGTCCTCTGAGCCCACTTGATTGTAGCCATCTTCTTGCGTCCCCATTCTCAAAACTTCGGGCGCCGTCCTGGTCAAGAACGTGGAGAGGATTGGCAGACATGGCAGGGATCTCATCCGTTTCCCCCAATATGAAGAAGTTGATTGCGTGAACAATCGCTTCCTGGAATCCAATTTCGCACGTCGAACATACAAGATGGATGACGCGGGCACAGATAGAGGTGCGACGCTGGAGTCGGGCGCAACTCCATGGCAGCGGTCGTGGACGCCACCTCAGTGCCAGTGCTTTCCACTTTGCACGGCCGGCCACGTACTGAGTCTGTACCGGCGCCTGCCGATGGGCGTTACCAACTCATCCTCACCTTGGTATGGCTATCTGACGAAAGTTTACGGAAAAGGCGAGGTCCCACTGCCGTTTGATTTGAGAAAGCTTCAGCTCTTCTTCCCCGGGTTGCTCCCGACGTCGACACACCTTTGCCGAGCTCGCGTCATCTCCGGCCTCCCCGTGGTCGGCAATTTGACGGATGGCGAGCCGCTTTTGCCAACGTGCCCACAGACCGACTGCAGTGGTTGGGTCCGTACAGCCGAGGAGGCAGATGCGGACCCATTGGTGCAGCGCTTACACCCTCGTGGGTGGGCACGGGGTTCGAGCCACATTTGGACACCAATTACGCAGCGGTGGATGGGCGGCGAGCAGGAGCAGCGCGATCAACACGATCCGCGCTGGTCGCGAATAGACCAGTCGCGGCTGCAGCTGTCCGGGCGTCATCTATTTGTCGCGCTTCAGATGCGTAGTCGGCAGTTCTTCGAAGACAATACGCTCGTCGAGGTGATACGGATAGGGATGGGCTCTCGTAAATTCTCTGAGGGCGGCAATTATGGGTGCTGGTTTTATCCTGCGCGCGGTTCAGGCATCTTTGTAAATGTGGGCAACTCGCTGCGCACCCGCAGCAAGTTAGAAGCGGCAGCTCAGCTAGGCACGCCACCCCATGACGAGTTTTTACCGAACGCGACGCGGGCAAGAGGTTTCGACTCGCTGCAAATACTGCACGGCGGCCCTCAATACGGCGGCTCTAACTTCCGGTATCATGAATCTACGATGCCTACATTTGAGCTCGTCCTCACATTCCCAGGTTGTGTGACGCTAGGAAGCTGGAAGAAGTGGACGAATCTGACGGGACCCTGCGTGCCGGTAGCTACGCGCAGTGGCTGGAATGCGTCGCGCCCCTGCCATTGCGACCCAGCCGCGTCACCATTGCTGAACTGCCTAAGCACAAGCGCCACCGGAGCCGTCTTCTGACAGGCGGCTTGACGAGCCACTACGTACACTCGGCCAACTAGCCGCGAGCTGGTCGAAAGAACCTGAGAGGCTCGCGGGCGGCGCTTGGGACTCTGGCGCCAGGGGGACGAGAGGCTAGCGCCGTGGTCGAGAGTTTCCGTCCTCTGTTGTTCGTCACGTCGCCTCATCTCGTTAACGAGAACACCTGTAGTACTGGTTTAGTTGACACCTCCGACCCCGGTGTCTTTTGCCGGCAACGGATCGGTGGCATCAGGCAAGTGGTTGTGAACATGTTCGTCATACTGCGCCTTGGGCTTCTCCGCGTTGGGCCACACCGGTCGCACGGCAGTGCGCGTTGCGCCTTAGGCCTCACGTCACGCCTGCGCCGCCTCACCCGGCCGTTAACGCGGCGTCACCATTGCTGTTAGCGACCCAACTAGAATTCACGGATGTGATTGCGTTCGAGCGGAATGGCCACGTGTGCACTCGCGCCCTGCTCTCAGCAGACGAGCTGGCGTCAGTCGCCTCCAGCCCTCCACTGTGCGGGCAGCAGCAAGGCAGTAGAGGCACCAGAGGCTCTGACGCATTCGATGATTGTGATGAATATAGAAGTACATAGAGTTGCTTAACGTTATGGACCAAACACTGTTGAAGTGTTTAACACTAACAACATAACAACAAAGAGGAACCGTTAACAACAACACTTTAACGTTAAGGATTTTCCCTTTATAACATTAACAACTCCCGTATGGCCACCGAGCGGGGGGTGCCACCAAGTTGTGTAGTTGACCAGTGGGTCCATCAACCTTCACCTTGAAGGAGTGGGGCTCTAACCCGGCTTCTCTCAGCTAGTGCTAGATCCCAGTCTTAGACCTCGTGTCGAGGTCTGTCGAGGTCTGTCGAGCTGTCGAGCTGTCGAGCTTGACACCTTGACGCCCAGGCACATGCAGTCAGGGGCGGGTTTCTGATTCTGTCGAGGTCTGTCGAGCAGGTCTGTCGAGGCCTGTCGAGTAGCTGTCCTGCTGTCGAGTAGCTGTCGAGTAACTGTCGAGCTTAATGTCGAGCTATCCTGTCGAGTAGTTTTGAGTATCCTTAGAGAGTTAGAGTATCCTGTCGAGTTCCTGTCGAGTTCCCGTGTCGAGTTTCAAACTGAAATTCCCGGGTCCCTCTCGTGAGTAGCGTACTCCGTACACGTAGAGCTAGTTCGTAGAGGCGCGGCGACAGACCGACAGTGCGTGAGGTGTCGAGGCCAGGCCGCAAGGGGCGAGGGCTCAAGGTAAAAGGGTATGCGGTATGACGGACCGGCTACCGCGGGGCCGCGCCCGGGTTCGGCTTCGAGATCGGGTCGCACTGGCGCACGCGCCGAGCCACTTACCGTTATAACGAACCGCTGCCGGGGCCGCGCGCGCGAGCCCGGCTGGCTCGGCTCCATTACCAGGCGTGCAAGGCTACTCTATCCATACCGATTGAAAGCTGTACACATGGCTAATTGATCTTAGCATCTTGCCCGATCTTGCGCAGCCGCAGCTTGACGATGTCGTAGAGCGACATATAGATGGCAACATTTGGCATCGTCTTCAGGTAGTTGAGCGTTAGCCCGCGGTAGAGCCCGTTTGCGAGGCCCTCGTTGCGCGCAATCGTGCTCAGCGCGTCCCACGTGCTCGTGTATAGCACAGACGTGCTCGTCTGCAAGCGGCGGCGCACGACGTCCAGCGGATAGACGAACGTCTGCGCGAGGAGTCCAGCGAGCATGCCGGAGCCAACGCGTTGCCAAGCCTTGAGCTGAGCCTCCTCTAGGCCGAAGAACGTGCCGAGCACCCCCTTGAGAGCCTCGTAGCTCATGAATTTGAGCCCCGCATATGGAGCGACACCCATGCATGTGGCCGTGACGCCGCTGTAGAGTGCGCCCACGCCGCGCTCGCGAGCAATGCTGCCGACGGCTTCGAACATCGACGCGTGTGTGTTCGTAGGCATGGCCATCGTTGCGCGGGCTAGGTCCAATGGGTACGTCAGGATCGTCGCAGTCGCGCCCGCGAGTGAACCGGCGGCCAGCGCGGTCGCCTGCTTGGGCACGCCAAGGCTATTCAGGGTGACCTTGTACTCCTCGTAGGTGAGGAATGTCATGCTCATGTAGGGCACCACACGCACAACCGCCGCAGTGTTTCCCTTCCAAAACGCCGCCAAGCCCTCCTCGCGGAGGATTCTGGGCGCCAGCGACATCCAGTGTGAAGATCCAGCGCTGCTGCGGCTAACTTGGTAGAGGATCTTGACGCGCTCGATGGGTGCGATGGCCGTACGCGAGACAACGCCAGCAATGCCGCCAGCACAAAAGTATTCCGTCGGGTGCGTCTTCTCTTTGGTCATCGCAGGACGGTCGGTCACGGGCCTGCTGACGGCGTTGAGGCCCGGGCTAAGGGGTGGAGGCTGCCACCTCCCCTTACTGTTCCTGAGCGAAAGAAAAGAGGCGCAGTCTGTGGTCTCTGTGTTGCGCAAAGACCACAGCACCACACGAAGATGCACTTAGATGCGCCCAAATGCCAATTTGTCATGGGTCTAAAAACCGGCAATCCTCGGAGGGCACTGGCTTCGCGGCTGAATGTAAATGTACCACGGCAGAGCGATGCTTTCAGAACGACTTGACACTAACTTGTCTTGACTTGACTTGAATCCTTCGCCAACGGCCTCTGTCGGCTTGGTTCGGAGCCAAAACACGATGACGGCTGTCGAGGTTCAACTTGCAGCTGTCGACATTTCGGACGAGGGCGTGGAACAGAGCGGTAACGCAGTTGCCGACGAGGCAGCGCTCAAGAAGGCCGAAGCCAACCGCAAAAAACGCGAAGCGAAAAAGGCCAAAAAGATGGCTGCGAAGGGCACGACGGCAGCTGGCGACGAGACGGCCGAGGAGGCGTCTCCAACCGACGGCACACCCAAGGGCCGGTGGGATCGGGGTCTACTGCCCGGCGGCCGCGCCGAACGGCGCTCTACCGGCCAGAATCGCGGCATGGGAGTCTTTGCCAAAGAGGCCATCGCCAAGGGCGAGGTCGTCGCCGCGGCGCCGCCCGCGCTTTCGGTCATCTTCGAGCCGGCAGCGCAGATCGTGTGCAGCTTCTGTTTCGACCAGCTGCCGCTCAAGGACATGACCTCGGAGCACGTGGTGTCGCTGAAGACGAGCGAGGGCTCGTTTGGCGTCGTGCTCGACGACATGATCCCTAAGGGCGCTGAGCAGCCGGTGGCGGTAGTGACGCGCATCACGACGACGTCGGCCAACCGTGGCATCGTGCGTGTGGGTGACCGGTTCGTCGCGGTACGCGGCACGCCCATCGGCGGCGGCCATGTGGCGGCGGTGACGTTGCTCAAGGCGGCGCTCGAAGCCGGAGCCAGTGAGGTCGAGGTGACCGTGGCACGTCCGGCGGCGCTGCGCTGCCACGGCTGCGATCGCGTCGCGGTGTGCGAGCGGTGCGCGGGTGAGGGGCGCATGCAGTGGCACAACGCCGAGTGCGCCGTCTTCCAGCAGTTGCCCGAGGCCGCCACTAAGGGAAGGGACACGTCGACGTTACGCATGCTGCTTCGTCACAAGGTGACCACCCACCCGTCGGTGGGCGAGTGGTGCGCGACCAAGGAGCCCGCAGAGCTGCTCGGCTCGCTACAGGCGAACCCGTGCGATGTGCCACCTGCCCAGCTCGACGCTCTCTCGAAGATGACGGGCAATTCGCTCGCGACCACGTTGAACATCATCGGCCAGATCCGCACCAACGCGTGCCAGATCATCCGCGGCAACGCAAAGGTGGGCTGCGCGCTCTCGGTACTCATGGGCTGGCACAACCACGACTGCTCGCCCAACGCCGCCTCGGTCATCGGGCCGAGCGGCGAGGTCTCGATCTCGGCCCTCAAGGACATTGCTGAGGGCGACGAGGTGACGATCTCATACGTCGACGTGCGCGACGAGTGCGCGACGCGCAAGAAGACGCTCATGCAGCACTACGGCTTCGAGTGCAAGTGCGCGCGCTGCACCGAGGAGCTGCGCCAGGAGCTCAAGCAGCGCATGAAAGAGGCAAACTCGTACCGCGCTGGCCAGCGACGCTGAGCAACGTAGCTGGGCGATCGGCCGCACATGTTGTATGGCCGCTGAGCGACTGTGGAGGCCGCGCTTGTAGCGCGCCGGCCTGCACCTCCGCTGAGTGTGGCAAACTCTGCTCCGAGAGATACAAGTAAAGTCTTGCGTGTGGTCATCCTTCAGATGCGTGTTTCGCTCACTCTTATTGGGCATTGTGTCGGTGGCGTGGTGACGGTGTATCGGCGGGCGCCCCACGCGATTTATGTCGTGTTCACGTGTGGGAGCATCTTCACAAATTCTTTTCTCGTTCACACCTATACTCGTCGCCGACGTCGAGAAAATGGAGCATGTCGAGGAACACGTGGACTCTCTGGCGAGCCTAACGCTAAGTACGGAGGAGAGCGGCCACATCGTCGAGACCATCGATGGCGGGGAGCGCCGGTGGAAGAGCGTGCTTCCGCTGCTCGATGCTGCGTCGGACGAGATGACTCTCGGTGACCTGGTTGCTGGCAAGACCTTCGATCTGCATGACGCGATGTCGGCCATCGAGATCATGGACAAGCAGATGGACAGCGGGATGGAGAAGGAGCGCCCCGCCGACGAGCCCACGGCGCCGCCGCCACCACCTGGCGAGGATGCATCCCCCCAGCTCATCATCGCGGTGCTTGACGAGGTCATGTGCGCTGAGCAGGGCTGGTACAGCGGACTGTCGCTCGCGCAGACACTCTGGCGGCTGGAGTGGTTGCAGAACGCGGACGAGGTGCGCAGTATGCCCCTGCGTTCGGCGCTGATTGCCACTGCGCGTGCCGTTGCCGCGACCCACGCGATCGTGACGCGCGGCGACGTGCACGAAGAGGAAGACTTTGCGAGTTCGCTGAGCGGGCTCAACCTGCACAACGACGTGAGCGACCAGGAGCTCATCGGCATGCTCAACGAAGCAGAGGAGGCGTGCGCCGCGGCCGTTGAGGCGGCGGCAGCCGAGAAGGCGGCAGCCGAGGCGGCGGCGGCCGAGGTGGCGGCGGTGGCGGCGGCGGCCGAGGCGTTGGCGTTGGCGGAGGGCGTGCTGTGCCGCTTGCGCCTCCGGCGCGGCTGGTGCGGCGCGCTGATCCAGCTCGCGCGGCCGACCGCCAAGTCGGTCGAGGTTGCGAAGCGCATGCTCAGCCTCGCTGCGGCGCAGATGGACGCCGTGCGCCAGACCATGCACCTCGGCATGGCGCGCGACGAGCTCGCCTACTGCCTGGGCGGCATCACGCTGCGGCTGCAGCTCGGCACCTCGCCAAAGAAGGTCGAGCCGTTGGCGCGCGAGACCGCGCTTGCCGAGCGCACGGGCCTGATCGCGCAGATGCAGACCGTGTGCACCGCCGGCGAGCTTCTTGACTACGAGGCCCTCGTGCGCTGGCTCGAGGACCTATGCGGCTGCGTGCGCCCGATGCCATCCATCCTGACGCGCTCGGCGGCGCAGCTGGTGGGAGTGAGTGAGGACCGGCAAGGCGCGCAGCTGCGCCCGCCGCTCGCGGGTCTGCTACCTGCCGCGCTCGCTCTCTACTCCGGCGTGAGCGAGGCGCAGCTCACGGAGCTGCTGCCGCTGCCCATTGTGAGTGAGTTCATCGGGCAGCTCGCGCACGGCGAGGTGCTGCGGCTGCGACTGCTCAACGTCAATCGCGGGCGCACGCGCCGGCGGCTTCGGCACTACCTGCACGACTGGGCGCCCCTGCAAGACCTCGCCGAGAATCTGGACGCGGAACTGCAGCGTGCGGGCTATCTCGATCCCGGCCTTGGACCCTTTGGCGCCTGGGTGCTGCACCGCACGATGCGCGACATGACGCGCTTCATCACGCTCGGCTTCGAGCTCGAGATGTACGCCCCGTGCGAGCTCATCGGCATCTACTGGTACCTGGACCTGCTCGCCGGCATGCAGCTGCAGCTCCAAAAGGAAGTGCACGACCGGGCGTGCGCCAAATACGCGGAGCAGGTGGCCGCTGCGCAGGCGGCGCAGCGCGAGGCTAAGGACGGCGGCAAGAAGGGCAAGAAGGCGGCCAAGGCCAAGGCAGCGGCCCTTTCCAACCCGCCTGTAGTGGGCGGGTACGCGACGCACTTCGAGCTCCTCTTCACGCGTGTCACAGCCGAGCTGAGCCGTGGCACGTGCCTGCTGCTCACGGCTCTCAGCCGGCTGGGCTTCATCGCGCCGTACGAGTCCGAGTTCATGCCGCTCTCGCGCCGTTTCGAGCGCCGCTTCGCGCCCTTCAACACGCTCGCGCGACCTCCGCCGCTCGGGCCGCAGCACTTGGAGCATGCCAAGGCTCAGCTCGACGCGTCGCCCGTTGAGGGACTACTCTCTACCGCGGCCAGCCACTTCAAGTCCGTCAAGACGCGCCTCGACGCACCGATCAAGGCCGAGACCAAGACGGACGGCACGACGCTCTCGGCGGTCCAAAAGGCCGAAGCGATGGCGTACGCCAAGGTGGCAGTGGCGAACGGCGTGCTCATCGCGTCCCTCAGCCTCAAGCCACCCGCGGCGGGCTCCGTCGTCAAGTTTGGGTACGCGGCACACCCACATTTCGTGCAGCTCAGCCTGGCGCCACCGCCCGCCCCCAAGTCAAAGTGACGAGGCACACCCAACCTAGGCGTGGAGCGGTACCCGTGGAGCTGTTTGGAGCTGGGGGCCGATTGTGTGGAAGTAGGCGCGGCTAAGTTTCGATTTCCTTGAAAGTTACCTGTTCGGAGCGTCGCGAGCTCTCGCTGGGTGCTGACAGACCCCGCATGCCGACTGCGCGTGTCATGCGGAGCGTCCTGACTGCGATCGTCCTGACCAGGACAAATGCGCTGCGCACGGGCGCACGACTGTACAGCAGCAGCGTCACCGGCGAGATGAGCCGGACGAAGCGTGCGCGCATGGTGGCAGTGGAACAATCACGCTTCATCACCGGTGCGGATGGCAACAATGTGACGCCATATATTGCCAACCTGATCGGGCGCAACCTGCACAAGAAAGACGCCCATCCGCTCGGGATCATCAAGGCCAAAATCGAAAACTATTTCGCGAAGCTCCCTGGTGATACCAAGTTTGACATCGTCGACAACCTAGACCCTCTCGTGAACGCGCAGGAGTGCTTCGACGACCTTCTGATCCCGACGGACCACCCCGGGCGGAAGCCGTCGGACACATACTACGTGAGCCGGCCAGGCGGCCGCGAAGTGTCCTCCGCCACCGACACGCTGCTGCGCACGCACACCTCCGCCCACCAGTCGACGCTGATGCGCTCCGGCAAGGAGGCGTTCCTTTGCACGGGTGATGTGTACAGGCGAGACGAGATCGACGCGACCCACTTCCCGGTCTTCCACCAGATGGAGGGCGTGAAGCTCTTCGACCCAGCGCTCGTGGGCGGCACGATGAGCCGCGACGAGTGGCTCGCGTCCGACGGATGCAAGCTCGTGGCAGCGGACCTGAAGAAGACGCTCGAAGGTCTCGTCGACGAGCTCTTCGGGCCAGTCGAGAAGCAGTGGCGCGACGACTTCTTCCCGTTCACCGAGCCGTCCTTCGAGCTCGACATCTTCTACAACGGCGACTGGATGGAGGTGCTCGGCTGCGGCGTCATCCACTCGGGCGTGCTCTCGAACTGTGGGCTCTCCAATCGTCACGGCTGGGCATTCGGGCTCGGCCTCGAGCGCCTCGCGATGGTGCTCTTCACGATCCCAGACATCCGACTCTTCTGGTCGGACGACCAGCGCTTCCTCTCGCAGTTCAAGGCGGGCCAGATCAACACGTTCCAATCGTACTCTAAGTTCCCGCCATGCCTCAAGGACATTGCGTTTTGGCTGCCCGAGGGATTCGAACCCAATGACTTTTTCGAGCTTGGGCGCGGCGTGTGCGGCGAGCTCGTCGAGAAGATCGAGCTCGTGGATGAGTTCACCAACGCGAAGAAAGGCAAGACCTCCCACTGCTACCGCATCACCTACCGCTCGATGGAGCGCTCGCTCACCAACGAGGAGATCAACGTGATGCAGGAGCAGCTGCGTGAACAGGCGGCGACCAAGCTGAAGGTTGAGCTGCGCTGAGCTGCTAATGAGCCGCGCGCGCCGCCAGAGTGCCGAGAGTAAGCCGCGCGCGCACACACACACACACGCACGCACGCAGTAATACACACGCGTCGCCGGTGCCGTCACTGAGTAAGTGCATGATATGTACATCTCACTCGTCTCTGCTATCTTGTATCTACTCTCGTGTATTCGGCCGCGTCACGGGGTTTTCACGGGGTGCGTCGTCGACGTGCACATAGTTCAAAATCAGGCGGTGAGGTCCCAGACCTCCCAGTGTGTGAATCCCCCGGCGCCAAAGGGCAAAAGTGCCGAGCAACCCTTCGGGCCTTCGGCGCGCCGCACCAATGGCGGAGGTTCACGACCGAGAGTGGTGCCTAATTGTCGTTGATCATAAGCATATATTCATAACCAGGATTCATCCGACTAACGGGTCGTTCTCCGACGGCGCCTCATTTTCGGAAGCGGGCGCGTCTCCACCCAATTATAGCAACTGTGGCGCGTTTCTCTTGTCCAACAACGCAGCGATGTTAGCGATGCTCATGAGTGACGAGGACGCCGACCTCGTTCTGCTCGAGGACGACGTCATCTTGGGTGAGCTGGTGATGTCTGAGTCCACGACGTTTCCCGCCGCTCCCCTGGTCAGGCCTCCCGTGTTAATCTATCCCGTAATGTTTCCTCCCGTGTTGAGTCATACGACTATGGAGCACCTGACCGCCGAGACACTACCGAGACACTGATCACGTATGATCACGGCGGCGAGCCCGCGAGCGACAGCACATGGTACGCGTGAGCCCAACTGTGACGCGGGAACTGGCCGGTGCTCTACATGTACCCGATGTCGGCGAGGAACACTCAATAGAGATATGCTTTCGCACGGGGCTCATCCGTCATCGCTCACCAAGCCGCCCATCAATTTGGAAGCAGCAGTGCGCGTGTGATGCTCATGACTATGGGCCATGCTGGCTATATGCTGGCCGTGGGGGTGGCGATAAGTGAGGGAGCCGCGCGGCGCGCGCGCGCGGTAACGCGCGCGGCACAACAGGCCCAGACAGTACTCAGAGAGACAGAGAGCACGGCAGAGCGAGAACCTATTTGTAGTCGACAGTCAAACTGCCAATTATAAGTGCTGTGTGTTAGAAGTCACACAGACACACATTCACATTCACACACACCCATTCACACCACGGCGGGTACCGCGCGGGGGCGGTTTTAGTAGGGCGACATGCCCATGGTGAGCTTCGATCCGCAGCTTGAAGCTCCGATCGGCGGGAGCGGCGAAATCATATTTGTCCGCGCGCGCCCCCCCCCGCGGTAGACGCGAAGCAACGGCGAACCCGCGAATCCGCGAACAATGAAAGCTGCCCATGCCTGGGTGCGTCAAAAGTCGAGCAGCGGCAGCGGCGTCGAAGTCCCCGATGGCACTGCGCGGATGCGCCGTTCCGCAACGCTCGCGAAGCGAGCCAGGATGGCATCCGCCATGCCGCCATGAAGACCACAGTCCAGGGCGTGGGCGGCGGCGGCCATCGCAGCGCGGCGCGCGCGGAGCTCCTGCTCGGAGATGCGTGCCAAGCGGGCGAGCACTCGAGTCACATTCGCGCGCTCGGGTACGCGCAGCGCAAACTCACCGTAGTCGATGCCATCGGAGAAGGGCAGAGGCGTACGGTCCGACGCGATCACAGGGAGGGCACCGCATCGGATGGAGTCAAAGATGGCCTTCCGAGGGCCCACGTGCCCCTTGAGCTGCACCGAGAAGCTCGACGCGCGCAGCGTCGCCTCGAGATCCGACGGGTTGAAGTGCTGCTTGCGACTCGACGGGTTGAAGAGTACAAGGGCGCACTCGGGCTCCCCGACGATTGTCATCGCCTCCACCCACGGCTTGCGAGCGGGGTTGGTGGCGATCGAGCCAGCAAACATCAGCAATGACTTGCGCGGCGCCGAAAAAGCGGGCGGCCCGTGCGCGTGCGATGTGCCAGGGCAACGCTCATCGAGGGCGCCGTGGCCGACGCCGTATGGAATGAGGATACCTCTCCCCATCTGAGTGAGTGTAGTCGGCTCAAAGCAGAGCAACGTGACGTTGGGCTCGTCCCAAAGAGACGGCCACGTACCAACGGCTACAGAGCGGCTACGCAACCCGTTGCGCTCAAATGGCGGCCCAGCACATCGCTGGGCAAAGACGGCGTGGTGAGAACGGCGCGTGTCCCAAAATGAGCCGATGCCACGCATTGCAGCGATGACTGCGTCGTTCCAAGCTAGCAGCTGCGCGTGGCCTGGAGTGTTCCGGCCTTTGCGCAGCTTGGTGAAGGCCTGCGTCAGCATGAAGGGCACGAGCAGCATGTCTGCCGTCTCGGGCGGCGCTTGCGGCATTGCACGGAAACGCTCAGTAAGCTCCAGCTCAGCGCGGAAGTGGTAGTCATGGTCGCCCGCGGTGAGATTCTCGTAGAGCGAAGCGCCAGTTAGCGCATGTGGCAATGGATAGACGTACACGGAAGGCATCGACGGAAGGCATTCAGTGCTGTGCCGTCGTCCACGACTGACCGCATGCGTCCTGCAGCAAGTATACAATAGTAACCGACAACCTCGAGGGCCCCTGTTGTGACACCTGTGAACAGTCAATTGCATGCGTCGACTTCGAGTCGAACAAACTTTCGTCCAAAGGACGGCCCAACACGTGCACAATGAGAAGGAGGTCATTTACATTTAATGACTGTTTCCACATTCACCACCATGCACAACAACACTCCAGATCCCTCCCCACCTGCAGTCGTTCTCCGGCACGCCCAGGCAACCACATACATACTGCATGTCGGGCTCACTCACCAGCGCTGGGCGGCCCACCGAACCCGGCTGGCGTGGCGGACATAGCTCTCGTTGCACGCCGGTGCTGCCCCCGCCTCCTTCTTGCGCGGTCTGCTCTTCTCGTCGTCGACGCCCCCCGAGCATCCTGCTCGCACGCCCTCTAGTCGGGCTGGAACAGCATGCAGACGGAGGCAAGGATCCACTTGTTCGGGTCCACGTTTGTGCGCAGCGGCGCGGGCAGGATGTGCGTCGGGCCGCGGATGGTGGTGCCGTACATCGGGCACATGTAACGTCCCTCAGTCCTTACATTCTGCACCTCGATGCCGGTGAAGTGGACGACGGGCATCCAAGGGTAGAGGTCCTTGGGGAAGGAGTCGGCGACCGAGTTGAGGGCAACGTCCCACCGCGCGCCCTCCATGAAGAAGCCGTGGCAGTAGACGCCGTCCGGTGGCTGCTTCTCGATGTCGCCATGGTTCTTCTCCTTCGTGTGCGAGCCCATCGCGCACACGTTGGGCAGGATCTCCGAGTGCACGCGCATCGCGTCCAGGGAGAAGCCATTTGCGCGCGAGGTCACCTGCGTCATCGCCGTGAGGAAGCCCATCGCATTGAAGCAGCCGCCGAGCCACACCGAGGGCGGGTTGTCCTCGAGGGGCTTGTCGGGGCTCGACCAGACCTCGATCTGCAGCCAGCGCAGCGTCAGGTCGGCGTACCACGAGGAGAGAGACTTCTTGTTGTATGAGCCGGTGGGCCCGATCTGGCCGCACGTCTTGAGCCAGTTGGGCGGCACCAGGTTCATGAACATGGCGGTGATGAGCGCGTCCATCGAGTCCGAGATGTTGAGCGCACCCGCAAGGCCGAGTGCGAGCTCGTTGAGCTGCATGCGCATCGCACCCAAGATCTTGTTCATGCGCTCGAGCTCTCCGAGCAGGAAGACGACGTACGGCGAGCCCTTGTCCTTGATACGCATGCGGATCTCGATCATCTGGAAGTCCTCGCGCAGGCTCGCGAGGATAGCCTCCTGCAGCGCGCCCACCTTCTCCTCTTTCGAAACGCCACCGCCGCCGCCGCCGCCGCCCGAGATCGAGAGGATCGTGAAGAAGAGGTTGTCGCACAGGTTGTTGAGCAGCGAGATCTCGGCGTTCGGGTGCATGCCGAAGAGCAGCGGCGACTCGGGCGGCGACGCCTCCTCGACGTAGATCTTGTAGTCCTCGTACTCGCCCTCGAGCAGCGGGCGCAGGCCGGGAGCGAGCATGAAGTCGGTGTGCTCGTTGACGAGCTTCGGGTTGATGAGCACCTCGAGGTATGTGATGGCGATGCGCCGGTCGTACGGGTCGGTGATGTGCCCGCCGTACATGACCTCGCCCACGAGGTAACGCACGTCCGCCCACGGCGTGTCAAGCTCATTGGCCTCGAGGTAGTTCTGGAGGATCGCGCCGCACACGAGCAAGTCGCCGCTGTTGAAGGCGTACGCGCGCGAGAAGCCCATGGCGGCAAACTTGCGCCGGCCGAGCACGAGCGCGTGGAAGAAGGTGAGCGCGAAGAGCATCGGCCGGTGAGCGAGCGGCTTGGTCGACTTATCGAAGGTCTCCTGGTTGAACATGGCCCACGAGAGGCGCACGTTGGACTGCACGTCGGTGGGCGGCTCGTTGGCCACCTTGATGGCCGCCTGCATGATGCCCTCGGGGATGAGCATGAACGTGGGCAAGCCGGGCGGCTCGGCGGTCACGAAGCAGCGGAAGTTCTCGTGCCCGACGTCGGCGGCGATCTCGAGCTTGCGCTCAAGCATCGGCAGCCAGCCCTGCATAAGGTGCACGTTCTGCAAAAAGGCCCAGCCGCCCTCGCGCGTGAAGCGGTCGAGCACGTTCTCGCCGTTCTTCTCCTGGCCCTGGCCCATCGAGATGGAGACGAAGTTGCCCAGCAGGTCGGTGAAGCCGAGCTTCTTGCCGAGCTTCTCGATGTCATCGCCCGGGTCGACGCCCGGGAAGAGCACAAAGAAGAGCGGCGTCTGATACGTCGAGTCGATGTAGGTGTCCTCGAGGTCAAAGGGGGCCTGTACCATGAAGCGGTCGCCCAGGTAAGTCTTGGTGAAGTTCGTGAGCGCGGCGGTCATGCGGTCCGTGCGCAGGGCGCGGATGATGCAGAGCTTCTGGAAGCCCGTGGTCTTCTTGAGCCAGTCGCCGGGCAGGTCCTCGCTCTCACACTTGGGGTGCTCAACGAACTCGCGCCACGCCTCCACGTTGAGCTCGAGGTCCTCGGGCAAAGCCTTGAAGAATTCAATCTCCTTGAGCGCGGCCACGCCGCTCCACTGCGCCATGGTGAGGTACTCCTGCACCTTAGCCGTCATCTGCGGCGGGTTAAGGACGCGGGGCCCCGAGACGAGGTAGTCGACGGTGTCGGCCTGCACCTCCCCACGGCGCATGAGCACGCGTAGCAGGAGCATCGTCGCAACGATAAGCTTGTGCTTGTCGAAGAGGCCGCGGCGCGAGTAGTTGAAGACCTCATACGTGAGGTTGTCCACGAGGTAGGCGAGGCGCTCCTGCAGCGCCCTGGCCTCCGCCTTGGGGTCCCTCTCCTCGCCGCCCGTGGCGGCCGCCGCCGCCTCCTTCTCCTTGAGGCGCTTGAGCTTGAGCTTGGGCAGGATGTTGTTGTCGCCATTGTCATCCTCCCAGTCATCGCCCGGCAGCTTGCGCCCGGCGATGGCGCGCTGGAAGACGATGTTGAACGAGGCGAGCGAGTAGAAGTGGAAAGTGTGCACCTGTACAGATCCGAGAGCAGGAAGAACATGAGCGCGCCGCGGTTGGCCACCGGACGGTACATCTCCGAGGCCTCGATCATGACCACCTCGGTCTGCTTGGCGATCACAATCTTCTCGCCCACCTCGATCGAGGTGGCCTTCGAGTCTTCGAGGTTCTCGATGAGCTCAATGTTCTCGGTCACGTCGCCTTCAGCCTCGGCGAGCTGCTTGAGGATGCCCGCCTCGAGCTCGGAGAGCTTGATCTTGAAGCCGTTCTGCTGCGCGATCAGGTCTGACTTGAGCTGCGCCAGGTCGGGGCGCTCGAGCTTCACGGCCACGTCGAGCAGCTGGTCCTCGAGGCCGTCCTCGGTGACCATGAAGTTGACGAGCGTCGTCTCGGCCTGGATCTCGGGCGGGTAGTGCGGGTTCGAGAGCTTCGTCTGCAAGTAGAGCTTGAAGTTGGGCGAGTAGTCCACCTCCTTGTCACCGAGCTTGACAATCTGGTTGCGCCCGCGCTTGATCGTCTGGCGCCCGATGACGGGGCTGAGCACAGCGTCGACGACCAGCTGGATGTTCTCGATCATGCACGGCGAGCCACTCTCGATGCACGTGCCGAGGATCGTCATGATCGTCTTCTGGCCGAGACGCACCACTTTGAGGCCGCGCGCCTCCTCGTGCTTCTTGATCCACTTGATGCCCTGCAGCTGCGGGTCGATCATGAGCGGCCAGCGCGCGCAGCTCGTGACGATGGCGCCGTTCTCCGTCGACACAGGGTCGGCGGGCAGCGCCTCGTTGTTCCAACCGGCCACCTGAGCGGGCGTCGTGAGAATGAGGAGCGGATTCAAGCCCTTCTCGGACATGGGCACGCCGCCCTTGGCTGCGGGCATCTCGCCCTTGAGGTAAGGCAAGAAGGTCTTCTGCATCAGCGAGATGCGGAAGCGCTTGTTGAAGCAGCCAATGTACGAGACGAAGGCCGAGGCGAGCAGCACGTCGCCTACGAGGATATCCATCTCGATGTTGAAGTCGATTATGCCCTGCTTCCAGCGAGCGCCCTCGGAGCCAAGCGCCGCCATCAGACGCTGCGCGAGGCCGAGCTTGCGCTCGCATCGGTCCGCGTCGGCGAGCACCGCCTCCTTCTCGGCGACGGCGGCTGCGAAGAGCTTCTCGAGCTCTGCGACAGTCGCCTCGGCGGTGGCCTTGGCGGCGAGCGCCGCGTTCTTGGAGGCGACGGCCGTGTCGAGCTCCTGGGTGGCGGACAAGGCCTGCAGACGCATGGGCTCCACGTTCTCGTTGATGTCGTTGTAGATGTTGATGTTGATGATGAAGTCGGTGAGGCCGGCGGCCGCGTTCGACTTCTTGCGCTGGATCTCGACGTCGAACCACTCGAGCTTGAGCAGGTCCTGGATGTTGGCGAAGTTGGACTTGGGCAGCTCGCCACTGTCGATGCGAGCTTTGAAGCCGAGCATGGTCTCGAGGAACTTGGGCGGCGGCGACATCATGGCCACCGCTGCCTTCCAGCTCGTGTCGATTTTCTTGAAGGGCGCGTCCTTGGTCTGCAGCAAGCAGATGCACGCGGCGGTCACGTCGTCGACGCCCTGAGGCGGCTTCTTGAGCGCCTTGAGCTCGCCGAGATCCTTGACGTTCAGACCCTCGAGCGCGGCCGCGGCGGCGACGAGCGCGGGCTCTGCCGCCGCCAGCTTGACCTCAATGCCCGCCTTCATCTCGACCACCTCCTTCTCCTTGATCGTGGCGGCCGCGGCGATCTTATTGGCCTTACCGGCCTCCTCGCTGGCCTTGCCCTTCTCCTCCTCAAGTTTGGGGATCATTGCATCAACCTCAGCCTTCTTCGCCTCGACCTCTACGGCCTTGACCTTGAGGTTCTCCTCGAGCTCGGAGACCGACGCGGCAGTCGACTCGAGCTTGATCACGCCGTTCGTGAGGCGCGTGATGTTCGCCTGGGTCGCTTCGCGCCGCTTGGAGAGCATCGACTTGTAGAGTGCGATCAGCTCGAGGAAGGACTTGGGCGTCGTGTAGTTGAAGCGGCGCTCCTGCGACTCGTAGAGCTCTGACGTCTTGTTCACAGCGAGGAAGGAGTACGGCATGAAGTTCTGGATGTTGTCGCGCGCCTCCTGGTTGCCCAGGTCGGTCTCGGCGAGGAACTTCCGCGAGACGGAGATGAGTGCCTCCTCAGGCCATGGCTGGAACCAGTCGATGACGACACAGTTCACGAGCGCGGGGAAGCGACGCGTGCGCACCTTGATCGGGTCGCCGATGGGGCTCATGCACATGATCACGTGCAGGTTGTCGCGCACTGAGTTGATGAAGCAGTCCCAGCAGTTGTCGCGCGTGTCGGGTAGACCGTTGCGCTTGACGATCGGTCGCACGTTGTTGATGATGTCGTCCATATCCTCGGCGGGGAAGAGGCCGGGGATGTTGCCGGACGAGAGCAAGTCGTTCATGAACACGAGGAAGCGCTCGTCAGCAATCTGCTGGTCGGTGAAGATGAACGAGATGCCCTCGCCCTTCACGCCCGCCTTCTTGTACATGATCTGCAGGTCTGCCTTGAGGTCGTTGACGGAATAGCGCGCAGTGATCACGAGCTGGAAGGCCGAGAAGCCGTTGACGAACGTGGCGAGGCGCGCGAGCGACTGCTTGCCCATGCCGCCGACACCGACCATGAGGGCGTGACCGCCGCTGCTCTCGATGATGCGCGAGATGCGGCACACGTGGCGCATGGCGTCCTCGAAGAGCACGAGGTTCATCGCGGCGTTGGTCTCGTTGTACTCGGCGAGCGCGCCGTTGAGCAGGCCGGACAGGTCAGGGAAATTGCTCACCTTGTCGTAGATCTTGTCGCCCACGCCCTGCGCAAAGTGGCAGAAGATGAGCGGCTCGGCGAAGAGCGTCGTGGGCGACATCTCCTTGAAGAACTTTTTGGCCTGCTCGAGCGCGAGCTCCTTGTACTTTTTGAGGTCGGAGACGGAGACGAGACGGTCGCCGTACACGCGCTCGGACTCGTGCAGCCAGAGCTGCGCGAGCTTGAGCGGCTCGGGCACCTGCCCTGCCTGGCCCATGAGCATCCCCTGGAAGACACCCGCCATGTGGCGCACGTTGAACTCGTAGTGGAAGTTGCTTGCCGTCTTGCGGAAGGTGCGCATCACCGACTTGTGCAGCTGCAGCGCCGCCTGCACAAGCGCCTTGCCCGTCTCCTGGCACTCGGGGGTGAACTTGGAGAGGTGGCCCATGAGGAAGGTGGCGTAGATGGTCGAGAGCGCCTCGCTCGAGGGGAAGCCGATGGCGTACGTGGCGAACAGGCGCTGCAGACGCGGGTTGATGACGAACGAGCCTGCGGTTGGGTTCATGGCAGAGAGGTACTGCGTGTTGAGCAGCACCTTCTCCGTCAACTTGTTCAGGTCGTAGATGTGGCCGTAGCCCGCGTGCTGGCGCATGAGCGAGATGTTCGAGGCGGTGCCATAGTTGTCGAGCGCCGCCATGTTGAGATCGTCCACGAAGTAGATGAGTTTCTTGTTTCCGGGCGGGCCAAAGTTCTTGCCCGCCTTCTTCTCGAGCGGCGCCTCGATGACTTTCGAGAACAGGTTGGCGTTCGTGAAGTACGAGATGTTGATGGTGAGCGAGCTGTACTCCTCGGGCAGCCCGCGCAGCTTGCCGTTGATCATGGCGGTCTTGCCGCAGCCGGCCGAGCCGATGAGCATCATACCGAACTTGTTCGGGAGCAGCTGGTCGAGCCAGAAGGAGATGGCGACCGTCTCCATGGTGGGCACGGTCACAACCGACATCTTGGTCGTGGCCGAGTCGAACGCCAGCTCGGGCACCACGTCGGACCAGGGGGCGAAGTCTTTCTTGGCCTTGTCGATGAAGACGTCGAAGACCTCGCCGCGGTGCGGGAACTTGATGACCTTGAAGGTATCCTTCCAGTACTGCGAAAACTTCTTGCGGTAGTCGGTGCCGCTCGTGATCGACATGGCGCCGCCAAAGGCCCAAACGGCTGAGAAGACAAAGTAGATCTCCATCATCTCGGCGTCCTTGGTGCCCAGGTTATCGACGGTCCAGAGCGACTTCAAAAAGTTGGTGATCGCCTGCACCATGCCGAAGTCGAGCAGCGGCGTCACGTGCTTGTAGTTGAGCGAGAGCTCGAGCAGCACCGGCGCGCAGTACTTGGCGAAGAGCTCCTCGGCCTTGGCCTTGCGCGCCTTGCGCGCGTCGCCCTTGACGGAGACGGGCTCCTCGCTCGACCAGTCGTCAATCCACGACTGAACGTAGTTCTTCCACTGCGCCAAGTCCGAAATGTAGAGCACGCCCGCACGCGTGACAGTCGCGGGCGACGCGAACAAGAGGTCACGGATCTCGAAGATGAGCTTCATGTTCTGCAGCACACGGACGCGCTCGTTGGAGGCGAGCGTGAGCAGACGGTTGTCATCCATCACCGAGTTCATGTTCTCGATCCAGTTGGCGTCGAGGTCACCGTCGAGGATGAGCCACTTCGGGTTGGAGTCGGTCGCGTTCTGCATGTCACGCATCGTCGACGAGAGCAGGCCATCCTTCCACTCGCGCGTGGCCATGTTGATGAAGCCGTACAGCTCGTTGGGCGTGATGGCCTTCGGGTTGATGTCCTTCCACCAAGTCTTGCCCATCTTGCCGCCCTTCGTCCACACGCGCGCGAGCGTCTGCCACGACATCGACTTGTTCGAGCCCGACAGGCCAATGCAGAAGACAGAGTGGCGCAGCGAGAGCAGGTCCTGCAAGTCGACCACGTTGGCGATGAAGTACTCCTCGGGCTGCAGCCTCGGTGGGAAGCGCCCACCCATGACCCCACCGCCTCCCAAGCGCCCACTCGTGTCGGGCTCCATAGCAGTATCCTTGATGAGCTGCTCGAATTCGTAGTCGCGCATGCGGGGCATGAGGTCGAAGACGTCGCCGAAGAGGTCCTTGATGAGACCCATGAAGACGATCGCGTCGTCGCCCGCAATCTTGGAGAGGTTGAAGTCGCGTAGCGCGCGCATGAGCAGGCCCGACTCATAGACGTCAGGGAAGAGTCCCTTCTTGCCAGGGCCGTTGGGCCCGTCGCGCTTGAGGTGCGGCGGCATGATCGGGCCGGTCTCGGAGGCGAGCATGTCCTTCTCGGCACGGAGGAAGATACCCGCGACCTTGAGCACCGAGCCGATGGCGCGCAGGCCCCAGTCGTAGTGCAGCTGCTTGCCGGGCGGCGACGGGTTGCCGCCGAGCAGGTCGCCGCTGAGCTTGTACAGCGTGTAGAACTTCTTGCCGAGCTCGGCGGCGGTCGTGTAGCCCTCGGACATGAGCATGTTCTCCATGATGAGCTGGAAGTCGGGGACCATGACAGTCACGGGGCGGAAGAGCACCTTGAGCGACTCGGGCAGCTCCTGGCGCCCAAGATAGCCGGGGTTCATCGTGATGAACGACATGCAGCCGTCGTAGTGCAAGTAGAGCTCGACGCCAATGAAGCGGAACGTGGATCCGCCCGCGCGCATGCCGTCGAGGCAGCACTTCCACTGGATGGTGCACACCGAGAGCACCTCGGCTGCGAGCCGGTTGAACTCGTCGAAGCAGCCCCACGAGCCCGACGAGGCTAGGCCCTTAAAGATGTCGTTCATGGTGAGGTAGTCCATCTCGGGGCCGCAGTTGAACACGTACACCGTCTTGCCGAGCTGGGCGGAGAGATCCTTGGTCGACTCGGTCTTGCCGGTGCCCGCGGGGCCCTGCGGCGCGCAGCCGAGGATCAAGTGCGCCGACTGCGTGGCGGTGATGTAGATGCGATCGGTGAGCGGCGTGATCACGAGGCGGCCCGCGCAGCCGAGGTACTCGAACGAGTAGCGGAAGAGCGCGTCGCAGATGTACAGTACGGCGTCGAACGCCTCGCCCTTGTCGAGCGCCGGGTTCTGGCCGCCATGGCCCACGTGCTTCTCCCAGCGCGTCTTGAGCTGGCCGAGCCACTCGAAGTGGTCGATGCGGTCAACGCCCATGTTGATGAGCTTGATGTTGATGTCACGCGAGTGGGCCTCGAGGGTGATCACGTTCATCGCGGCGCGGCGGTGGAGCTTCTGAAGCTCGCCCTGCACCATGGTGATCACGCCGGAGAGCATCACGAGCTGGAACGCGTAGTAAGTCTTGAGCGAGTTCGGGTCGGTGCCCTCCATGAGATGGGTGAGCGAGGCATCGGTGCACAGCGTCCACTGCTGCTGCGTCGTCACGAGCGAGAGCTGCGCGATGTGGTTGTTGCAGATCCACGTCGGGCGGTCGTCGCCGTTCTTGCCGGTGGTGTAGTAGTCATCGATGGCTCGGCCGAGCTGAGCGCGCATCTCGCAGCGCATCTTGTCGATGAGCTCGTTGAAGTAGTTCTCCACCTTGCCGTTGAGTGTGAGGATGCCCTCGTTGTTCATCTTGCACACCTCGCCCTCATTGGAGGTGAACGAGATGACGGAGCGCTCCGCGCCCGCTGTCCCCTCGAGCTTCACGCCCGCGACGCCCTGGCAGATGGCGTTGATGTTCTTCATCACAACCCACGGCCGGTTGCCGTTGGACAGGATGTCGAGGAGCATGACCTGCGAGGCGAAGTAGAAGCGCGGGAAGATGGAGCGCTTCGTGTCCAGGAAGTCGGCGAGGGCCTTCTCGCACAGCTCGAGGTCGGTCGCGACACTCTCGAGAGCCTTCAGCAGCCCGTCCTTGGCGCAGCTCGCGACGCAATTCGGGTTCGCCTTGAAGTGCACGAGGAGCTCTTTGAAGATCACATCGACGTTGGCGAAGCGCTCGGCGTCCATGGGCAGCTCCTTCTTCACCTCGTCCGAACCGATGAAGAGGGTCTCGAGGTACGCCCACTTGCGCTGCGTCTCGGACATCTGGCCGAGCACGTCCGAGACGGCCGAGAGCTTCTTCTGCCAGCCGACGACGAGCTCCTCAAAGGTGGCGAGGTACTTGGACGCCATCATGCCCTGCACCACGAGCTGGTTCTCCTCGAGCATCTCGAAGTTCTCCTCGGCGAGATTGATCAGGTGCACTTCGATGTTGCCCGAGGCCATCTTCGTCTCAAGGCCAAACTGGACCACCGCCCATGTGTCCTTGAGCTTGAAGAGCGTCTGCTCCATCTTGTCCTCCTTGTTGGCCTGGTCGACCACCTCGCCGACGTCGTCCACAAACTTGTGCAGCTCGAGCTTGAGCATGTCGGCGAGGCAAAAGGTCGGGTCGAACTTGTTGTCCACGACGGCGATCGACGCGCCAGTGATCTTCATGAGCTTCTCCCAATGGCGCTGGCGCATGGCTGGGGACTTAAGCTCCGAGATGCACGGCACCGAGACGAGGAAGTTCTTGATGATGCCGTCGATGCCCAGGTAGACGTCCCAGTTGCGCACCGCCTTATCCATGCCCTTGACGATCCGCTGGAAGCCCTTGGTCTCCTCCTCGAGCGATGCGGCGTTGATCTGGTCCCAGAGCAGCTTCTTCCACTCGAGGAGCTGGAAGAAGACCATCTGCTCGAGGTCCCAGAGCGACTTGCACAAGATCACGTCCTGGCGCATGTCGGCGACCGTCTGCTTGATCTGGTCGGCGCGCTCGGGGAACTCGAAGAGGGTGCCCATGTCGACGAGCTTGAGGACCTCGCCCTCGCGCTCGACGATGCGGACCGCGTGATCGAGCAGCTTCGCGTACGACTTCTCGGCGCCGTTGTCGATCTTGAAGACGACGTCGTGGAGCAGCTTCTTACGGTGCTCCGCGAGGTCGGCCTCGAGCTTGGCGATGTCGCTCATCACGGTCTGGGCCTCAGCATCCTGCAGCGGCTTGATTTGCTTGCGGATGAGGGGTGCCGCCTTGGTCGCCGTGTTGAAATCGTCCTGCACCTGGTCGAGCTTCTTCTGGATTGGAGCAATCTTGCCCATGTTGTTGGCCACCATGAAGTTGAGCGTATCCTGCGTCTGGTCGATAAGGAACTGGATCTCGACGCCACGGTCCTTGACGAGCTTGAGGCCCGACATGACATCCTTGAGGCCCCGAATGTCGCCCTGCACGAGCGTGGCGCCCTTGTTGAGGTTCTGGTTAGTCTTGATCATCTCCTTGCCCAGGTCCTCGAGCGCCTGCTTGATGTACGCGGTCATCGTGTCCTTGAAGTCGCCCCCGCCCATCTTCTTCGGGTCGAGCATTGGCGCGATGTCGAGCGTGTCCACAACCTCGAGCAGCCCGCCGCTCATGCCCATCGCCATCGACACGATCATCGGCGTGTCGGTGCCGGTGATGACGTAGTGACGGCCCTTGGAGAGCGCGGCGGCGATGCCGCACCGGTAGATGCGCGTCCACAGCTTTGCCTTCATGTCGAGGCTGTAGATGTCGTCGTAGTAAGTCACCTCCTTTGCAGTGGGGTCTGTGCTGCCGCCATAGATGTACAGCTTATCCTTGATGATCTCGAGCTTCCAGCCAAAGCGAGCCGTGGGCGGGTCGCCGCCAACGCCCTCAATCGACCAGTCCTCTAGCAGAGTCTTCGGCCGGAACATGGCGCGCGCGAACTTTGCGGGGACGCCCATCTTGGTGAGCGCCTCGATGTAGGCGGTGCGCCGTGCGAAGAGGTCCATCTCCTTCACACTGGACTGCTCGACGGTCGAGCCCGACCACGCGCCCGTCAACGGGTCGAGCGTGTAGATCATATCAGGGATCACCTCCACAACAGGGGCGTCTGGGTCGATGGGCGCTGCCTCTGCAGCCACCACGGCCTCAGCGGGCGCGGCGGCCACGGGCTCCGCTGCTGGCTCGGGCTCGGGCGCTGGCTCTGGCTCTGGCTCTGGCTCGGCCTCTGCCGGCGGCTCCGCGGCGGCCTCGCCCTCAGCGGGGGGCGCCTTCACCACGGCCTCGAGACCGAGCTTCTTGTCGGTGTCGAGGTCGGGGAAGCCGGGGTCCTTATTGATGTCCTTGACGACCACGTAGACCTTGGCGCCGTCGGTGAAGATGCGCGTGTAGCCCAAGCTGCCAATCTTGGCGGGGGTGCCCGAGACCATGACGGACTTCCAGCACGAGTCGAACCGGATCTTCATCGTGAAGCCGCGCACCGGCGAGAAGTCGACGACGTCATCGTACGGGTTCTCATCCACGCCGAGCGTGACGTCGTATGTGCCCGCGACCGGCACGTAGTAGCTGATCTCGTACATGCCGTTTTGCCGGTCGATAATCTTGCCGTTGCCAGTGGGCGTCACCTCGAGGGGCACGTCCTTGTTGGGGCCCGAAATGGAGAGGCTGAGCAGGTCGTTGCCCGTGGTGCGCAGCTTGCCGCCAATGTCCTTGGCCTGCATGAGGAACTTGACCGGCTGACCCACCGGGTTGCCGTTGAGCAGGCCGGGGCCAAAGGCGATGCAACGCTTGGCCTGCGTGTTCGCGTAGAACGAGTACTTGACCTCGTTGACCGTGAACGCGTCGCCGCCGATAGAGACGCGCACGATGACGTCGAGCGCGCCGAACTTGGTGAAGTCGGGCGACTTGCACGTCAGCTCGGTCTCGGAGACCCACTGCCCGCCCACGGTGGCCTCGCGCTTGCCGTCGGTGAAGCGCACCGAGACGAGCGGGCTCGACTTGAAGCGCAGGCCGTACAAGGTGAGCGGCGTGCCGCCGGTCATCGGGCCCGTGTCGGGCGACATCGACTGGACCGCGTAAGGCGGGCCGACGACACCCCCAACGTTGAGGATCATCAGGTCGTTCCACCAGCGCTGGCGCCAGCCGCCGAAGAAGATGATGTTGCCGTTGGCCAGGTCGTACGAGCACCCCGCGTCCTCGCGTGGGCTCGGCGACGCGCCCGCGAGCGTGAACTTGGTGTCCCACTGCATGAGGGTCGAGTCCATGCAAGAGACGAGGTTGGAGAACTCGCGCGGGCTCGTCTGGCCGCCGAAGACGAAGAGCCTGTCCGAGGGGACGCTCTCGATGTTGATGGCCATGTGGTTCCACAGCTTGGTGGGCAGCTTGGGCCACACGATCGGGTTCTCGTCCTCGGGGTTGTATGCGTCGGGCAGGACCCACTCATTCTTCACGTAGTCGTAGCAGTGCATGTCGTCGTAAAAGCCGGGGTCCGTCTTGCCCTCCGACCAGCCGCGTCCGCCCGAGACGATGAGCATGCCGCGCGAGAGGCACGTGCAGTGGTCCGAGCGCGGCTTGGGCGCAGGACCGCGGATGTTAGCCACTTTGATCCAGGTCCACGAGTCGAGCTCGAGGAAGTGCACGTCCATGTAAAAGTCACGCGTCGTGCCCGGGCCGCCGTAGCCACCGACCACGGCCACCTGCGCAGCAAACACGAGGAATGTAGCGTGCGTGTTACGGGGGCGTACATACAGTCGAGGGCAGTGGCTACCGTGGAGGTCGCCAGGAGGGGTGGGCTTGTTTGCGAGGGCCTCCGTGCGAAAGCGGCTGCGGCCATGTGCCCCACGGCGGGGCGGGCGCCTGCACGCCTGCAGCGAGAGGCGGCGTGTAGCGGCGCACCTTCCATTTCTCGGCCTCCATGGTCTCTTCGTTGGCCGCGAAGTTGACAAGGTTCGCGGTGTGGTGCGAGCGCGGGCACGGCGGTGAGCCGGCGCACTCCTTGATGTTCCACTCCATCTTCGCGACGTCGAGCACGTACGAGTCGTTGTGGCGCATGCCCTTGTTGAGGCCGCCGAAGACGAGCACGGTTGTGTCGCCAGGGAGCAGCGTCGCCGTGTGGCGCCAGCGGGGCGTCGGCTCGTCGCCCATCGCATCGGCTTTCGCCCAAGAGTAGGTCTCGCCGTTCGTCGTGAGCAGCCAAGTCTCGTTGAAAATTTTGACCGTGTTTCCGTCCTCAGTAACACCACAGCCGCCAAAGACGATGGTCTTGCTTCCGGTGCATGTGATGCTGTGGCCCGACCGCGCGGTCGGGGCCTCCTTTGATGTGATGGAGACAGCCTGCCAAGCGATCTCGCCTAATTTCTTGGCGGTCGCCATCTGCGTGCGGAGGAATGGCGAGAAGTGAGCGGATGGCGATCGAGCGGGGCAAGGCGGGGATGCCTACGGCACCCTCGGCGGCCGGGCGACTAGGGTCGGGGGCCGGTTGCGCGCTGCCGCCAAACTCACCGCGCGGCTGTTGTCAGGGCGAGGGACGTCGCAAAAACGTCTCTCTCGCCCCTTTTTCCTCTTTTTGCGAAATTCACACCGAAAAAACGCCGATGACTGTGAACATACAAAAGTAAGGTGTGTGACTTTGAACATGAAAAATTGAAATGTTCTTTGCCTCACAGCCGATACATGAACCAACTCTGTTCGTTGGTGTTCACACGTGTGCACATGCCTCGACCGATGCCAGCCGGCGAGGCACCGCTTGCAGACGGAAAGCTGACTGCATTTCAATCTTTCGCGCTTGGCGGCATTGCGGGCTCCATTGCCGAGATGATAACGATGCCAGCTGTGGTGGTGCGAACACGGTTGATGGTGCAGGGAGCATCAGCAACGGGCGCTACGCAGTACCGTGGCTTCTTCGATGCATGCCAGACGATGCTGCGCAGCGAGGGCATTGGCGCCTTTTACAAGGGCGCCGCGCTCAACGCCGCCTTCACACCTCTTGCGCGGGGCCTTTTTGTGCTGGGCATGGACACGTCGAAGCAGCACGTCGGCGAAGGCACTACGGCGCGAGACTTTGCCGCGGGCACCGCCGGGCAGCTCGTGGCCTCGCTCGCATACGTGCCACGCGATGTCATAGTCGAGCGCTGCGCCATCGACGGGCAGCTTGCCAAGCAGGTCGGCTCGAGCAGCAGCAGTAGCACAGTGCTCGGCACCATCATGCGAGCCGAGGGCCTGCTGGGCTTTTACCGCGCGTATGTGCCGCATCAGTTCCTTTGGATCCCATGCAACGGGCTGATGCTCGCCTTTGTCGGCAAGGGCAAGGACCTGGGTGTCGCAGCCGGCATGCAGACATCAACCGTATCGTTCGGTGTGCTCAATACCCTGAGCAGCGCCTCTGCCGCTGCTTGGCTCACCACGCCCATCGACGTCATCAAGACGAGGCTACAGATTGCAGGCGCTAACCCGGAGCTCTTCTCGTACAACGGCCCCCTGGATTGCGTGACCAAGACGGTACGTGCCGAGGGCGTGAGTGCGCTTTTTGCGGGCGCGTCGGGCCGCGTACTCTACCTCGGGCCGGCGATGGCACTCTTCTTTCCCATCTACGACGCTCTCAAGAAACTGCTTCTCGAGTAGGAGGCGGCGAGAGTGCCGCTCGCTGTCACCGCCGACACACAGAGGCTGCAGCCCCCCGCGCCGGCGGTGTGGGTACGGCGCGCAGATTCCGGGGAGAAGTAAATGGGGGAGCCGGGACACACACGTACCGGAACGGTAGACTTTCGAATTCGGATTTGCGCCATCCATCATTGCCCGAAAAAAAGCGCCGTTTCGGCGAAACTTGTGCGGTCATCCATGTCGACGTACGGCGCTATAGGGCGGGAGAGTCTCCTGACACAGCCGGGCGTGAGCTCTGCGGAGCATGCGGAAGTGCTCAGCGCTATGCTCCGGCTGGCGGAGGGCGAAATCCGAGCCAAGGACGAGCAGATTTCGCTACTGCATAAAATGGTTGGCGCGAACGAGGATGAGATCGGCAAGAAGGAAGGTCAAATCGCTCAGCTGAACGACCAGCTCGCGAAGCTTCAGGGTGAGCTGGATCAGTTCAAGGGCCTATTCACCAAATACCTAGCCAAGGCGGAGGCTGCGCGGAGTACGAGCGCCTTTACCCGGATCCGCGCCAGCACTTTCAACGATGAAAGGCCACAATTGAGCAATGGAGGCCACTTGCTTCCGCCGGCATCGGCTGCGGCGCTGGTTAACACAACGTTGACTTCGCTAGGCGCGCGAACGATCGCATCCTCAGTTACCGCGAGCCCGAGCAAGCGATCAACGGCCTCGGACGACGACATGCTGCCGCCACCACCCTCGGAGGATGTGCCCTACCTTCCGGACGACGAGGACGACTGACACTCCTCGGGTGCCGCATCGCGGATCCCGAGATCTATACGACGTCTGCGACCTGGAGCTACTCCTCCACTCAGGCGGGAAGAGTCTGTACAAGCATGGGCCCACCGGCACGAGCTACGAGTGTGGGGTGCGGTGTAGTTGCATTGGTGTAAAGCCACAGAGCGCGCACGGTACGCGGTACGACGCCGCTGTTGAAGCGTGCGTGCATGTGAGCCTCTGAACAACTGCATGTGGAGCATGTTGCATGCTGCCGTAGCTATCCTTCAATTTACGTATCTGGGTTCCGATTGTCATCCGTTTTCTGTACTATTTATACCATATACGAACGGAGGTGCGACATATGGCCGCATGCATTGCTCCACCTCGGAAACACTTCGCTTGTTCGTCAGCGCATCTTCTCCAGTGCGTCCAGGTAGTATTGAGTCGGTTGCTCCGGCTCGAGCTCGCCTGTGGCCACCTTGGCCTTGAGCAGCTGATGCACACGGAACATTTCAGGGCCAGGCAGTGTTTGCGCGGCAACGCACAGCTCCACGAGCACGCCGCTCGGAAGCTCACTTTCTTTGGATGCACGAGGCTTTTTAGGCCCGCCGCCGCCACTGCCGCCGCCGCCGCGGCCACGCCCGCCGCTGTCGCCGCGCTGTCTGACGGCAGCCTCGTCGAGGGCGGGAGGAGGCGCGGCGGCAGCGTCGCGCGCCTCTGAGCGTGCCTCGTGCTCCGCGGTGGGCCGCTGCGCGCGCGCCTCACGCCGCCGCGCCGCCTTGACGGCCATAGCCTGCCGATGCGCCGAACCTACCTGCCGGAGCGTCTCGACGGCATGCGCGTCGTACTGCTCGGTGAAGTTACCGTTGCGCAGATCGTCGAGGAAGCGCCCGTATGCGCCGTCGGCGTACAGCCGGTGGATATGCGGGTAGATTGTGCTCTCCTTGAAGGCTTCCATCGCCTCCCTCGCCGCCTCGGGCACGGTCGCCTCGTCGAGGCCCGTGCGCACGTTGAACCACCTGATCTCATCGAGGAGCAGGCCCATACCGGGCACGAGAGGCGCGATGTCGACACGCAGGGGCGAGTCGAGCGCGATCTGCAGCACGTCGGCGGGCACCAGCCCATTCGTCACCGCGAGCGCGCCGCCGACCATGTGCCTAATTTGGTGGAGGACAAAGGCGAGCCCAGAGATGCGGAGGACTAAATATGTTTCGCCCTCGATGACGAGCTCGCGCCTCACGCGGCACGTGATCACCGAGCGGTACGATGCGGAGATCTGCGCATTCGAGCTCATCGCGAGTGGCCACGTGGCACCCGTCGCCTCGCACGTGAACGTCTGCTCCTCGTCCGTCCGCTGACGCAGCCCGGAGGCGAAGTTGTGAAACCGATGCGTGCCCTCGAAGCGCCGTAGGACGGCATCGAGCTCGGACGCGGAGGCGCCCACGGCGGACAGGGGCAGCAGGTACTCGTAGGTACGGCTCGATGCCTCCTCGCGCGCGTCAAAGCCGCGCCGCACGTACCCACCTGCGAAGACGCGCACCGTTTGCGGCAGGTCCGCGTTGATGCGCTCGAGCGCCTCGGGCGCGAGGCTCCAGTCCTTCTCCACGGGCCGGCCCTCGGTAGCCATGCTCGCCGCAGCAGCGTGGTAGTCCTCGGCGCGCGTGTCGCCGTCGTCGCCAAGGACGACGTCGCAGTCGTACGTCTCAAGCATAACCGACGCGGCAGCGCATGCCGCGTGCACGCCCTTGTCGGTGCGGCTGGCGAGGCTCCACTTGCTGCGGGCCAGCGGCGAGAAGTTACTCTCCAGGATGTACCCTTGGTTGAGCAACGCTCGACGAATGACGTCTGAGACCGCCGGGCGCTCTGGGTCACCCTCAGCGCTCTGCTGCTGCAGGCCATGAAAGTCGGTGCCCACAAAGCCAAAGGTCAGCAGCGTGTGCCGCTTCTTTGAGGGTGCTCCGAGCGTGGCTGCTGCTGCCGGTGGACGCAGGGCGAGCCCTCTCGACAAACAGGGCAGGAGCAGGAAGCGCAAAGCTACGGCTCTCTTTGGCGACGCGATCGACGTCAACATGTCGTTCGGCCTCGTCGCGAAAAAGTCCACAAAGCGAGACGCTGTTTCGTGCAAGGGTATTCGAGACGGCGCGCGCTTGAAGCTTTCCGAGCGGACACACTGGGCTCCCCGGCTGCCTTGTTCGTCAAGTCAGAAAAAGAGCACAACTTGACTTGACATGGACTTGTCTTGCCTTGGGCCTCGCCGATTTTGGCCGGTTCTGCCCCCTGGCTCAAGGACCTTAACTGTCATGAAAGGATCACACCATGATCACGGATCACACAGACGAACCTCACAACCAACCCGACCCATCAACGCCATACGCCGCAGTCACGCTCGTGACCACGCCACGTATAGCCACGCGCACCCCGGAGCCAACCCCGAGCACCAGCACGGAAAATTCCTTGACTCCCCCCTGTGTTTTGAGGGGGGTCTGCCAAAACACGAAAACACAAAACACAGGCCCGTTGTGCCGGCTCAAAACACAAAAACACAAAACACAGGCCCTTGCGGCCCGCCCAAAACACGAAAACACGGAAACACAATGCTCCGGGCATGCTGATTGCGTCTGATTGCGTCTGATTGTGCCTGATTGCGCCTGATTGCGACTGATTGCGACTGATTGCGACTGTTTGCGACTGATTGCGTCTGAGGTGCGACCTGATTGCATCTGATGGTCTCTGTTGGCCTCTGAATGACAAGCAACTGATTGCCTCTGATTGCCTCTGATTGCCTCTGGCTTTCTGTGGCTTCATTCTTACATGTACTCATCCGAGGAATCGGAGGAGGGCTCATCCGAGGAGTACTCCTCGCTCTCACTCAGCTCAAGGTCATCAACAGCACCCCTGGCACGGAGGTGGCAATTCTTGTCTACTGCCCCGTCTTCAACACCTCAGCGCTGCTCGTGAGGCAGGCAAGGAGATGCAGCGGCAACAAGAGCAGCAGAAGAAGCTAAGAAGAAGCAGCGGCAGGAGCAGTAGAATGCACACGGACGTACCGGCCCGCGCCCGGTACGTTGTCTGTTGAGTTCACCCTGCAGTGGCCCCAAAACACGAAAACACAAAACACAGCTCTCAGGCGAGCAAGGCCAAAACACAAAAACACAAAACACACGCCCTGCGGGCATGGCTAAAACACCAAAACACAGAGCACCAAAACACAGAGCACCAAAACTCAGAGCACCAAAGCACGGGGGCCGCTACATGAATCGCCACGCCACGACCCCGGAGCCAATCCCGAGTACCCGAGCACGGGGGCCGATACATGTATCTCATGGACGGAGGCGTGGGCCGTGGCCGACACAGCCTGCTAAGGACAGGCCATGGCTGTTACCAAAAGCTCGGGGACCGATGGACCCTCCTCGATCAGCCGCCTTCACACCGCATTCCGCCTGCATGCTCACACTGCGGCTTCATCTTTTGTAGCGAAGGTGCGGTTGCCTGTGTGCTTGGCCCGTCCGGGCAAGCTGCAGGCTCAAGCGGTGCTGATCGTAGCCGAAAATGCCGCCACGGCCGAGGTGCTTGCATTGGCTGCCAACAAGTTGCGCCTGATAAAGAAGGAAATGGCCGATGCTCGGCTCTTCTTGGTCTCGACTGGCATCGAGCTGCCTCGCGACGGGCATGTTACGGGCTGCGTAGAGAACGATAGCCTGGTCGTCATCACGTTGGGCGAGCCATATGCTTGCGCACGATCCGCGAGCAAGGCGGCTGGCATCGCGCCGGAGCCCACGAGATGGCTGCGTTGGGAGGCCCGGCCAGAGGCCGGATCGCTCGCGGTGGTCGAGTGGAGTGACGCGCGCGTGATGAACGCGACGCTGGGCAGGCTGAGCACGCTGCTCGAGCACCCAACGCTGTGCGGCGCTGAGACGGGCAGCATCGTCAGCCACGAAGCGCAGCGCACGCTCGGCTCGAGCAGCTACCTCGGGCACAACCTGTACGCATCCACATTTCTCGAGTTCGAGCGGCTGGCGAGTGCGGGTGCGGGCGCGAGCGCGAGTGCCGCCGAGACGGGCTTCCTTGCGCTGTGGCGCGAATGCGGCACGCCCGACGTGGTCATCTCCTTTGTGCGCGGGGAGCGCGAGACCCTTCGCCACGAGCTCTGCCACGCTCGGTTTGCCCTTGACACCGGATACCGAGAGACGCTACACACGCTGTGGAAGGAAGCGTGGGCGCCGAAGCTGCACCGATGGATGCGCGATCTAGGGTACCATCCGACGCGCCACGCCGACGAGTTCGGTGCGTACGTGCTCACCGAGCCGTCCGCCTTTTGGCGCGGGCGTATCGGCGCAGAGGACCTCGGCTTGTTACGAGAGAGGCTCGGGCGCCGACCTGGCGGCCGTGAGGGTGCTGAGCGCCATGGTGAGCACGCGAGCGTCCCTCTCGACGTGCTCGAGGTCGATGCCGCCGTGCCCAAGACGCCAATTGATGCGTGGATGTGGTCCGGCGAAGGCGAGAAGGAGGTGGAGGACGAGGTGGAGGCAGAAGTTCAGAGACTCGCCACAGCCGAAGTTTTGGAGGAATCATATGTCGGTGCTGTCGGTGCTGCTGCTGCTGCTGCTGCTGAGCAGTTTGTTCTGGCTGGACCCGTGGTTGCCGCAGGTCACAAAGAGGCAGACATCATGTGACTTTCAGTAATCGTTTTGCATGCACGCGCGCGTTCGCGAGAGAGCTGCTCATCAGTAGTGCCCGCACATCAGTAGTGCCCGCACTCGATGGCGGGCCACGCTTAGTCGCAGGTCTGTGTGACGGTGAGGCCAGCACTGGTGACGTTCCGAGGATGCGGGCAGAACGTGGCCGCCTCCAAGCCGCAGGAGTCCCTACACAGCATGCTGTCGATGCGCATCCGCATAGGGGCGGCGTGAGCGGGTCGCCCATCCGATGACTCGGTGATGGATGACGATGGCGAGGGGAGAGTCTGGGCCGCTGACGTCTGGGCCGCTGACGCTGGGTATCCGAGCACGCCCGATGGGTGGGCATCGTTGCAGGCGGAGGCCGCCGGGCTTCTGGCTGAGCTGCCGCCGCACATGCTCGATTTGCGGTTCTGTGGCAGCGCCTGCTCACCGAGAAGGCCGCTGCGCGCGAGCGCGTCGACTCGTTGCGCGTCGCGCAAGAGTATCTCACCTCGCCGCACCGGCAAGGCTCGAGCGCACGGGAGAGCGACTGGTGGAGCGGTTGGCGGCCGGACAGCTCCTCGCGGCTGCGCGCATGCTCTTCAAGCGCGTGCCCATCGAGCTCGCGCAGTGGAGCGGCGATGTGTCGTCTGCTGCCAACGTGCCCGTGCGCTGGGCGCGCGGTGGCTTCAAGGTGCTCCTGCGCTCTACCTCGAGCTCGCAGGCCGAGGTGTCCTTGATCGAGGCGATGCGCGCACGCCACGCGAGCATGCGGCAGGAGGAGGCGCAGGGCGCGTCGCCTGCAGGCGGCGAGGGCGGCCGCGAAGCTACTGCAGAGGCCGGCAGCCGTGGCAGCAGCAGCAGCAGCAGCAGC
>Ga0210246_100033_pt1 | contig 101032 bp, 57 predicted proteins | sample ChrtobMetaP3_8mM_FD_155469 | JGI IMG/M metagenome (GOLD analysis project Ga0210246, IMG submission 155469) | Chrysochromulina tobin associated microbial communities from unialgal haptophyte culture, Seattle, Washington, United States - P3_8mM | ecosystem: Host-associated > Algae > Haptophytes >...
CGATTGCACCGCGCGACGGCCGGTCGGTCGACACCTCGCGTTGATGCATCTGCTTCAACTTCGTGGCGACGCTGCTCTCGAAGTCCATGGGAAGGGACGAGACGAGACGAGGGCGTGGCGCTGCATTTGCGTGCACGATGGCGCGAGTGAGCTCCGCCCGGTCGAGCGCGCCGAGGTCGTTGAAAAGGCGCTGACAGCCGAAGCAGAGCACCTGCACGTTCCCGTCGTCGTAACGCGGCTCGACGGGATGCGCGGGCAGCCACTTTCGGCAGAAGTCGCGGAGGGCAGGCTCTACATCGTGGGCAAGAAGAGCAACGTGCTTGTCGCCAACTTTTACATTTCGCAGATCCTCGCCATCTACACGAGCGCGTCGACGCCGCCGATCTACAAGGTGCTCTGTGCTACCGTGAAGTCTCCTAGAAGAACACAGACCAATCCAAGTCGCTCATCGTTGCTGGCTTTCAGGACGGGACGATCAAAGTCTGGGATTCAAATTCGTTCAACCTGCTCGATTCGCGTCCAGGCGATGAAATGGCCTTCAGCAAAGAGGCTGAGGGTGTGGTGCGCGATGGCATGACAGTTCGAATAGAGGACGGGGGCGGCGTATTTTATGCGCCGAGCCACATCTCGTCTGTGGCGGTGAGTTGGCCAACTGGAGCAGGCGCGCTTTCAGGGGAGCTGTACCACCTTGAGGTGATGTGAGAGTTTCGTATGGAGGCACACCCAGCAGCATATGACATCAAGCTGGCACGCGCACGGGACCAATCAGCACGGCGGATAAAAGTAGAGCCGAGCTCTCGACCAAAGTGCAAAGATGAGCATGGGGCCCGCCGGATGTGGCGGCACATGCAGCATCTCGTCTTAACCCTCGCCGCTGCCGCCGCCCTCGCCGCCGCCCTCGCCGCCGCCGCCGCCGCCCTCGCCGCCGCCCTCGCCGCCGCCGCCCTCGCCGCCGCCGCCGCCGCCCTCGCCGCCGCCGCCGCCCTCGCCGCCGCCGCCGCCCTCGCCGCCAACATCGATGGAGTCGCGTCTGATTGCGTCTGATTGCGACGAGGGGCCGATGATGGAATCGAGTCTGATTGCGTCTGATTGCGTCTGATTGCGTCTGATGATGGACGGCTCGAATGAAAGCGCTCACTACGGCGCGCCCCTCCCCACAGGTACGAGGGCTCCACTTACGCGGCCATGTTTGGTTGTTTGCATGCGCCAAAGCCATGCCGATGCGCCATGTTCCTAGAGGAGACAAGAGAGCAGGAAGTTGGGGCCTTCCTGTGTGGCTCTGGCTGTGTCGTGTGTGTGGGCACGTGTAAACGCGTATACACACATCTTAAAACGCGTATTCACACCTACCCGCGTATACGCACCCCTGCCTGCGTATACGCACACCCCGCGTATACGCACCCCTGCCTGCGTATACGCACCTACCCGCGTATACGCACCCTGGGGTGCGTATACGCACGTACCTGCGTATACGCACCCACACCCGCGTACAAGCACGTGTGCGTAAACGCGACGAACGTCATGCACTGAGCGTTGACTGATGGCTTTCATCAGCCCCAGCACTCGGTTACCGTACACGCTCTGTATGCCTGGGTACCCCCCTCGCCACGTGTACGCTGCCACCTGGCGTGTTTTACTTACTTACTTAGAGACTTACTGCACTTAATAGATCGGTCCACAATCACATGACCGCCCGCTACCACGCGCACATAGCTCGCGAGAGCCGAGACAATCGCACCGGCAAGTCTCGTCTAATCCCACGTGCGCTGGCATCCATGTTCAGTGTGCAACGTGTCCTCGCAGGGTCTGGGCATTCTGGATCGGTTGCGAGGAGCTTTAAGCATGCCAGTGAGCATGCAATCGGAGCGCTTGGGTGGGGCACGCGCACGTCGAGCAATGGTTGAGACCGCATGTATTGCAGTGCTCGAGACGGCGCACTCGAGCAGTGCTGCATGCACACGCACTTGACTGATGGGCAGCGCAGAAGAAGTCACAGCGCTTGCACACGCGCACCCCGCACACTTGGCATCGGTCGAGGGAGTCTCGGGCACACGGCTCGCATTTGATGGCTCCGCAGAGGGTGCACGCAAGGGTAAGCACGCCTGGTTTTGAGGGGCCACCAGCGCCTTCCCTCGCGCAATGGCGGGGCATTCAAACGGCCGCGGCGTGGAGTGTCTCAGGCTGGAAGCGACGCATGTTGATCTCATGCCCAACGGACTTTGGGTTTGGTGGGCAGCATCGCTGGCAGATGCGCACGCCGCAGTCGGCGCAGGTGTAGTAAGACCGCCCACGCATGTATTGCGAAAGCCGCTGCTAGTCAACCGGGATCGGGACCGAGCTAGTCCCCGCTGCCACGGCGAATGCATCGGCCAGCGGCACCCTCTCCCCCTGCTGCTGCTCCCCCCCGGCCTCGTCATCGCTTCCCGTCAGGTCGATGGGCGCCTCGCCCGCTGCCGGCCGCTTGCGAGCGATTCGCTCCCGCGTCTCTGTGAAGCCGACCAGCCGCTCGCGGATGGGGGCACCAGAAGAGCCGGCGCCGGCGTCGGCGAGAGCGCGTAATTCGGTGGCGCGCGTCGGACGCGCCTCGTCCGCTGCGCGCTGCCGCGCGCAGGCGCCGCCGCAGCAGCTGTCTTCGCGCAGAAGCATAAAGAAGGAGTCGCGGTAGAAGAGCCGCAGCTCGGCGACTTTGCGCCGCGCCTCTGGCGCTCTGGGTACACGGATGGATACCTCGCCCACACGCTTCTGACGGCTTCTTATGAAGGACACCGCACCAGCGCCAGCAGTGGTGCTCAGTCCGTTCTTGACCATCGTAGCCTCGTCCAGAGACATCACGGGGCCTTGGTCTGCCTTTGCAGATAAGCACCGGGTGCTTGTGACGGTGTAAAGTTCCGCATCGTACACCGCGAGGGTGATGTGCCCACGCGTCCAGTCGGCCACAATCGGGCGACTGAAGTCGCCCTCGCCATCTCCATCGGCAGTCTGCCCATCAAACACAAACACAAACGAGCGGACGGCAGTCTGCCCATCAGCGGTCTTCTCCCAGCCCTTGAACGTGTGGGCGACTTTGCCCACGGATCCGTGGCGCCGCTGTGTGCTTGTCGACACGCAGTCTGCGTCCATTTTGTGCCAGCATCCAGAGAAGTCCTTGTCGTCCACAAACACCTTGTACATGAAGTGGCCCGCTCCATGGTACCTGACGTGAATCTCAAATTCTGCATCGGCAACGCTTGCGATGCATGGATGCCCGTCGATGTTATGCTCTACGGTTACACTGTTGTTGACGCTGACGTTGAGCTCCCAGTCACCGATACGCATAGGGCTCGAGGTCGAGTCTCTCCGCCTTTAACGTTTTCTAGTGTGAACTGTGTGAACAGGTGTGAACCCTTTTTTTCTCACGAAAAGTCTGGTCGACGCACATCGTTCTCCTGAGGAGCGGAGTCTTTGGGGGAAACATTTCGAAAAATTTGCACGAGCCAAATTATTTGGCAGGGCTTTCACCTGGCGAAACGCACGTCGCTCAACGCGTCATGATGGCGCCAATTGGAAGGCGCCACATGACGCGGCGTCGGCGACGGCCGCAGCCGCGTCGGCCGGATGGGCGGCCTAGAGAGCCCCAGTGCGTGGCTACCGAGTGAATGGCATCCACCGCGAGCAGTGCCGCATGTGTGATCGCACTGCTCGAGGTCGGGGCACTCGCGGCAATACACAGAGGCACCCGACCAGGCACTCGCGGCAATACACACGTTCTCTGGCCGATCACCTCTCGGACTCGTCGGCCGCCGTCAGCGCTGCATGCAGTGCCACAGCGTGGCAGAGGGAGAGTTGCTCGGGGAAGGCACCCGCATACCACTCCGCGTCCTCGAGGTCAGGGTCGGTAAAGGTTAGGTACTGCTTCAGGCTGGCATCCGCTGGCCATGAGCCCTCAACGAGCTGGGTCGTCAGGAACTCGTGCAGCACGGGCAGCAGCACCGAGCGGCGCAGCCGCACATCTGCTCGGAGCGCTTGCGCCAGCCCCGCTGGCAGTGGCTCGCGGTACTTTGGGTGTACTCTCTCAAGGGCATCAGGCTGTCCCTCCTCGAGGGCGACAAAGAGGCTCTGCACGTGGCACAGGCACACGTGCTGCTCAACGCTGTGGGAGCTCGCCTGCTTCCACATCTCGTCTGGCACGAGCAGCGTGTGGAGCACGTACTCGCGCAGCGGCTGCTCCGCGGACGATTCTTGGCCAAGGGCGCTGAGGAACGCCACGGCTTGCTCGAGCAGTCCAAGCAGCGCCTGCTGCAGCTGCGCCGTGTCGAGCTCGAGGCAGATGGTCTGCAGCAGGGCTGGCGGCAGCGGCCGCTGCGGTACGCGCTCCTTGAGCATGCTCATCTTACCGGTGCGCAGCAAGTTGCCCTGGTACTCGAAGTGGTGCACATGGACCACCAGCTGGGTTGCCCGCCCGAGGACGGAGTGCGCGAGCGAGGCCTCGATTGCATGCAAGTCGAAGCTCGAGTGGGGCAGAGTCGGACTGGTCTTGCGCCCAACCTTGCCGCCGTCGCCCTTGCCGCCGTCGCCCTTGCCCTCGCCCTTGCCGCCCTCGCCCTTGCCGCCCTTGCCCTTGGCCTCGTCCTTCCCCTCCTCCTCGTCGTCGTCGTCCACAACTTTGGCGGGACCGGCGCCGTGATGGGCGCCTTCTCTACGATGAGCCGCGAGCAGCGGCAGCAGGTCGCGCGTGGATGAGTAAGAGAGCAGCTGCTCGCGCATCACCTCCGCCGAGCTCAGGTACGAGATTGTGGGGAGCGCCGTGTCGGTACCGCGCGCCGCGCGCGGCATCAGATTCGCTGATGAGGCAAGTAGCACATCCATCAGCTCATTGTGCGCGGCGGAGAGCACATTGCACAACTGGATCGTGCACAGCCCGTCGGCGTCCTGCGCGCCGGCCACCATCGAGGGGAGCGAGAAGAGCACCGACGTCTCGGGCGACATGCGCTGTGGCTCGCCCGTACGCCCCCCGGCGCCCGAGAGGTCGATGCGCACCTGATGAGGGAGGCAATTAGTGGTCATCAGAGGTCATCAGAGGTCATCAGAGGGTCATTCATGTTGAGCGGTCGATGCGCACCTCGCCCTCGTCCGCCTCGTACAAGTATGGGTTGGCCTGGCACTCGAACAGCCGCTCCACGAGCACAAACGAGCGGTTGAAGCTCTCGCAGAAGGTCTCAAGGACGATGCGAGCCTCAGGCTGCTGGTCGCGCGGCAGACGTTCGATCGCCTGCGCGTTACTCAACTCGGCCGCCTCCTCGCGCCGCAGCCCGTGCCGCAGCGCGCGAAAGAGCACCGCGTGCCAGCGCAGCACATCGGCCACGCACCCGACGAGCGGCAGCCGACGCTCGTGCTTGAGCAGCGCCGCAATGAGCGGGAACTGCTTGGCTAGCCAAACCGAGGAGCCAAACTCGAGCTTGAACAGGCGGAGCGACGTGTCAGGCGCGGGATTCCACAGCCACGCGAGCCGTTGCGCGCTGAGCACCGCCTTGCTGAGCGCCTTGCTAGCGGCAGTGGCTTCGTCTTCCTGCGGCTCCTTGCTCCGCTTCTCGGGTTCGGGCTCTTCGTCGGAGATGGCGGACCAGAGCACGCCAAAGGCGTTCCGGCAGGCCTCAACGTCGCCCGCAGGATCAATCTCGCGCTGCACTGCGAGGACGGTGGCGACCACGTTGGCGCCGAAGATGGGCTGCACGCAGCGCCACTCGAAGGCGCATTCAAAGGAGCTCCGCGCCGCCTCGGTCGCAAAGCCCTTGAGCGTCGAGCTGACCTGGTGCATGCGCGCGGCGACTAGCACGAGCGCGAGCATCACCTGCTCCTCGTCCAGCCCGTACATCTCTTGCAACCCCTCCCAGTCCGACAAGATCTGGTCCTCGAGGTACGAGCGTACCGCGCGCTCGACGCGCTTGGCGCCCCCCTTGCTGGCCTCAGCATCGGACGGGCGCAGCTCAGGCGGCTTGAGCACGTCGTGCAGCGCCGTCCAGCGCTCCGTCGTCGAGCCGTGCAGGTGCAGCAGCGTGTGCATGAAAATGCGCAGCACGCGCGTCGTCGCCTCGGCGGCACGCGGCACGATGTCGGACATGTTCGATTTCGCTCCAGCAAGAATGTCATCGCGGTGGTACCCCTTCTTGGTGTTTGGGTTGTCTCTGGCGCCATCCGACGTGGGGCCGTTGACTTTGCGAACGAGCTCGTCGCGCACACCCAGCCGCGTGACGCCCGCGACGTCTTCGTGATTCGTACCGCCGATGGGCGCGCCGCACGCCGGGCAGCGCGCGAGCTGCATGGGGCGCGTGCAGTTGCCCACAGAGTACGGGTGCCCGTTTTGACACTTGTACCAGCCCACATAGTCCGAGGCGGCCAGGATCATGGCAAACTCGTCGCCCGCCATCGTGGGCACGTACATCGTGCTCAAGGCCGAGGGCGCAAAGAGCACCGTCGCCCAGAAGCCAGCCGCATTGTGAGAAGCGATGCGGCTGACGAGGTACACGCCAAGGCTGAGGCCGGCCATGAAACCCTCGCCATGGCCACGTCGATGGTCGACGCCACGCGGCAGTTGCGCCCCTTTGGGCGCCACGAGCGGTTTCGCGTGCCCGGCCGCCGCCAGAGGCGCACCCAAAGGACCAGCCACCGCCTGGGCGGCCGTAGCGGCCGTGGCGGAGGTGGGGGAGGTGGCAGCGGCCGCCGCGACCGCGGCCGGCGCCGTCGTGCTGGGCGTCGTCCTGGGCGTTGGGCCGAAAAGCAGCTCCATCGTGAGTGGATCGTCTTCAGTCATGGGAGCTTGGAACTCGAACGAGGGTAGGAATGGGTGGCCCTCGCAGCCGCCGAGCACGTACAGCAACGCGTCGCGCACCTTGTCCGACTCGAAGTGGCGAGTCACGAGTTGGATGAGCCCGTCGTGCGCCGCCTTGCGATGATACTCCTCAGTGCGCGCCGCCTCTCTCGCGCCGCTCTTGCCGTGCGCCGCTTCGAGGCGCGCGAGCTCGGAGCGCTCAAACGCGTACCTGATGAGGGAGGCAATCAATGGGTATCAGTGGCAAGCCGAGGCTAGCCGAGGCAAGCAGTGACGACCTCCGAGAACCTCCGAGCTCGGAGCGCCCCAACGCTTACTTTTGGGCCTCGCTCCGGTGGGGCTTGGTCGCCCGCAGATGGAAACTCGCCGCCACGAGAGCGCAGATCGTCGCCTGGTGCCGAGTCGTCGGCTTGCCATCCCTCGCACTGAGCGCCTCCAAGTCCTCAAGTACGCGTGAGAGTCGCTTCGGATCCGTCGTGCGCATCTCGAGGATCTCGGACGCGAGCACGTGCATGCGTGCGTACTCCTTGAGGGCTCGGCCTCGATCAGACTGGTCGTCCAAGGTCAGGCTGAACGGGCTGATCACGGTGCGCTTCTTGGGGCTCTGAAGCGGCCGGCGCTGACGCTCAGACACGGGCACCCATGGCGTTACCTCTGTGGGCAGCGCCAGCAGCCTCCGCAGCAGCCCGGAGCCACCCATGCGATAGAGGAGGCGCAGCACGTGGAGCGTGAGAGCTAACGGTCGGGTGCTCAGCAAGTTCTGCTCACACAGCACGCGCACGGGCTCCTCCATGGGTAGTGGTTCAGCGAGCGTCGTCTTGCCCGCGCGCAACTCCTTTGCCAGCCACTGCACGTAACGGCCGAGGAGCAGTTTGGCCTTGGACGCGGCCGTGAGCTGGGCGAGGCTACGGGTGCTGCTGAGCGCCTTGAGCGCCGCTTCGACACTCTCCTTGTCGGAGGCATCGGCGAGGCGTACCTGTGGGGAGCGGGCGCCGAAGTGAGCACTTGCATGCTGGGAGCGAGCGCCGAGGTGAGCACATGCATGCTGGGAGCGGGCGCCGAAGTGAGCACTTGCATGCTGGGCGCTCGGCTGCGCTGTCGGCGAGGCGTACCGAGATCTGCAGCTCCTCCTTCGCGAGGCTGAGTGCTTTGACGAATTCGGGCTGGTCGGCCACGTCGGAGACCGCATTCTTAAGCAAGCGCTCCTCGTGGCGTAGGATGAGCACGCTGCCACCCACGCCGCGCGCACAGAGCCCACTGAGTGCCTCGGCCAGCGCGGGCACTCGCAGACTCGCGCCACGGAGCGCATGCAGGAGCAGCTCGCGTGCGGGCCGCGGAAGGGGCGGCAGCCAATCCGTGGTGCCCGCGACCACATCCATCAGGTTGGAGTAGAGCACGTCCACCCCCTCAACGGGCGCGAACTCACCCGCAAGCGCCGCGCGCAGCACCACGTCACGTGTGAGCGCGAAGATGAAGCTGCCGAGCCGCGCATGGCTCGGATCGACGGGCGCCGCCGCGGCCGCCGCGGCCTGGAGCAGCGCACGCACGGATGTCTTCGACTCCACCAGCCACTCATCACGCCGGAGGCACAAGCCACGCGCGGCCTCTGCCAGTCGCTCGAGTGACCCGCCGTCCGCGTGAGCGCCGTCTTGGGCGCCGTCTGAAGCAAGCAGTACCTCGAGTGCGAACAGGTGCACCACGGTCAGCGCGCGCCACTGCACGCTCACAAGTCGCAGCTCTCGGGCCGTCGTCTCGGGCGCTTGCGGCGACGGTCCCAACACCGCCTTGGATGCCATCGATCGCCGAGCCGAGGCAGATGAGGCAGCCGCGGCGGCAGTCGCACCAATGTCCAGCAGCGTGACCACATCGGCTGAGATGTGGCGCGCCCAACTGAGCGCCGCTCGCCATGCCTCTATCGTCGCCTCTGTCGTTGATCGTCCTCGGATCGCAATTGAAGTCCGCTGCCATGCAGCATCGACGACGGCGCGCGCGACACCTAGATCGATCTGTGCAAGGGCTGCGCCTCCCCCGCCGCCACCCCCATTGCCGCCGCTGCCGCCCTCGCCGCCGCCCCCGCCGCCGCCCTGGCCGCCTGAGGCAGCGAAGGACGCATCCAGCGCATGTGACAAGCGTTCGAGCGCCTCGAGCGCGCTGGAAGAGATACCCTCCTGCTCCATGCCGCCGAGCAGCCTTGCCGCATGGTGCAGCCGGCGCTCGTTCGCCCAGAGCAGCGCGTGCGCCGCGCCTGGTGAACGGACGGGCCCTCCCGCGTGCGCATGCACCACGAGAGCACAGAGCCGCAGCTGCGACGCAAACGTCAGGCCCGCGAGCCGCTCGGCAGTGGATGCGACTAGGTCGTGCAGGTACGCCTCAGGCCTCACGGCCGCGAAATCGCGGATGCGTGCAGACGCTTCAGTGCCGAGGACCGAGCTGATGAGTGCCGTCATTCGCTCGTCGGCGCCGCCCTCACCGTCCCCACAGTGGCCCGCCGCCGCGACAGCCTCGCGCACCTCCTTGGACTCGAGTAACCGTACGAGGCGGGCCGAGAAGGGGAAGAGCGCCACCAACGGCCCGTGCTTGCCCGTGTTGTGCACCTTCTCGACCGTGCCCGCGACCGCGCGCCGGATGGCCGTTGGGCGGCTCAACTCGGCGCCCTGCTCCACTCGGAGTTGTATTGAGCGTGCCACCGTGTGCCAATCGAGCAGCGCCGGGCAGCCTGCAAGGGCATGCCAGAGCGCCGCGCCCGATGCACACGCCTCCGACGCAGCGGCGCTTGCGCCTGCGGCTGCATGCTGCTGCGCAGGCTCGCTGAAGCGCTGCAGGAGGTTGAGGTTGAAATTCTCATCCAGCGCGGCGAGCACGTGAGCGAGTGAGCGTGTGAGCAGCCGGCGAGTGGCTGCACGGACAGCATCGCGGCAGGTGCCGCCCATGGCCTTGGCATGGACGGCCTGCAGGTGCATCCCGTGCGCATCGGACATCGCGAACTTGGAGAGCACTGCGAGCACGCCGTCCGCCACGCACCGCGCAAACTCGGGCACCTCGCGTAGCAGCGCACCGACCCCTTTCACACGCGCCGCATAGGAATGGCGCAGGGCCACCTCGTCACGATCGAGCTGCTGGATGGGCGGGAGCGTGCACCCCAGGGCGGCGCGCACTTCTGCCCGGATGAGAGGCTGCAGATCGAGACCGTGCTCACCCCCGTCGGCGAGCAGCTCGTACAGCGAACGGCCAAGAAGCTGCGGCAGTGTGAGCGCCGAGACGAGCGCATCGCCCACCTCGACGCCTCCGATCATCTCCATGTCGCCCGAGGCAGCCCAATCGCGACGCAACCGCGGCACATCCACACGCAGATCGTCGACGAAGACAAAGGCCCACCGACGACTAAATTCGAGTGCCACGTGGCGCGGCGTGCGGCTCGTGCCAGGAGGCAGATGCACGACGAGCGTGACGAAGCGACGCGTCGCTGCCGACGCGGTGCTCGAAGCAGGCAAGGTGCTCGCCGGGTGCAGCGCGTGCCGCCGCTGCACTATGTACATGGCATGCTCCAGCATGCCGGGCTCGCTATCCACAGGGTCGTACTGGATCAGGAGCACGTGCGCTGAGGGAGAAGCGCCCGTCACGGCGCCGCCGCCGTACACGCGTGCTGTGGGGATGTCGTCACCCGCTAGGAAGGCGTCCACAGCGGCGCCAAGCGCCTCCTCGCTCCCAAAGCGCGTGAGCTGCGTGAGCGTGAAGCGGATGCTCTCGTCCGCGTGGCTCAGCACCTCGTCGCAGTGCGGCACGGGCGAGTGCGTGAGCAGCAGGAAGAGATGCTCCGCGCTGCCCGGGCAGAAGTAGCGCCGAGCGGCAGTAAGCAGGCTTTGATGGTCTTCAAAGTACATGGAGCCCTCGGGCAGGCCGCGTAGTTGGGCCGAGTGGAAGACGGCAATCGGCTTCGCGATGCGGAGGAGGGCGGCGCGTCCTGCCACGATGCTGCTGCTGTTGGAGTTGTCGTCGCTCGTCTCGCCCTCGCTCTCGTCCGCGGGCAATTGCAAGGCCAGTGAGGCGAGCATGCCCTCGTGCCAGCCACAGAAGATGCTTCCGAGCGCGCATCGGCGCTGCACAGCCGTCGCCTTTTCGAGCAGCTCCGTCTCGAGCAGCCCAAGCTCCGCGGCCACGGCGTGCACCCATTCGCGGAGCCTTGCGCACAACCTCTCCTGCGCGGGTACGAGCGCGTGGGTGGGTGCGAGCTCCTGCTTCTCGAAGCGGTTGAGGAGCGGAAGGTCAAGGCGCTCGTGGGCATGCTGCATCTCGACGATGACCACCACCTTGAAGTTGTCATGGCAGATGCACAGCTGCGAGCGGCTACCGATGGCAAGGCGAAGCAGTCGACGAGTCTCCCCCGTGCGCGGGTCGCGCTTGATGAGGTATCGCTGGTTCAGCACATCGTACAGCGCCTCGTAGATGTTGTCGTGGTTGACGAGGACAATCGTACGGCCCGCGGCCATGGCCATCTTGACCCGGTTGACCTGCTGCACCAGCTGCAATTCCGACACATCATCAGGGAAGCGACTGCCAAAGAGCACGTCGACCTCGAGCTCGCGGAGCAACCCGCAGTCGAAGAGCAGGGCCAGAGCGGCCGCATTGTGCGTGAGCAGCATGATGTGCCGCGAGGTCCGGTCCTGCAGGTTGCTGCGCACCAGCTCCAACGTCGGCACTCGAAACCGGTAGCCTGGAGCCAGGAAAGGCCATAGTGGCACTGGTCCAGCGTGGCTCCACCGAGCTACTTCATCGTCTCTCGTTCGAGTCCTCTCCTTGCCCCCTTCAGCCTCTTCCGCAGCTCTCATCGCCGGCTTCTCAGATACAGCTCTCGTACGCTGCTCCTCGCTCTCAGGCTGACGTTGCACGCGACGCGCCTGGCTCACCCACGAGGGCGGCACGACCGCGCCGTGGTCACACAGACGGCATCTGGAGCTCGCCGTGCACACGCCAAAGAGCGCCTTCCAGCAGCAAGGCATCGGCTGGCCGGCAGGGCCGAAGAGGGTGTACTGCTGCAGGCGCGTCATGCGACGGCAATTGGTCCCCGGCACGATGCGCGAGAGCTGCTGCTCGGGTACCTCCTTTCTCAGGTGCTTGACAAACACCTTCCGCTCGTCCAGCTCCTCTCTTGGCGGCAAGGGCTGCTGCCGAAGCCTGCTGCCCTCCACCGTCCTCGGCACGGGCTTGTAGACGCGTCGCCACGGCAGGCCGATGCGGCGGCGCGCGCGCTCGAAAGCGACATCATCGAGCTCAAAAGCAATACTGCCATCTGCTTCGAGAATGTTCTTGGAGTTCTTGAAGTTCTCGGCAAGCACGCACAGCTCAGTCATCGGATCTATGACGGGGAGTGTCTCGAACTCCGGGCGAGCAGGCAGCCCGACGCGGCGACGTGCAAGCTCGTACGCAGCCTCGGGGTCAGCTTCGTCCCGGAAGTTCTCGGGCTCGATCACCCGCAAGGTGAGCGGGTCCGTAACTTCGCCGCGCTCGACCCGCAAAAGAAGTTCTTCTGTGCTCACAAGGGTCTCTCCAAGCGTGATGCGGGTGTCTGGGAGTGAAGGGTCCTCGTCCTCTGCAGTTGTCGTTTCGGCTGGCTCATCAGCTCGGACGGCGGCTGCATCATCTACTGCGGCTTCTGGAACCACTTCCGCTGCCGCCGCTGCCGCCGGCAGTGGCTTGGCAAACAGCGCGGCCTGACGCGCTGCCAGCTCTTCTTGGCGCGTGCGCGCCGCCTCCCGTGCCACTCTTTGCTGTTCCTGCTCTTTGCTGCGCTGGGATTCTTCGGTCGATGCCACTTCTCGGACCAATCTCGTGGCGAAGTTGATATTCGCTTCGTTCCTCTGGACCATCTCCTTCTCCCTTGCGAGCCGTTCCCTTGCCACGCGGCGTTCCTCATACGCTTGCTCCTCTTTCAAGCCACTCCACGTGCCACCTTGGCGAATGTAAGACGATGGCCATTTTACAGTAGCGAAGTGTGCCTCGAGCGCTGCCACCTGCGTGCACGCCTGCGCTGCCTCGGCTTCCGACAATCCTCCCCGCGTCAGAGCTTCGATAGATGGGATCGTGCCCTCGGGCACGGCCTCCAGGGCAGCACGCACGCGCTCAATCTCGCCCAGACGCTCCGACCGGCGAAGTAGCTTGAGCTCGAAGCGATGGTTATTGAGCCTGCGCATCTTGGCGTCCACCGACTTGGACAACCAGAGGGCAGAGCCGCTCTCGACTACCTCTACCCACTTTGCTCTCGCCTTCTTATGCTCAAGCTCCTCTCGAGCCGCGTCATCCACCGCAGCTTGTTGGTAGTACTCGGACTCCCGAAGAGAGAGGTCTTCAATGGCCTCGATCGAGATGAGGACATCGCCGGGCAGGATGAGGTCGCATAGGCGCATGGGGCGCGAGCCGCCATCGCAAGGTGCGTCGTACACGCTCGTGTCACTATGGTCGACCTCGTTGATCAGAGCGCCAGAGCGCACGACGGCGTGCTCGGGAAGGTTGGCAAATTGCAGAGACAGTGGAGTGGCGTACGCGGAATGGACTTCGGCCAGGTGCTTGATCGGGACCACCACCTCGACCATGCCTTGCGTGAGGCCATACGGGTCGGTCAGCGTGAGGCGCTTGCTGTGGAACGCGATGAGGACGCGATTGAGCTCGCTCATCTTGCCCGCAAAGTTGCGCATGATGGCCGTCTCCACGGCGGCAGCCTCGTCGGCGCCTGCACAACCCGTTCCGCGCGTCACCGCGCCCAGCTTCTTGATGCACGCGTACAGATCACGCATCCCTAGAAAGTCGCGGCCGTGCTGCGAGACGTAGACGGTGTGGTACGCATGACACACCGATTGGAGCCAGGCCGCACGTCGAGCGTTCGTGCTTTGGCGCTCGAGTTGTGGCGGCGTGTGGGCGGCCAGGCCAGCGGCTGGTGAGCCCACGATCGAGGTGGCCGTGAGCTCGATGTCGAGCGGGCTCGGCTCGGTGCGCTGAATGCAGATGGCGCGGTTCATCTTGGCCGAGTCCAGTGTCCAGTTCGAGAGGCCCACAATGGCGATCGGCGGCTTGACGAGCATCGTGTGCAGCACCTTGAGAGGCATGTCGGGGGAATGCTCGGCCAGACCAACCTCGTCGAGCAGTAGCACGGAGACGATCGAGGTGGCATGCTGCTGGAAGCGGCACGCGATGTCGAACTGGTGCTGGATGGCCCCGCCGTGTGACATTGGGCTGCACTGGTACGGGAAGATGTGGATCGCGGGGAAGTCGCGGAAAAAGGCGTTGGGCGAGCGGTTTCCCTGCAAGTTGTTGCTCAGCACCTGCATGGTGAGCGTCTTCGACGTGCCCGGCTTCCCCACGATGAAGAGCGGTAGCAAGTTGAGCACGCAGATGCACGTGACGAACAGGTTCTCAGAGAGCGCCTCGTTCATCGCGATGCCCTCCTCGACCTCCATGTGGCGCACGAAACGCTTCTGCACCTGGGAGAGCACCGACGCACATCGGCCTTCCTGTGCCAGCCCGGAGAAGCCCGACTGGTCAAACTCGACCGCGAGGCTCTTCGCTTGCGCCGCGGTGCGCGCCGAGTCGATGCCGTACCCGACGTCAACGTTGGCCAGCACGCGCTCCCACGCGCCCACGCGACGACTGGCAAACCCGAAGCCATCACGAGTCCCCTTGAGTGCGCCGAGCAACGCGGACCAGTACGCTTTCCGCGCGGCCGAATGAGGTAACCGATACATGTACACGAACGCGAGCGCCACCACAAGCGCGGCGGCGAGCGGCGAGATCTTGATCTTGGCCTTGGCTGGCGCCGACTCGGGCGTCTTGGCTTCGTCGCGTCTGGTGATGCGCACGCCGAACCAGTCCATGAGCTCGCACGCCCGTACCACGTCGCGCAGAGAGACAGCGCTCGGATCGCTCTCGTACTCACGCACGACGGCCTGGGACGCGACGAGGAGGGAGAGCGCGCACATGGCATCGAGCTTCTGCACGTCGTGCCCATGGGCACGCAGCCCACCGAGGTGCCGCGCGAGGATGGCGCGCATGTACTGTGCCTCCTGCTCGGGCTTCAGATAGCCAAAATCGAAGACGAACTGCTGCAGGGAGCGCGGGATTGGGTGCACTCGGTACACGAGTGAACTCAAATCATCCTGCATCTCGCCGCCCAGATTGAACACGAGCCCAGGCCCGCTGCCCTGATCACCCACGCGAGGGATGCGCTTGCGGTACGGGTTGACCGCCGCAAAGATGCGAAGGCGCGGATGCAGCAGACGCCCTCCGACGGAGTGCTTGGTGATGGCCTCCACCATCAGCGCCACGTGAGCGCACGCGTTCAACTCGTCAAAGAAGACAAACACGCGCCGCGTGCCTCGCTTCAGGGCCGGATCGGGCAGATCGGGGCCCTCGACGGCCTCCTCGGCCTCAGCTTCGGCTGTCTCGCCCGCACCAACCACAAGCGGGTCGGCCTTCTTGGGAGCCTCTTCCTTCGGACTGCTGGCGTCGCCTCCGTGGGCCTCGTCCACCTTGTCGTCAGAAGCGCTCACGACGGCGGACAGCTCCTCACGAGCAGCGACCGTCACGGGCCTTGCCGGCGGTGGCGGCGGCTCCGAGGGCTCATCCTCCGCCGCGTGCGCCGCCCGATCGTCCGCGGCGAGCAGCTCTTCGGCTCGGTCGAGGACGCCGATAATCTCGGCGGTTTGGGTGCCGCCGTGCACGTTGAGCACGAGCAGCTCCGCCTGCAGCCATTCCGCAAGGAAACGGATCACAAAGGTCTTGCCGCAGCCGCACTCGCCCGAGAGCACCACCGGCACGCCCGCGGCAAGCCGTCCATGGATGGCAAGCATCTTGAGAATGGCGTCGCCCGTCAGATGGAACTCACCGCCCAGGATCGTATTCGCACTCTTGCGTGAGCGGCGCACGCCCGTGATGAGCGAGAGTGCTTCGGCGTGGTTTGCGCGCACGCGGTCGAGCGCCTGGCCGATCTCGATGCCATTGTGCTGCAGGAAGTGGCGCAGCTCGGGGTGTAGCTCGCTCGCCATCTGCTCGCCGCCCAGCCCGAGCATTTGGATACAGTCGGTACCGATGAGCACCGACTGATGCATGCTGTCACTCCACGGCCGCGGCGCCACGAACAAAGCCTCTGCGCCATGGTCCGCGTCGTCCTCCTTCTCCTGCTTGTCGTCCTCCTCGTCAGCACCTACTGCTTGAGCCGTGCCTCCCTGGTCAACAGCCTGTCTTCGCGAGCCGGGGGGACGCGCTCCCGCAATGAACTCCGCGACAGCGCCAGTGACACCACCAGTGAGCTCCGCTGGCACGGACAGCGAGCGCTCGCACCAGCCGCTGTCGAGTTCGGCGCCGATCGAGACGCACAGGGGCGCTTCCAACGAGTCGCACAGGGGCTTGATCTCCCAGCGTGCATGGTACGTGCTGAACGTCAGATGGCGGCGCAGCGGGAGGTTCGTGTCGGGGTCCAGCTGGCTCGAGGTGAGCACGTAGTGTCGATGTTCGAGGGGAATATGCGACACGCGCGTCGGCCTCTGATCGAGCAGGCACGGCTCGAGAAGCGATTGCTGGCCCGTCTCGCCCAGACTCCCAGCGGAGGCGCCGAAGGCGGCGGTGGCGAGGGCGGCGGCGGCGCTGACCTGTCTCGTCTGCGAGGGTCTTCCAGCCACCCAGCGATGGCCACCCACTACCCACTTAGCGGCCTTCGCGTCGTAGTGCACGCCCGGGTCCAGAAGCAGGTACGTGCCATTCTCGTTGCTGGAGGGCACATGCTCATCAACGGTCTGACAGCCCTCGATGAGCACGCCGCAGTTGAGAAAGCCGCCCTCGCCAACGCACTCAGTGGCCGTAATCCTTACATCCTGGCGCCACTGGCTCGGTTGGACCCAAGGGCCCGCCATGTGCTGGAAGAGCGAGGCGCAGTAAATGTCGCCCTTTGGCGTGATCTGGTTGCTCACCACCCAACGGCCCTCTGCAGCGCGATAGTACAGGAGGGCGACGGAGCCGACACTCGAGTCGCGCTGGTAGCATTCCTTGCCGTCGTGCACGAACGCACAGCGTGTCCAACTCCCATTAATGGGTGCCGCAAACCCACGCGAGACTACCTGCGCCAAGCCACCCCTCGAGCGCGGATTCGGCGCACACAGCGCGTCGTGGGGCAGCTGCAGGCTCCCTGGCTGCGGCACTGGAACCGGCCGCCCTGCCAGCTCGCGCGCCGACTTGATCATGACGCCGAGCAGCGCCAGGCGCAGCTTGCCCTTGAGCGCGGCCTCATACGTAGGCACGTCGGTGGCGGGATCGGGCTGCAGCGCGACGCGCACGGCCGAGTCCGCGCGTTCGAGCTGCTGCAACTGCTGGTCGAGCGCACCTACAAAGTTCCACAGGCACGTCAGGCTCGGCGGCTGAGCATCCTCCCCGTTTGAATCGTCGAGCGCCACGAGGAGCGTGTGGAAGCACTCGGGAGATGTGAGCTCGCCGGCGCGCGCCGCGATCACGGCGGCGGCCGCCGTGCGGTCGCTCGGGTCGTGTTTAAATTCGTCAACGCCGCTCTCGACGCCCGACGCACGCACCTCGGCGAGCGCGGCGCACACACGGCGCAGCTGAGCCGCGCGCTCGTGAGCGAGTTCGGAGCTACCGAGGCCGGCCCAGAGGGCGTCGGGCGAGGAGCAGAAGGTGTTGGCGCTTGGGCCGACCCATCGCACCGGAAGCAACGACGGCAGTTGCAGCGCCATGCTCGTGCAACTACCGGGAAGCTCGAGGGCAAACATGACGCGTGGCGCCTCGAGCACGAGCGTGTGTCCCTCCACCGGATCCACCGCCAAGTTGAGCACCACCAGCTCGAAGAGCCACTTGTCCATCGAAGGTTGCACGCCCGTCGACAGGTCGAGGTGCACCAGCCAGCGCTCCTCCGCCAGCACGGGTGCAAGCACGTGCGTACCTGGCTCGTTAGGATGGAGCCCAACGCTCACGACAACGCTCGAGGAAGGCTGGGACAGGCCGAGGCGCAGGCGGGCGAGTAGCGGTGCGTGCGCCGCCGAGTGGATGGGCACATGCAAGTAGCGACGCCCCTCGGCGGCCGCGGCGGCACGCACGGCGAACGACTTGCCTCCGCCCGTCACGACGCTCAGCACGGAGAAGGCCATCGGCGCCAGCAGTTGACGAATCTCGGCGTGTGCGAGCGGCGCCAGTGAGGCACGAAGAGAGCGGCGTAGGTAGCCGAGCGAGAGCATCACCGGGGACATGTCCGAGGAGTGGCACACGAGCAGGAGTGGCGGCGGCGGCGGCGGCGGCGGCGGCCCTGACAGGGCGCCCACGGAGCCCGCTGCCTTGGCGCTGCTAGTACGAAGGTCCTCAATCATGTGCTGCAGCAGAGCCACCACCTCGTGCTGCATCTCAAACCGGAGAAGGTCGACGCTACAGAGCACGTACAGCGGCGCGCCACACGCGACCTGCCCGGCCGCAAACCAGCGCTGCAGGAAGCATCCAACTTCCTCAATGGTCGACCCTTCCCAGCAGAGCAGCGTCGACTCACGCTCCGGAAGTGCGCCGTGGTGAGCGCACGCCGAGAGCAGCAGCCGCAGTGCACTCACATCCGCCTCAGCGCACGCGAGATGAACCCCGCTCGAGAGTGCCCCGAGCTCCCCATCAAGCTGCAGCGCGGCGGCGGTAGCAATTGCGGCATCCTCACTCTCCGAGATTGCTGTCGAGATGGCTCCGAGATTGCTGCCGGCATCCTCACTCTCGGGCAACGTCGGCACGGGCTGACGCGCGTCGATGCCGCTCAAGCTCTCCGCCGGTCTGTGCTGAGCTTTTCGTAACCCTTCTCCGCCGCCCCGCCCCGGGCGCACGCGGCGCACGCGGCGCGGTATGCGGCTCACTGCTGCCTCGAGAGAGGTCGCAAGCCGCAGCAGCAGCACCTTGGCTCGCACATCCTCTGATGACCCCTGATGACCCCTGATGACCCCTGATGACCCCTGATGACCCCTGATGACCTCCCAAACCTTGGCTCGCACATCCTCGGGCGTGCAGCTTTGGGAGAGCGCCGAGATGGCGAGCTCGTTGCCCAGCTCGGCGCCCTGCCGCCAAGTGACCGTCAGCTCGTCCGCCGCCTGGTACAGGGCGCCTCCTGGCGACGTGTCGAGCCCGGGGGCGATGAGGCTCGCAATCGGCTCGAATGCGGCTCGCACCCGGGCCACGCTGGCCGATTCTTCCTCCGCCTGTGAGGCGAAGGCGGCAAGGGCCGCCGCTAGCGGCGTGGCCGCTGGCGCGCGGTCCACGCCGTCCGGGCCGCCTGCGCCGTCCGAACTGCCCGTTGGCGGGAGCGCTTGCAAGGCACCGAGCAACGGGTAGAGCTGACGCAGCCGGCACAGGTTGAGCGAAGGGTACACGGCGCGAAGCTCCACCGTCAGAGCACTCCACCAGGTAACTGACGTTTTGGCCTGCAGAAGGGCGCGTTGGATCTCGTCTACGGGGCCGATCAGGTCGAAGTGGCATGTGTAACTGCTGAAGGCAAAATGGCCCGACTCGTGTAACGTCCAGAGGGTGCTCGAGAGGAGCTGGACGAGCGAGAGTTGGTGCACGAACTTGCTGATGGCTGCGCTCATGTCGGCCTGCTCCTCGTGCGACGTGGCGAGCACCACCGTGGTCTGAAAGTCGAGAATCTCCGAGAGAGGCAGCACGTGTGCCGCGAGCCGGCTGTTACGTGTAACCATGTACTCGAGCCATACATAAGGCTGCCGAAGGACGCCGGCGTCGACCTCGAGGTGCGTTAGCCTGCCGGCAGGTGCGGCGCCATCGTGCGACGCAAAGGCGCCGTGCGACGAATCCTGTGACGAATCCTGTGACGAATCCTGTGACGAAACCTGTGACGAACCCCTGTCCTCCGAGGCGCTCGTGGTGACTTCGGTGGCGCTGCTCGCTCGCTGCGGGACCACCGCCAGCCCGTGGCCCCCACTCATGAGCGCGCTGGGCGGGGCCGAAGAGCACCAGAAGCGCGCGCGGGTCTGATTCCCTTGCAGAGCTGTGAGCCGATGGGGCGCCGCGGCGTCGGCGTCACTACCCATGAGCCCGATGAACGCACTCGTGAGCGGACTACACACGCGCAGCGCGTCCGCAATGCTTGAGGCTTGGTGCCAATCGAGGCGCGAGAAGACGTCGAGGAGCGCCGCGTACGTGTAGCCCTCAGGCGGCGGTGGCGGCGGCGGCTGCGGCGGCCTGCCCGACGAGCCGACGTGCTCTCCGACGTGCTCGTGGTCTTCGCCGCTATGTGCACGGATGCTCGCCAGCCGCGCGTCGGCCTCGCCACTCCCGAAGAGGTGCTCGTGCAGGTATGCTCGAATCGATGAGAGCAGGGAGAGCTTACCCTCGTCGACGCAGTGCTGCTCGTGGTTCCAGAGTGCATCGGGGCTCTCCATCTGGCTGCGTCCCATCGCCATCTCGACAGAAGTGGTGAAGTTTGGATCGTCGGGGGTGAGGCGGTACCACTGCACGAGCCGGCTGGCCGCCTGGATCTCCTCGAACAACTCGGGCGCGAATCGAAGGAGGCGTGCATCGATCTGTTCAGCCAGCGTCCCAAAGTCGGACAGGATTGCTAACGTGGCACCCTCCCAGCGCGCCGCGAGAACGTCGGTGAGCTCCGCCGCCACCGCCTGCACGGCATGCAGGGAGCACGGCTCGCCTCCCTGTGCCGGGGTGACCCATGCGTCGAAGAGCTCGAGGCAACGACTCACTGTCGGGAGTACCACGCGTACGGCACATACATGCGCGAGCTGAGCGAGCTGGCGGCCCAGCTGCACTTGCCACTCGTCGTCAGGCAGCAGCACAGGCCAAGCTTCGGGCCTGCTGAGCACATGCGTCTCGTCCGTCCCGTCCGCCTCATCCGCCTCGTCCGCCTCATCCGCCTCGTCCGCCTCGTCCGCCTCGGCGTTGGCCGCCTCGCCACGCCTGGGCAGAATGCCGGCCGCCGCGGCCTCGAGAGCTTGCAACTCACGTGCATGCAACAGCACCTCCACAACCTCGCTCAGCTCGTGGAGACGCCCACTCTGCATGCGCAGCGCCCGGTACGTCGTCGCCCACCTGTGGGGAAGGGAGCAGGGCGCCGTGGTGAGCACGTGCATGCTGAGTGGCCAGGTGCCGGTACGTCGTCGCCCACCTGTGCCGCACGGCCGATAGCGCCTTGCACAGCCACAACTCCTCCTCAAGTGCAGCATCCAAGTGGTCCACCGTGGCGGCGCTCACCCCAAGACGAGACGAGCCGTCGCCCGACGGCGCCTCAGCCTCCGGCTCGGCCCTATCCGCAGCGGCGTCGCGCCAGAATTGTTGGAAGAGCGTAGTGTCGCAGACGGCAAGCAGCCACGGGAGCGCGGCCACGAGCATGGCAGGCAGCGGACGGAGTTCATGATTCCGACCGCCCTTGCTTTGCAGGCGCAACGGCATGAGCGGACGGCGTGAGAGGCTCGGAGGCATGAGCGGCGCATTTGCTTCTGGCTGCAGGCCGAGGAAGGCTTGGGCGTCCGCGAGACTGTTCCTCTCCCAGCCACCCTCGAGGACCGTGCAGCAGCGCAAGATCTCGGAGTCGTATCTCGCCAGCAGATCGAGTGCCACGCGCTTCACGTCGCGCAGCTGCACACGCGCGGAGGCAATGTCCTTAAGCGTGCGCTCGAGCTCCGCGCGCTGCAGGGACATGTCCGCTGCTGCAAAGAGCGGCTCGAGATAGAAGAGCTTGAGATTATACTTTGGGAGTAGCGCCATTGGGCACGTGCGCAGATTCGCGCCCGCGGCGAGCGCACGCCGCGCAGACGTCGCGATCGCGCTCAGCTCCTTGAGCGAGGCATCAAGGCCAGCGCACTCGGTGGGCTGAGCAATAGGCAGCGCACGCGCCGTGATGGGCAGCGCACGCGCCGTGATGGGCAGCGCACGGGCCGTGATGGCCGCGTTCCAAATTAGGAAGCTTGTCCAGAGCTTGGGCGTATGCATCAGCACCTCCATGGTCACCTCAGAGGGACAGAGAGTGCCGAGGGTGAAGGCGAGTAAGTCCGCAAGGACTGGCAACAGCCCGCAAGGACGCGCATCGTGGACTGTGCTCGGGGCGGCGCTTGGCAACAGCCCGCAAGGACGCGAGCCATGAACGGCGCTCGTGGGGTCTGCGGACGCCACAAGCGCCGCCCCGAGCGCAGCATCTTGGGCATGCTCGACGCCCAGGACGACGCGACGAGCCGAATGCTCGGGATCTGGCTCGGGCTGGCTGGTGGGTAGTGGCGGGGGAGATGGCGTGTAGGCGGCAGCCTCGAGCAACAGCTGCTCCGCCTGTTGTTGCGAGGTGAGGCACAGCTCCACCAATGCTTCCCTCTGCTCGGCCGCTGCCTGGCGTGAGACGATGGCAAGCGCAGAATGGATCGTTTCGATGGCCGCCGGGCTGAGATCGACGCAGCTGAACGAAAATCGAACGGCAGTAAATGGATAAGCGAGTGGCAAAGAAAAGCTCAAGCACGCCTGAACCCTGCCACCGTCGAGTGGTTGCATCACCACGGCAGCCAGCTCGACGGCCTCAGAAGCTGGCAGATCGCCACTTACGACCGCGTGAGCAACAGCCATTGCTGACGAGTCGGGCTGAAACTCGTCTTCGCCGGCGTACATGGCCGCAAGCACTGTGAATTCGAGCACCTGGCGCTCGAGCTGTGCTCGTATCTCGTATCTCGCTCGTATCTCGTATCTCGCTCCTATCTCGTTCTGCTCGGTCGCAGCAGACGGCTCAATCGTCGCGACCGGAGCCGTAGCCTGCGAGGCGTCATCGGCATAGCGGCCGGGAGCAAGTACGGCGTGCATCTCGGCGCGCACCTCGGTGTGATTCTCGGCCTCTGTGCGAATCTCGGCCTCCAGATGCCTCATGAGCACTTCGAAGGCTGTGGACGTGTCCAGCGTGATGGAGCGGCGGCATGAGGCGAGTACGAGCGAGAGTAGAATCCCGTCCAACCCCCCCCCCTCCACCCTCCCCCCCTCCACCCTCCCCAACTCCAACCTCCCCCCCTCCACCCCCTCTCCCTTCTCCCCAGCACCAAGGGCACCTGTCTCAATGGGCTCCATGTTGGGCGCCTGCCGGAGCAGCTCGGAGATCGCCACGAGCATCTCGGCGCCCCTCTGTGCGTCCTCGAGAGACCGACAAAGCAAGTCGAGCACCCACGCGACCGCGCTCTGCTCGTCAGCGCTCCGCTGGGCGTCGAGTGGCACAAGCCCTGCAGCCCACGTGAGGAGCGTGAGCGCCGAAACCGCCTCCAACGGCTTTCGGCCGTCCTCCACGCATGCAGGGAGCTTGTGCCAACCCGACGGCACGAGGCGGCATAGCCACGCCACAATGCCCGAGGCAGCTGGCCCGTTCACCGAGAATGGGCGGCCCTCCTCACATGCCTGCTCGTGCTTGCGGCAGTGCTCGAGCAGCTGCAGCGTGTGCTTGTCGAGCGGTGCCGCGAAGCTCGCGTTGTGGAGCACGGCAGCGACCACATCTTCGTCGACGAGGCCAGGCTGCGCGAGTGCGAGTCGCTGTAGAACCGCCACATCTGCTTGGGCGACCACCACAGCTGCTGGCCACTTGATGCCGCGAATGTAGGTTGAGAGGGCGCGGCGCGTTTCATCCAGCTGCTCCGCAGGCAGCCGAGCCGTGCCGAGCAGCGCCAGGAGGTCCTGGAACGTGGGTGCGTTGATGAGCAGCGCACTCAACGCGAGGCTGCCGCCCGCAGGTACTTTGGGCAGGCTGGGCTCGTCACGGCCCTGTACACCGATCAGGAAGTGGCACTCGGCGGCATACGCTGTTCGCTGTGCAGCCAGGGTCGCGGCACGCAGTGTCGCCTCAGCCTCGACCAACGCCATCTCGGACTCATGGATCTGGTCAATGGTCTTCGCGCACGCCACACGCAAAGGCTCGACGACCTCGTCGATCTGCTCGAGGAGCCGCTCAAACTTGCGGCTGGCCTTCTTCCAGAGCGCTGGCGTGAGCAGCCTGTATAGCTTGCCGCCCATGGAAGCGTCTGCAACGGTGACAACCCCGCCCGGGGTGTTCCCAAGATAGAGCTCGTCCCCACCCAGTATCGAGATCACTTGCCCCGTTGCGTCGCACACCGGCGTGGCCACAAATAACTCCCTGGATGCGGCCTCGTCAGTGGAGTCCATGGTGGCCGAGCATTTCGTCAGCTCGAGGAGCCGTCCTTGGTCCGCAACCAGAAGCTGCTTGCCACCACTGGTGAGTTCAATCACCGAGGTGGGACCGCGCCGCGGCGCCTCGCCAAAGCGAAAGAGCGTGCTGACAGCACACGCGAACCTCGGCAGCTCATTGGTTTTGGAGGATGAAGAGACCCTCGACAGGACCAGCTGGCGAAGCAGCGGCGCGCCTGTATTTCCTCCATCAGCCATTTGGACGTCTCCAGGCTGCAAGAAGAGTACCACGCTACTCAAACGGTCGCTCTTGCTCAGCATCGCCAGGCTAGTCGGCCGAGCGAGCAGCGACACGCCCGTCTTGCCATCCATGCTACCCGCGACACCCGCCTTGCCCGCGACCGTGGTCAACTTGCCCAGGATTGCTTGCTTGCGTTGCTCACCCACGTGTCGCAGCGTCATGTCCGTGTCCCAGTGCATCTTGGCATGCGCGTTGGCACCACTGAGCTCTGGGATGGATGCGGCGAGCTTGTTCTTCGGATTGGCACCTAGCTCGACGAGCCGCAAAGTGTGGTTGCCCGTGTCCGCCACGAGCAGCTCACCCCCTGGCAACCGGACCACACTTGTGGGCGAGTGCAGTGAGCCGTCCCATCCGTCACGGGCGCCTGGCTTGCCAACGGTGCCCGCAAAGTGGATCGGTTGGTTGTCACCGCGGCCCACGTCGACAAAGCGCAGGACGGCATTGCCTGTGTCGGCGACGACGAGGACGCCCTCCGCATACATGCATGCCCCGCCCGGCTTCTTGGCCGTACTCATCACGTTGGACACCTCGCCCTTGCCCGCATCGAGCACGCGCACCGCGCTGCCCGCCCGATCGATGACGACAAAGCGGCGCTCGTCCCAGGGCACCACGCATACTGGCTGGCCGAGGGGTGCGTCGCCGCCGGCCAGCTGCATCGGATGGCACGCATACGCGCTGCTCGCGCCGTATGGGGCGTTCGCCGTGCCGTCGCGCACGGTGTTCACACTCGAGGTGTTCAGGGGACCGTACTCACACTCGAGGGCCTTCAGCTCGGTATGCAGGGTGCGGAGGGGCTGCACCGCCTCCTTCTTGGCGGCCAGCAGAGCGAGGCCGCTCTGCTCGAGGAGGTCCTCAAAGCTGCCCCCACTGAGGCCTGCGAGCTTTTCCTGCAGCCTCGTCAACGGCAGCTCGCTCCGCCAAGAGGCCAGCTGCTTGGTGCGCACACGCTCCTTGTCGAGCAGCTCAAGAATCCGCTGCAGCTGCACGTGCGCGGAGCGCAGCGCCCCCCACGGACGGCTCTCGTCGCTTATCAGGGCCGCCAGTGCTGCCTCGTGTGGGAGACCGTCAGAGATCTGATCTGGCCGAACCTCATGGGCCTCGAGACGCTCTGCCCACGTGGGCGCAAACAGCGCGCCAAGCGCCGTCATGAGCGCATCGTCGGCATGCGTGAGCGCCGAGTCGAGCACCTTCTGCCAGAGCGCTGGCACCGTCCGCGCTGAGTCGAGCACCTCGCGGCTCACTTGGCAGAGCAGCGTCGCGGTGGACACCATGTGCAGCTGCCACTCGCCCTTTGCCATCGGGCTCCGCTCACGAGCTGTGTGGCTGGGGCACACCAAACCCGAGGCCTCCTGAGCGAGCGCCAAGAGGCCTTGCACCTGCTCGAACCGCTGCCGCGCCGCATGCGCAGGCCCGCGCGCCGCCGCCGCGGCCCGTACCGCCTCCCACTCTCGCAGTACGGTCATCTCGAGCAGCGATGCGCTCGCATTCTTGGAGCGCAGGTGGCGCGCCTTCGTGCGCCAGCGCGGTGCCGCGTCCACCGCGAGCTGGACCGTGTACTGGCGCGCTGAGCTCTCGCCGAGCAGGGCCGCACGCAGCGGCAGGAGTCGGCAGAAGCGATACGAGCTCACGCCTCGTGCGTGCCCATCGGCGTGCTTGTGCGCAAGCAGCATCTTGGCATCAAGGCCCAGGAGCGCCGACAATCCCTTGCGGACCGCACACCATCCATAACGAGGGCGCATCTGCTCAACGGCCCCGGTGAGTGCCGCGAGCCCCTCACCGCTCCAGAGGCGCGGCGTGAGGGCCGCCCACACGCTGTCCGGAGGTCGGATCTCGGCCATGAGATTAGGCGAGCTCTGACTAGAATCATGCGACACGAGGGCGGTCACGGGGGCGGGCTCGCCGTTGGCATGGACAGGCTCGTGCATCGCGTGAGCCAGCTGACCGGCAAGCCCAAGCAGCCACAACACGCTCTCGCTCTGCGCATCGCCCTGCGCATCGCCCATCTCCCGGGGCGCCCAAGGTGCGCCCAATCCAGCCGCTTCGTACACCTGGCTGCTGCGGCCGGCGCTGCCTATGCGACTCCCGGCGCTACCAATGCTGCTGCTGCTGCCGCCAACGCTGGAGCTTTTTTCAGTCGGGCTGGCGCCGGCCGTGCTTGCGGCCGCAGCCACGGCCAGCGCATCGCTCACAAATTGGTGCACGTCCTCTGCGGTCACGGTAGGCCCAGGGACGCGCGTGCTCGAGCCGGTTACCGAGCTTGAGTTGACCGCCGCCCCGAAGAGCAGTGCGCGCAGATGGAGGGTCATCAATTCTCGAGCGTTCCGCTGAGAAGCACAAGCCCGACTTGCCTGGTGCGCCACAAACGTGAGCAGGTGCGCATGCAGCCGCAGCCGTTCGGCGGGCGGCACAGCGAGCGTCATCGCCGAGATCGATCCTAGAAGGTCCAAGTACACCGCGCGCCAGTGCGCCGCGATCCGTGGAAAATCGGGTCCGGGCGTCACGCGCGGCCACGCCATGAAGAGGGTGCCTTCGAGCATCTGGGCGGGCGTCAGATCCGCGAGCTCAGCTGTACAGACCTCCGGCTCCAACGCAATCGTCTCCGATGTGAGCTGCAAATCTATCTGCAAGGTGCCGCGCGTCATGAGCAGCGGCAGAGGCAGATTCTGAACGGTTGCGACGCCGTTGTTACTGACGAGCCGAACGGCGTCGTATGGGGGCAGCGCGCCCCCAATGAAGCCTTGGACGTGAACGGTGCGCCGCGCGTACTCCGGATCAGCCGCTGGCACTTCGATGCTTCGATCGCCCACCCGAATCGCCACCATGCCCTTGGCGGGGTAGAAGAAGGTTGTCGAGCGCAGCACAATCCCACGCGAGAGCAAGCAACCCGCCTCCCGGGCTGCCTCTTGGGCTGCCGCCGGGTGCTGCTCGCCGGAACTGGCGGGGCCTGCAGGCTTCTCCTTGGTCGTCACCTCCTGGGCCTGTGTGGCTTCCCCTGCACGCGCTTCTTGGGGCGCTGCAGGCGCTTCCGTCGCGAGCAGCTCTGGTGCCGCAAATGCGGCCGGGAGCTGCAGCGCCACCATCCAGCACGAGCTGCCCCTCGCAACCGACAGGCTCGAGACGGGGCGAAACTGCATGCACGTCTGGCCGTCAACGCCGTGCAGCTCATGATGCTCGTTCGGGCGCACATTCGGCGTCCACCGAGCGCGAATGCACATTGGCGGCATTGGCACGGACCGATCGGCATGCAGGAAGAAGTTGAAAATTTGCGGCGCGTCTGCATCTGGCACAGCTATGGGCCTTCCGTAGTCAAGCGGGACGTGCACCGTTGCGATGTCAGGCTGCACCACACACTGCACGGTCGACATCCGTGGAAAGGCCTTATGAGGAAGAGGGGCGCTTGCGTCAGCTGTCTCCAGACCGAGCTCACGCAGCTCACGCACCGCAGCTTCGTGTTGACGGAGCCGGTGCGCGGCCTGCTGCTCCTCCATTAGGTCCTGACGAGTATTGTTGGCGCGGCGAGGGGGCATTTTGCGGGCGTGAGCAGGGGAATTGCCGCCGTGAGGGCCGCGAGCTTGGATTGTGAATGGAGCTTGGACGGTCGAGGCCGCGCAATCACGTTTTCGAGTCCTGAGCCACAAGTGAACTTCCATGTATATCAATCAAGCAAAAGGATGAATCACCAGAGGAAAGACGTCTTTCAACCTCTTGATTACCCTCGTCATTGACTGCACACCGCGGCGAAACGCACGACCCGCGACGCGCCAAGATGGCGCAGCCGACGCGGCGACGGCGACGGCAACAGCCGCGTCGGCCGGATGGCGGCCTAGAGAGCCCCAGTGCGTGGCTACCGAGCGAATGGCATCCATCGCGACTGCCTGACGCACTCTTGCGCCGGCTGCGCGCCGGCGTCGCACAGCTGGGCCACCTTGGGCGGCTTCGCCGTGCATTGGCGAGGGTCGGACGAGGATTGCCGCTGACAGTCGTCGCACTCGGAGCATCAGTGACAGCAGATTATGCAGGCATGGCCGGGTCGATGCAAGAGCGCTACCGACTGGGCTACATTGGTCTCCCGGCGAGGTGCAAAGACAAATGTGTGCACCTGGGGTGGGCGTTGCCAATCTTTCGTTTCCTCACTATGCCGCAACAGCAACCAGCATTGAACGAATCAGAGGCGGTGAGAGCTGCTTCAGCAGTGGTCAATTCTGGGCAATCAGCTCGTTACTTTGACAATTACCTCGATTGCACGAGCAGCGCAGTGCCGGCTGAAGCCGACATCATATTCATCGACGGTGTCAACGGCATGTCCCCCATGGTGGGCAACCACAGAAAACCGACGGAGAAGCTCCTGCGGCGGCTGCTGTCGCTGCCTCATCAGCCTGCCATTGTACAGCTGCACTGGATCGACTGGTGCGCATGCCTTCGGTCTTGCTTTAACGAGCAACCCTTGCGAGCTCACCGACATCGCAATGGGAGCTGCTACACGGCAGAGGGACTTCGCCAGAGCTACGAGGTGGCTACACGTCGCGAAGAGCAACAAGACTGGGCCGCGCTCGCGCGGTATTATCAGCTGTCAGTGCTCTCGATGCGCCGTGCCTTTCATCCTCTCGCAAACGGCAGCGGCCTGCCAAGCGCCTACGGTGGCAGCAATCCAGACGATCCCTCGAGTTTGACGTCGGATGGCCTTCATCCGAAGGCATGCCGCGGTTCTTGGCAGCGCTGTCGCTACGTGTTGCTCATTGCGTCCTTGGTCAACACCTTTTTTGCTGATGTTATGGCGGACCGCTTTGGACAGCCGCAGCCCGGCGAGGGTGAGGATCCGTTGCCGGTTAGCTTCAAGCCTTTTTTTACGAGGGCCAGCGAGCACTCGGTGCCAATCGAGCGATGCTTCGGATGGGGCGGCACGGATCGCCGCGTTCAGCCGGCGACAAGCCACGTTGAAGGCTGGCGCCAATCTTCGTTGGACACCGCGCTTTCCTTCGATCCACCGGCATGGTGTGTGGATGGCCAGCGTCACCAGCGGCTGTCAGCTCAGGGCCAGGCGTCGACAGCGTGCCCGAAACCCAAGCCCGGCTTCACGGCCTTCGCGCCCGGCAGTCAAGCCGTCTTCGAGCTTCCCGTCTCACCCGATTCACATTACATCACATCGAGTCGCGCATCACATGTAAAGTGGAACGCGACGCTCAGTCTCGAGTTTCTCTCATCATACGAGGGGATGGGCATCGCAGTGGTGAGTTGCGACCATGGTTGTGAGTGCGACCCTGTCACGCTCGACGGCCACCGCACCGCCGCTACTGGCGTCCATGCTGACGAAGGCAGTAGCCTGATCTCAATATGGGAGCGTGCCACGTGGGCGGTGGTGTTGCATGATCCTATCTGCGCGGTGCGGATAGTGCTGCAGAATCGGACTCACTCAGGACGGACCAAGTTCAAGATAGGCTCGATGACGCTAAGATGGGCTGCGGCGGTGCGGACGTAGAGCTAGGCCCCAACCGGATCCTGCAGAACCGACCTCGGAACGCACTGCAAGCGAGAATATGATATGGGTGATCTCGACGGCGCGTCCAAGCGCTGTCACGCGCGCAGCTCTTTTACTGTTTTACAGTATGCGACAAATCCTGGGGACCCTGAAAAAGGCGAGCGCAGCAGCCTTTCAGGGTACTGGCTCGGACCCCCTTTAAATTCGTCCGTGCGTGCTACCTTTTTGCCTCTGCGCGATGCGCGCCTCCGCGCCCCGCTGCGACCGGCTCCAGGCGCGTCGGCGGGCGCTGCTCCCAACCATCTCTACATTCGCCATCGACCTGCGCGCGCCTTTCGCCGCGCGTCTTGACGCGCGCGCGCTACGGAGGAGCTGCGCTCGGACTCTCAAGCTCTGGCCAGCTCGTGCCCGCAGCACGAATCGATGGCGCTGAGTGCGCGCGCGTGCTGTGCAGGTGCGGCGGCGAAGGCGCCGACGCAGCGCGTTGCGCGGCGCAACCGGCGCCGAATGTGGTGCCTCGGCCTGCGGCTTGACGCCCACGGAGGCGGCGGCGGCGGCGGCGGCGGCGATGGAAGCCACCACTTGTGCTCGACACCGTCGTCATGCGACGGTGTCGAGTGCGTCTTTGCGTTCCCCACGGGGGAGGCGCGCCATCGGGCGCGTCGGCGCACGCAGGTTCGATGCCGCCGGCGTCTTCAACGCCGCCCCGACGGGCACGGTAGCAACAGGAAGCGTCAGCGCATTGCAAGGCGGTGTGGGACGGCGTCCGAGAATAACCGGGGGAGGCGACGATGGCGCCAAGCGCGCCCCGCCATCTAGTCTCCACGCGCCGCGCCCCGCCATCGTCGCCTCCCCGCCTGGTGCGTGTGCGTAACCCACAGAGGCTGCTGCCTCGCACCGATGTCGGCCCGGCTGCGCGCCGCAGGCCTGCGCCCGCCGCCGAACCGCCCGGCTGCGTGGGAGGCGTCCGTAGGTGGCGTCCGCGGTTTCTGCTGACCGGGTCCGGGTGCAAGTTTTTGTATACAAGTAAGGAGACGAAAAGAAAAACGGGTCCCCAGCCCTCGCCCCCTGGGCCCATATTTGCATGTGCTTCGTCGCCGGACGACAACTCGTCCACTTCAGGCGTCACGTCCCCCTTTGATTCGGTGTTGAATTTTGCTTCTTCGGGTGGATCAGGATGTTCCACCGCTACCATGCGACCGGGCTCCTCGGATAGAGGACGACCGGCCGACGTGAACCCCCCAGAGGCCGACCTTGTGGGCGTCGAAGCCGTCGAGCCCCAAGTGGCCGAAGATGAGGGTTTAGACCGAACAAGACCACACGCACTCTTAACTCTCCCGTGGGAATCCCCTCCGGATTCCCCGATACCTCGTCCGATCTCCTACGGAGGTTACCGGTCTAAGTATGGTTCCGATAGCATGCCTAAAGGACCCACACCTTACCGGTTGACGTCAACATGACGTCAACCCCTCTCTCCCGCTCGCATAATCTATTGCGCGCTGCGGACGCGCGGTCTTAACGGAATAACGCGCGGTCGCAGCTCGGAGGCAGCAGGCACGCAGCACGCACCGCCCGCGCCGCGCCGACGGTTGCCGGCAACGAATACCAATACGAAGCAGGAGCGACAGCACCGCCACCGGGGCGCGTCTGGAGTCGTCCAGCCGCCCCACGCCCCCCCGCCGCCCGCCCGCGTATAGTTACGCGCTACAGCTCCTCCACTCACACCATCCGGCATCCGTTTCGCGTTTGCGCGCGCGAAGGGGTGGCGGGACGGCGGTAGCCGCAAGCCGGGGTATAGGGTAGGGGTAGAGGGGTAGTAGTAGGAAGGGTACTCACCTCTGCCAAGAACCACCAATCAGAGATCAGAGAAGGCGGGGGGGCGCGGGCGGTGCCCGCCCCGGTATAGCGCGGGTAGGGGCGGCCATAGAGCTTATAGACGAGAGGGGCGGGGGGGGGGGCGCGGCGCGCGGGGCTCGGTACCATCAGAAACGTAATCGGTAATGGGCCCTTGTACGTCGAGCCGCCCTAGCTTGCATCTTTAGCTCCTAGCTAAGGCTACGCTAAGTTATACGTCGCTAAGCCGAGGCCTCAGCCCTCTGTATTCACTGTACGTAGCCCTTTCAAAAACTCTCGCCCCTGCTCTGTGTAATATTAGCCCTCTCGCCCCTCATTGTCGCCCCTCTCTGTATTACGTCAGGCAGTCAGGGTCGAGTTTCGGCAGTCACCTGAGCAGTCACCAGTCTGAGCGGCGGCAGCCAGAGTGCCCGAGTCAGTAGTAGGAGCAGCCACAGGAGCGCGAGCGGTTGTTGCACGCGATGGCACCTCATCGACACTCTCACGGCGGCGCCGTGAAACTGAGTCACCTGCTGCCTGCATCGCCTCATTTCGGCCGTTCTTTTCAGCCTCAGCTGCTGCACTCTTTTCGGCCGCTCGCCGGTGCCTAGCATCGGCTTCAGCAATCTCTTCCAGAAGCGCGTCCGTCTTCTTGAGATCCGCCCAGGCTTTTTGCGTGGCCTGCATCGCTTCGGCTAGGTCCATCGTGTGCTTCTGGAGAACGAAGCGGGCGTTCCTCGCCCTGTAGGCTTCATCCTCAAGCTGCTTGAGCGCCGCACGCAGCTCGTGCTTATCGAGGGAGCCGCCGCCATCCGCGTCGAGCGAACAGAAGAGCTCGTTGATGTCTGCCGTTGAGGCGACCACACCCAACTCGAGGCAGTGAGCCCGAAAATCATCCTTGCTAATCTCGCCTCTGCCGCTTGTGTCCCACGTCTCGACCAAGTCCTTGGCAGTCATTCCCTTCTTGACCATGATCTGCCCGAGCCGCGCGCCCACCGTCGTATCCCTCTTGACCTTCTCCACCTGCTCGGCCGCCTCTTCGAAGAGGAGCGTCGCGTGGAAAGCGGCAAGGTAAATCGTCTCTTTGTCTTTCAGGTCCGCGCCTTTGGTGAGAAGCGTTTGCAAGACCGCACGCTCGCTGGCCGATTCTTGGACCAGCCGACCGAGGCTGGCCTTGAGCTTCGTCATCTCAACGTGTGGCCCTCGATCGAAAGTCTCGTAGATCTCATTGATGCTGCTGTTGCTGGCCTCGATGTAACTTCGGACGAACGATGCAAACTCAGATCTGCTGACTCGGTCGCGGAAAGTCATTGTCACGGGGTCGGGCGGCCACTGAATCGCGATGGCGTCGAGCACCTTCTTGGGGCCAGAGGACTCGCCATGCCGTGCGAGCAGCGCCTCGACGAATCGGTGCGATGCCATCTTATCGACCTTCACAGCGTGTGCTTCGATCTTCGTTCGAAGCTCTTTCACCTCCACCTCGATGACGGCGGAGGCGCAAAGGTCGCGACGCCAACGATCGAGGAAGCTGTCCAAGGTCTTCTCAATCACCTGCATTGTCCTGTACGAGCTGACATTGGTGCAGACCAACTTGAAGGCCCGCCGCCAGTGTTCCCTTGCGGCCGCCGAGAGGTCCGCATCCATCTTGGTCGCCTGCGGCACGACCAGCGTCGTAGGGACCGCGCTCGACGTCCTCAAAATGACGCCGCCGCCACCAGCAGGGCTCACACGCGCGCGCGGCGAGCTCCTCGGCCGCTCTTTCTCACCCACCATGTGACGTTCCATCTTCTTCTCTCGGGCCGAGGCGAGCGCACCAGAGGTGACCTTGGAGCCGACGTGCTGCTTCTGCTGCTGCTGAGAGGGGCTGGCGCTTTCATGTTCGCGACGCACCCCAGGGGCAGGCGACAGCAAAGATGTTCGCAGCTCCAGCCTTGGCGTGCGCGGCGATGACCCGGGGCGTTTGCTGCGCACGCTTGCCGGGCAGATCTGCTCGCCCAGCATCTCCACCGTGTCCGCCTCTTGCGAGACTTCGAGTAGCATGCGAGCGCCTTCAGACCTCGTCGAGGTGATCCAGCCCGTGATCAGCATCTCGCCCAGCACTCGCACAGCGACGCGCGTGTCACCGCGGGAAGCGCGACGCGTCTCCACCACGTGAAGGCGCGTGCCCATCGGGAGCTGGCCAACGTACTTCGAACCTAGGTCGAACTCACGCCTGACTTTGACAGCCGCGCGCGTGACCTCGTAGATGGGTCGTGCAAAGATCTGTAGAATGGGCTCGCCATCCGCGGTGGTCATCACGAGCCACCCGAGAGGCCGCTTGGCCCGATGGAGCGCGATCATGGCGCGTTTGGACCCGTCCGTGAGCTCGCGCGTCTCAAGGACACGCAGCAGCGTGTGCGGGCGTAAGGCGGCCAAAGTCGCACTCTCAACTTTCCACGAGGCTTGCACTCGGACCACGTGCCTGCGTTGGCCCTTCAGTGTGAGGAATCGTTCAGAAGGCGGGGGTGCGATCTCCAACAGAGGTTGCGACGCCACCCATCTGGAGGTCAGCACGTCGAAATCTGCATCCATGCGGAACAAAGCCGAGTCTCCGTTGGTGAGGTCCGTTGCTGTCAGTGCGTCGAGCATGCTTGCCGAGCACGAGGGTAAGGATGGTGGTGGTGTCGACGGGCGCTCCAGCTCGACCGCCGAAGTGGCCGCTGCGGCTTCGGCATCAGGAACCGGAGACTGGCTCTGGAGATACCAGATTCCCTTCTTGCCTAGCACCCACTGTGCCTTTGGAGCCGGCGGCATGTCGTCGCGGTTGCCTAGCGGCAGCCGCGCGCAGCCCACAAACGGGTCGGATCATTTTGGTCTTTGTCTATTCATAGTTGTGACTTGGGTGATTGTTATCATCATTGCATTGCATGCAGCGTCCTGGGCGTTCTCATTTCTGTCCGGAGGCGACGACGGGGCGTGCCTTCCGAGGTCCCCAGTGCTCAAACTTACAGTAACGACCGGGTAAGTTTTCTAGAGCCGTGAGCGTGAATCGCGTCGATCATGGGAATAAAACGCACACGCATTTCGAGCACTAGCGATCATGGGCAAGAACAATGCAAAACCACCACTCAAGTCGAAGAAGGTGCCGTCACAAGGCTCCCAGTCAGCCGGCACCATCGTCAACAGCGCCTTAATCGCTGCTGTTATCGCCATCGTTGCTGCCTGCGCATTCTATTACAGCGATGCTCTCGGGCAGCGCAAAACTGTGGAATCGATGATTAAACCTTTTGCGCAAAAGCTGGAGAGCAAGCTGAACGACTTGGGTGTCGATATGGGTCGTAGCATGACGGCGGAAGAACTGCTGCAGGAGGGCCGTGCGCACGAGTCGCTCAAGAGGCCGCAGTGCAGGGATGCGCCTGGGTGCGGCAAGAGCGTGACCGCTGATTCATGCGCCGCAGATGAGGCGCTCGCCCTGCGTTGCTGCTCGAGCTGCCACAAGCTAACGTGCGTCGACACGCACACTGATTGCCCCACGTGGGCATACGAGATGAAGTGCATCGACAACGCCGAGTTCATGAAGGCCAACTGCTGCTCCTCATGCTCGCCCGACCCCGACGACCCGTGCTCGATCGACCCGAGCGAGCGTCCCGACGTGCACACGGGTGACATTACCAAGATCTTTGAGCGCGCGATGCGCGAGTTCCCGCAGTACCCCGCCACCGTGCACTCGACCGACCCGTGGGTCGTCCAGTTCGACAACCTGCTCGACGATGAGGAGTGTGCCGGCATCATTGAGGCAGTCGGTGGCAAGCGCGGTGAGTACATCAGGCCGTCGACCACCGCGAAGCCGGTGCGCCAGGCCAACGGCCAGGTGGTGCTCACCGACGTACCCGACCAGATTCGCACCTCGCACAACGCGTGGTGCCAGCACCGGAGCTGCTTCAAGCACCCCGTGCACGAGCGCGTCATCAAGCGCATCATGAGCATCGTCGGCTTGCCCGAAAACAATGCGGAGCACATGCAGCTGCTCAAGTACGGACCAGGCGAGTACTATCGGCTGCACCACGACTGGATCCCCGAGCAGCTCGACGCGCGCTGCGGCCCGCGCGCGTTCACGTTCTTCCTCTACCTGTCCGACGTGGAGGAGGGGGGTGGCACCAACTTCCCCTACCTGAACATCACGGTGATGCCCAAAAAGGGTTCGGCGGTGCTCTGGCCGCACGGCCTCGACTCGGACCCACGCACCAAGGACCACCGCACGCACCACGAGGCGATGCCCGTCATCAAGGGCATGAAATGGGGCGCCAACTATTGGATTCACGTCTCGGACTTCAAGACGGCGATGGCGACGGGCTGCGACGGGCGCCAAGGGCAGCCTCGGAGGAGCCGCATGCTCACCCAGCAGGGCGCGCAGGCGCGTCTCCAAGAGGACGCCGCACAGCGAGCAGGCCGCTGATCAGCCGCGTGGGCAGCGCGGGAAGTCGCGCGCCGCCGCGCGGCAGCGGTCCTCGTGCCTCGCCCACACGGCTGCACGCCGAGCGGTGAAAACTAAACGCACTTTCCTGCTCGCATGACCGCGCACACCTCTCCGCACTAACAAAAACGCAAATAACACAGAAAAGCCGAAGTGCGTATAGGTGCCTTGAGTCCTTAAGACAGCTAACTAAAACCTCGAAAATGACCTTGCTCGCGCGCGGCGCGACATCCCGGCACACGAACCGAACCGGTGCCGGTTGCCGTCGCGCGGCGACAAGCGTGCCGGGTGGAATCCGCAATGACACTCCTAAAAGCTTGTAAGTTGTGCCAAGATGTGGAAAAGAACCGGACAGTTCCGATGTGGAAAAGTACCGAAGTACGTAGTACCCAGGTCCAGACGTGTGGTTGAACGTTGAAGTGCCGACGGTCGTTTTGCAGAGCAGCCCAAGCGCCTACAGCTTACTGGGGGTCGCCGGTTGCAAGCTGCCCAGCACCTTCCTGTCCAACATTTGACTTTGGAGGTCCAGCCTGATCAGATACACGCCTCGAAGCGAGTTGAAGGCGACGAGGCGCCGACCATCCCGCAGTGCGGCAACCAGCTCGTCGAGCGTCACCACGGCCTCATAGAGCGCCTTGGCCATCAGCAGTTCGGCGCGGAGCAAGCCAGGCAGCAGCCCGCACTCTAGAGGCGGCGTCGCCCATCCGCCACGGCCGTCCTCCAGAGCCACATTCGCAATGCAGCATTCGGTCAGCTCGCCCGCCTCATTGTACAGCAGCACATCGAATGGTTTGGCGACGGTGGGCGCGCGGCCGTCTGCGACCGCAATGGGCTTGTCAATACCGGCGCGTGCACGGGCAGCATCGTACACGTGGCGAGCACTCGTCTTGTGCACAAGGGACGGGTCGCATGAGTGCACAGGACACACGTCGAGGACGACGCGCCGAGCCTCTTCGGCATCATGCGTGTCGAGGAGCGCTTCCATCGCAAGGGGTGGTGCCGGCCTCAGGCCGCGCGGCAGGTTGGGTAATCGGCTGGGTCCGCTGCCGGCTGGCATGGGCCACCGCTCGATGCGGCACTCGCCATTCGTACTCAGTGAAAGACGCACGCGACTCAGCGGATCCGAAGCCGGCCAGCGCTTGGCGGCCTCGAGCAGGTGCTCGAGGAGGCGTGCGGGCGGCGGCACGCACGTGACGCCGAGGGCCGCGCTCGAGCGTACCAGTCGAGCGAGATGCATGGGGAGCAGGTAGAAGCCGTGCTCAAACCCATTGGCGCGAGCACCAGCTGCTCCTTCGCTACCGAGCGTTGGCGCGTAGAGCATCGTCTCGAAAACGTCGAGCGACGTCGAGGTGGGCTGCGCCAAAGGCCGCTCATGCAGCGGCCGCGGCGTGCGTCGTGTGACGATCTCGTAGGCATCCGAGGTGCCGGCGCTCATGCACGCCGCAATGGCGCTCATCACAGGGCGCGCCTTGAGCAGGACCTCTTCCCACTCGTCCTGAGCTTTGGAGAGAGCGACAATCGCACCGCCGGCAGCCACGCTCACTCCATGCGTGTCGAGGAAGGCAGCTCGAATGACGACATTCAGATCGGCGCTGCCGTCCACGGAGAAGAAGCCCAGAGCCCCCGAGTAGACGCCACGTGGGATTTGGAGCTCGAGGTCGTCAATCAGGCGCATCGTCCGTGCTTTGGGCGCACCCGTCATCGAGCCGGGCGGGAAGGCGGCCGCGACCGCCGAGATGGCATCCTCGCGCGGATCCAGCTGACCACAGACCGTGGTGACCAGCTGATGGACGGTCTGGAACGTCTCAATGTGCATGAGCTTGGGCACGCTCACCGAGCCGGCCGCGCACACGCGCCCGAGGTCGTTGCGGATGAGGTCGACGATCATCAAGTTCTCCGCGATCGACTTCTCATCTGTGCGCAGGGCGATCGCGACGGCAGCGTCCTCGGCCGGCGTCGCACCCCGAGCGGCGGTGCCTTTGATGGGCTTGCACTCGACAGCCCGGCTGCGGTCCACACGCATGAACCGCTCTGGCGAGGAGCAACAGATCACCACACCGCCAGGGCCGATGCCATCAGCAGGGGCAGCGGGCACGGATGTGGGGGAGTCGCTCGGCGTCTGCGCTTGCGCTTGCGCGCACAGCCGGCGCGGATCGAATCGCAAGTAAGCAGCATGTGGCGTGGGGTTGGTGCGGCGCAGCCGGCGGTATAAGTCGAGTGGCGGAGGGCACTCGGGGCTGCGGAACGTCGTCGTCAGGCAGACCTCGTAGCTCTCACCGGCCGCCAAAAAGTCGCCAATGGCGCGGATGTCGGAGAGGTAGTGCTCACGCCCTCGGTCGCTCACAAATTGCATTGTGTCGCCCGCAGAGGCGGCCGCTTGAGCTGTGGGCGGAGCATGCGTAGGCTGGGATGGCGGCATAGCTGCGAGCCGGCGCAAGGCCCTCTGCTGCCGAGCCAGCCAGCTCAGTGCGGAGGCGGTGGTGGGGCCCTCGCACAAGCATAGCAGCAGCAACCGCCCCTCAGCATGATCAAATGCAAGCAAGCGGTCCGCAAACATAAAGGCAGCCTCCGCCCCTGCCGGGTCGCCGAGCTCCCTCGAAGACACTGGGGGAGCACTGGGGGGGGTGGCACTGGGGGTGGCTGCTTCCTTCCGACGCGCGCGCATGCTCGGCTCCTGCGCCACCGGCCCGAGATGACGCCACGCCTCGTAGCTCAAGTAGCCCACGAAGCCGCCGCGAAAGAGGAGCTCGGGGGTCAGCAGCCCTGCTCGCTCACCCCCGGGTGTGCTGAAGGAGGCGACGGGGGCCTGCTCGAGAATGGGTTGGCTGCCTGCGATGGTAGGCACTTGGCAGCGCAACGTGACCGGATCCGCCCACGGCGCGAGTGCGGCACGAATGTACTCATCGATGGTCGTGCCGGGCGTCGTGCCGGGCACCAACTCGCTTCTCGCGTGCTCGGCATCCCCCGCCGCCAGGCGCAGCGTGTACACGCCCGACTCTCGCTGACACACGAGATGCGAGTATGGACCACCGGCGCACCCCATGTACGAGTAGCGAGGTCGACGGCTGCCCCCAGCGGCGTCAAGCCAAAAGCTCATCGGTGCGGAGCCGAAGAGGTTCGTGAAGACCTCCTCGGCGGGTAGACTGCGGGGGAGCTGCGGCTCGCACACGAGCAGGTGGCGCCTCACTCGCGACGGAGGCGTCGGAGGCGGAGGCGTCGGAGGCGACAGAGGCAGCGTGGCCGTATGGGGAGCGAGCTCGCCACGCGCGTGCGAAAGGTAGGGCCTGACTTCGCTGGCGAGGCGCACGAAGTTGGCGAGCATCGCGTCGCCATGGGCGGTGCACACCGACTCGGGGTGGAACTGCACGCCGTAGATCGGCCGCGTCGCGTGCTGCATCGCCATGACAAGCCCATCGTCGGCCGTGCGTGCGGTGACGCACAGGCAGCTCGGCAGTGACGCCCCGTCCACGAGCAGGCTGTGGTAGCGCACCACCGAAACGGGCGACGGCACGCCCTCGAAGAGGCCACCGCCATCGTGCACAATCGATGAGAGACGACCGTGCATCACCACGGGAGCACGGTGCACTGTGCCACCGAAGGCGAGCGCGAGCCCCTGATGGCCGAGGCACACCCCGAGCACAGGCAGGCCGCAGCGGTATGCCTGCGCGCACAGGCCGAAGTCGGCCGCACAAGCTGGATGGCCTGGGCCTGGCGAGATCACAATGGCATCAAAGTGCGGCAGGGCAGCGACCAGGGCAGCCCAGCTCGAGTACCTATCGTTGGGTACGACGATCGGTGGGTGGAGACAGTGCTGCGAGAGCATCTGTGCCAAGTTATAGGTGTATGAGTCATAGTTGTCCAGGATCAGCAGCTGCAACTCGCGCCGCATCGGCCGCGGCTGATCGATGATCTGTCCCACGAGCGAGTTCTGTGAGCGACGGCGACCTCACACGCATTCCTTGGTGCCCACAAGGGCGCCTTGATTCCACAGAAGGCCGCTCGGTGATGCTCGAGGCTGCCAAGCAGGGGGGCCTCGCCGTCACGCTGCGCGAAGGCCGCACGGCAGCTGCGAGGCGTTGCTGGCTTTGTACCGTGTGCGGCGACACCAACCCCGCGAGCGCCTCGCGGTGCGCGAACCGGGACTGCAACCTGGCATTCGCCGTCTCCGGAGTGATTCAGTGCGAGCAGGCCAAGTCAGTCAACCGCAAGCGCAAGGCAGACCACTTGTCGCGCCTCGAGGTGGGTAGCAAGCGATGCCCGCCTCGTGCTCCCTCTCGCTCCCTCTGCGGACGCTCACGCGCGTATGCCACTCGACTCTTGACCGTATGCCACTCGACTCTTGACCATGCACAGCTCGATGCATCGCCGATGCGGCGTCGCGTCCGCGCACCGCCGCCGCCGCCGCCGCTGGCGCCATCACTGGCGCCAGGGACCGCCCCCAGCGCTGCAGGTGCGCATGCTACCGCTGCCTCACCACGCGCGCGCCGCAAGATGCGGCCGCACGCCGTGGTCGAGATCGACATCAGCGACAAAGAGGGGTACGCAGAGGCACGAGCGGCGGTGACTTGGCAGCGCCTCAACGCATGGGCGAACTCCAAGCAGCGCGTGGTTGTGCGACAGCGAGACCTGAGGCGTCTCTTCGACTTCACGACCAAGTTGCTGCTCGTCCGCCGGCGGGTGGACAATGAGCTCATCGGCTGCGCGCTGCTGTGCGAGGCCGGGGGCAACCAGGCGGTGTGCGACTCGCTCGGCCCTCATGCGAACCCGTCGCTGCCCCAGGTGAAGACGGCGCGCATGTCCTCGTTTGGGCCCATCCGCGAGGCACATATTCGTGCCGGCTTCTCGCGCGCCGCTGCCGACATCCCCATCGACGAGCTCGTCCTGATCTGCGGCGAGGCTGGCACTGGGGCTGCGGTGATGGCTCACCTCAAGGGGCGTCACCGGCTGCTCTTCGCCTCAGTAGTCCCTGGCTCCGAGCAGGCGCGCCGCTTCTACGAGAAGCAGTTCGTGCCGCTCAATTTCGAACGGCAGGACGGTGAGTTGCCCTACGCTGCATGGCTAGGAAGCGAGTGAACGAGAGAACTATGGGAGGGGTTACTTATCTCGCGAAGAACCATTCTTGGCGCAGCGAGGCCCTCTCTTTCGGCGCGCGGCCCCGAAGGTAGACCATCATCGATACGGATGTACGAGGTGAGCATGGGGGACTCAGTGGACTGCATGGCCGAGGGCGGCACGCGCTGAGCTGACGCGCAGGGCTCGAGCCCCAGCGCCGCGTGCGGGGCGCCGCTCTCGCCCGACGGCGTCTCCCCGCTCTCCCCCGCGCCCGATCCGCTGACCGAGCCGGTCGCACCGCGCGCGCTAAGCGAGGTAATCGGTAAGCGCCCGTTACAACTGTACTCTGTAGAAATTTCCCGCCGAATCGCCCGACGGAGCGCGTTTGAGCCCTCGTGGCTATGTCGAGCTGTCGAGCCGTGTCGAGGCTCCGTCGAGGCGCTGTCGAGGCGCTGTCGAGTCGACTGTCGAGGCGCTGTCGAGGCCTTGCCTGTCGAGCCTGTCGAGCTCCTGTCGAGTAGCTGTCGAGTATCCTGTCAAGGAGCTGTCGAGTTCCTGTCGAGTTTCCTGTCGAGTTCGTCGAGGCCAGGCGCCAGGGCTCAAGTGACGTGAGCGCGTACAGCCTACAGCGTTGAATGAATCTGAATCTCATGAAGAACGACCTCTTTGCTCTTTGGTCAATTTTTTCACCAGCCGCCGCGAGTCAGAGCTACGTTCCGGAGCTGGGCCCGCAGGGCATGGAGCGAACGCAAAGCCGTCGCGACCGTCGCGAACACCCCAAGTGCCCAACACATGGCCCACACGACACGGCCGCTGCATGCGATTCCCGATGATGATGCATACTTTGCACGCCCTCACTGTTCTCACTTGGCGCCCACGCTCACGCACGCCACGTCACGTCGCCGCTCCGCCCCGCCCCAGCTGCCGCTCGCTTCTCAGCCGCTCAGAGGGAAAGGAAGCAAGGGGCGAGCCGCTCGACGAGCTCCCGCTCGGAACGCCTCGCGTCCTCGGTGCGCAGCATGCCACTGTAGACTTTCAACAGCTTCGGAAGCTCCTTGTTGTACTCGCTCAGCAGCTTCTTGACGACCGCGGGCTTGTGGTTCGGGTGCTGGACCAGCCGCTCAGCCGTGTCGTAATCCCGGGGCGGTTTGCTCTCGAGGTGGTACACCTCGCCGTCGTAAGGGTCGTACCGGGTCTGCGTGACCGCGGCAAGCGCATCGTCGTCGCTCAGCTTGAGATGCACCACGTCGCGCAGCCACACCTTCGCCTTCTCGAGCTCCTTGGCATGGCCGGGCGTGGCCGGGAAGCCGACGAGGACGAAGCCCGAGGTGCGCACGTCCTCCTTGGCAATCCGCTCAAGGATGAGCGGGCCGAGCAGCGGGCGGCCCGCCTCGAGCGGGTTGTTCGGGTGCTCCATCGCCGCCTTGGCCTTCTTGTCGCCGCTGAGGGCCGCCGAGTGCAGGAGCTCAACGGCCGACACGAGCTTGGCGCCGTACCGCAGGGCGAGGGCGGCGCCGAGCGCCTCCGCATTGGAGCCGGGCCCACCCAGCAGGCACACGCGCGCGGCGCCGCGGGGCGCGCGGGAGGGCATGTAAGGCGACACGAGCGGCAACGCGCGCTCGAGGATCGCGTCGACACCACCCGCCTCGTCGCCGTTGAGCTCCGCAAGCACCTTGCTGAAGCACGGGAGCACGCCGCTCATGTGCTGCCGGTAGGCGGCCAAGCGCTCTGCCACATGCGGGGGCATGTCCTCGCCGCGCTGGACCAGCCGGTTCGCTACCTCGCCGTTCGGGGGCGGTGCGTCCTGCAGGTGGTATACCTTGTTCTCTACCGGATCGACGCGCCGCCCCGTCAGCCGGCGCGTCACCTCTGCATCACTCAGCGCCAGGTGGATGAAGCGCGTCGGCAGAAGGCCGGCGGTGCACATCGCGCGCGCCTGCGTGGCGGTGCTCGGGTACCCCTCGAGCACCCAGCCGGTGGACCGGCAGTCGCCGCTCGTCAGCTTCTCCTTGAGCATTTCGAGCATGACCGCATCGGGCACCTCCTTGCCGCTGTCGATGAGGGCCTTGGCCTCGACAGCCGGCTTAAAGTTGAGCCGCGCGAGCTCGCGCACAACGTCGGAGGCGATGACGTGCACCATACCCTTCTTGGAAGCGAGCAGCTCGCACACCGAGCGCGCCTGTGCGCCCGGCGGGCCGGCGATCACAACCTTGGGCACGGGCTCGCGCTTGAGAGACGTGATCAGATGTGAGAGCGGGTCGGAAGGCCTTGCGACGAGCACGTCCTGCAGCAGCGACTCGAACAGCTGAAACACCTTGTGCCGTTCCACGTACGTGGCCGCGTCCTCGAGCGCCGCGCGGGCAGGTGTCAGGTCCTCTGACGCCATTCGCAACGACGCCGCGGGCGTTTCTAAAAACGCTCATTTAGTGCCTTCTGAATCATGAGATGTTTGACGACGGTGCTGAGACGGCTGTTGTTCGATATGTCCACAACTGGCGATTCGTCACCCTTCGCTCGTCGCGGAGAATCCCCTCATGCGCGTGCACGTCTTGCTCGCGGCGGCCCTCTGCGGGCTGCCACTACTGGGAGCGTGGCAGGCGGGCGTGCGCCCTATTACCGCGGCGGCCACTGCGGCCCGCAGCAGATGCCCGCTTGCGCTGCAGTCGGGAGCGCCAGGAGGCGGCGGGGTGCGCTCGCATTTCCTCCCAACACTCCTTTGCGCATCGCCTGCCCTCTTGTCCTGTTGCCTGAGCAAACCACCCAGTGACCCGGCGCGCTGTGATACTGGCTGCAGATGGTCGACGGCGCACGCATCGGTCCGCCACCGGACCTTCCGTCGCTGCTCCTCAACAACCGCATCGTCTACCTTGGAATGCCGATCGTGCCGCAGGTGACGGAGCTCATCATCGCTGAGCTGCTCTTCCTGCAGTACGACTCGACTGAGAAGCCGATCTTGATGTACATAAACTCGCCTGGCGTCGAGACTTCCGAGGGCCAGCCTGTCGGATTCGAGACAGAGGCCTTTGCGATCGCTGACACGATGAACTACGCCGCGCCACCCATCCACACGGTGCTCGTGGGCAAGGCGTACGGGCTTGCAGCGATGCTGCTCGCCAACGGCGAGAAGGGCGAGCGCTCTGCACTGCCGTATGGTACGGTAATGCTCTCGCAGCCGCGCGGCGGCGGCGCGCGAGGCCAGGCGTCCGACATTGCGATCAAGGCGCGTGAGATCCTCACGAATCGGAGGGTGGCGCTCGAGATCATGTCGAAGGCGACTGGGGTCTCCATCGAGCAGCTCACAGAGGACACGAACCGCGTCAAATACATGGACGCACAGCAGGCTCTCGAGTACGGCATCGTCGATAAGATCGTCAAGAAGACCCAAGGCGTGAACGACGTGAACAAGGCCACGATGAGCAGCCTCTCCCGTGGCCTCGGCTAAGCCGCACGCGAGTGCCGTCCTCTTCTTTCGTAATCATATTGCGGCGGGTATATCTCGCTCGGACGCTCGGACGCGCAAGACCGGCGCCGTCCTACTGACGCATGATGAAGCAGTGATGACGGCGAGAAAATCGAGGCAGTGTAAATTTGTACTCACGACGGCGAACTTCCTTCATAATTATAGATCTTAAATTGATCCGATCCACCTGTCGCATACAACCGTACTCCTGAACTCCTCTCCACGAGCTCCCACAAGCCTCCAATACCAATTGCTCCTCTGCACATCTTCGATCTTGGATGGTTGGATATTCATTTCCCCATATTTGAGATATGCCGACGTTTCTCATCGAACGATGGGCTCAGTTCTCCCACCACAAGTTCAGGGGAGGTTGACAGCCAGTTCACACCGGCTTTTGATCAACCCTAGCGATCATGGGCATCTTTCAGAGCACGTCAGCGACCATGGTGCCTTCGTTCATGCTTTGCGACGGGCACTTTGTACTCATTGAGAACAGCGTTGCGCCGAAGCTCTCCTCGTGGTGTGGATGGATAAGATTTGAGGGACACGGTGCCTATGTAATCCGGAAAGTGGAATCTAGTGTAGTGGAACTTGTGGGCCAGTGGAGCATTGTTGACGACTCTACCGTCATGCTAAGCAAGCCCGCCGGTGCGGAGGCGAAGGTGTTGATGATCCGGGAAGGCCCTGATGTTGACACGCTGTTTGTGTCCATCGAGGACGACAATGGGCCTGCTGCCACATTCACGTTCGTGCCTGAGGAGGAAGGGGATGGCCCTATGGGACACAGGCACTAGGCAGCCCGGTAGCCATTAAGCATGCACGAAAACGACACAAATATCTATCATCCTTTTGCTGTCGTGTGTGCACAGGCTACAGCAGCGGTGTGCGCGTGAGCGCTGCGCGACGTCGGCTCTGGCCGCGCTCCCCGCACCCCGGCTCCGGCGCTCGCCGCGTGCGCGTCGGCCGTGCGGTGGGCCGCCTGTCCCGGTGCAGCGAGATGCGATGCGCGGCGGGGCTGACACCCCTCGCCCGCTCTGGCAGGCCCGTGCGGCTGCGGGTCGTCCCGTGTCGCCACTGTGCCGTGACGCGTGAGGCCTGCGCCTGCGGCCGCGCATTCCAAGGGCGCATTCCCCTAGCGCATTCGCCATACCGAAATTCGCTCCGTCGCTTTACTATCGCATAGTAACATCCTGCATGGAGCATGCTGCATCCCCACCTTGTCGCTTGTGGGAAGGACTTTGGAGCCGTCGGATAGTTCTCGAGGCACGAGGAACGTGAAAAGCCGACGCTCGCCTCGGCGCCTCGACCCTTTACGTGGCCTTGCGTGCAGCGGCAGCCGAAGGCGAATGCTGACCCTGGCGGCAGCCCTCGCTCGACCCATCACCGCACCTCATGGCGCGCGATTGATGACCAGCTGGCGGCTGGCAGCGCTCAAGAGTCGCCCACGCCGTCCGAAACCGAGCCGCACTAAGCCCGAGCTTCCGCTGCACGAGTGGCTTATCAAAAAGCACGATGTAGTTGAGGTCAATCAAGGGACTGACGAGGGACGGCGTGGGCGGGTGGTCGACCGCCAGTGGCGCGAAAACACGCTTTGCGTTGAGGGCGTGAATCTTAAGACCTCCGAAGAGATAGACCCTGATTCGGCCAGCCTCTTCAATCCAGGGTTTATGACCAAGGAGCAACCGCAGCCCTTGCACATGTCGCACGTGTCGCTCATCGACCCGACAACAGACAAACGTGCGGATGCCGTGGCGTGGCGCAAACGGGACGGCCGGATGGCGCGGATCTCGCTCGTGACCAGGGCAATCATTCCGCTGCCCACCCGGCCGCCGGAAGACGGTCTGCGGCCCAAGCAATATGCCGAGACAACACGGCGCAAGGACGTGCTCGAGGTGACATACGTCCCAATGCCCGAATACTCGATGCGCCGTGCGAAGCAGGCAGAGCGGCAGCAGAGGTTGCAGGGGCCGGTCGGCGGTGCAGAGGTGACGGGAGGTGCGAGCGCTACATCCCATGGGTCAGAGGGCAGAGAGCTCAAGTCGGCACAATAATGGATGCTCACACTCTGGTTCCGAGACCGAGATCCTGCAGAGCTACATCGAAGCACTCGAGCGCTTCGCTGTCGGCTCCCTCTGCCGGCCTCCTTCGCTCGCGCGCGTGCGCTTGCGCTGACTTGCGCAAGGCGCTGCGCCCCGACCCGCTCGGCGCGCGCAACCGCGCAACCATCGGCGAGACGGCGACGGCGCCGCCACCGGCAGCCGAGCCCAACGCGGCTGCCGCGGGCTCGCCCCCAGCCCCGAGCGTGGCAGCCAGCTTGCCCGAGAGCACACTCGTTGGGCGCGGCGGCTTTGGCAAGGCGGCCGTCGCGAGGAAGAAGAAGAGCAGCTAGGGAATCCGGGGGCCCCCGGGGGGTTATCAAGAAGAGCGGAGCCCGGAGGTCCGAAGTAACTGCGGCCGACGGCGCCACAGCACGTCCCTGAGGCTAAATGCTCAAAGGCCGCAGCAGCAGTCGATCTTGCTCCCTCCCTGGCATGAATCTTTAAGCGATCGCATGTCGCGTTCTTATCGCGTTCCGCCGGCTGCGGCCTGCGCCCTGGGCGCGCCGCGGCCCGAATTATACCACTCAGTACTCGCTATTAATCTATAAAATAACGACGGTGCGACCAAACTGCCCTTTTATCACATCAAACATGAGATAAACCATAAAGGCCCCACGCTGCACCTCCGTGCTCCGCAGCGGGTACCCCAGCTCGCCGACGCAGCGCTCGACATGTCGACAATATGGCGCTCGGCTGCGCCTGCGGACCCGCGGGCCGGAATATTTTACTTTTGAGCCTTCCTTCTCGCCCTGTCTGTTGCATGTGCACCCTTGTGACGTGGGACGCGACCACGCGGCCACCTCGGCATGCACATGCTCGCAACTGTCTTTCGTGACATCCCTGCACCCGTGGAACATATGTGAGTGCGCTCGCCATCTTCGGTGAGCATGCGAGATCCGGGGCCGTTGCACCGAGGCGCTCCTATCGAAGCGAGATCTCGGTGCGCGAGCCATCGGTGGAGAATGCCACGGCAGTCTTAGTGCTATGGTCAATGAACCAGGCGGCCTCATCATGGAAACCTTGAACCTCAAGTTGGTCGGCCTCGTTGTCCAAAGTGCCGACGAGGCGCCATTCGGAGTAGAGCCGTGGACCCAGCGGGTCGATGGGCGGCTCAGGCAGGCCGAGGCGCTTGCACGTGGCCAGCCAGAGCGGGTTCCCTATGCGCGCGTGCTCCTCGGAGCGGAGAGCGAGAAAGAGGCTCGAACCGCTCCGCACGACCGCGCCGCGTACCGCGAGTGGTGAGCCGGAGGTCATCCAGCTCACGACGCTGCCTGGCGGCGTGCATGTCCCGGCGGGCGACAGCGTGTCGGGCACGAGCTCGGGGCCGGTCTGATACTCTTCGGTCGGCAGCTTGATGCGGTAGAGGGTGGAGGCGTCCGAGCCGAAAGCGGCGGGCAACTCGACCAAGAGCTCAGCGTCACCGATGAGCACTGCGCCCACAGCCACGCCGGGCGGTGTGAGCTGGAGCGATGACGTGGACGAGGCAGCCATGACAGCACCCTCGCTCTCAAAGATGCGCCACCCAGCGGTGGTGCCGAGTGGTTTGGTGCCGGCTGGTGCCGGTGGTGCCAGCGGAGTAACTATGGTGGCTGAGGCCGGCGCTGGGGGCCCGGTGGGTTCGGCGGGATCGGCGATTTCGGTGGGGGAAGCAGGCGGGCTCAATGGAGCGGGCGGCGTCTCTTCCACAGGCTGAGGGACCTTTCGTTTTGACACGTGCGGTGGCTCAGGCACTTTAGGCGCGGGCACGATGAAGCGCTGGAAGATGCACAGGCCCACGACGCCTGCTGCAAATCGCATGAAGCGCGGATCCCACTCGTCAATCGGCGGAGGCTTGGCTGCCATCGTGGACTCCGTCGATGCGGCGAGTCCTCGTGCAGCGACTCGCAAAGCGCATCGAATCGTTAAGCGCCGATGAGGAAGCGCCGCGGTACGAAGCATCGCACGACTTGTGAGAGACCGTGACCTCACTTTCCCCACACTGCAACGCTGTGTACAATACAAGCAAGCAAGCAAGCAAGCAAGCAAGCAAGCAAGCTACAGGGGTACTCGGTTGCGCTGGTTTAGGTACTTGTGTGTGTCGACTAATTAGCTTGCTTGTGTACAATACGTTTTTCGCCCGCGCCGCCCTCGCCGTCGGCGCTGCTTGCGCAACGAATAGTACAGTCGATTCTCGTTGGTCGTGTGCGTGATGACAGATGTGAGAGATGAGAGATGTGCGCTTAGTTTCTCAGGGAGCCTGGGAGCAGGCAAATTACAGTCGATCTACTTAAACTGCTGCAGCTAGGGCCTAGGCCGCAAGGCGAGGCCTCCAGCGGCACTGACGATCGTATACATTGTAGTCGTCGTGTCGTCCCAAGGGCATGGTGCACATGTATGCATATATTAGTCCTTATGATCCGCAAATGGCCTCAGACACATACAATTATATGCGCTTCCGGACGTAAAGGGCGACCATGGTGTGCCATGGCGCCAGATACGAAGGCGTGCTTGCAGCTGCATGGCTTGTCGGCGCTGAACGCGGGCACACTAGACTGGGTGCTCTGGCTCTCTGCTCTGAGACTCTGGTCTCTGGGCATTATGTTGTCCCGCTCTACGTGGCCCCTCGCTGCCTGCGAGTGCGTCGGCCTTCCGCTGGCAGCCCGTCACATGTGCGCGACACGGGCCTCCGCGCAACACTACGGCTTCATCCAGGGCGGGGAGCCCACCCGCACGGGGTTCGGCCCCACCTCAGCCTCGCCATGCCGCCATGCCGCCATCTCATTCCATGTGGGCAGGTATCGTTCACGCGTTCGTTGCCCGCCACCGTTCGCAGGTCATGGCTGTCTTCTCGATGAGCGCCTTGCACGCCTGGATCTCTTCGGATGCCGCCGCAAGCGCTGGCTGCGCCGCCATATATTGCTGCTGCAGCGACTGATTCTCTGCCTCCACCTGACGAATCGCTTGCTGCAGCGCGAGCTTGTGCTGCTGCTTTGCTGGCAGCGTGGCGGTGGCGATCATGTCCTTGGCCTCGGTGACCGAGGTCAAAGGAACGCGCGAGCCATCAGCCAGCTCGGGCTGCCGTGCGAGCAGAGCATCGAGCGCCTCAAGGCTTTTGATCGCCCCCGTTTCGTTGAAGAGCACCTCAAATTCCGCCTGCATGCGACAGTCGGAGAGGTACGATGCGTGTTAGAGTGAGCGCGCGAGAGAACGCGGCGGCCGTGCTGCACTGCCTTTCAGTGGGATGTGGCGTGGCTGGCGTGAGCACCACCAGCACGCACCAGCACGTTGTCGCGCAGGGCGGCCTGCGTCTGCTCGCGCATGTTCAGGAGGAGTAAACGCGTCTCCTCGTCGTCGACCCCGGTGAAGCCGAGGACGAACTCGTCGCCCGAGCAGCCGGCGGCGAGCGTGTCGGTGAGTGCACGCGTCGCCACTTCGTGCAGGCGCGCTGCACGCTGCGATGGCAGCGTGGCGAACGCATCCGGAAGTATGGCGGGTTCGCTCATTGAAGTCGACATGAGGATTCGTCAAAACGCCAAGCTGGGCATCACCTGAACCTCTCGTCTCCATGGATATGGTGGCGATCCAAACGACTGGGACATGCCCACGATTCGTCTCTCTACTCTACCTAATGACTATGGTGCTGCCTGCGAGAACCGTGTCGCAGCCGAGCGAGGCCCCGTACGGCATTCTCGACATGCCTGTCGCCGTGCACTCCTCGCCTGACTTGTCGAGCAGCGAGTGCCCTCACCTGTGCTCTGGGCATGGCGTGTGCGAGCACGGCGTGTGCAAGTGCGCTCCGGGCTTCACCTACTACGATTGCTCGTTGCGCGTCTGCCCGAGCGACTGCAGCAACAACGGCTTCTGTTACAATGCCACGTGCCACTGCCACCCTGGGTGGCGCGGTGCTGATTGCGCCGTGCGCTCTTGCCCGGATGAGTGCAACTACCACGGCGTTTGCAAGGCCGGCAAGTGCGCGTGCCGTCCGGGCTGGAAGGGCGAGTCGTGCGCCACACGCGCGTGCCCGAGCGACTGCTCAGGCCATGGAGCGTGCTCCTCGAGCTTCAAATGCACGTGCGACGCGGGCTTCACCGGCTTCGACTGTGCGACGCTCGCGTGCCCATCCGACTGCTCGTCGCACGGCACGTGCTACAATGGCACTTGCTACTGCGCGCCCGGCTGGCGTGGCGCCGAGTGTGGCACACGTACGTGCCCAAACGCCTGCTCATACCACGGCTCGTGCGTGGACGGCATGTGCGTGTGCTCCGCGGGTTACAGTGGCGTGGACTGCTCCGAGAAGGTGTGTCCGGGCGTCATCGTCAAAGGCGACGAACGGCTCGTGTGCTCGGGCCACGGTGAGTGCAACACGCGCAAGGTGTGCGAATGCGCGGCCGGCTGGGCCGGCGAGGACTGCTCCATGCGCGCGTGCCCGAGCGACTGCTCGTACAAGGGCTTTTGCCTCAATGGCACGTGCTACTGTGCCGATGGCTTCACGGGTGACGCGTGCGAGGTGGTCACCTGCCCCGAGGACTGCTCGCACCACGGCTACTGCCAGGTGTGTGCGCGCGCTTGAACAGCGCGCCGAGCCGCGCGCGCCCGCTGCCCTCGCTCGAGCTGAAACTGTGAATGACACTGTGAATGACGCTGTGCGTGTTACACGCAGAATGGCACGTGCGTCTGCCAGCCGTCGTGGCGAGGCGCCGACTGCTCCATCGCCACCTGCCCCAACGAATGCTCGGGCGCGGGCCACTGCGTGGACACCAAGTGCATCTGCCAGGCGGGCTGGTCGGGCGACGACTGCTCGCAGCGTGCCTGCCCTGCAGGGTGCTCCGGCCACGGCCTCTGCGGTGCGACCTTGCCCCTCACGCATGCGCATGCACGCCCGTCTGCTGCCCTCTCTGCGTGCCCACACAGCTCGCTGACGCGCTGCACGTGCCCTGTCCGTTCGCCGCGACCCAGTGAATGCGTCGTGCTACTGTGAGGCGGGCTACACCGGCCTCGACTGCGCGGTGCCCACCTGCCCCAACGAGTGCTCCGGCCGCGGCCAATGCCGCGACTGGACATGCGCTTGCGACACGGGATACACCGGCCCTGACTGCTCGCTGCTCGCCTGCGCGCACGGCTGCGCCCTCAACGAGCACTGCTACAACGGCACGTGCGCGTGCAAGCCTGGCTGGACGGGCCGGCAGTGCGACCTCAAGACGTGCCCCTCAGACTGCAGTGGTCACGGCCGCTGCTCCAATGGCATGTGCGTGTGTGCCGCCGGCTACACTGGGCATGCGTGCGAGCAGCGCACGTGCCCCAACGGCTGCTCGGGCCACGGGCGCTGCGACGAGGCGCTCACGTGCGCATGCGAGGCTGGTTGGTCGGGCGTCGACTGCTCGTTCCGCACGTGTGCGCGCGGCTGCGCCGACCACGGCTACTGCCACAACGGCACCTGCTACTGCCAACCGGGCTGGGTGGGCAGCGACTGCTCCGCTGCGGCATGCCCCGAGTGCGCACACGCCCCCGATCTTCTCGAACCATGCAGCTGCACTTGCATGCTCTGCTTCGGACGGCCGGTGACCCTTTGCCCACTTATGACCCTTTCCCCTTTTTGCGCGCGCAGTGACTGCGCTCCAAATGGCAAGTGCGTCGGCCTGAGCTGCGAGTGTGACGCCGGCTGGACGGGCTATGACTGCAAGCTCCCCACCTGCCCGAACGAGTGCAACGGGCACGGCGCGTGCAAGGCCGGCCGGTGTGAGTGCGCGCCTGACTGGGGAGGCCGCGACTGCTCGGTGCCGCAGTGCCTCGGCAACTGCTCGGGGCATGGCGCGTGCCTCAACGGCACGTGCTGGTGCCGTCCGGGCTATGGCGGCATCGACTGCGCAGTGCGCACGTGTCCGAGCTCATGCTCGGGCAACGGCTGGTGCCGCGATGGCGAGTGCCTCTGCTACCCCGAGTTTGGCGGTCCCGAGTGCGCGGAGCACGCGGCACCGACCGCGCAGCTGCCCGTGCGCTGCGCGCTCGGCTGCGCACGCGACTGCCTCGCGCGTTGCCACTCGGCGGCGGAGGCGAGCTGCTACCGGGGGTGCACCTCGGCGTGCTTGCCAAAGTGCGCCACGAGCGCTAACCCGGATGTGGAGGCGCTCGCAGCAGCGGCCGAGGCGCACGTGAACCGGATGGCCGCGCACACTTCGATCGCAGTCGAGGACGACGCGGAGCTCGAGACGGCTGTGCTACCAATCGCTTGAGCGCCATATCAGTTCATAGGACTTCGGCCCGGGGGTACGGGAAAGGGAAGTGCGTGTGTATCGCTAGGTATCCGGTCGTTGAGGATGAGTCGAGACCGCGTGGCCGCGGCAGCCGCGCGGAGGGCGCTGTGGCTGTGCTCCCTGTCTCGCTGTGGCGGGTTGGCTGCTTCAGTCTCGGCAGTGCAAGAACCGACAGGCGCTCGGGATTTTACGTGTTCGTCGTGGACGATTTAATGGGGATTTGAAAGTTTGTCTATTTCTGGTCACGCGTGTCCCATCGAGAAGAGTTGTGGTTCGTCTTTGCCTTCTTTGGCAACTTTGAGACCACCGTCGGGAGTTCGCCATCGCCGACGGTCCGGCGGGCCGACTCTTCAGTGATCGGCCGACTTTTCATTTCAGTGCGCAGTCTGCCGATTTTCCAGTTCTGCGTCGCTCAGATCGTCTGCTATCATGATTGCCTGCTTGCCATTGCTATCATAACTTTCTATGGGCGATCGCTCGTTCCATTTTGCGTCTCGACAGGATCGCGGAGCGCATGATCGCTCTTCTCGCAACACTCACCCTCTCTCAACAAATCCAAGACTATCCCGCACACTACCTGGTACATCCGAACGCCCTCCATGCTGTTGGAGCTGTGGTGACCGTCACTTGTTTGCCCACAGGTCGGCCTGCTCAACTTCCCGAATGGGGCGTGCGCACGAAGTTGCTCAGCACGACACCCGTCGTGGGGTTGACTGCAAAGAGCGCTGGCATCAGCTCCTCGCCAGCGATGGCTGCGCACGAACGGCGTTCGGATCCATGGCAGTCAGCTCGTGTGAGCAAGGTGATGTGACCGGTGCACTCTGTGTTGTGGAGAAGGCGTGGGCCAGAGTGTGCGGGGCGAGCGCTCACCATAGTTGGCGTCGCGCACCGCGAGGCCCTCGATGTCAAAGTCACGGCCAGTCAGCACGCGCATGCTCTTCCAATCGTTCCAAGTCGCGTCCGGGATGGCATACGTCACCTGGATGTCGGCGCCGTTCTCCCAGCGGACCAAGTTGTTCGGATCACGGAGCAGGACAACGCCAAGGCTCGTGGTCTCCGTGTACGTTGGGAATGTGGAGCCGCCGTGGCGGAAGGTGAACGGCTTCTGGATGCGCATGTGGTGCAGGTGGAGCGGGTAGTCCCATGAGTTTGCCGAGTTGCCGAAGCCGTTGTCAGTCGTGCAGATGAACTCACCCGTGATGCGCTTGCCGGTGGCGTCCATGCGAGGCTCGATGTCCGAGAAACCGACCGATGGCACGTAGTTCCATGGGCCGAACGCCATGTCGCACCATGGGTCATTGCTGCTCCGGGTGCCCGTCGTGGCCGTGGTGCACGTGACGTTCGACGTCTTTGCCATGCCGGACGTGTGGTTGGCGAGCACGGGCGGGATGAATGGACATCGACTCGTCTGGCAACTTCAACGGCCGCTTCCTCTCGAGCCGAAGCGACAAGGTGCACTGCACCATCGCGGCCCTGCAGGCGAACACGTGCGGCATCTCGACCGACGCTGTTGTCGACGCGACCAACTACGTGCGCCACGGAACATCGGGTGGCTATGAGGGTCTTGTGATGATGGCAGATGGCTTCGTCGCGGCCTTTGTCGAGCGCAACGCGGGCTCGGTCCTCGCCAACCGCAACGAGCCAGGCATCCGTGTGTACAAGGTGCGGGCGCAGCCGCTGGCCTTCGACTCGTTCTGGGGCTTTTACAAGTTTGAGACGGGTGGCGGTGCGATCGCGGACGCGTCGCCACTGCCTGGCTCGTCGACCAAGATCGCCGTTGTCGAGCGCTCCGACTTTCCCAACGGTCACATGGTCCCTGGCCAGGGTGCCCCCGCCAACCGCGTGTGCATCATCGATCTTACTGTCAAGGACCGCTTCAACGTGTTCCGCAAGAACTGCGTCCTCAACTACCATCGTGTGTCAGACCCGTTCGATGCTGACGGCGACGGCCGTGCTGTTGCGGCCTTCACGCAGTGGACACCGGAGCAGCTCATCATCATGGACAACTGGTGTCTGATGGCCGGCACTGACACCAACTTCCCGGGAACCAACCAGTTTGGGGTCTCAGCAGCACAGACGCCGCACTTCCAGCAGGTTATGGACACGCGTTTTATGATTGTCTGCTTCGACGATGCTATCTTCGACAACACCCGCAATGTGATCAATTCGTACACATGCGACGACATTCACCAGGCGTGGACGCAGGCCCAGTGCTGCGGCGTGCCCCGAAACACGACGGTCACCGTGGCGTCGAACACGGCTCTTCTGCGTCTGCGTGACGAGCTCTAGGCCAGTAACGCTCAGATGCTCCACGATCTGTGCTGGCAGTGTGCATGAATCACCCGCCCACGCGACGCCTCCAACGGTGGGCCGTGTTGGGGTTGGCGTGTCGAGGTTGAGATATCCTACCCAACTGGCGCGCATGATCTCGACCAGCGGTTGGTGAGGAGGAGAGGGAAGGGAGGGGCGGGGGGGGGTCGTGACGCTGGGCTCTGGGGTGACGGGATGTGTGTCAGACACCCGCTCCGATAGGCTACTACAATGAGCCCGGGCAGTCTGGCTGGTAGGTCTGTGCGTGTATCGGGGGGTTAGGGTGTCGCGTGCTTTGTCGATGTCGTTCGTCGTGTTAGCGCGACCCCTGTGCCCTGAAATCCTCACGTAGATCGTACATTTCAATTTCATATTTCAGCCATACGGATACGCGAACGCGTAAGCGAATAACGAAATGGACGCGAGCGGGATGAAACGAATCGACAATCGTACGACAACACGCACAACCAGCCACAGAGCACAGAGCACAGTCACCGTACTCGGTACGAGACGACGACGAGAGCCGGTAGCGGTACCGACACCCCGAGCCGCGGAGCCCGGCTTGGACCGTGGACTCTGCACTCGCTCTTAGGGCGTACTCTTGTCGCAGCTGATCGTTGAAGTCGTCTCATTTCTGCGCCTGCACGCTCTGCGCTGCGCGCGCCTTCGCGTTCGCTTGTTGCCGCTTCTGGTACTCGCTCCGAAGCCGTTGCGCGGCTGGCTGCGCCACCTCGGTGTAGACTATCGAGCCCGCGCCGGAGAGCTCGGCCATCGAGCCGCGCTTTCGTGTGATTCCGCCGCCGCTCACACCACCGTCCTCGGCCCCAGTGGAGCGTGAGATCTCGGCGTCCTCGCGCTCGTCGGCGCCGCGCAACTCGGTCTCGTTAGTGGAGATGACGTAGCTCAGTAGATCGCGCTGCTCTTTCTTCGTGCCGTACGCGAGCCCCTCCTCCGCATCGAGATCGAGCTGCGGTATGACCTTGAAGGCATACCCCTGGTCGACGAGGAACTGCTGCCGCTTGCCCGAGTAGTACATCTCCTGCGTATCTCGCGAGATGAGCGTGTAGAAAAAGGCGTTGAACTCCTGGCCCGTACGCGCCTTGGGGCGCAGGATTCGGCCCAGCCGCTGGGCCTCCTGCCGCCGAGCCCCGAAATGCGACGCGATCTGGATGATCACGTTTGCTTCCGGCAGGTCGATGGAGGTGTCGCCCACCTTCGAGATGATGACCGTCGAGTAGCGTCCGCCCGTCTTGAACTGCTGCAGCACCGCCATGCGCTCATTCTGGCCCACGTCGCCATCGATGTGCGGGCGCTGCAGCTTCTTGGCGTACTCGCGCAGCGCAAAGACGTTGTCGGAGAAGATGATCACCTTGTCGCCGCGCCTCTCATGGAAGCGCATCAGGTACTCACACGAGCGGAACTTGTTCGGGTTGAGCGCGTACAGCACCCGCTGCATCGGCGTGCTCGCACGCAGGTACTCGCGATAGAACTCGGGCGTCATCTCGCACCACACCTCGGCGCACGAGACGGTCGCGATGAAGCCGCGCTGCTGCAGATCGAGCCAGTTGGCTTCGTACAGCTTGGGGCCGATTTGGGCGTTGAGCACATCGATCTTGCCGTCCTCGCGCACGAGCGTCGCCGTGAGCCCGAGCTTGCAGCGCGAGCGCGTGCGGGTCGTCATGCACGTGAGGAACGTGTCCGCCGGGGCGACGTGCACCTCATCGAGGATGACGAGGCCCCACTCGCGGTCCGAGACGTCCTCCATGATGGCACGCGCCTCGGCGGAGCGCCGGCCCGTGTACCCAATCATGTTGTACGTGGAGACGAGGACACACGCATCCTTGTGCAGCGGCTCCTTGGAGCCAGCGATGAAGCGCGTCACGCGATCCTTGTCGATCTGTGCCCACATGAGGAACTGCTGGTACCACTGCTCTACCGAGACGGATGAGTTGCACAGCACCAGCGTGCTCCGCTTGACCGTGCACGCCGCCACGATGCCCACGAGAGTCTTGCCCGCGCCACAGGGGAGCACGATGATGCCCGAGCGTGCCCGGTGGTTGCCGAAACAACGCTTGAGCGCCTGCTCCTGATAGTCACGAATCTTCGAGTCGGGCTTGAGCTCGATCGGCAGCTCCGGATTCTCCGTGTCGTTTCGGAAGTCGTACTCCTCGAGGAGCGGCCACCGGATCTGGCGGCAGCGCGCCTTGACCTCCTTCACCCTGCTCGGGTCGACCTCAAACTCTTCGATGCGCGCCTCGCTGGCATCGTCGACGTCCTCGGCACGCCGGAGGGCCTCCACGTCTGCAGCGTCCGCTGCCTCCCGAGGGGCGCTGTCCCCCGCCCCCGTGCCGTCGACGCCGAGGCGCACAGCTCCAGTGGGGGGCGGGCCGAGCGCCTCGTCGAGCGCCTTGTGCTCCGAGGGCGAGAGCTGCGCCTGGGCACGCAGCCGGGGCAGCGCCGTCAGCCAAAAGCGGCGCCGGTCGGCTTCAGAGGCAAAGCAGAACATGAGCTCGTGGTCGGGGTTGCGCCAGTTGTACGCAGGATTGCCCTCCACATAGTCTAGGGCGAGCGTGGTGTGGAATCGCTTGACATCCTCCTCCGTTGCGAAGGCGAGCCGAAAGCGCAGGTCGCACCGAGCCGCTTCAGGAGCCTCGCGGCTCAGGTCACGCGGCGCGGGGCGCAGCCCTGACATGCTCCCGTAGCGCATCTCGACACGCCGATAGGCGTCAAAGGCACAGATGCACTCTGCGGGCAGGAAGCGTACGCTGCCCACGAGCTTCTTACCCCGGGTGCCTGTCACGCGCAGCTGGAACGGCTTGAGGCGCGCGAGCGGCCGCCATTGCTCGAGCTCCGGATCGCGCAGCAGCTCGGCGAGGACCTCCGGCTTGCCGCAGCACTCGATGAAGAGTCGCTCCGCACGCATCACCAGTTTGACCTTGCCATAACGCGACGTCTCGTTGTGGATGTACTGGCGCACCTTGGGCGGCAGCTCCGTCTTGGAGAAGCGTGCCATCGCTTCGAGTATCTCACTCGTCTTCAGCCCCATCGACGCGCCCGCGTACAGCGAGTAGTCGGTGAGCTGGTACTCGTGCAAGAAGCGCGTGCGCGACACGGGCTCGGCGATGGCGATCAGCAACGCTTCGGCCTCGGCGTACACTGGCGAGTGCGACTCGAGGATGATGCGGTTGTCGGGCAGCACCCAAAAGGGCCTCTGCACCGCGTCGGGCTTGACGAGCACGCGCCCGGCTGCTCTCGTGTCCATGGTGTAATCCTTGTACTCGCCCGGTGCCATCGGGAGGAGCGGTGGCAGGACCGCCATCGAAGATGACGCCTGTACCAGAGGCGTTGAGCCCATCCTCTGCTTGCTGCTGTTTGCTGCTGGTGCTAATCGAGCGCCTGGTGCAACGGTGGTGGCGCTGTCCATGCTGCTACTGGGAACTATGCCAACGGCATCGGAGGCGCTTGCACTCTCTTTGGCTTGCTTCGCAGCGGCTAAGAGGTCCGTCCACCCTCGGACCACCGCTTGTGCAGCCTCTGCGACCTCCGCGTCACCATGGTTAGTCAACCGCTTTACTGCCTTGCCAAGGCCGCTATCCGAGATCTGGCGAAGCTTTCCGTTGCATGGCGTGTCTCGTAGCCGCAGAAGCAAAACGCAAAGCTGCGCCGCATTGGAAGCAGCTTCGAGCCCCTGCTTCATGGCTTCGAACTCCATGGCGGCGGGCGACCTGCTCCCCCGCCCATTCGCTGTGAACGGGCTTAGCCAATAAAGAACTCAGAAAGAACGCGCTGCCTGTTTTGAAGGGGCAGCCGTGCGGATCATGGCACTGTTCACAGGCACCGGGTTTTACGCCAGCAGGGGCGCATGCGAGCGCGATCAGCTGCCAAATTAGGCTTCTCAGCGCATGCCGCCGGCTCGCTCGGCGCGAACGCCAACTCACGCAGCGCGCGCGCGCCCCGTCTTGAGTCGCGCGAAGCGGGAGAGCGAAGAAATGCCAGCGGACCGCGCGAGCCTGTCCACGCGCCTGTCGGCCGGCGCGTCGGCCGGCGCATCATCTACCCTTGGCACGCGTTCCTCCGGCCGCATCGTGCGGCTGGAGATGTACAACTTCAAGAGCTACAGCGGCCGTCGCGTCGTCGGCCCCTTCAAGAACTTCACCGCGGTCATCGGCCCGAACGGCGCGGGCAAGTCCAACACCATGGACGCGTGCGCGTTTGTCTCGGGCGTCAACTCCAAGGAGCTGCGCGGCAAGCAGCTCAAGGACCTCATCTACCGCTCGACGGCCGACACGGGCGACGAGAAGCGCACCGCGTCGGTCACACTCGTCTTCGAAAAGGACGGCAAAGAGACGGCCTTCAAGCGCTCGATTCTCAGCTCGGGCATCGGCAAGTACCACATCGATGGCCTTCCCGTATCGGCGGAGGACTACCAGAAGCGCCTGCAGGCCGAGGGCATCATGTCCGACGCGCACGCGAGCTTCCTCGTCTTCCAAGGGTACGTGTCCGAGCTCGCGGCCAAGTCGCCGCAGGAGCTGACGGAGCTGCTCGAGCAGATCTCGGGCTCGGCCCAGCACAAGGACGAGTACGAGCGCCTCGAGCGCGAGAAGACCAAGGCCGAGAACCAGGCGAGCTACGCGTTCCAGAAGAAGAAGCTGCTCGTCCAGGAGCGCACCAACGTCGCGAAGCAGAAGAAGGAGGCGGAGGAGTACGCGGCGCTCCAAAAGGGGCTCAAGGAGACGCGGCGCAAGCTCGAGCTGCTTCGGCTCTTCCACCTCGAGAAGGAGGTGACGGAGCGCAAGCAGCTGGCTGAGGAGGAGGCCAAGGAGGCTGAGGAGGTCGCCGCCAAGCAGGAGGAGATCGAGCTGCTGGTGCGCACGCATGAGAAGGAGATGGCCGCGCAGCGCAGCCTCGTGGTCATGTCGGAGCGCAAGGCCGTCGATCTCGCCAAGAAGGTCGACGGGCGCTCGCCCGAGCAGATCCAGCTGCAGGCCGAGATCGAGCAGGTGCGATCTCCCTTGATTGCCCCTGATTGTCCCTGATTGCCCTTGATTGCCCTTGATGGCCACTGATGATCTTCGTCATCTGCCGAGATCGAGCAGCACCATATGCGCAAGGCGATGGCCGCAAAGTCCCTCGAGAAGCTAGAGAAGCAACAGCATGACTCGGAGAAGCAGATGGCGACGCTCAAGCAGGAGCTCGACGAGATCCGCGCCAGATCGGGCCAGCTCGAGGCCGAGGGCGCGGCAGCCGAGGAGGCGGGAGATTTGGAGCTCGAGGGCGAGCAGCGTGATGAGTACAATCAGCTCAAGGCGCAGGTGGACTGCCGCTGAGTGCCGCTGAGTGTCGCTGAGTGCTCCTGAGTGCTCCTGAGCGCCTCGGTCACCCCCTCGATCTCCCCCTCGATCTCCCCCTTGATCACTCCCTCGACCATCCCCTGAGCAGGTGGGCACCAAGACCGCCGCCATGTCCGAAGAGCTCGCCAAGAAGCGGCGCGAGCTGCGCGATCTCGAGCCGACGCTCATGCAGGCGCGCACGAAGCACGAGCAGCTCGTGCATGAGCTTCGTCAGCTGGATGGCAAGCTGGGCGCCCTTGAGCAGCGCCAGACGGCGGGCGCGCAGGCGACGCATCTCGCCGAGGCCGAGCTCAAGGCACTCGCACAGGAGGAGTCCCTATTTGGCAAGTCCGTCGAGACGTCTCGCGTGCGGCGCCTGAAGCTCGAGGCCGAGCTTGGCGAGATCGAGGCGAGATTGCACGCTTCCAAGAGCGAACAGCGAGAGTCGGAGCGCGAGCGCCGATCGGCGGAGGCGGTGCAGAAGCTCATGCGCATCTACCCGGCGGTCCACGGACGGATGGTCGATCTCTGCAAGCCGACGGAGGCCATCTACCGTACCGCGATCACGGTGGCGATGGGCAAGAACATGGACGCGGTCGTCGTCGACGATGAGAAGACCGCGATTGAGTGCATCCAGCAGGAGTACCTGAAGCTGCTGACCGAGCTCGAGGCCCTCGAGAGCGTCGCGGCCGTGGACGAGCGCGCCATCACGCTGCGGGAGCGCCTCGCTACCAAGCGCCTCGAGGCGGAGGCTGCCAAGGACGACCTGTGGCTCACGAGCACCAAGCTCTCCAAGCTGCAGGAGGAGCATAAGGTGATCAAGAAGGAGTCCGAGAAGGCGTCCAAGGAGCTGCGTACCCACGAGACGGCCAAGGAGAAGCTCGATGCCGAGCTTCATCAACTTGCCGAGCAGTGCGCGCAGGTGGAGGACCGCATCTTTGCCGCCTTCTCAAAAAGGGTACGGCGTCGCGTCCTTGATTGCGTCTGATTGCGTCTGATTGCGTCGGATTGCGTCGGACTGCGTCGGATTGCGTCGGATTGCGTCTGATGGCCTCGGATGGCGTCGGGTGGGTTGCACAGGTGGGCGTCGCCTCAGTGCGTGAGTACGAGGAGACGCGCATCCGCAAGGCACGCGAGCGCGAGACGCAGCTGCTCGAGCTGCAGCAGCATGAGTCGCGGCTGGCGGCGCGCCTGACTTTCGAGGAGCGCAAGGCGCTCAGTACGGCGGCTAAGAAGCTTCGCGACTCGATGGCCAAGGATGAGAAGGAGCTGAGCGCCTTGGAGCACAAGCTGCGGCTGGCGCACGAGAAGAGCGACAAGCTCAAAGAGGTGCGTGCCGCCGAGTGCCGCGGAGTGCGACTGAGTGCCACCGAGTGCCATGCCATTCACGACTCTCACCGTCCTCCTGGTCTCGTCTGACCACGTCTGAACAGGACGCGGCGAAGGCGGAGGAGGAGGCGAAGAAGGCCAGGGAAGCGCGCGCCGCCGCCGAGGCTGCCCTCAAGAACGCAAAGCGGGACCTCAAGGCGGTGGCCGACCAGACGGCAGCGGCGCGCGCCAAGGAGGCCGCAGCGAGGGAGTCGCTCGAAGAGCGACGTGGGCAGCGGCAGCGTGCCTTTGCACGTGCGCAGCTCGCGGAGCTCGATCTGCCTCTCCTCCCCGCCGACGAGGACGTGGACATGGGCGACGGCACCGCAACCACGGCCCCTGCAGGCGGTAGGAGCGGCGGCAAGCACGGCAGTGCGGGCAAGCGCAAGCGTTCCGGCAGTGCGGGCGCCGTCGCGGTCACCGGCGCGAGCCTCCTCGCGTCCGAACTGATGGCGAGTGAGCCGTTTGAAGCGAGCGCTCTCGTGGGCACTGGGACGCTCAACGGCGAGCCTGAGGTGGCGGATGAGGGCGCCCAGGGCAGCGCGAGCGCCGGAGCGGGCGGCGCGAGCGGCGGCGCGGCGGCGGGTTCGGAAAGGGTTCGAGTCGACTTTTCGTCCCTCGACGCGCTCGAGCGTACCAGCAAGCCTGCGGACTTTGAGAAGCATCTTGGCGCCGAGATTTCGGAGGCGAGCCGCGCGATCGACGCGATGACGCCGAACATGAAGGCGATCGAGCAGTATGAGGAGGTGCAGCAGCGGCTGCTCGAGGTGGAGACCGAGTACATGTACGACGCTGTCAAGGCGAGCCAAAAGGAGGCCAACTCGAGCTTCCAGAACGCGCGCAATCAACGGTACTCCAAGTTCATGAGCTGCTTCAAGGTGATCTCCGAGTCCATCGACGACAAGTACAAGGACCTGACGCAGACCAAAGGCGTCCTCGTGGGCGGCACGGCCTACCTGTCGATAGAGGACACGACCGAACCCTACCTGCACGGGATCAAGCACACGGCCATGCCGCCCGCGAAGCGCTTCCGCCCGATGATGGAGCTCAGTGGTGGCGAACGTACCGTCGCGGCGCTCCTCAAGTACGCCGCGATGCTGCTAAGCACGACGCCGGTGCACCTGATGACCACGGGATGACCACCTGATGACCACCCGATGACCGCCTGATGACTACCCGATGACCACCTGATGACGACTTATGACGTCTGATGACGTTTGATGACGGCTGCCGCCTGTTGACCCCAGATGTTCTCGTTTGTCAGGCACACGGACCGGGCGACGCTCGAGGCTTGCGGCGAAGCACGGTCTGTGCTCCTGGCCCAGCCCAGGGCGCCCGCTCTGCAAGAGAAGGCGCAACATCGAAACGACAAGCTCGTCGCAAGCGTCCTTCTCCAGCCCAAGCCGCTCAAGACGGCGCTCACGATGGAGCTGCACCTTCGTGGCGGCGGCGTCGGCGTCGGCAGCGGCAGCGGCAGCGGAAGCGGAAGCGGAAGCGGAAGCGGAAGTGGCAGCGGCCCCAAGCGCCTCAGAACGGACGACTTTGTGGCGAACGTCCAAGGTTCCATGCCATCGACTCATGCCCTGGACCCGCTTCAGATGCCACTCGTGCCAACGTCAGCCTCGCGGTTTGATCATGCGGCGTGTTGCGGCGGCTCCAGCGTCGTCAGCATGCGGGAGGTTATCGCCGAGGGGACCTGCATCCCACACTTCAGGAGCAGCGTCAGCGCGCTCGTGAGGCTGAATCGCGCAGAGGGTAGCGGCCACCCTCGTATTGATGGCAGCGGAGTTGCTCCAGAGCACAGCGACGCCGATCTCCTCGCCCTCGCAGCATTCTCCTCGTCATCTGAGCTGTCAGATGGAGAGGAGGAGGATAGCAGAGACCCCGCAGATGCAGCCATCCGTGACGAGATTGCGCAAAGGGCAAGTGCCCCTTGTGGGCACACACCGTGCCGGTTCGACGGCGCATGCTTTTCGCGCGATGCGGCCCACTGGCTGCGTTATGCTCACCCGCGCGAGACCGTCAAGGAATATTGCCCAAACCTGGCCGCTGGCCGCCGCTGCTTCAACAAAGGCAGCGTGTGGGATGATCACAACAAGCTCTTCTCGCACGGGCCGCTGCCAAGCGCCATCCAGGCTTTCCTTAAGGCTGCCCAGCCCCACGCAGCCACATCTGCACAAGATGATGCGCCGTCGGCCGGCAACGACACTTACCTTGTGCAGCTGCAGGCGATGACCGTACGCGAGCTCAAGGCGGAGGGTGCACGTCTGGGCGTCGACCTGAGTGGCTGCCTCGAGAAGGCCGAGCTCGTCGGGGCCCTTGCCGTGTCCCCACATGCGGCCCAGCAACACCGCCAGCAAGGCCACTCAGCAGCACCGTCGCCATCGCAGTCAGCGTTGAGGCCGGGCATACATCAACCCGCCTCGCAGCCTGCCGCACGACCGCCCGCTCGACCGCCAGCTCCGCAGACATGGGCCGGGCGGCCGATGCCATCCCTTCCGGACCGCGCGCTGGCCTCCACTAAGCTCGGCCAGCGCTTCGGTGCCAACCCGTTCTCGACGCTCGACGCCAAGCAGGGAGTGTGGCAGCAGCGCAAGAAGGAGTGGCATGCACTCTTCGACTCGAGCCTCGGACGCGACGATGACCTCCTGGGCCCCGGGCTGCGCAAGATGCTGCCGGAGTCTTCGAAGCTCAACGGCACGAGCGTGTTCGATCCGGTGCTCATGGAGCAGCTGCTGGACTGGTACGTGCCCCGGCCGCTCCACCTCAGCGTGCGGCACCGTCCCGTTGTCGTCATCGACCCGTTCGCTGGCGGCGTTGTACGCGGCTTCGTGGCAGCCGCCAAAGGCCTGCTGTACATCGGCATCGACGTCTCAACGGACCAGGTGGAGGCTAACCGCAAGCAGGTGGGCCCAGAGGGCAAGTGGGACTTTGCCTATCCGCCGTGCTGGATCTTGGGCGATGGCGAGGACATCGAGGCTCTCGTGACGACCGAGCTGCGGCGGCGGGGGCTCGAGCCTTGTGCAGACGCACTCATCTCCTGCCCGCCATACTACAACCTCGAGGAGTACAAGGGCGGGCGCAACGACCTGAGTGGTTTCCCATCGTACGGCGCGTTCCTCGCAAAGTACCAGCGCATCGTCACCAATGCGGTGAAGCTCCTACGGCCCAAGGCACTCAGCATCTTCGTTGTCGGCAACGTGCGCGACAGCCGGACGCACGCCATGTACATGCTGCACACGGACACGGTGGCCGCCTTTAAGCAGGCGGGCTGCAGCGTGCACCAGGATGCTGTCCTCATCACCGCCATCGGCACCGGCGCGATGCGAGCGACGCGAACCATGTCCGCTGGCGCGAAGCTGATCCCCACGCACCAGAACGTCGTTGTGACTGTCAAGGGCTCTGGCTTCACGCCCGCCGACGCACGTGCGCGAGGCGTGCGCCCCAATGCGGAGGGCTCGCAATCACAGTGAGGCTGCAGGGATGAGCGTTGTTCTTCAGTACTCGATCACAGATGTAGAAGCTAGTACGCGACGTTCATTTCCCGCCTGTCGCTACGCTAGGTACATCGCTTGAGCTGTGATACTCTGATAACCGTGCCCCCGATTACCTCTCGTGATGCTGCGTGCATCACTCCGTGGTTACCAGGTTAGCGAGGAAGTTGACACGCACACGAATACTAACCTTTTGGAACCCCACCCACACCTTTAAACTTCTTACCCTAAAGGCGCCGAATGCACGCCTGTCGCGGTTTTGATGGAGTCATTTCTTTCCAAACACCGAGAAGTTCTCGTCCGAGAAGCTCGTTTCCGCGCTGGTTCCGGCGACGCAGGCAAGCACGCCGGATCTTCAGCACGACGTAATGAAAAGTGTCGATGCCAACACCAGCTCGCCCAGAGCCGCGTTGAGTACCGGGTCAATCGAGAAGCTGCTGGCGGCTCTTAGGGGAGCATGGGGGCGCCAGTAGCTGCTCGTTCCGCGTCGCGCAAAACCGCCATTGCCTTGGCATCGACCCGCTGCTCTGAGAGCGTGCGCGCGCGAGGCTGACGGGCGTGGCAGCTGCCGCCTCGAGCTCATCGGGCACGGATGAAGGCGCTCTCGCCATGCTGCTCGTGCCGCGAGCCTCAGATTTTGAGCGAGTCGCCGGCACTGACCCCTCGCTGCCACGGCTGCAACGGGTGGAGGGAGACCATGAGACCAAACCCTTCCGAGCTCATCCTGTGCACCAAGGCCGCCTTCGATGAGTGCCGCCAGCTCCGAAAACCCTCCCTCTCCCAGCTGTGCTGATGTCTTCCCCTGAGCATTGATGGGTGGTGTTCTCAGCGCCCTCGGACAGGAGCATCTGGACGCATGGGGTTTGACACATGAACGCAGCAGCGATTAGTAGCGACCAGGTAAAATTCCATGCAAGATGGGCGAGATGCAAAGAAGCCTCGAAGAGTTCAAGCTGAACGCGAAAGCGTGAATGGAGTTCGTGAAAAGCTGAAAACCCCGGGGAAACCTCTAGTGGGTGATTGCACTAGTGGGAAACCATGTATGGTGCAAATGTTTGTCGTTTCGTCCGTCACCTTCCTTGCGTCGATCCGATCCTTTTTTCTCACAACGAATCTGGAACAACTGTTTCGTCACGAACAGATCGAGCCGCGATTCACACGAATGGGACTCCTCTCATTTGTGCCAACGAGTTTGAGGCCGGTGGTGGTTGCGCTACTCGCCATCGTGGTGGTCATTTTGCTCCTCCGGCCGCGCAACAAGCCGGGCGAGGGCGGCGTTCACAACTCTCCAGGCCAGCAAGGAACCTCGTCCTCGTCCTCCGTCAGGTTGACCACGCGCGGCCCTGCCTTCAGCCTATCGACTGTGGGCACACTCCTCGAGTTTCGCGAAGGGCGCGTGCAGCTGATTCCGGGCGCGGTCGATGCCCTGCGCCGAATCAGTGCTGTCGCGGATGTCTTCCTGGTCACGCAGCTGCCCAAAGACACAGATGAGCTCGAGACCGCCTCGCTCGAGACAATGGCACGCGCTGGCCTCTTCGATGCAGGTGCATGCGAACGGCACAAGACCATGTTCTGCAGCACCGAGGACGGGCGCCGCGCCATGGTCCGACAGCTTGCGCCCGCGATACATTTGGACACGAGCCCCAAGGTTCTCCGTTACCTCGCGCCGCACCTTGCGCGTGTCGTGTACGTGGACCCAACACGCAGTAAGATCGACGCCGATGACCCCATCAAGGGATCCAGTATCGACTCCGCGAGCAGCCTTGCCGAGTACGCGTCTATTTTCGCCCCGACCGCAGCGTGAACCTGCCCGCGTCACCCGCCTCTCTCAAGAGAGGTGTTATTTCCTCCGAGATCTAGGAGGTGGACGGGAATAGCCGAGCGAAGCGCACTCGAATCCGACCGGGCGCGGATTGGTGGATAGGGAAAGCCCTCTTACCCGCGTACCGGATACGCGCCCGTTCTTGCCGCGGTTTCTGGAAATTACGCCGCCGATCCGGCGCGATAGAGGCGATAGCGCCGCGATAGCCCGCCACGATGCATATGGGCCGGATAAAATCGGTAAATCGCGTCATGGGTTTTACCGGCCGTAAAATTCCGTAGCCTTCTCGGCGTAATCTCGGGCCTGGAATCCAATCGTCTCCCCCAATAACTGTTTATATCCAAATTCCAATACCCGATTAATCGCCGCCGCGTCCGCCGAGCGCGCGTCCGGGCTCTGCCCGTGATAACGGTCGCTAGAACAGTGCTAGTTATCTGGTATGCCTAGTCTCACACTTGCGACGACTTCAAAGGACTTGTTCGGCGTCGCCCGTCGGCGCGTGGTCACGTCACTATTCGTGACCAAGTAGGTGCGATTAGCCGCGGAGCCGTAACGTCCGCGTGACGCAATGCAAACGTGTGAGCGTAGCCCCACCGGTCACGCCCGCGGCCTGGAGCTCTAGCACCATCTACTCACATGAATTTTGTGGACTTGAGCATCTGAGCTGGAGATACGAAGCCAGAGGCCGAGCGGTCGGCGGCGGTGTAGGCTGCCTGGCTACGGCTGGCGGCAGTTGTGCGCTCGATGACGGAGACGGTGGAGGCCGAGCGGCTAGCAGCTGTTGAACGGTCGGCGACGGAGACGTGTTGGGAGTAGTTGCTACTGCTGCCTGCACGCCGCCGCTGCAGGAGTTCCTGCTGCTGCTGCTTCTGCCGGTTGGCAGCAGCAATCGCCAACTGCAGATCGCTCAGCATGGTCTCCTGCCCATTCGTCGCAGCTTTGTACATCTGGGGGACATCTGGCTCTGGCTTGGGAGGCAGGTGGGGGTGCAAGTGCGCCTGGTGCTCTCGTGCCGCCTCCTGTCGCGTCAGGAGCACCGCCCGCGCGAGGTGCTGCCGCCACTTGTCCTCGGTGGCCACACGTGCTGCCTCTGCTGCCTTGATGACCGATGCTTGGGCTTCCGCCTCGACCTTGGCGAGGGCGTTGGCAACCTCTTTCTCAATGCGCCCACGCCACTCCGCGTCGAGCTCGGATCGCAGCTTCAGCAGAGCCGCTGGCATCGTATCGGGAGGGGTAGTTGCATGGTGCGTTGCCTCGAGCTCGCCACGTGACGGCTCGAGCTCGCCGGAGCTGAGCTCTGAGCTCAGGATCGAGATCTCGGCGTTGTGCCGCGCGCGTAGCTGCTCGTGCTCGCGCTCGTGCTCGCCGATCAGCGCCGCCTCGACCTCGCGCCGGAGGCGGAGCGTGGCCAGCTCGGCGTCGAGGGCCTCCACCATCGTCGAATCTCCTGGCGCCTCCCCCGTCAGCCTCTCCTGGAGCAAGTTGCAGTCTTCCTGCAGCGCCGCGAAGGCATGCTGGAGCCGCTGCACTTCCGCCTCGGCCCGTTGAAGCGACACCTCGAGGGCACTGCATCGGAGGCTCCCCTGCTGCCACTTGGCACGTAGCTCGCTTGCTTCCGCCTCGAGCACCTCAGTGCTCTGCTTGAGCTCTTCGGAGGTGCGCTCCGAGGCCGCAATCCGTTGCCGTTTCGTCTGGAGCTCGAGTCGGAGCTGCGCCTCGACGTGTTCAAGCTCGGCGATACGCTCGTCGCGGGAGGCGATCTCATGCAGCATCGGCGCCATCAGCTCGTCCACTTCACCCTGCTCGAGGCTCAGCTCGAGCCGCTCGCGCATCGGCGGGATCGCGTCATCATCGCTGGTCATCTCGGCGACAAGCCATGCCAAGCACGCTCGCTGAATCGCCGCTACGTCGACTGCGGCGGATGCAGTGAGTGCTCCTGCTGAGCTACCGGTACCTGCCGAGCTCGCCCGCTGGAGTGCAGCACCCATACTGGTAGCAGCACCCGTGCCCCTCGCCTGCTCGAGCGTCGCATCTGTGTCACTCCAGACAGCGTCAAGCACGGCGCGGGTCACAAGGTGAGCTGCAATCTCCTCATCCAACCGCACATGCAGCTGAGCGACGTCCGCAGCGGCCAAGCCTGCCGCGGCCGCCTGCGCCTCTGTTGCCTGCTGCTGCGCCTGGGACGTCTGCTGCTGCGCCTCAGCCAGAGCCTGCTGAGCACGGGCCAGCTCACGCATCGCCTCTGCACCGCGCTCGGAAGCGGCGGTCTCGGCTGCCCGGCTCTTGCGTAGTCGCTCGCGCATCGACTCGAGCTCGTCGGCTGCGGCGGCGAGCAGCACGCTCGCCGCGGCATGGCCCGGCGACTCTGTACCGGCACCGGCCCTCTTTGCTATGGGGCTGACAGGGTGCGAAGGCTCCGCGACAGCCGGCGGCGGCGGCAGGACGATCGCCCGAGAGCGGGGGGCAGAGCCGCCAGCAGCAGCTGCCAGCGGTGGGGGCGTCGAGAGCGAATCTTCGAGCCAACGGTCTTCGAGGATCTGCTTCGCCGTCAGGCGCATCGCTGGCGTCCGGTGGAGCAAAGCCATAGTGAGCGTCCTCGCGCTGGCCGACACGGCAGTCCATGCGGTCGAGAGGAAGGGCACCTCACTCTCCACAGTGCGGATGGATGCAATGAGCTCAGGCAGCCCAACATCCTGCGACAGGGGAGTGCACGAATGAGCTCAGACATGGGAGCTCGGGCAGATCCTCAGGCCGATCCTGCTACGGGAGGGTGGAGGCATGCCGAGGCATGCCGACGCGTGGGAGGTGATGGGATGAGGGACAGCCCCCCCGCGCACTGTCCAAGGTGGAGTGGCCAAGATGGAGCGCGGGCGCACCTGATTCCAGGGCGACTCCCCACTAAGCATCACGTACAGCGTCACGCCCAAGCTCCAGCAGTCGCATTCGACGCCGTACGAGGGTGGCGCCGCAACGCCAAATGAGGTCTGGCCGCGGTACCAGGCCGCGACCTCAGGCGCCATGTAGAGCGGCGTGCCTCTGAAGCCGCTCAAGGAAGCTTCGCCTATCACGCAGCGCGCAGCTTCGCCAAAATCGACGAGGCGGCAACACCAGCTGCTGGACGGCCCGCTGCCGGTGCGCGCGAGTCCGACGTGCTCCGGCTTCAGGTCGCGGTGCGCCCAGCCGAGGCCGTGCAGATGGGCGACGGCCGTGGCCACCTGCCGGAAGAGCAACCGCCCGTCCTTTTCTTGTAAGCGCCCGCCACGCTCCTCGATGAGGGAGAGCAAGTCCGTGTCGATCGCGTCGAAGGTCAAGGCGATCTGCGATGGCGTGCACAGGATGCCATGCAGCTGGGAGATGTGCATGTGTGGCGCAATGGTGCGCAGTGCTCCGACCTCGGCGCAGGCTTTGAGGAGGGCGCGCTCCGACTCTCTGATCATCTCGAGATTGAGCACCTTGAGCACCACGTTAGCATCGTCCGAATGACGCCGTGCTTGGTACACGGTGGACATCTGGCCCTCTTGACCGAGTTGCCGATGGATGACAACGGCCTCGGAAAGATGGCCGCAGCCTGTCGGGACTCCATCTGGCACATCGAGCAGACGCGCCACGAAGTCGGGCGCCAACTTCATCGATGCACGCAGCGCTGCCAGACGAGCCTGTGGCGTGCTTGGCTGCGCCGGTGAGGACTCTGCTGGTCGGCTCTCACTGCTTCCTGGCAGCCTCGGTCCAGGCGATGCAGGCACAGACGCCGCTGCTCTTCTTAGCGAGTGATCGCTCGGCGACGCTACGCTCGATGCTTTGCGCCGTCGAAAGAACGATGACATGGCGCTCCGGCTCGCCGCGAGCAGGGAGAGCCGAGGCTCCCATCGCGTGTGTGCAACTTGAAGACTGCAATGAATATTCTCGAATCTCGACTGCGCTGTGAAAGAAACCCCGCTTGCCATGGCTTGCCCGCTGTGTAGTGTGCGCCAGGTGTGCGCGCACCACATTTAGCGGTCAGTGCCAATCAAAATCGTGATGAATCTAGATGAATCCTCCATGTGTTCATGTGGTAACCGTAACTACCGCCCGCCTGCCTTTGCAGTGGGTGACTGGGACCATGAACCATTGAACCACGAGGTGCTCTCACCGACTCTCGCTCTCGCTCTCTCGACCTTTACTCGACCTTCATTCGACCTTCACTCACCAACCAGTCGGCCAGCCTGAATGGTAAGTGCCATAGCCTTGCACCAAGGTTGATTCCTCGCTGCCCTTCAGTACCTCAAGAGCGGCTGATTGCTGCCCGTCTCTCGCGGCCAATGCCTGCTCCACGACGTGCACGACCATTTGCGGATGGATCGCGTCATAGGAGCCGTTGGGAGACTCGGAGACGATAATGAAGTAGAGCAGAGCAAACACGGAAGCGTAGCCTGCGTACAGAGCGGAATTGGTCATACCCGTCTTTCCCGGATTCGGATGTCCTGACACGAACTCAATCACGGCCGCGCCCTCTTGGCAAAAGATCATATTCGATTGTTGCGCGCCGTGCGGACCAACGACCACTGCGGCTTCCCAAAATGCTCTTGCCTGTTCGACGTACGGCTCCGTGCCCAAAAACTCGTGCACGCGCCATCTTGTACTTCCTGAGAAGCGCGCGGAGATTGCAGCCATGATGCCCTTCTGATTCTTGACGCTGCGCCCGCCATGGCATCTTGCAACTGGAGCCGCGCTCCTATTTGATGTGGCCGGTCGTTCACACAAGTTGCGATTGAGCACGAGGATTCTGGATGGGAGTGGAGGTTGTCTTGGTGGATCCGTGAGTGGACCCGAAGATGGGACGCGGCTTAGGCGTGCATGGAAGGCCTCGCGCAGCTTGAGCACGTGCCAAAAGTTCCTGTACACACTTGGGCTGCAGTCGAATGTGGCGCGGTCAAGGTGCACGGCTGGACCCTCCCACTGCCTCACGTACGGATAGTGCTGCAGTTGATCGACGCTTATTCCCAGAAGCTCGAGCATGTTGACAAGAATGGTGGCTGGCCCGTTGCCGAAGAACCCGTCCACACATGTCCTGCTTCTCATGTTGAGGTAGGCCTGGGTGCCGTCGGCAGGAATGCACAAATTCTCGAGCAGCCGCACTCGAGAGACCAACGAGTGATGCTTCCGGCTCAGCAGGTCGAGCGCGAACGCCACCGATCCAAGCGTCTCGTAGAGCGTGTGGTAGTACGCGATACCCATCAGGTTGCGCCCGATCACGGCGTGTCCTCCACACGAGACTACATTCGTGGGGCGCGCGTTGCAGTTGTGAGGGCACGCCTCATCGTGCGCTCGCTGCTCAGACACAACCTCGGGGGGCAGATAGTAAGTCGAGCCGTTGGCGCTTTGCATGCGGCGTGCGTGACCCCAGACGAGGACGTCCTTCAATGAGCAGACCATCGGCTTGAAGCCTTGGAGCTGCTCGATGCATGCTGCTTTGCGAGCGCGTCGGCTTGCGACCTGCTCGGAAGTGGGTTGCTCACGACTCGAAACCCATGATGACGGCGCGTACTTCCGAGCAAACAAAATGCGTGCGCGGTCGCTCCACCACGAGGTGTTCAGCGCATGCGTTGGTGGTGCAAGATGAATTCGGATCCCATCGCAGGCACGCTCTAGGTGGCGGAGACCAATTCCAGCTGGGAGCGTGTCCTTGCTCCGATGCTGTTGCCATCGACCCGGGTTCCAGTCCACGCGCGCTTCTGGAAGGCATGCATTGTGTGCGGCCGTGGGCCTTGCAAATCGACTGCTTCTGCACTGCTCCGCACCAAAGGAAGGCATGTAGCTCGCAAAGCGTCTGCTGCTGTTTGCGAACACTGCGGTGGCATGCGGACCGCGCCAGCTTTGCATTGGGTATTTGGTGAGTCCTGGGCATGGGCAGGAGGCCACACCAGATGGGCACCACGCTTGAGGCGCCATGGCCTACAAAAGATCTTGATCTTGTGTGGATTCGCATGCGGAACGGTCCTTTTAGGCCGCGTGTGCATGCACACCGCTCGGGTTTTGACCAAGTGTCCAAGAGTCTCTTTGAATACATTTTGTGCAGCAACCTGTAGCAACCTGTATCACATCAGTCACACACATCCAGTCCAAATCGCATTACGTTTTCACTTTATAAACGGCTCCAGATCGCCAGCACCGCAGCAGTCCGAAGAGATACGCAGGAAGAAGATGCGGTTGTGCCGCAGCCCGCACAACACGCGCGCGAGCGAATCCCATTATGCAGACACCCAGCGAGACTGGCCGGACATCGCCGTCGCTATCGCCGAAGCGCATCATCGCTCTCATAGTCGTCAGCCGAGACGAGCTTTGCTGCAGCACGGTCAGCAGTGACGAGCTTCGCTGCTGAGACGCGACGGAGCACCGCCTCTTGCACCTCGGCATAGACCTCGGCCACCGGGATGAGCACCGCCTTGCGCGTCGCGGGATCGTGCATGCAAACTTCATCCATGACTGCCTCGACACTTGCCAACAGGTACTTGGACGATTCAGCACTGCCCTCGAGCTCCTCCAGCCACTGCTCGAGCTCCGAGACGTGCTTGTCGAGCTCTTGCTGCATCACCTCTTCCGCCTCTTCGAGCGGCACGAGGCGGCTTCCCGGCACGATCAATTCTTGCGGCGCACCTTTGGTTTTATTCACGCCTCGGTGACTCGGACCAGCCACGTGAATTGTGTACGTACGCAGCATCGGGTCGTCGTAGTGCTTCTCTTTGGAAGACGAGGGCTGGACAGTGGCGATGCCTCGGGAGCGAGTTCGGTCGTCCAAGTACCAGCAACGGCATCCCACGGACAGCACGGACGCTGGTGGCGGAGCTCCCGCACTCCGGACCTGCACGGTCGCAAGCGCCATGGCACTCTTGAGGATACCCAGCTGGCTGTCGGCCGTCTGCAGCAAGATGGCGCTGTGCACGTGAAGGCACGTCTGAGCTGCCGCAATGAGGCTCGAGCGCGCGGCGCCGATCGCCGAGGAGCGCTGTGCGCGCATCATCCCAGGGAATCGCAGCGCAACGTCCTGCGGCGGGCACAACCAGCGGAGTGCTGCGCACAGTGCGGAGCGTAGTGCAGATTGGCCTCCCAGCTTCGTCAACCAATCGACGCAGAGCCCAGCTTGCACCTCGGGGCTGCCTAGGGCACTCACTACTGTGCACAAGCTGCCCTGCAAAACGGCCGCAACACGGGCCCAGTAGGCCGAGCCGCAATCAGACGGGCGTGCGATGGCCAACCCCCCTAGAGCACGCAACGGCCCCAACCGCCCAGGGAGTGGTCCTCCCGACGGCAGCCGGGCGGCGAGCGCTCTCTCCTCTTTGCTCGTGGGCGGCACCGCGCGTTCAAGCTCCTCAGGCGCAAGCATGAGCATCTCACAGATGCTCTGGAGCGGTTGGCGCACGAACTCGTGAAGCGGCTGACCCATTCTCGCTACAAGCTGCCCGCCCGCGAGCCGACACACTTGCTCGAGCAGTTGCAGCGCAGCGCGCTGCTCACGAAGAGCCTCCAAGCTCTTGTCGCCAGCGGCCGAAGCGCGAAGTCGATCGCGCTCGCGCACGATCAGCTCCAGAGCCTGCGTAAGTGCGCCGCGCGCGGCCAGGCTGCTCGCATTTCGCAGCGCGCCGGCGGCGATGGCGAGCATCATGTACCACGCGCGATGCTCGGGTATGGGTTCGCCCCCGCTGCTGTACCGCCGACCTTCGGGATCGCGGCTTGGCAAGGTCGCCAAGAGACGCGACATCAGCCCAGCAGACAGAAGCTCGTCTGCAAGGTGGGAGGTCGCGACTAGCGCCAAAAGGGAAGGCAGCAATGAAGGCACGTGTCCAATGGACTTGGACCTGCCTTGGATGGCGTCCAGGATCCCTCGCGTCGCCATCGGAGTGTTGACGGGTTGCGTGGCTGGCAGCAGGTGAGCGAGAATGCCGACGCGAACTGCGAGAGGCTCCCCTTGTAATCCTGCCGAGCTGAGGGAAAGAGTCACACGCGGGACCAACTCGTCCAGGGCTGCACACACGGATTCACGTCCAAGGCCGAGATCCTCTTCCAAGGTCTCGTCCAAGCTCCGGATCGAGCCGAGGAGCTGCAGCAGACTGCACAGCAGCGACGTGCTGAGTGGGGAGACGCGCTCGGGGAATGCGCCCAGAAGCGCTTGCGCGATGCCGTCTCGAAGCTTCACAGCATCTCGACCGTCGAGCAAGCACATACTCCCGACCATCCCCCCTGGGCCGCAACGCTCGGCTCTGCACAGGAGCCGCAGTGAAGCCAGCAGAATGGTGGCGGCGGCGTAGCAGCGAGAGCCGCTTGGATCGGTGAGAACATGGGAGGCGAGGCCCTCACCCAGGGACAGTACGAGTGCACGCAATGCACGATGCAGACGGGGGTCGTCGCCAGGAGCCACAGGGCCCATGCTTGAGGGCCAGAGAATCGCGCACAGAGCCTGCGGGGCTCGCTCAATGAGGCGACCTTCGGTGTCGCTGAACCAGCCGTGGGGATCGAGACGGCGCTTGTGCTGGCCGCCTGACAGAGAGATGAGGAAAGAGCATCTCATCGGCGGCCCCGTAGTGCAAACTTTAAGGGTCGACGCCGAGCTGCCCGACCCCTTCGGCGATGCTTGCTCGTGGTGGAGCGCCAGGGCAAGCACAGCCATCACTTCTTGCACGTGCGCGGCGCGCCTATCGAGAGCTGCGGCGGCGTCCTCGCTCTTGCTCTTGGTCAAGATACGCTGCTGCTGCTCAAGATGCGATTCCTCGCGCGCAAGCAGAGCGCGGACGGCGGCCAAGGCGGCCGAGGCGGCGGTGCCGGCAGTTGAGGCCGGCGGCTCGGCAGCCGCCATCGCCTCTGCCGCCGCTCGCTCCAGTGCCTGGACCGCACTGTTCAGTGACACCATGGCAGCTTGGCGCGAAGGATCCGCCTCCGCGGCTCCTTGATCGGCCAAGCCCGAAGCTTGGAATGAGTTGAGCAAGTTGAACAGCCGCGAGCTGACTTCAAGACGGGCCCCAAGGACACTTGCGGGCTCCTTGGCGTCTGCACGGTGCTGCTGGCACTCGGAAAGGGCAGCAACACATTCGTCGAAGCGCTTATTGACAAGAGCGTCGATCACTTTGGCGACGCCAGCTGCGAGGCTCTGTTCAGCCGTTGCCGCACGAGCTCGAACGCGCCGCAACTGCATCAGAAGAGAGGAGTGCACCTTTTGAGCGGCGTTCCAGGCGGCGGGCGAAGAGAGTGCGGCGGTTTCCAACCAGCGCAGAAGCGCAGCCCGGTCGGTGGACGCTGGCGAGCTCTGTGGGGCCTCCTCGGGAGTACGCGAAGCGCGGAGTGCCATCGCTTGCTGCGCCATGCTCCCCCTCGCACACGCGAGCTGAGCCAGTGCGAAATGCATGTGCTTGTGGCGCACCTCGAGGCGTCGACTCGTCTTAAACACCGCCTTGAACTCCTCAAGCGAGATCTTCCCATCGCCGTCCGTGTCGTGCTGGTCAAGGATCGTCTTCGCCTCTTCGATGGTGACGGGTTTGCCAGCTTTGGTGAGTGCTTCTTTGAGCTCTTTAACATCAATGAGACCGTCGCCCGACGTGTCCATCGACTTGTAAAAGTGCTCGGACAGCTCCTTGTCCGTGATCGCCCCACGCTGGCTCCCGTCGCCGATTGGCATCGAGGCGACTTTGGCCAGGGACTGCGCAGCTCCCAGGTCCAGTTTGCCCGTACCCTGACCAAGTGACGAACCTGTCTGCCCCATCCCCGCCGATGTGCCGGCGCTCGAAACGACGCCTCGATAGACGGCGTCCGAGTCCAGGCGACGGCGTGCCGAGTTCGCTTCTTGTTCGGCCGTTGCGATGGCGCTCGTAGAGCCGTACAGCATCGTGGAGGGATGCACTTGAGCGGCCAGCGATCGCAGTTCATCGGGCGATTCGTGACCATCGTGAAGATCCGGCGGCGCTGTGGCACTGTGATTCTTGAGTAGCTGATTACGTTCATTGAGATTGGCGATGGCCTTGCTGATCGTGCTTTGAGCCTGTGGCGAGGCCAGCGGAGATGACTTTGGCTCCTTGATGGCGTTGAGGCGTTTGGCCACGTGCTGAGCGAGTTCATGCAGCAGTCCGACGGACTTGCCGTCCATGCGATCTAAAGACGGGTGGAGGGATGCCACTAAGCGCCACGGAAGCGCGTGCTTCCGAACTGCCACCACCGGGTGGAGGGCGAGTGTTTGCTGAGCGAGCAGCTCTGCTGCGGCGCTCAGTGTCTCCGCGTGGTGCTGCAGCTGTCGCTCATCCGAGCATTCTTGGATCCAATCGGCCTGATCCCTGGCGAGCTCGCGGATACGAGACTCCATGAGGCTTTCCACAGGATTCCTCTCGCTGACGCCGCTCAGCCAGCCCGGCGTGTGGTCTGGTTCGTCGGTAGATGTGGACGCCGTCGGGCTTGCAATCGGGCTTCGCCGAGAAAGCATGGTGATGAGCCCACACCAACTCTTCACCATAGCAGCGTGGGCCCCGAACGCAAGCCCCGCTGCGTCTGCCCGAGATGCTGCTCGCACGAGACGTCCCGCTGCGTCTGCACGAGATGCTGCTTGCACGGGAGCAGCCACCTGCATGGCGCGGCTGCTCGTCGACCGATGCGCACTCACTGCTGGCTGATACGCCGCAAGCTGCTCGAGCGGCCGGTCCCGCTGCCGCTGCTCCAACGGGCCGCTGCTCCAGGTGCCCTCTACATCGCCCAGCACAGCGGGCATCGGGTCGTCATCAAGCGCTGTCTCAGCGACCGTCCGGTCCCGAGGGCGCCAGTGATCAGGGCTGCCATGAAAAGCTTCGAACTCAGCGTCGAACTCAAACTCAGCGTCCTTCAGACGCCATGCGCGCACCTGCAGCGTTTCGATATCAAACAGTGGCACCGACGAGAGGAGGCGTTGGCGACCACCTGCCCAGAGCTCATACAATGCGCACGCTGGCAGCTCCTCCTCATCTTGCATCCAGGATGCATCCACACGAGGATGCACTCGGGCGCACGGCACAGCCAGGTTGGGAAGCATCGCCACAGGCGCCGGCCCGCCGCTGAGATTCGCGGCGTCGTAGCCCAACGAGTCGTGCATCCGTTGCACCTCACGGCTGAGTACCTCTGGCTGAGAGCGCGTCGCGGCCATGATCATCGCATTCGACAACTCCTCGGCGCCAGATGGGAGCTTGTCCGTCGAGGAGTCCGACGAGGCGTGAGGAGCCAGCCACTGCAGTGTCTTCTCAAGCAGCGTTGCCGCAGCTGGAGCAAGCGCCATATCCTTGATATGGACAACTGGCACTGCAAGCGCGATTTCTTGCGTGAGGATGTCGATGGCAAGGGCATGGCAGAGCCACGTCTGCCCGCGGACTATGCCAGACGAGGCGCCGAGCGTCCGAGGGAATCGCACGGACGCGCCGAGCGAGCGCCAGAAGAGGTCGCTGCTGCGTAGGAGGCGGAGCACAGTTGAGTGCTCAGCTGGGCGACGAAAGAGCTCGCGGATCAGAGCCAACGCCTGCAGGCAAAGTCCCTCGACCAGTCGTAAGCCATGGGTGTAGCCGCAGCTTTGGGGGACGACGGCCATGGATCCCACAAGGAGCACAAAGGGCCCCAACGGCCCCAACGGCCCTTTGTGCAAATCCGCACCGTCCGCGGGCTGCTTTTGGCCGTTTTTGGCCGATGCGTTACCCTCAGCCTTGGCCGCCTCCTTTTTGGCCGCCTCCTTTTCGGCCGCCGCCTTATCGGCCGCCGCCTTCTCAGCCGCCGCCTTCAGCTCCTTCCAGGGCTTCCACACGCCACCCAACCGCGCGGCGGCAGTTGGTGACGTCGATCGAGGCGCGCAGCGCTCGAGCTCCGCTGGCCGGTCAGTGATCCACCCCGCGTGTCCCTCGAAGTCCACGGTCACCTTGCCGGCCTTGACCTCCTTGACTGTGCCTATCATATCCTTATTCACCGAACCCCACCCCGTCTCAGGCTCCTCGCATGCATCGTGGACTTTCACCGTCTCTCCGGGCCAGAGCCCGCCTCGGCAGAGCGCATCGAACAGCTGATGCTGGGACTCGGCAGCGGCGCCGAGCAACTGTAAAGCCGCAGATGCGCAGTCGGCCGCCACCGAAGCTTCGAGACACGTCTCGTCCGCGTACAGGGTGCCAACGCTGTCGTTCATGGCGACAGGCCGGAAGTAGTAGGAGCCCACCTTGACAAAATCTTGTCGGCGCAGCTTGGGGCCGAGCCCGAACTCTGCGAATTCTTCGCCACTGAACTCGGTCTTCTGCCGCAGCGCAGCCACGAGGTCCACGCTGTTGAGCTCATTGCCCTCACTGGGCTTTGACGTGCCGACGTTGCTCCACTTCAAGCCCAGAGGAGTGGCTGAGGTGAGCCAGTCCTCGAGCGTGTAAGAGAGCGAGGCATCGAGCGGGCTGAGGTGACGCAGCAGCTCCGCTTCCGCTGGCGCTGCGTGGAAAATGAGGGCGAGGCAGCGAGCTGCAAGCGGGCCAATGCTTGCCACGTCGACGGGACACAGCGGCAAAAGCACCTCGAGCCTGGCCACATCATGGACTTCGGTCAGCGAGGGTGACAGGTACTCGCTCGTCTCCTCCATGTCGCGCGCAATCTCGACCAGCTTATCGTGCAGCAGCATGCACGTGGCAAGGCACCTTATCCCCGAGCTGGGCCCAGGATGCAGGAAGGCATCGTGCAAGCTGTGGCGGCGGCCATGCGTCGCCTGCAGCAAGCGTGCCAGCAGGCCGAGCGTGCCGGCGAGCACACGCAGCATGGCGTGTGCGTCGCGTGCGTCTGCAGCGTCAAAGGCGGCTGCCACACCCCACTGCTGCCGCAAGTGCAGCTCGGCTTGCAACGGACCTGTGACCCAGCGTAGCACGTCGAAGAGGCCCTCGTGCGCAACGCCGCTACCAAGGAGGAGGTTGGTGACATGCGCAGCAGCCCCACCACCATCATCGAGCAGTGCTATGAGCATTGCGAGAACTCGCAGCTTACGCTCGTACTGCCAACCCGGCTCGCCACCTCCACGAGCCGGGAGCAAGTGCGCCACCACGAAGTGGTAAGCGTCGAGCAAAGGCGGCGGGCGCGCGCGGCGCGCTGAGGAAGGTAGCATCGATGCAGAGGCAAGGGTGTGAAGCAGCTGGAGCAGCATTGCGGCGTGCCGAGCGTGGTCCCGCTCCGGAAGCCACGGAGTGTCGGACCATAGCGACGGAGTCCGCTGGAGCAGCATGGCCAAGGGCTGCGGGCTGTGCTTGGCGAGTGCTGCCAGCAGCTGCAGAGTCAGCAGCAGAAGAGAGGGATGGGAGCTGTTGAGCGCCGTGCTGAGCACTGGGCTCTGCTCGGTGCCTAGACGCCGCTCGCGTTGCTGCTCCAGATGAGCGCACAGCGGAAGCAGGCTGACCAGCTCGGCGAGCGGCACTATCGGCGCGAGTGCCTCCGGCGCGTGCGCGAGCAGCGCGAGGGCCCCGGCCGCCGCGCTCTGCACCGAGTCGCTCGCGGTTGGCCCAGCATGACGAAGCGCAGTGATTGCAGCGCCAAGAATTGGCGCGAGGTCGAGCGGCTGCTCCGCGGGCAACTTCCACTCGACAAAGGCGAGCGGCTCACCCGTGGACGGGTCCAAGAGACGTCGCCCAAGCGTGCCAGCAGGCAGCCTGTAGTTTGAGGCCGCGGGGAAGCCGATGGCAGGTAGCGGAACTTTGACCTCGAGTCTGTTTTGAGGGCGTAGCTCGAGCACGCCGCTCGTCTCGCTGTCCACAGGCAAGGCGGTGCAGACGTTACTGATGTTGCGCGCGTATTTCCACACGTCCTCGGGCGAGTCGGCGCACAGGGCGGCGAGGAGCGCGGTCAGTTGGCGCCCCTGTGCTGGAAAGCGAGCACTCTCGAGCAGACCGAAGAAGGAGGAATCATCGTTCGCAAACCGCTGGCACAGCTCAGGCCGACCTTCGAGCACGGCCGCGAGGAGCAGCGCCAGGGTCTCATGGTGCGCTGGCCACCCTCTGTCTGCTGGCCTCTCTGAGGGCCTTCTGTGAGAGATCGAGCCGGGGGCGGCGAGTGCGTCCGGGCTGCCCGCTGCTCCAGGCGGAGCTCGCGTCCCAGCATGGATGCGCTCTTGTGAGAGCATATCCTTGACGAGCTCGAAGTGCACCCGGCGCGCGATGTCGGAGAGCTCCTCCTGTGGATCATCCGAGCGGAAGCCGCGCGTGTGCTGGAACAGCTCGAGGCTCCACGCGAAGCCACCCAGAGCCTCGCCGTCGGCGGCGAGGCTGTCTACCTGCTCGTCAAAGCGCTCATCTTCGGGCGCCACCTCCAGGACGACGACGCACCACGCAAGGAGCAACGCCCCCAGTGCCCTGCCTCCCGCATGGACTGCACTTGCATTTCGCCCCTTCTCGAGGAGGTCGGCAATCACCTTTTGATGGCGCTTGAACACCGCCTCCGCGCGCCTGAGCTCGGATGATGGCGCAATCAGAGAGGCAATCAGAGAGGCAATCAGAGAGGCAATCAGAGAGGCAATTAGCGGCGCGCCTGAGCTCGGGGTGGAGCTTGCAGTAACGCTTCTCGCACAGCGTCGCGGCCATCAGCGCGAGCGTCGCTAGCTGGGCGCGACGCTCGGCGAGGAGGGTCAAATCCGAAGGACGCACGCCGCCAGGGCGAGCGAGCGACGTGCTTGGTAGCCGCGTAGCAAGCGCGCCGGCGCGAACTGCGAGTGGCGCCCCCTCTACTTGCGAGGGCCAGGGGGCGAGCAGTGGCGAGAGTGCCTCGAGCAACGGTTCCATCGTGGTCGTCTCCTTGCCCACGATGACTTTATGCAGCGCCGAGGGCCATCCTTCTCGAGCGGCGTCTTCTTGATCTGGAAGAAGGCCGCTGACGAGCGAGTCGGGATGGAGCACGGGCATGTAGTGCAGCAGCACGAGCACTCCGAGTACCTCGCACCGCTCTCTTTCCACGTGCATCGCGAGAAGCGCCTCCACCTCGCCCAGCCACGTGCACCGCGCATCCTCGACAGCAGCGTCCACAGCAGCGTGGGCGCCCTTGACATTGAGACGCGCCGGTAACCGTGCCTCAAGGTCCTCCCTCCGGCTGCAGAGCGAGGGTATGACCTTCTTCACCAGGCGCCGTGGCAGCCCACCCTCGAGAAGGCGTGTGACACTTGCACACACAATCGAGTGGAGCTCGGAGTTGAAGTTGAAGGCGATGAGGAGCAGCTGGTGAATGCAGCGCAGGAGCAGGCAGCGCTGCTCGTGCGCGTACCGTAGCAGGGCTAGCTCCGCGTTGAGGGGCTCGAGCAGCGCGCGTGCAGTAGCGCCGTGTGGGGCCGGCGTGGCCACTGCTTTTTTCTCGAATGCTTGCGCATTGTTGGGCGCTTCCTTCTTGAAGGAGATGAGCATGCTGTCCGCCGCTGTGTTGTCCATCTGAAGGAGCGTACTGGCCGCGAGCACCTGCGCCCGCTCATCCGCTGGCAGCTTCTCAAGCCAGTCCGGCGCCTTTGCGTCCTTGGCGAGTGCCGCGAAAGTGGGCCGCGTGGGAGGTTTTTCTGCCGAAGTCTCGCGCTCGAGCGTGAAAAACGAAGGGTGGGGCTCGAGCGTGCGCAGCAGCTGGTCTTCATGCAGCAGGAGCAACTGTTTGATGGAGTCCTTATCGGTGCCGCGGTGCAGACGGTGGAGAAGCGTGCGCAGGAACGAGAAGCCGCTCTTTTCTCTCTCCATCGTCGAGAGAGCCGCGCAGCGACGAGAGCCGAAGAGAGACGCGAGAGAGACGCGCAAACGAACGCCGTACTGGGCACAAATCGCCGCGCGCTGCTCACGTCCCGATGTACCGAAACGTCCCTCGACAATTGATTTAGACGCGCACCGAAATCGCAATCTCAAACAAAGAGAGATGATGATGAGCATCCTCACGCCGCTCATCCTCTCGTGGTCGATGCCGTCGTCGAGGACGATGACGGGTCCCACGGCCGCTCCCGCGCGGCTTTCGCTGCGGTGTGTGGCGGCTCCGTGCATGCAGGCGGTGCCGCCTCTGAAGGTGGTCATCGCGGGCGGTGGCGTTGGCGGACTGACGACATCGCTTGCCATGCTCAAGGCAGGTTTCGACGTGACGCTGTACGAGAAAACGCAAAAGTACGCGCGCTTCGGTGGACCGATCCAGTTTGCAAGCAACGCGCTCTCAACACTCAAGGCCATCGACGAGAATCTCTTCGCACGCGTGATGGAGAAGTTCACTTTCACGGGAACACGCCGGTGTGGCATCAAGGACGGCTTGCGCGCGGATGGCACGTTCCGCATGACGAATGTGGCGGACCCCAAGTACTTGATTGACCCTGGCGTGCCTGCGGACTGGTACCTCGAGTTCCCGCTGCGCCAGTGCGCCGATTTCTTCCAGCTGCCGTACACTGGCGTCATCAACCGGCCAGACCTGCAAGAGATCCTTGTCGAAGAGTGTCGGAAGCTCAAGCCCGACTTCCTCGTCAACGGCGCGCCTGTCGCCGCGTACGAGAACACGCCCGAGGGCGTCTCGGTCCGTTTGAAGGACGGCACCACCATCAGCGCGGACGTGCTCGTAGGCTCAGACGGCATCTGGAGCGCGGTGCGCGCGCAGATGTATGGCGAGGGTGAAGTCAAGGGCCTCTCGGCTGACGGCCGGACGCAACAGGGCTGCCCCTACTCAGGGTACACAGTCTTCGCCGGCGAGTTCGTGCCCGAGCGCGTCGAGGACTTCCGCGACTACTACGAGTGCGGCTACAAGGTGTACATCGGCCCTCGCAAGTATTTCGTCACGTCCGATGTGGGCGATGGGCGCGTGCAGTGGTACTCGTTCCTCGCGCAGCCACCCAACACGCGGCGGGCAGGCGACAGCTGGGAGGGCGGCGCGTCGACGGAGAAGGAGGGAACCGACGTGATCTCGTATCTCAAGGGCCTGCACGAGGGCTGGACGGACGAGATCCACTACGTGCTCGACAGCACGCCAGCTGCAGCTGTCGAGCAGCGCGATCTGTACGATCGGTGGCCCGAGTTGTTCCGATCGTGGGCTGACGGCTCCGCAGTGCTGGTGGGCGACGCCGTCCACCCGATGATGCCCAACCTCGGGCAGGGCGGCTGCCAAGCCATCGAAGATGCATTCGAGCTCACCAAGGCCCTCAAGGAGGCTGTCCTAACCTCCGACGCTGCCGTCCCGCGCCCAGAGCTCACGCGCGCGGCGCTGCAGACCTTTTACAAGCGTCGCGTGGCGCGCTGCGCCGGCGTCTCGCTGCTGTCGCGGCTCGCCTCGGATCTGATTGTCAACTTTTTCGACACGCCGTGGTCGCCTCACGATTCTCGCGGTAACAGCGCGCTGGGGTACCTCACGTTCGCATGGAAGCCGCTGCTACAGTTCGTCATCTTCCCTCTCCAATTCCTCTTCCTGTACTCGTACCACCCCTCGGGCAGCATGGGCGATCTGCCCAAGCGCCTCGAAGCCGCCTGGCGCACACGTCACAAGCCCGCCGCCGAGGCGGCGTTCGCAAAGGCGGCCAAGGAAGGACAGGCAGTTGGCGCCCCCTCGTTTTTCTCGGCCTCCAAGAGCTGATCGTGAGAAAGGTAAGAACATCACAACGCAAGTTCCCCTCTGCGGATTTATAGAAGTTTCCTGTGGGAGATCCAACACAAAACACCACATGTCGCTAATCTCCCTCATGGCGATGTCCCTCACGTTAGCGCGTCCACTGCGACGTGGAGGTGGGTGCAGTCTCACGATGAGCTCAGCGCTCTCCATTCCAGTGTCTCCCCGCCGTGCACGGAGCTTGTACTGCTGCGCGCCTGCGACTGCCGGGGCAACGGCAGCGGTGCTGGAGCCGGCAGCGCCCACAGAGCCTGCGGTGAAGAAGCGCGTGCTTTCCGGCGTGCAGCCAACGGGCATGCTGCACCTGGGAAATTACCTCGGAGCGATCCGCCAGTGGGTCGCCAACCAGGAACTGTACGACAACTACTTTTGTGTCGTTGATCTGCATGCCATCACTGCGCCACACACACCGAAGGAGCTCACCAAGGATACGTACCGGACCGCTGCGCTGTACCTTGCGAGCGGGATCGATCCGGAGCAGTCGCGCATCTTTGTGCAGTCTCACGTGACCGCTCACGCGGAGCTGATGTGGCTGCTCAACTGCGCGACGCCCATGGGCTGGCTCGAGAAGATGATTCAGTACAAGGAGAAGTCGGCGAAGCAAGGTGCCAACTCTGAATCGGTGCGCCGCATCCTCTACTCATGCTCACCCGCCATCGCCGCTGACCGTACCGTCGTCGCGCGGCAGGTGAGTGTCGGCCTCTTCGACTATCCCGTGCTGATGGCGGCCGACATCCTCCTGTATCAGACGCAGCTCGTTCCCGTGGGAGAGGATCAGCGCCAGCATCTCGAGCTCACGCGAGATATTGCTCGCCGGTTCAACGACCAGTATTGTAAGAACAAGGAGCGCAAGACATTCGTCGAGCCGGAGGCGCTCATCGTCAAGTCGAACGCCAGGGTGATGAGCCTTCAGGATGGGAGCGCGAAGATGTCCAAGTCTGCCGAGAATGACATGAGCCGCATCAACCTTCTCGACCCGCCGGACGTGATCGCACAGAAGATCAAGCGCTGCAAGACGGACTCGGTCAAGGGGCTGTCGTACGACCCGGCGCGCCCGGAGGCGGTCAACCTGCTTGGCATCTACGAGGCGATGAGCGGCAGGTCCCGCGCGGAGGTCGAGCTAGATCTCGAGAGCATGGCTGGCTGGGGCACGTTCAAGCCGCTGCTGACGGAGGCGACCATCGCGCACCTCGAGCCGCTACAGAAGCGGTACAACGAGATCGTAAGCGAGACGGAGTACCTGACCAAGGTACTCAAAGAGGGCCAGGAGGCTGCTGATGAGGTTGCTTCTCGGACGCTCGCCGACGCGAAGAGAGCAATGGGCTTCACGCTGCTTGGAGATAAAAAGCTGCCCAAACTGTGAGATTGCATGCCAGCGCCGCCTCACGCTTGGGATGGCCAGGCAGACACAGTGCACGTGTGATGTGAAACGTCGACGTCGCCGCTGCGGCCTGTGCGCGCCTGTCGACCCGGAGCGTCGCCCGCTACTTATATACTGAATCTCGCACAGCGCGTCCCGCCCCGCGCGCGCCGCTGGGCCGGGGTGTGGAAAAAGTGTAAAGTCTTGAGACGACATGAGCGGCTCGACTCGTTTTCGGCCCGTGACGTGCTCGACCTCACACGCCGCGGCACATAGGGTTACTCTAACTCCTCCACACCCGCCGCGGCACCGCCGGTCGCCGGCCGCGCGGTGCGGAGCGCACGGTGCTAGTATAGAACAGCGTCATCGAGTCACGCTCGAAGCATCGATGCGGAGAAGACTGCGCGCCCGCAGTCCCAGGGCCAGTCCCAGAGAACGTGTCCCAATATCGAGTGCACCGCCGTCTCTTATCCTGTGAAGCGCTCATACACATACTGTGGCCATGCATCGACTGGAAGGGCCTTGGCGATCACGTCGCGGTAGAGCTCCTCAATCGGGAGATTATTGAGCTTCACCTTGGTCTGCGCCGCCAGCAACACCTTGACGAGCAGGCACGTGTTGTGGAAGAAGCGTCCCTTGACCTGCGAGTCGAGCGACACACCGTCCGGCACCAGACCCTTGGTGCTCGTCAGGGCCTCGGCCACTGGATCAATGCCCGCGAGGCGCTGCGCCTGCATCAGGGCTGCTTTGGTCGTCTGCAGCTCCATCGCCAGCTCCTCGTTCTTGCGCCCGAGCTGCGAGCCCCCTATCTTGATCTCGAGCTGTGCCGCCTGCAGCTTCTCGGCGAGCACCATGATCTGCTCGTCGCGGGCCGCGCACTCGCGCTGGAGCAGCGCGTGCTTCTCATCGGTGGCTCCTGCACGGCCCTCCTTGGCGAGCATCTCCTCCTCCAGGACGGCGATGCTCTGTCGCAGCAGTGCGACTTGCTCGTCCTTGGCCCGCAGCTCGTCCGACAGCGCCTCAACGCTCGCCCCGAGCGAGGCCTCCGCGCCGCCCGCATGGCGCAGCTTGCCCATGGCCGCAGCCTTGAGCTTCGAGCGCACGTGCTCCAGCTGCTCGTCCTTGGCGGTGACGGCCACCTCGAGGCTCGAGATCCGCCCGTGCGCGGCGGCGAGCTCGGTGGCGCGTGCCTCGCCCTCGAGGGCTGCCTGGCGCAGATGGGCGTGCAGCTCGTCCGCCCGGTCACTGCGTGCCCGCACCTTGGCACGCGCCGCCTCGAGCAGCTCGTTGAGCGTGCGGATCTGCTCGTCCCGCGCGAGCAGCTCCGCCTCCTTGAGCCGATGCTTGGAGCGCTCATCCGCGAGGGCATCACGCATCATCTCGAGGTCGAAGGCGTTGGCGCGCGCGCGCTGCCTCTCGAGCTCGGCGGCGTCTTCCGCCGCCTCACGCCGCTCCGCCGACGCGTCGAGCTCCGCTTGCGCCTGTGAGTACGACTGTTTCAGGTTGTGATGGCCATCGCGCAGCCCGCGCAGCTCCGCAAACAGCTCCTCGGCTCGCGTCGCCTCGCCCCGCCGCTGCTCAGCCACCTCAATCGCCTCACGCTGCCTCGCTGCTGCGAGTGTCGCCTGCTGCGCCGCGTGCTCCTCGGCCGTATTCTTCGCCTCGAGAGCCTCTGTGAGCGTCGTCGTGAGCTGGCTCACGTGGGCCTGCGCCTCGTCGAAGCGCTGGCGCAGCTCGGAGAGACGCAGCTCCGCGCCCTGTATCGACTTGTTGGCCGCGGCCGCCTGCTCGCGAGCGGCCTCCTTTTCCTCCTTGAGGATGGGGATCTCGACCGACTCGAGCCTCGCCACGTGCTCGGTCAGCTCACGCACCCGATTCTCACGCTCGGCGAGGACGCGCCGTAGCGCCGTGAGTGTGTCGAGGAGCATCTTGTGGCGCTCGTCACGGCCGGCGAGCGACTGCTCGAGCGCCTTGGCCTGGTCCTTCGCCTCCTCGAGCTGCTGCATCGCGAGCGGCTCCGACACGTTCCGGCGCGTCTCGTCCGCCCCGTACGCGTCCGCGAGGGCACTCTCCCTCTGCTCGAGTCGGGCCCGGAGGTCGGAGCACACGTCCTTGAGACGCGCGTACCGGTCGACGGCCACGTGCACCTCCGCCTCGGCGACGGCCGCGCGCCGCCCCTCCGTGTCCCGGCGCTGCTCGGCGTCCGCTGCCCGGAGCTCCGCCGCCAGCTGCTGCGAGCGCGCGTGCGCCACGGCCTGCTCCTTGTCGACGCTCGCCTGGCGCGCCTCGGCGAGAGAGGCCTTGAGCTGCGCGAGCTGGGCCTCGAGTGAGGCCTTCGTCGCCTCGGCCTGCTCCGCGCGCGACTGCATCTGGCGCAGCTCGTGCGCGTGGTCGAGCTCGGCCTTGCGCATCTTCTCGAGGGCACGCTCGGCACTCGCGACCGTGACCTGCTGTTGGCTCACTGAGGCGCGGAGCACTGACAGCTCTTGCTCCGCCTCGCGCAGACGCTCGTTCTTGGCCTCGAGCTCCTTCTGGAGGATCTCGAGGCGCACCTTGGCGGCCTTCGTCTCCTCGTTCCACATCTGCTGCTGCAGCGCGCCCTCCCAGACCTCATGCGTCGCCTTGCCCAACTGGCTCTCCTTGGCGCTGTTGTCCGACTGCGCCTCCTCCAGTAACTTGCCCAGCGCCAACAGCCGCTTCTCAAGAGAGTCGATTTCGAAACTCTTCGCGTGCTCGGACTCGGCGAGCGTGGCGAGCTTCACCGCCTGGTCGCGCACGAGCGCCTGAGCGCCCTGCAGCTCGTCGCGCAGCTGTGCCGCAAGCTCCGTCGCCTGCAGCCCTCCTGCCATCCCCGTCTCCTGCACCATCGCCACCCGGCTCTCGCTACGCTGCGCTGCCGCGTCGCGCCGAGCGCGTTCGGCGTCCGCTTCGGCGAGCGCGCGCGCGCTCTCGGCCGCGCTAGCCCTCTCGGCTGCGGTCTTTTCGGCCGCCTCGGCAGCGGCCAACCGTGTCCGCACCTCGCCAAGTTGTCGTTGCCATTGGGCTGCCTGCTCACGGGACTGCTGCAACGCCTCCTTCTCGGACCGCAGCTCGAACTCCTTGGCATCCAGCTCGTCGCGCAGCCCTGCGACGAGCTCCTTGAGGTCCTCTGACTCGACGGCCAAAGTGGAGAGCCTGGACTGTGCGAGCCGCTCCTTGGAGGCGAGCTCATTGTGCCGGGCCTGCTTTTCTCCAAGCTGGTGCCGAAGGCGGTCATTCTCCTTGCCCTGCTCCTCGGCCACCTGCTGCGCTGCGAGCACCTCCGCTTTCAGGGCCTCGAGACGAGCCTCGGCTGCCGCCATGATCAGGGTCTGTTCTGCGGACTGATTTCGGCAGGTGGGGCAAGCCGAAGACGAGCGTGATTTCATGCGTAAAAGGACAGGCAAATGGTCTCCAATGGCGCTACGGTGCTTCTAGCTTGTGTAAATCGGTGGCATCAGCGACACGGACCTACACAATGGCTCCCCAGGAGTTGTTCCACAGGTTCCAGCTCTCGTTACTCGTCGAGCACTGAGTGCCCATACTCGGAGGGGTTCAGCGCGCGAAGGGCGGGCTCGTGGTTCGTCGTGTCACACACGTCGTACCCGTCCATTGCACGGCCACACAACACGACGGCAGCCGCAGCGACAATGCTCGTGGGAGGGTCTCCACTGGACTCAGTGCAAGGAACGCTCGTGCACTCAGCGCACTTCTGTATCGAGCCTATTCCTCGTCCTCGTCCTCGTCCTCATCCTCGTCCTCGCCCTCGTCCTTGCTCTCGTCGTGCAACGCTACATGCTGTGCATACTTGGCCACGCAGTCCCGGATCCGCTGTGCATACTGGCTCGGGTTGCGCATCATCAGAGCCGCCGCCTCGCCGTTGAGCGGGTCGGTCGGATTGGGGTAGAGGAGGAGCTGTGGTAGGAAGACGTCAAAGACGTTCACGAGGTCGAACATGGGCGACCACGTCTGGTTGATCACGTCGAGGCACACGGTGCCAGACCTGAAGCGCGGGCCACGCAAGCACTCACGTCATTCTTCCTGACTTCACTCGGGGGATTGGTCGGAAAGGCAGGGCGCACATTTCGTCCACATTGGGATGGAAGATGCGATTACAGAAACCGATCGAGGGCGACTTGTACGGGTAGCCTTCAGGCAGCCCGACGTGCACCTTCCATGAACCTCCCTCGTATGGGCTGTCGCTTGGCCCGTGGAAGAGTACGTGCATGTCGTTGGTGCTCTCGTTGACGAGATGAACCTCGAAGTCGCTCATCATGAGCTTCGTCACGTCCAATTCTCGTCGCCGTGACGCGTTCGGCGACGCCATCGTTGGGGGACGGACGGGCGCCCCTCTCGCGGCTGCCGAAGCTGGATAGGACGAACTTTCAAGCCCAAATCGGGACAGGACCGGGACTCCCACGTCGTCCGATGCGGAGCGCGTCGACCCTCGCCGATGGCGCGCGCATCGTTGATATCCCTGACCGCGGCCGCGGCATCGTGGCGACGCGCGCTTTGCCGGCCGGCACGTGCCTCTTCACCGAATTCCCGCTGGTCGCGATGCAGCACGGCGCCAACGCACGGGCGGGTGTCAGCGTGTGCGAGTGTTGCTTTCGTTTCATCGGACCGCTGGAGATGCAGGTTAAAGGGCTGCTCTTCAGCCGCGGCAGATCGGGTGACTGTGCATTTGAACGGCTTCCAGCAGTCCCTGGCATGTACGAGCTGCCACTACCGGTCAGCTGCCCCGGCGGATGCCAGCTGCGCTTCTGCAGCGAGGCATGCGCAACACAAACCTACATGGAGCAGCACCGATTGCTATGTCCCGGCAGAGCGGGTGCAAAGAACGCTACTGCGTGCGGAGCGGCGGCGACGACTTTGGACGAGGAGCTGCCTCGGCCACCTCCCTGCGCACCACCTGCGAGCCTAATCGAGGAGCGCTTGGCGGGTTTGGAGCTCCATGCGGACGAGCGCGGAGCCGTCGCGGCTGCGGCTGCTCTATCAAGCGGCACAGTCGCAGCACCAGCTGCGCCAGCCGCGTCCGCCGAGCCAGTCACGTATTCGACGTCAACGACCACAACCTCCGAAGTGGCCCCAGCACCCCAGCTCGGTCAGTTCGATGATTCGCAACCCGAACCAGTAAGTGGGGTGGCCCCCGCAATGGCCACGACCCTCGAGGAGCTTCCGGCGGAGCCCTTTGCACGCTTCGTCGCGCATGCCAACGCCACGAATGAGATCTTTCTCATGGCGGCCAAAGCGGTGGCGTATGTGCTCTGTCGCCTCGAGACCGAGGGCACGGAGGGATACAAGTCGGCCATGGCCCACTTTGAGGGACCGCTCTGGTGGGACGCTGTCGCGACGCCCGATGACGTGACTGATGAGGCTGCCTTTCGACGCACGCTGCGCGAGTTGCTCACCGAGTCGTGGACGCTCCTCAAGCCGCTCCTCGCTCCGCACGCGCCGGCTCAGTGCGCGCTCCTCGACACGCCAGCCCCGTACGCGATCATCGTGGGCGCCTTCGAGCGGCGCAACTGCGCGGTGCAAGTGGCCTCGCCCGTGGAGGCGTACTTCCTCGCTGTCGATGCGATGCCAGAGGGAGACGCAAAAGATGGGGTGACCAAAGTCACGGCGCCGCTGCTCGACGCCCTCGATGCGGCCTATTCCACACCGTGCGACGGCACCGGCATCTTTCCAATGCAGGCCACCCTAAACCACTCGTGCGAGCCAAACGTGACGCTGCTCAAGGAGGAAGGAGCCGAGGAGCGCGACGGGCGCGTCGTGGCGAGGCTGATGCGTGACGTGGCAGCGGGCGAGGAGCTCTGCAACGCGTACGTGGACATCAGCCTGCCCGTCCGACGACGTCGTCGCGAGCTCCGCGAGTACGGCTTCGAATGCGATTGCGCGCGGTGCGAACGAGAACTCAAGGCAGCGGACGAGAAAAAGGCTACCAAGGCAGATGGCAAGCGGCGGCTCAAATAGCCGGACAATCTCAGACCCAAGTGGCCGGCTTTTACCGCGTACTAGTACGTTCCGCTTGACGACGTGATAGCGATCATGCGCATGTGTCGGCTGGGGTCGTCCGTTTCGCTCCGTCCCGTCCAGTTGCGCACACACGTCGTCACATAGGTATCGACTCGTGCCCTCGGTCTACCCAACGGTCTACCCGGTCTCGTTAGGGGACCAGTACTCTTGGACGAGTCGAAGTCGGAAGTGCATCCACGACCGTCGTGGAAGTACTGGTCCAGAGCCGCCGGATCGTTTCAGGATTCAGCTTATTTAAACAATCGCGTTCGACGAATAACGGAATTAACAATTACCATACGCGTGCCGCGCGGTTTTAGCGCCGCCGCGCCGCGCGCGCGGGGCATCCAAGCCGCGCGCGGACAGTCGCTCATTTTTTCCCCCTTCCCGCCGCGCGGCGGTGCGGGCGGAGGCCGCCCAGCGGGGGTGTGGCGGAGGCACGCCGGCGTCGCGCACCACACACCTGCTACTGCTTCCCCGGTCGAAGCTGACGTCGATTCCATTGGACGAAGTTCGCCACGAGGGAGACGCAGAGCAAGGCGAGCGCTGGCCAGTCAGAGCGAGCGATCTCAGCGCCCGGTTCCTCCATCGGTCTCGCCGCCTCCGCCTCAGCACGCTGCAGCCGCGCCGCCAGGACCGCCTGCTGCTCCTGCAGCTTCGCTTGCAGCGCCTGCGCACCCAAAAGGGCTTTCTGAGCGTCAGCGATGGCCGCCGCGTTAGGGCGGGCCGCCGTGCAAGCATTCGAAGTGGCGCCCGACGGCAGGGCGGCGATGGCTGCAGCGGGGGAGGAGGCCGACGGCCCTGACGAGGGCACCAGGCCAAGCGGTGCTCCTCCCTTGCGGATGACCATAGAGGCATCGAGGCCACCGCCCTGGTGCACGCCGGTCACCATCCAGAACCAGTCGTTGGCGCGTAGCAGCGTCTGCGTTTGAGGGTCGAGGGCCACTTTAGGTTTTGCGGCCCCTTTCAGGTGGCCAAAGCGGTCGAAGAGGAAGGGATGCTCGGCGAGCCGTTGCGGGAAGAAGCACTCGGCGCCGCACTCGGTGTTGGCGCTGGGCACCTGCTTCGAGTGCGCACTATCCCACGGCAACGCGCCGACGAGCATGTCCTCGATAATGTAGAAGCCGCCCGGCCGCAGGCGTGGCCACAACGTGTGCAGGGTCCTCTGCTGATCGAAGAACTTGTGCGAGCCGTCGTCGAGGATGATGTCGAGCTGCTCGGGCAACGGCACCGCGCCCAGCTGCTTCGGGTCCGACGCATCGGTCTCGAGCGTCAGGTGGATGCGCGGGTTGTCCCACATCGAGCGGTTGTAATCACAGCCGAATTGGGCCTGGTGTTTGACAAGCCTGTCGGTCGGTCCGCTTGGACGCGCGCGCTCGGCCACCTCCTTGCGCGTCTTGATGTCCACAGGATAGATGTGTGCATTCGGGAAGTAGGTCGCCCATGCCTGCACTGAGGGCGCAGTGTCTTCCCCGATTCCGATCTCGAGCATGGACGTGATGGTCGAGCGCAGGGAGCCGAACAATGCGTGGTAAGCCGTGGCGTAGTGGTGCTTGCTTTGCCAAAAAGTACCCTGCGGCCGCCAAGGCACAAACTGTGAGAGGCGGTGACGAGCGTCGTGAGCCCTGGTGTAAGTGCAAACCTTGTCACTGCAGTACTTATCGAGGAGCTCGAGGAGCTCGTTCGTCGCACACGACGGTGGGCACGCTGGCTGGCCTGCGAGTGTTGCTGGCGCGGCTTGTGAACAGCCGAAGAGAACGAACATCAGCTTGACACTGGCGGCCATTTTGTCGATGGACCTGTGAAATAGGTGTGAAAATCTAGAAGACCGCAGTCTTACTATCTACGAGCTGATTCAACTTGGCACTCATTACTGACATCTCAGGGACTGGGGCCAAACGGCGCTGGGCGGAGCGTAGGTGGTTTCTGGGCCTTCGGCGATCTGGGCCTCGGCATGATCGCCGACGCCGGACGGGACGAGCTCTTCACCGCAGCAAACGGAGGAGATCCAGCTGAGCTCGTCGTCGTCGTGTGTGGCCGCTCTTCGTTGGCGCCCCACAGAGTTCCGACCGCCTGAGGCAGTTGGTCCGATCCGTAGCCGCGCGCGCTCGTCACAGCCGAGTCGGGCCGTGAGAGGCCTCCAACTGCCCGCCGTCCGGGTCTCACCGTGGCGCTGCCCCCAATGCCAACGCCGCCAGCGGCCTTCGCCGCACGGACTGTCCCACCCCCTTGTGAAGATTTTAGTATTTTGCGCTGCTCGGCGGTAAGCATCGGCGGATACTCGACCACCTCGTACCACAGCCGCGGCAGCGCTCGGCCAGCGACAGTGTCCTGGGCCGTGAGGGGCCGCCGCATGTCAACCGCAGGTCGCGCTGTCTGCGGCCGATGGCTGCGGCCTCCATCGCCTCCAGGAGAGGAAGCACGTTGTTGCTCCGCCTCCGCAGTCACAAAGTAGAAGCTCCCAGGCGTGATCGCACCTCCCACGCCGTCCATCACGCCGTGGAGCACTTTACATTGGCGCATGCCGCGGCGCAACGGTTGCTGTTCGGGCAAGATTGCTTGCCGCACGGCCTGCACACTAGATGTCTCGCCGGAGATGATGACGTCGGATGGCAGTGGGGGTGGTGACGCTGCGTGTGTCCGCGGGCTCGTTGGCCATTCTCGCATCTGTTCTGGCAGCTGCTCTCGGACCGTGTGCCGAACCCAACTCTCGCTGCCCGGCACTTCTTGGTGGTTGTACATCCCGCCTGGCTTTGCCTTATTGACTCCCAAGTACGGGCCGTGGTTTCGAACGAGTGGTGTGGCAGTTTGCTCGGCGGCCCCGAGCGTGAGGAGGCGCGGCGAGTACGCACGCCTAGGCGAGATGGTTCCTGTGGCCAAAGGCATGATGGAATCTGAAGCCCGCCGTCTCTTGCACCAACTCCACCTTCGTTCTTTCGTCGAACAGAAAAGTCCCCGGTAAACTGGGCTTAATTACTTTGGGCGTCTCACGGCACGAATGCGGACGAAGTCAGGTCAAGGCAACTCAAGTCGAAGCCAGAAATTTTCCTCGGACTTGATCGCTTCAAGTCAAGTCAAGTCAAGATTAGACTTGACTTGACTTGACTTGGAAGTCAAGTCAAGTCTAATCTTGACTTGACTTGACTTGACCGCTTAACTTGACTTGACTTGGACTGCATCTGGTGCAGTCGCGAAAAGTCATACGACTTTTTCTCTGCGCCCGTCGGCGGCCTTCTTGCGTCTCTCTCGCAATCCTGTGTCCTTGAGACGTAAGAAGTATGGCTCGCGGCACACCGACCGTCGACTGCGTCATCGCTGCATATTTCGAGGCGGCCGCCACGGGTGACGTCGAACGGGTCGCTGAGCTACTTGATGATCCGAACCACGGCGCGGTGGGCGTGCGCGCCGCCCAATGGTTTCCGCGCAGGTTGGCCCCGCGCCTGCTGACACACTGGCCGGGGTGGGGGGCGCAGTCTGGTGCGTGCGCCATCCACTGCGCTGCCGAGGCCGGCCACAAACATGTGGTAGAGCGGCTGCTCGCTCGAAATGCTGCTGTGGACGAAGTGACGCGCTTCGGTGCGACTTCGCTCATGCTTGCAGCATTCGGCGGGCATCACGAAACCGTCTCTTCGCTGCTGCGCGCGAGCGCGGCAGTTGACCTCACGTTGCATCATATGCGGGACGGCTCATCGGGTCCGGCGGCGCTGCATCTGGCCTGCTGCGCCGCCGACGCCACGGCTGGCGCACGATGTGTTCAACTTTTGCTGGATGCAAGGGCATGTGTGCACAGAGCGACGAGCGCGGGGACGACGCCGTTGCATTTCGCTGTTGCCAACGGTCATGCAGCGAGCTGCGAAGCCCTCGTGGCCCATGGGGCGTGGGTGCAAGTACGCGATGATAACGGCGATTCCCCTTGCACGCTGGCACGCGCACGGCGCGCAGCAGGCAAGCCCGCCGCTGAGGAGTGTCTCCGAGCGCTGCACTGGCTGCCGAGCGTGCGTCTCCTGTGGCTGGCACACCGGCCGTCGAAACGCGAGGAGAGGGAGGAGGAGGCCATCGTTGAGAGGGAGGAGTCGGCTATCGTGACCGACTTGGTGCGCGGCGCAGCGGATCCTGAGCGGAGCTTGGCGCCGGCGCCGTTGCAGCGCCTCACCCACGACGTGCTGCGACTCATCATCCTCGCCATCGTGGAATCGCATGCGCCGCCAGAACAGTGGAGGGGTTGAGGGCTTGAGGCAAGGCGCATTTGCGAGAGGAATCGAACGCACTTGACTGTTGACTCTTGAGACTTGTCCGTTGTCGTGTGCCCGCTCCGACCTCCGTTTGGCGTTTGCGCAAGCTTTCTTATCTCACTTATGATAGCCACGTTTCATCTTAAGTCGCGTAAAATTTGATTCATCAGAGGAGTCCCCCGCCGCCCGCGGTCCCAGCGATAAAAACCACACACATCAAAGGAATTTTCTTATGCGTTTCCGTACACGACAGTCACCGTTGAGCGCCGGCGTTGCACGTGTGTGTCAGCGCGCCACTCGCACACTACCAGTAAAACGGTACCACGACACACATGCATCCGCGACGGAGCGCGATCTTTCGGATCGACCTCATGAACAGGATCATGTGTCTCGGCCACCTCGCCGAGATACCATCTCCGAGATGCGATCTCCGAAATGACTGTGCCCGCGGTGCCATGTGAATTGCACTGGCCCAGAGACTGTGGGGAGGATCCTGGGCACACGCTGAGATGATCGCGCCCTCAGAAGCAGAACTTGACTTCGGAGCCCTCGGGCAGCTGGAACTGCTCGACGGTTGGCCCCCCCAACTCGATGGCTGGCTGCGGTGCGGCGAGCATGACGGGGCCAATCTCGCGCGTCCTGCTCCTTGCCGCCCCGCCTTCGCCGTCCTCATCCTCGTCTTCGCCGCCCTGGCCATCGGGCTCACCCGCGCCGAGGGTGAGCTCGTCAAGCAGCTCCTCGAGCCCGACGTCTGGAAAGTCGTCCTCCTCGTCCTCGCCTTCCTCGCCATCACCGTCCTCGTCGTCATCGAGCCCATTCGGTGGAAGCATCGGCGGAAGCATCGGCGGAAGCATCGCCGGCGGAGTGGCAGCGACGGGAACCCCAGCGCTGCTGCTGCTGCTGCTCCCAGCCGCGGCGGCCGCGGCCTGTGAGGGAGCCGCAAAGACAGAGCTGGCCGAGACGGTGCCAATCGCGCGCCCCGCTCGCGCGGCCGCCACCTCCTTCTGGCGCGCGGCCCGCTCCATCTCCATCTCCTCGAGAGCCTCGTGGTCCTTGTACAAGTTGATCTGCTTGCGCATCTCCGGGTCCTCCTCGAGCTCCTGCAGAAAGTCCTCGTAGTCGGCCTCTTGCTGGCTCAGGTCCATGTGTCGGCCGCGCTGCACCCCCGGGTCCTTTTCCTTGTCGAGGGTCTGGAGCTTCCACACACGCTTCTTTTTGCGCTCCCGATGCCGTCGGTCCGAGTAGCTTTTCTTGATGAGGAGCACCTCGGGCAGTTGGCGAGCTTCGTGCTCCTCGAGATCGGTCGCGAGCGGCGACGCGGCCACCGCGTACCCCCACACATAGTCGCCACTCTTGAGCAGGTTGCCCAGGTGCGTCACACATGTGTACCGGTGGTCGTTGATGCCGAAGTCGGAGCGGCGCGCGACGGTTACGTCCGCGAGAGCGCGCGCCTCGCGCCCGGAGCGGGCGCCTCGGCGCCGGCCGCGGGTCGCCCACTCGGGGTCGCGCATCTCGACGTCGAGCACCACGAACTCGATCAGGTCCGACTTGGAGAGCGACGCCTTGAACGGATCCTTCCAGAACGTGTGCGGCTGCATCTCGACATTTGTGATCGTCGTGTGGTCGAGCAGGTGGACGACGTTGGACACCTTCGAGCAGATGGCGAGCTGCGCAAACTGGCCGAGATGGTGCGCCGTCGGCCGCGGCAGCCACACGACGTCGTCCTTGCAGATGGGCAAGATCTCGAGCGCGTACGTGAACTTGGTCTTGCACTTGCCCGTTTGGGTGTCGATCGACAGGTCGGACTTGGACGTCTTGTATCGCGTGGGGGCGACGCCCTGGAGAAAAGACATGAGCTTCTCAGCGTGCGAACGCTGGTCGAAGAAGAAGTCGAGCCCGTCCTTTACCTCGAGAATGTTGGTCGCGTCGACGTGGGCCGCGTGCCGCAAGATGAGCTGCTCCATCCACAAAAACGTGCGCTTGTGCGGCACCTTTTGGCGCACCTGGAGCATCGCGACCCATGTGTCCTTGGCCTCACGCCGTTGGCAATGTGGACACTGCTTGTTGCCGATGACGTACTCGATGACGAAGGACTGCTGCAGCACCGCGTTCGTGATGATCTCCTTTTGGATCGTGACACGCAGCTTGATGCGTTTTGAGTGCGGTTCCGTCCACACAAAGGAGGCGTCCACAAGCCGCACGGCGCCGAGCCCTCGCGGCTTCTTCAAAAGAAGTGCGAGTAGCTCCTTAGACTCCATTTCGACCGCTGTCCAGCCGCCGTCGCGCCGTTCGAAGCGGTTGCAACCGCGGCATGTATGTTGCTGCACCTGCTTGGCGACGCCCGCGCCGATGTCGTACCGATTCTGCAGGCAGTCGACGCAAGTGTTGATGGGATTCGACTTGATGGCGACGCCGCACTGACAGCACAGAATCATCATTTCTGGCTGCGGCATGATTTGGTCGTGCATCGCATGAATCATGGCTACGCCGTGGGTGTTGGTTCGTATAGGAAAGACTGAGCGACGTCGTCCTCGAGTTGCTTCGAACCTTGGATGCGAACTTACTTAATTAGGACATCATCCGTTTCCTGAGACCTGGCGTTGGCTTTGGGGCTTGACGGAGTTCACGAGTATTCACACGACGTGCTTGCACGACGGGCGCGCGCGCGCCGCCGCGTCTCGACTCGCCACACCGCAGCACCGAACACGCGCGAGTTTCTCTCTCGCGTAGCTGGCCTCGTCACGCGCACCAGCCGCGTTTCTGATCCAAGTGAGTTGAGTGAGAGTTCAGTCGACCTCGGGCTCCCACAAGAAGACGTCGCACGGCGGCGCGTCGTTCATCGCTAGCGCATCTCCGGCGGCGCCCCGACAAGAAGTACCCTCCTTGGCGAGCATCTCACGCAACTCCTGGTTGAACGGTCGGTACAGCTCCTTGAGCACGAGCGTCGTCTCGGGCAGAATGGGCCCCTTGTGCTTCGTCCACGTCCAGTAGTCAGTCGGGAGTCGACGCTGCACGCGCACAAGCGCCGGCGGGACCGAGCCGTTCTCAAAGTCGAGCGGCTCGACTCCCAGATGGCGCCAGATGCGATTGAGCAGCGGCTGCCGCTTGTCGATGAAGTCCTCGGTGCGCACGACGAGCAGCTGAGACTCTGGGAAGGCGCCCAAAAAGTCGGCCACGAAGGGCGCGTACATGCCGCGAATCAGCTGGTCGGCATGGAAGAAGACGCCATCTTGCGCCGCGCCGAGCTGCTCGAAATGGATAGCGCACCGGCGCGCGCCGTACGACTGGACGCACGCTTGCCAGCCTGCGCGCTGCTCCATTGCATACGCGTGCAGCCCGGCGGCGCCCTGGCCGTACTTTTTCGCGTAGTGGGGGTGGGTGTAGAAGGCATGGCGCAACCTGTCGATCGGCGAGCGCACGCATGCGACCAATTTGACGCGGGCACCGTAAAAGGCGCGAAGAAGGTACGGAGGCGTCACGTTGAGTGCGGGCGTGCTTGCGGTCGTGGGCAGCAGAGCAGCACGGTCGTGCGCGGCCAACGCCGCTTGCTTGCACGGCCACATCTCGCGTTGGTAGTACGTTTTCTCGCAGGCCTTCTCGCGCACGCATTTCGCCTTGCACGGCCAGTACTCCTTCTCCCAAAACTTGTGGAAGCGGCCGGCGAAGCCGGGGTAGAAGGTCAGCATGGTGACGCATCCCAAGGCGGCGAGTAGCTGCCGCCGCGCGTCAAAGCCGGCGGGGGCCGTCTGGCGCAGCCAGCGCCTTCCACCTTTATCGTCCGTCCATGTTTGGAAGCATCTGTCGTTGCCCACGGCCTTTATGTCCGGGTGCGCGCCGATAGCCGCGCCCAGACCTTTGGAGTTGCTCTGCCAGTTGCCGATAAGGAACGCCCCTGGCACGCAACGAACCAAGCCGCCCTTGTCCGCAACGCAAGGCGTGAGCAACTGCGCATCAAACTTCGCAGGACCAACTGCGCCGAGTTCTGCGTACAGCTCCGGTTCCCACCGCGACGCGAGCTGGGCCAGCGCCGGGTGCTCGGCGACCGATGGCGCGGTAATGGTTCGGACAGTCGCGAGGGCCAGGAGCGCGGCGGTCGTGAGGGCGAGCAAGCCGCGTTGTGTCATCGCGCCATCGATCGGGAAAGTAAAGGCGCGCCTGTGCACCACTGTGGTCCGGTGTCTTGGGTGTCGAACTATAAAGATATAAACATTGGCTGTGAATTACAGCAAACAGAAAGTCAAGTTCGGGCAAGCCCGGCCCGACGGCTGACCGAGTATGGCTGTGGCAAGGGGTCCAGGGTTCCCAGAGCTGTTGAAACTGCATCCTTTTGTACACCGGACGTCTGGTGGTCTGGTGGGTCTTGTTTTCGATTAAAAGCCATTCGTCGATCGTGGCTTACCCGGTAGTGTGTACGCCAGTCCTTGATGTCGATGAAACCTTTGGTAACGAGATTTACAGTGCTGTGTCTTGACGACTTTCTGTGTGAACTATGTACGCCGGTCCGGTGTCTTGGGTAAGCAAGCTAATTAGTCGAACACACACAAGTACCTAAACCAGCGCAACCGAGTACCCCTGTAGCCAACGGGGTAGGAAAGGGTGGGCGGAGAAGGAGAGAGATATGCCCAGAACCGCTAACGCTCACCGAGGCATGCTGCTCATGC
>Ga0210246_100036_pt1 | contig 97376 bp, 85 predicted proteins | sample ChrtobMetaP3_8mM_FD_155469 | JGI IMG/M metagenome (GOLD analysis project Ga0210246, IMG submission 155469) | Chrysochromulina tobin associated microbial communities from unialgal haptophyte culture, Seattle, Washington, United States - P3_8mM | ecosystem: Host-associated > Algae > Haptophytes >...
GCCGACAGCGGCCACACCGAAGCGCCTGTGTTGTTGAAGGAAGCCGCATGAGCACAGACACCGACAAACCCTTCGTCGACGTGCGCAACCTGCGCGTCACCTTCACCGGCGGCAAGAAGCCGGTGGAGGCCGTCAACGGTGTGGACCTGCAGGTCAAGCGCGGTGAGGTGGTGGCGCTCATCGGCGAATCCGGCTCGGGCAAGAGCGTCACGCTGCGCAGCCTGCTGCGGCTGCACCCGCCCGGGCGCAGCCGCATCGAAGGCGCCATGCGCGTGGGCGACCAGGACGTGCTCGCGCTCGGCACCCAGGCCCTGGCCGACTACCGCGGCAAGGTCGCGTCCATGATCTTCCAGGAGCCGCTGCTCGCGCTCGACCCGGTGTATTCGGTGGGCGCGCAGATCACCGAGGCGATCCGCCGCCATGAAAACGTGAGTGCGGCGCAGGCCCAGCAACGTGCGCTGGAACTGTTCGAGCGCGTGCGCATCCCCAGCCCCGAGCGGCGGCTGCAGGCCTACCCGCATGAAATGTCGGGCGGCATGCGCCAGCGCGCCATGATCGCGCTGGCCCTGGCCTGCCGGCCCCAGCTGCTGCTGGCCGACGAGCCCACCACCGCGCTGGACGCCACGGTGCAGATCCAGATCTTGCTGCTGCTGCGCGAGCTGCAGCGCGAGCTCGGCCTGTCGGTGATCTTCGTCACCCACGACATCGGGGCCGCGGTGGAGGTGGCCGACCGCATCGCGGTGATGTACGCCGGGCGCATCGTGGAAGAGGGCGCTGCGGCCACCCTGTTGCGCGCGCCGCGCCACCCCTACACGCTGGCCCTGCTCAAGAGCCGCGCCAGCGGTGCGCTGCCCAAGGGAACGCGGCTGGAGACCATCGCCGGTTCACCGCCCGACCTCACCGCCTTGCCCGCCGGCTGTGCGTTTTCCGACCGCTGCCGCATGGTGCAGGACGCCTGCAAGACCACCCGCCCCGAGATCAGCTGGCTCGCTGCTGGCCACAGCGTGCGCTGCCACCGCGTGGCCGAAACGGCTCTCTGACCTCATCCATCACAAGAACCCCATGACACCCCACGCCGACGTTCTGCACGACCCCGCCCGCGCCTTCATGCCCTACCCCGCCGTGCCGGTTCCGCGCGCGGCCACCGGCCCGCTCGCCGGCCTGGGCTTCGGCGTCAAGGACCTGTTCCACATCCACGGTTACCCCACCAGCGGTGGCCAGCCCTTGCTGCTGGCGTTGCTCGGCGTGCAGAGCCGCACGGCGCCCACCGTGCAGACCTTGCTGGACGCGGGCGCGCGCTTTGTGGGCAAGACCATCACCGACGAGCTGGCGTTCTCCATGAACGGACAGAACGCTCACTTCGGCTCGCCCATCAACGGCGCCGCACCCGACCGCATTGCCGGCGGCTCATCGTGTGGCTCGGCGGCGGCCGTGTCGCACAGCCTGTGCGACTTTGCGCTGGGCACCGACACCGGCGGCTCGGTGCGGGCCCCCGCCAGCCACTGCGGCCTGGTCGGCCTGCGACCCAGCCACGGCCGCGTGAGCCTGCAGGGCGCACTCGACCTCGCGCCCAGCCTGGACACCTGCGGCTGGTTCACGCGCGACGTGCCCACCTTCGCGCGCGTGGCCAACGTGCTGCTCGGCGACGACGCAATGCCGCTGCCGAAAAACCTGCGCCTGCTCGCCCCGGCCGACCTGTGGGCGCTGGCCACACCCGAGGCCCGCAAGGCGCTGGCGCCCGCGCGCAGCCAGATCGAGGCGGTGCTCGGCAAGGCCGGCAAGGCGCAGGTGGTGCTGGACAGCCTGGACGCGATGTACTGGCACTTCCGCCACATTCAGGGCCACGAGTCGTGGCAGGTCGATGGCGATTTCATCCGCCGCTTTGCGCCGCCCTTGGGCCCGGGCGTGGCGCAGCGCTTTGAGTGGAGTTCCAACGTGACCGACGCGCAGGCTGCCGAGGGCCGTGTCTTCCGTGAGCGCTTCACCGACCACCTCACGCAACTGCTGGGCGACGACGGCGTGCTGGTGCTGCCCACCATGCCCGACATCGCGCCGCGTGTGGCCGACCCGGACAGCGCGCTGGAGGATTACCGCAACCGCGCCATCCGCCTGCTGTGCGTGGCGGGTTTGTCGGGCTTTCCGCAGCTCAGCCTGCCGCTTGCGCGCCGCGCCGGTGCGCCGCTGGGCATCTCGCTGCTGGGCCCGCGCGGCAGCGACCGCAGCCTGGTGCGCCTGGCCGAACGCATCAACCGGGGAACGGGCAAATAGACCCCCAAGGCGCCGGTTGGCCAAGCCTGATCCAATGTTGATCCATGAACACCGAGCTGCCCCTGTCGCCCCCGCCCACCGACCCTGACGGCACCGCCACCGACCGGGTGTACGAGGCCATCTACCTTGCCGTTCTCGAACACCGGCTCGCGCCCGGCGAATGGCTGCGCGAAGCCGAGTTGGCCACCGAATTCAAGGTCTCGCGCACGGTGGTGCGCCAGGCCCTGCAGCGCCTGGCGCAAGACCAGGTGATCGAGCTGCGCCACAACCGCGGCGCGCGCGTGCCGCTGCCCAGCCTGGAAGACGCGGTCCATGTGTTCGAAGCGCGCCGCATTGTTGAATGCGAGGTGGCGCGCCGCCTCGGCGGCCGGTTGACACCTGAGCAACTGGCCGAGCTGCGCGCGGTGGCGCAGGCCGAGCAGGCCGCCGACCAGCGCGGCGACCGGGCCGAAGCCATCCGCATGTCGGGCGAGTTTCACCACGCGCTCACGCGCATGCACGGCAACCCCGTGTTCGGCCGCCTGCTCAACGGCCTGCTGCCCACGACCTCGCTGCTGATGGCGCGCTTCAAGGTCGACGGTGGCCAGGTCTGCGTGGCGCACCGCCATGTGGACGTGATCGATGCGCTGCTGCGCGGCAGCGCGCCCGCCGCGGCCGAAATGCGCAAACACCTGGTGGAGCTCGAACGCTCGCTGGTCGACACGCCGGTGCGGGGCCGGCGCCTGCGCGATGCCTTCGCCGCCTACCGCGACACCCCCCAACCCGAAACCGAATTGCCATGAACACCCTCACACCATCTCCTGTCTCCACCGGCCTGCGCATCGACGGCGAACGCCTGTGGGCCTCGCTGATGGAGCTGGCGCAGATCGGCGCCACGCCCAAGGGTGGCGTGTGCCGCCTCGCGCTCACCGACCTCGACCGCCAGGGCCGCGACCTCGTGACGCGCTGGGCGCGCGATGCCGGCATGAGCGTCACGGTCGACAAGATCGGCAACGTGTTCATGCGCCGTCCCGGACGCAACCCGGCGCTGCCCCCGGTCATGACCGGCAGCCACATCGACACCCAGCCCACCGGCGGCAAGTTCGACGGCAACTACGGTGTGCTCGCCGGCATCGAGGTGGTGCGCACGCTCAACGACCACGGCATCCAGACCGAAGCGCCGATCGAGGTGGCGTTCTGGACCAACGAAGAAGGTTCGCGCTTTGTGCCGGTGATGATGGGCTCGGGCGTGTTTGCCAAGGCCTTCACGCTGGAGCACGCTTACGCCGCGCGCGACACCGAGGGCAAGAGCGTGCGCGATGAGCTGGAGCGCATCGGCTACATCGGCGATCAGGAGCCGGGTGATCACCCCATCGGCGCCTACTTCGAGGCCCACATCGAACAAGGCCCGGTGCTCGAGGACGCCGACGTCACCATCGGCGTGGTGCACGGCGTGCTCGGCATCCGCTGGTTCGACTGCACCGTGACCGGGATGGAGGCGCACGCCGGCCCCACGCCCATGGCGCTGCGGCGCGACGCGCTGCAGGTGGCCACGCTGCTCATGCAGGAGGTGGTGGCTTCGGCCTTGCGCCACGGTCCGCACGGGCGCGGCACCGTGGGCATGGTGCAGGTGCACCCCAACAGCCGCAACGTGATTCCTGGCCAGGTGAAGTTCTCCATCGACCTACGCAACAGCACCGACGCGCTGGTGGACCAGCAGGTCGCGGAAGTGCGTGCGCTCGCCGCGCGCCTGAGCGCCGAGACCGGCATGGCGATCGGCATCGAGCTGGTGTCCAGCTACGCGGCGCAGCCGTTCGACGCGGGCTGTGTGCAGGCCGTGCAGAGCGCGGCCGAGCAACTGGGCCTGAGCCACATGCCGGTGGTCTCGGGCGCCGGGCACGACGCCATTTACGCCGGGCAGCTGGCCCCGGCCGGCATGATCTTCATCCCGTGCAAGGACGGCATCAGCCACAACGAGATCGAAGACGCCAAACCCGCGCACATCACCGCCGGCTGCAACGTGCTGCTGCACGCGATGCTGGAGCGCGCTGGCGTCTCGGGCGCTTGAGTCAGTCGGCGAAGGCTTCGCTCAGCGCCAACACCTGGCCGGTGCTCGCGGCTTCGTAGCCCTGCAGCGCGGCCACGCGCGAGCGGAAGGCGGGTGAACGCAGCACGCCGAGCACCGGGCGCAGTTCCGCGCGGTCCATGGCGTCGGACGGCAGGGCAAAGAAGTAGCGCTCTTTGAGCAGCGGAATGAAGTGCAGGCCGAAGCGGTGCGCTGCCGTTTGAACACCGATGCCCACGTCGGCCATGCCGCTGGCCACATAGGCGGCCACAGCGGCGTGGGTCAGCTCGGTGTTTTCAAAGCCGGTCACCGCGTGTGCGTCGATGCCGTGGCGCTGCAGCAGCAGGTCGGTCAGCACGCGCGTGCCCGAGCCTTCGGGCCGGTTGACAAAGCGCAGGTCACGCCGGCTGAGGTCGCCCAGGCCTTGAATGCCCTTCGGGTTGCCCGGTGCACAAAACAGGCCTTGCGTGCGCACGGCCAGGTGCACCAGCCGGTGCTGGTCGCGCTTGAGCCAGGGCAGGTAGCGCTGCACGGCGGCGGCCTGAAACTCGCCCAGCGGCACGTGAAAACCGGCCAGCTCGCAGTCACCCTGTGCGAGCGCGGCCACGGCTTCCAGGCTGTTGCGGTAGCGCAGTTCCACCGGCACCTGGCGCGCGGCCAGCTGCTCGCGCAGCGCGGCCACGGCAAACCCGTGGCTGGCGTGCAGGCGCGGTACCGCGCGTTGCTTGCGTTGCACGCGCCCGAGTTCCCCTTCAAATTCCGAGGCCAGCGATTCCAGCAGCGGCTGCAAGCGCGCGCCGATGCGCGCGTCCGCCCAGATGAGCTTGTCGCCCAGCTCGGTCAGCGCGGAGCCGCGTCCCCGCCCGCGCACCAGCAGCGCCTGGCCAAACAGCGCTTCGGCCTGCTGCAGCAAACCCCAGGCGTGGCGGTACGAGAGGTCCAGTTCGCGGCCCGCCTGCGAGATGCTGCCCGAGGCCTGCACCGCCGCCAGCAGCTGCAGCAAGGTGTTGGCGTCCAGCGCGGGGCCGCCGTCCTGGCTGATTTGCCATCGGGGTTGCAGGGTGATGCGCAGCATGGCGGTGGGCACGGGTTTATGCAATGAAGAACATATTAAAACCCGGCTGCGGTGCTAGTGTGTCGGCATGACCACCGTGATCCCCATCCGCCCCGCGCAAGCCGTGCGCCGCGGCCCGCCGCGCCACACACCCAAAGGCCGCCAGACCTCGCCACAGGCACGCGAGCGCGTGGCTGTTCTGTGCACCGGCCTGGCGCCGCGAGCCGACCTGCTGATCGAACACCTGCACCGGCTGCAGGACGGCGAAGGCGCCTTGCGCCACGGCCACCTGGCAGCCTTGGCCGAACACCTCAAGCTCAGCCAGGTCGAGGTGTTCGAGGTCGCGAGCTTCTACCACCACTTCGAGATCGTGGACGACGACGCGGCCGTGCCCGCCACCGTGGTGCGCGTGTGCGAGAGCCTGTCGTGTTCCATGGCCGGCAGCGCGACCCTGATGAGCGATCTGCAGGCTGCGTTGGCCGACGACCCATCGGTGCGTGTGCAGCCCGCTCCCTGCATTGGCCAGTGCCACCGCGCGCCAGCCGCCTGCGTGGGCCAGCGCCAGCTGCCGCATGCCACGGTTGACGCGGTGCAGGCCTTGCTCAAGAGCGGCGACACCGGTCCCCGCGATCTGCCGGTGCCCGAGGCGTCCGAACTCAAGCAACTGCAACGTCTGCTCTCGGGTGAAAGCGGCCCCGATGCGGTGCTGGCCGAACTCAAGGCTTCCAACCTGCGTGGCCTGGGCGGCGCGGGCTTTCCGGCCTGGCGCAAGTGGGAAACCGTGCGTGCGCAACCCGGCCCACGCCACATGGTGGTCAACATCGACGAAGGCGAGGTCGGCACCTTCAAGGACGGCCACGTGCTCACCAGCGCGCAGGCCGGTGCACCGCAGGTGCTGGAAGGTCTGTTGATCGCCGCGCAGGTGGTCGGCATCGATCACGTGTGGCTGTACCTGCGCGACGAATACCACGATGCCCGCGTGTTGTTGCAGCGTGAACTCGACACGCTGCAAGGGCGCCTGCAGGCGCTCGCCGCGCAGTACCCCGGCTACACGCCGCCCGTGATTGAACTGCGGCGCGGCGCCGGCGCCTACATCTGCGGTGAAGAGTCGGCGCTCATCGAATCGGTGGAAGGCAAGCGCGGCCTGCCGCGCCTGAAGCCGCCCATCGTCGCGCTGCACGGCGTGTTTGGCCGGCCCACGCTGGCGCACAACCCCGAGACGCTGTGGTGGCTGCCCGAGATCCTGGCGCACGGCGGCGCGTGGCTCAACACGCACGGCCGCGCCGGGCGCAACGGCCTGCGGCGCTTCTCGGTGTCGGGCCGCGTGAAGCAGCCGGGTGTGTATCTCGCGCCCGCCGGCATCACGCTGCGCGAACTGATTGACGAACACGCCGGTGGCATGGCCGAGGGCCACACGCTGTACGCGTACCTGCCGGGCGGGGCTTCCGGCGGCATCCTGCCGGCTGCGCTGGCCGACGTGCCGCTGGACTTCGACACCCTGGCCGAACACGGCGCCTTCGTCGGCTCCATGGCGGTGGTCGTGCTGGGCCAGCACGACAAGGCGCGCGACGCGGCACTGAACCTCATGCGCTTCTTCGAACACGAATCGTGTGGCCAGTGCACACCCTGCCGCGCCGGCACCACCAAGGCGGTGGAACTGATCCAGGCGCCGGTGTGGGACGCAGCGCTGCTGGCCGAGCTCTCGCAGGTGATGCGCGACGCCAGCATCTGCGGCCTGGGCCAGGCCGCGCCCAACCCGGTCGACAGTGTGCTGCGCTTCTTTCCCCACGAGGTGAACGCATGAAGACCAACGACCTGCCGCAGAACGCGGCCCCGATCGCCTTCACGCTCAATGGCCGCGCGGTGGAAGCCGCGCCCGGCGAGACCCTGCTGAAAGCCGCGCAGCGCGCCGGTGTGGCGGTGCCGCACCTGTGCCACAAGGACGGCCTGCGCAGCCCGGGCAACTGCCGCGCCTGTGTGGTGGAGATCGAAGGCGAGCGCGTGCTGGCACCATCGTGCTGCCGCGCGCCCGCGCCGGGCATGGTGGTCACCACCGACAGCCCGCGCGCGGCCGCCGCGCAGAAGACCGTGCTGGAGCTGCTGCTGTCGGACGCGCCGGACACGGCCGCGCTCAAGCACGACAGCGAGCTGGCGCATTGGGCGGATGTTGCGGGTGCGAGGGCGGGGCGCTTTCCGCTTCGTGCCGCCGCCGTGCAAGACCTGAGTCATCCGGCGATGGCGGTCAACCTCGACGCCTGCATCCAGTGCACGCGCTGCATCCGCGCCTGCCGCGAGACGCAGGGCAACGACGTGCTGGGCCTGGCGTTTCGTGGTGGCCACGCGCAGATCGTGTTCGACCAGAACGACCCCATGGGCGAGAGCACCTGCGTGGCCTGCGGCGAATGTGTGCAGGCTTGCCCCACGGGTGCGATTGCGCCGGCCAACGGTGCGTACGCCAAGGTTTCAGACAAGACCGTCGATTCCGTTTGCCCGTTTTGCGGCGTGGGCTGCCAGCTCACCTACCACGTGACGGACGAGAAGATCGAACACGTCGAGGGCATCAACGGCCCGGCCAACGAAGGCCGGCTGTGCGTCAAGGGCCGCTTCGGCTTCGACTACGCGCACAGCCCCGAGCGGCTCACGCGTCCGCTGATCCGACGCGCCGACGCGCCGAAAGACCCGCAGGCGGTGATGCGCCGCGACTGGCGCGAACTCTTCCGAGAAGCCAGCTGGGACGAAGCGCTTGACGCGGCCGCCAACGGCTTCAAGCGCGTCATGGCCAGCACCCCCGCGCGCGGCCGCCAGGGCCCGGTGGCCGGCTTCGGTTCGGCCAAGGGCACGAACGAAGAGGCCTACCTGTTCCAGAAGCTGATCCGCACCGCGTTCGCCACGCACAACGTCGACCACTGCACACGCCTGTGCCACGCATCGAGTGTGGCCGCACTCATGGAGGGCCTGGGCTCGGCCGTGGTCACCAACCCGCTGCGCGACGTGGAGCATGCCGACTTTGTGCTGCTGATCGGCGCCAACCCGGCGCAGAACCACCCGGTGGGCGCGACCTGGATCAAGAACGCGGTGAAGAACAACGGCCTGAAGCTCGTGCTGGCCGACCCGCGCCGCACCGAACTCGCGCGCCACAGCTGGAAACACCTGGGCTTCCAGCCGGGCACCGACGTGGCCCTGCTCAACGCGCTGCTGCACACCATCGTGTTCGAAGGCCTCACCGACCCGGCCTACATCGAGGCGCACACGCTGGACTTCGCGCAGTTCAAGGCCCACCTGGTCGACTTCTCTCCTGAAGCCATGGCGCCGGTCTGCGGCATCGACGCCACCACGCTGCGCGAGGTGGCGCGCGCTTACGCCACGGCGAAGAACGCCATGATCCTCTGGGGCATGGGCATCAGCCAGCACACGCACGGCACCGACAACGCGCGCTGCCTGATCGCGCTCTCGCTCATCACCGGGCAGATCGGCCGCCCCGGCACCGGGCTGCACCCGCTGCGCGGACAGAACAACGTGCAGGGCGCGAGCGACGCCGGGCTGATCCCCATGGTGCTGCCCGACTACCAGAAGGTGAGCGACCCCCACACGCGCGAAAAGGCCGAGCGCCTGTGGAACCTGGCCCCCGGCACGCTGGGCAGCGAAGCCGGTCTCACCGTGGTGGAAATCATCGACGCCGCGCACCGCCGCGAGATCCGCGCCATGCTGATCCAGGGCGAGAACCCGGCCATGAGCGACCCGGACGCGGCCCACGCGCGCGAGGCGCTCGCGGGACTGGACCACCTGGTGGTGCAGGACATCTTTCTGACTGAGACCGCGAGCCTGGCCGACGTGGTGCTGCCCGCCACCGCCTGGCCCGAGAAAACCGGCAGCGTGACCAACACCGACCGTTGCGTACAGCTTGGCCGCAAGGCCGTGCGCGCGCCAGGTGAAGCCATGGCCGACGCGTGGATCACCGAACAGCTGGCGCGCCGCCTGGACCTGGACTGGACCTACGGCGTGGCCGCCGACGGCACGGCCGCCTCCGATGCCCACAGCGGCATCGGCGCCGTGTTCGAGGAGATGCGGGCCATGATGCCCAGCATCGCCGGCCTGTCGTGGGCGCGGCTGCAGCGCGAAGGCGCGGTGACCTACCCGGTGAGCAGCGAGGACGACCCGGGCCACCCGGTGGTGTTCACCGACGGGTTTCCCACCGACAGCGGGCGCGCCACGCTGGTGGGGGCCAGTGTCACGCCGCCGGCCGAGGTGCCCGATACCGGCTACCCGATGGTGCTGATCACGGGGCGCCAGCTGGAGCACTGGCACACCGGCAGCATGACGCGGCGCAGCGATGTGCTCGACGCGCTCGAGCCCGGCCCGGTGGTGAGCCTGCACACCACCACCGCGCAGCGGCTGGGATTGGCGGCCGGTGCGCTGGCGCAGGTGCGTTCGCGACGAGGCGAAGTGGCGCTGCCGGTGCGGCTGGACGACGCCATGCCGCTGGACACCGCCTTCATCCCGTTTGCCTACGCGGAAGCCGCGGCCAACCTGCTCACCAACCCGGCCCTGGACCCGGTGGGCAAGATCGCCGAACTGAAGTACTGTGCGGTGGACGTGCGGCCCGCCTTGTCCGTGAAAGAACCCACCCCGGTTTGATCTGACGCAAGCCGGGTGTGCCGGGGCTCTCCTAGGATGAAACGGTGCTGCGGCGAGCGGCCCGTTCCATCCACCCCTGTTCGAGGAGAGCGACCATGTTCAAGAAAATCCTGCTGCCCACCGACGGTTCCGACCTCAGCGTGTTCGCCACCCGCGCCGCCGTGGGCCTGGCCAAGAGCCAGGACGCGCAAGTCGTCGGCGTCTATGTGATCGACCCCTTCCCCTACATCGGCATCGGCGACGCCTCGGCCATCGGCCTGCAGGCCTACCTGACCGAGGCCAAGGCGGCGGCAGGTGTGGCGCTGGACGCCGCGCGCATGGCCTGCGCGGCCGAGGGCGTGCCGTTCGCGGGCGACACCATCGAGCGCAACGTGATCTACGAAGGGATCATTGAAACGGCCGAGGCCGAAAACTGCGACCTGATCGTGATGGGCTCACACGGCCGACAAGGTGTGAAGGCGCTCATCCTGGGCAGCGTGGCGCAGAAGGTGCTGACCCACGCCAAGGTGCCTGTGCTGATCGTGAAATCTTGAGGATCACCAACCTGCAACGAGTGCAGATCTCCCAACCCAGAACACCGCGGAACCGGCTCTGCCGGGCCGCAGGTGTTGCCCCCTGAGGGGGAAGCGCCGCAGGCGCATCGGGGGGAATTGGGTTCAGCGCATGAACTTGCCGCTGGCGTTCACGATGGACAAATCGGAAAAATCCAGACCCGTGTGGTCTGTGGCGCTGTAGCTGATCTGCAGGCCGCCGATGTCGTAGTTGCGAATGCCTTCCAGTGCGTCGCGCAGGGCCACCGGGGTCGGGTTCGGGCCGGCGCGGCGCAGGCCTTCGGTGACCACCTTGGCCGCGGCAAAGCCTTCCATCATCGCGGGCGACACACCGTCCAGGCCCTTGGCCCTGGCCAGGTCCTGCGCTTCCTTGATCAGCGGAAACGCCACCGAACGCTCGTTGGGGAACACCTGCGTGACGATCACGCCGCGCGCGTGTTCACCCAGCAGCTTGATGAAGCCTTCCGAGGCGTTGTTGGACAGCGTGACCAGCTGCGCCCGCGAACCCGCTTCGCGGATCGCCTTCATGCCGTTGGAGGCGTTGCCGGCCGAGCCGATGATCATCACAGCCTGGGCGTTGCTCTTGGCGACGCGGCCGGCGAGTTCGGTGAAGTCGGGCTTGTCGCGCGGGAATTTCTCTTGCAGCACGGGGGTCTGCTTCACGGTGGCAAAGCCCTTGAGCGCACCCGCGGCCGAATCGGCGCCGAAGGAGTCGTCGGTCTCCAGCAGGGCAATGCGCGTCATGCCGATGCTGGCCAGGTGTTCGATGGCCTTGGCGGCTTCGCGCTGGTAGGTGGCGCGCACGTTGAAGACCCAGGGGTTCACCGGTTCGTGCAACACCATGGCACCGGTGCTCGGGCCCACCAAAGGCACTTTGAGCTCGGCCAGCATGGGCAACAGGGCTTGTGAATGCGGCGTGCCCCGGTTCAAAAACAGGGCCAGCACCTTTTGTTCGGTGATGAGCTTGCGCGACACCTCCACCGTGACCTTGGGGTCGAACTTGTCGTCCACCGACACCAGATCGATCTTCTGGCCGTTGACACCGCCGCGCGCGTTCACCGCGTCGAAATACAGCTTGGCGCCGTCGATGTTTTCCTTGACCCCGGCCGCCACCGAGCCGGTGATGCCCGAGGGGTTGCCGATGCGCAGTTGGGCCCACGCGGGAGCAGAAAAGGCGATGAGGCCGGCCAGGCCGAGGGTGCAGAGGCGTTGGGGCCAGGGTTTGATGTGGTTTTGCATGGTTCTTGTCTCGAAAGGTGGGCTCAGTCTAGGCAGCTTGGTCGGGCGGGAAATTGTGGTTATGACGTACACGCCAGGGGGTATGCCGCTCCGCTCCGTAGAATCTTTGCGTCCCCCTCTGGAGCCCCTGCATGTCCGATGCCTTTTTGCCCGCCGAGTTGCCTGCGGGCGCGATTCAACCCGCGTCCGACGATGAGGGGCGCGACCGACCGACGGAAGGTGGCACTGGGCTGATCCGCATCCGCGGTGCGCGCCAGCACAACCTGAAAAACATCGACCTGGACATCCGCACCGGCGAGCTCACGGTGGTCACCGGGCCCAGCGGGTCGGGCAAATCGAGCCTGGTGTTCGACACCCTGTTTGCCGAAGGCCAGCGCCGCTACGTGGAGACCTTCAGCGCCTACGCGCGCCAGTTCCTGGACCGCATGGACAAGCCTGCGGTGGACCGCGTGGAAGGTGTGCCACCGGCCATTGCCATCGACCAGACCAACCCGGTGCGCAGTTCACGCTCCACGGTCGGCACCATGACCGAGCTCAACGACCACCTCAAACTGTTGTTTGCGCGCGGCGCCGAGCTGTTCGACCGCGAGACCGCGGCGCTGGTGCGTCACGACTCGCCGGAGTCGATTTACGCGGAGTTGAGTGCGCGAGCCGCAGCGCAGGGTGACCCACGACTCGTCGTCACCTTCCCGGTGGAGCTGCCCGCGAGCACCACGCCGGAAGAAATCGAACAGTGGCTCTCCGCCAGCGGCTACACACGCGTGCAGGCCGAACGCATCGTGCACCGCGCTGCACCCGCCGCCGCCGCCGATGAAAAAGCCAAGTCCAAGGGCAAGGGCAAGGCCGCGCCAATGGAAGCCATCAAGGTGCTCGACGTGGTGGCCGACCGTTTCCGCATCGGTACCACCGAGCCGGCGCGGGTGATGGAAGCCATCGAGGTGGGCCTCAAGCGCGGCGGCGGCAAGCTCATGGTGTATGCCCTGAAATTGGAATCTGACCCCCAATTGGGTGAGCCCGACATCTGGCGCTTTTCGACCGGCCTGCATTGCCCCGAGAGCGACATCCGCTACAGCGAACCGACGCCGTCGATGTTTTCGTTCAACTCGGCGGTGGGGGCTTGCGAGGCCTGCCGCGGGTTCGGGCGTGTGATCGGGGTGGACTACGGGCTGGTGATCCCGAACGACAAGCTCACGCTGCGTGCGGGCGCGATCAAGGTGTTCCAGACGCCGGCCTGGAAAGAGGCGCAGGACGACATGATGCGGCACGCCGAAGCGGCCGGCATTCCGCGCGACACGCCCTGGGCCAAGCTGACCGAGGAGCAGAAACATTGGGTGCGCGCGGGTTCGCCACAGTGGAACGGCAAGTGGAACCAGCACTGGTACGGCGTGGACCGCTTCTTTGAATACCTGGAAAGCAAGGCCTACAAGATGCACATCCGCGTGCTCTTGTCCAAGTACCGCAGCTACACCGAATGCCCGAGTTGTGGCGGCGCGCGCCTCAAGACGGACAGCCTGCTCTGGCGCCTGGGCACGAAGTTGCAGGCCGATGCGGTGCTGAAGCCAGCGAAGCGTTATTTGCCCCATGGCGTGAAGTGGAGCCGCTCGCAGGTGGAGGCCCTGCCGGGGCTGTGTCTGCACGACCTGATGTTGTTGCCGCTGGACAAGCTGCGCGCGTTCTTCGCCTCTCTTGCTCCCTCCCTCGCGCAAGCCCCCATCCCCGCCTTCCCCCAGGGGGGGAAGGAGCCGAGCACCGGCCAGGCGCAGGCCCTCAAGCTCCTTTTGGACGAAATCAACACCCGCATCCGTTACCTCTGCGAGGTCGGCATCGGTTACCTCACGCTCGACCGCCAGAGCCGCACGCTCAGCGGCGGCGAGGTGCAGCGCATCAACCTCACCACGGCGCTGGGCACGTCCCTCGTGAACACGCTGTTTGTGCTCGACGAACCGAGCATCGGCCTGCACCCGCGCGACATGGCACGCATCAACGACGCGATGCTGCGCCTGCGCGACGCCGGCAACACGCTGGTGGTGGTGGAGCACGACCCGGCCGTGATGCTCGCGGCCGACCGCCTGATCGACATGGGCCCGGGCCCGGGCGAGCGCGGCGGGCAGATCGTGTTCGACGGCACGCCCGAAGCCATTCGCAGCGCCGACACGCTGACCGGCGCGTACCTCGGCGCGCGCAAGACCATCGGCATGGGCTTCAAGCGCGCGGTGACCGACAGCACGCCGCGCCTCATCCTGGAAGGCGCGCGCGAACACAACCTGAAGGACGTGTCGGTCGAGTTCCCGCTGCAGCGCCTGGTGGTGGTCACCGGCGTGTCGGGTTCGGGCAAGTCCAGCCTGATCCAGGACGTGCTGGCGCCCGCGCTGCTGCGCCACTTCGGCAAGTCCACCGACACGCCCGGCGCGCACGACCGCCTGCTGGGCGCCGAACAACTCGGCGAGGTGGTGTTCGTCGACCAGTCGCCCATCGGCAAGACCGCGCGCTCCAACCCGGTGAGTTACGTGGGCGCGTGGGACGCGATCCGCGCGCTGTTCGCCGACGCACCACTGTCGCGCCAGCGCAGCTACACGCCGGCCAAATTCAGCTTCAACAGCGGCGACGGGCGTTGCCCCACCTGTGGCGGCTCGGGCTTCGAGCATGTGGAGATGCAGTTCCTGAGCGACGTGTACCTGCGCTGCCCGGACTGCGACGGCAAACGTTACCGGCCGGAGATCCTGGAGGTGCGCATTGAACGCGGCGATCGTTCACTCAACGTGGCCGACGTGCTCGACCTCACGGTGAGTGAAGCGGCCGAACTCTTCAAGGCCGACCGCGAAGTCATCCGCGTGCTGCAACCCATCGTGGACGTGGGCCTGGAGTACGTGAAGCTCGGCCAACCCGTGCCCACGCTCTCGGGCGGCGAGGCCCAGCGCCTCAAGCTCGCGGGTTTCCTGGCCGAGGCTTCCAAAAGCGCCAGCGCGAGCCGCCAGCCGCTCTCGCGCAAGGGCACGCTCTTCCTCTTCGACGAGCCCACGACCGGCTTGCACTTCGACGACATCGCCAAGCTCATGCGCAGCCTGCGCAAGCTGATCGACGCCGGCCATTCGCTGGTGGTGATCGAACACAACCTGGACGTGATCCGCTCGGCCGACTGGCTGATCGACCTCGGCCCCGAGGGTGGTGACGCCGGCGGTCTGGTGGTGGCCGAAGGCCCGCCGGAGCAGGTGCGTGAACACGCCAGCAGCCACACGGCCAAGGCGCTGCGCGAGTACGCACTCTCCATGGGCGCGGTGCACGCGGTGCGCGAAGGCCGCGCGGCCGACTACCTGGGCCAGTCCAGCGGCCTGGCCGCCGCCGCGCGCCGCAGCGACCAGCATGGCAACGCCATCCGCATCGTCAATGCCAAGGAACACAACCTCAAGAACCTGAGCGTGAACATCCCGCGCGGCCAGTTCAACGTGATCTCGGGTGTGAGCGGTTCGGGCAAGTCCACGCTGGCCTTCGACATCCTGTTCAACGAAGGCCAGCGCCGCTACCTGGAGAGCCTGAACGCCTACGCGCGCAGCATCGTGCAGCCGGCGGGCCGGCCCGAGGTGGACGCGGTCTACGGCATCCCGCCCACGGTGGCGATCGAGCAGCGCCTCTCGCGCGGCGGGCGCAAGAGCACGGTGGGCACGACCACCGAGGTCTGGCATTTCCTGCGCCTGCTCTATGTGAAGCTGGGCACGCAGCACTGCGTGCACGACGGCGCAGCCGTGATGCCGCAGAGCGCCGACAGCATTGCGGCCGCCATCCTCAAGCGCTACGCGGGTCAGCACATCGGCCTGCTGGCGCCGCTGGTGGTCAACCGCAAGGGCGTCTACACCGAGCTGGCCGACTGGGCGCGCCCGCGGGGTTACACCCACCTGCGCGTGGACGGCGAGTTTTTGCCCACCACCGGTTTCCCGCGCATCGACCGCTTCAAGGAACACACCATCGAGCTGCCGGTGGCCGACTTCGTGGTGAGCGCCGACAACGAGGCCCAGCTGCGCAGCCAGCTCACCAAGGCGCTGGAGATCGGCAAGGGCGTGGTGCATGTGCTGCACCCGCTCGACGGCCTGGCCCGTGCGCTCGAAGAAGGTGCGTCCACCCGCGAACTCGGCCAGCTGGAGGTGTTTTCCACCACGCGCGCCTGCCCGGTTTGCGCCACCAGCTACCCCGAACTCGACCCGCGCCTGTTCTCGTACAACAGCAAACACGGCTGGTGCCCCGATTGCGTGGGCACGGGCCTCAAGCTCTCGCGCGACCAGCGCACCGTGTTGGACGATTCGGTGCGCGACGACAAGGAGCGCGGGCGCGAACAGAGCTTTGCCGAACCCGAGGTGGAAGACCTCGTGGACGAGGTCTGCCCCGGTTGCGCGGGCACGCGCCTGAACGCCCAGGCGCGCGCGGTGAAGTTCAGCGCGGTCGGCATCACCGACGTGGCGCGCTTGTCGGTGCGTGAGGTTCGGAGCTGGGTGCAAGGTCTCATGAAAGAGGCCGTGATGTCCACGCGCGAAACCGGCATCGCACGCGACCTGCTGCCCGAGATCGAAAGCCGCCTGGCCTTTCTGGAAGAGGTGGGCCTGAACTACCTCACGCTGGACCGCGGCGCGCCCACGCTCAGCGGCGGCGAGGCGCAGCGCATCCGCCTGGCGGCGCAGCTCGGCAGCAACCTGCAGGGCGTGTGTTACGTGCTCGACGAACCCACCATCGGCCTGCACGCGCGCGACAACGCGATATTGCTCAACGCGCTGCACAAGCTCGGTGACATGGGCAACACCCTGGTGGTGGTGGAGCACGACGAAGACACCATCCGCCGCGCCGACCACATCATCGACATCGGGCCGAGCGCGGGCAAACGCGGTGGACGTGTGGTGGCGCAGGGCACGGTGGACGACTTGTCGGCCAACCCCGAGTCGGTGACCGGGCGCTATTTGCTGCATGCGATGAAACACCCGCTGCAACCGCGCAGGGCTGTTGACTCCTTCCCCCTTTGGGGGAAGGCAGGGATTGGGGCCGGCGCTCCGAGCGCAGTTCCTCAGGCGAGCCCCCACCCCAACCCTCCCCCAGCGGGGGAGGGAGCAAGTCATTGGCTGCGCGTGCATGGCGCCCAACTCCACAACCTCAACCAACTCGACGCCGCCGTTCCCCTGCAGCGTCTGGTGGTCATCACGGGTGTCTCCGGCTCCGGCAAATCGACGCTGGCGCGCGACGTGCTGCTGACCAACGTGGCCGCCGCCGTTGCCCAACGCAGCACCAAGGCCGGCCGCGACGCCATGGACAGGGGCGAGTACCCGGCGTGGTCCGGTTGCGCCAGCGTGAGCGGATACGAGTCGGTGGACCGTGTGCTCGAAGTCGACCAGACACCCATCGGCAAAACACCGCGCAGCTGTCCCGCGACCTACATCGGTTTCTGGGACACGGTGCGCAAGCTGTACGCCGATACGCTGGAGGCCAAGGCGCGCGGGTATGGCCCGGGCCGCTTCAGTTTCAACACCGGCGAAGGCCGCTGCCCCGGCTGTGAAGGCCAGGGCATGCGCACCATCGAGATGAGCTTTCTGCCCGACGTGAAGGTGCCCTGCGAGGTCTGCCACGGCGCTCGCTTCAACCCCGAGACCCTGGCCGTGACCTGGAAGGGAAAAAGCATCGGCGACGTGCTGCAGATGGAGGTGGACGAAGCGGTCGATTTCTTTGCTGCCATGCCCAGCATCGGCCACCCGCTGCAGCTGCTCAAGGACGTGGGCCTGGGTTACCTCACGCTGGGCCAGCCCAGCCCCACGCTCAGTGGCGGCGAGGCGCAGCGCATCAAGCTCGTGACCGAGCTCAGCAAGGTGCGCGACGACATCACGCGCCGCGGCCAGAAGCCGCCGCACACGTTGTACGTGCTGGACGAACCCACGGTGGGCCTGCACATGGCAGACGTGGAAAAGCTCATCCGTGTGTTGCACCGCCTGGTGGACGGCGGCCACAGCGTGGTGGTGATCGAGCACGACCTGGACGTGATGGCCGAAGCCGACTGGATCATCGACCTCGGCCCCGAGGGTGGGGGCGGCGGTGGCCTCATCGTGGCCGCCGCACCGCCCGACGAGGTGGTGCGCCTGGACACGCACACCGGGCGCGTGCTGGGGCCGGTGCTGGCGCGCTGATCAGGGTCGCCCGGCGCCGGGCACGCTCACCTCGGTGGTCCACACCGACGCTTCGCGCGCCTGCTGGCGGGCGTGTTCGTTGAAGTCGGGCGCCACGCAGATGAACAGCGTGCGTCCGTCCGGGCCACCAAGCGTGCAGGCGAAGGCGCCGAGGGCGCCGGTGGAGATGCTCTCCAGGATTTCGCCGCCGGGCGCCATGCGCACCACCCGGTTGGCGATGGCATCGGCAAACCAGACAGCACCCTCGGCGTCCAGGGTGGCGCCGTCGGGCGCTGCCTTGAGACTGCCCAGCACCGTGCCGATGTCGGTCAGTGTCGGCAAGGGGCCGAACGAAGCCCAGTCTCGGCGCGGACCCAGGGCCCCGTCGGCCTGAATGTCGAAGGCCGAGATGCGGTTGCCCATGGTCTCGCCAACAATGAGTGTCTTTTCATCGGGCGTGATCATGCTGCCGTTGGGAAAGTACAGATCGTTCGCCACGACACGCACCGAACCATCGGGGTCCACCCGTGCCAGCGTGGCCGCTTGCGGTGTGCCGCCACCCATGAGGTCGAAGCCGAAGTTGCCGACGTATGCGCGACCGTGCGAGTCAACCACCATGTCGTTGGCGTGGCCCCCCGCCACAGAAGACAGGTCGGTGTGGGTGACGAGTCGGCCGTCGGCCTCCTGCCGCAGGATCCTTCGATCGCGCATGGACACCACCAGCAAGCGCCCGTCGGGCAACCAGCCCATGCCTGAAGGCTGTCCAGGCACATCGGCGACATTCTCCACCTGGCCCTGCAGGTCCACGCGAACGACCTGGTGCGTGTAGAAGTCCGACAGCCAGAGGCGGTTGTTGTGCCAGCGGGGGCTCTCCAGGAAGGTGTATCCCGAAACGAGAACCGAGAAACGCGGATCGATGGCCATGTTGTCTCCTGTGTGTTGTTGAGCGATGACCATAGACCCGCAGGGCAGTGCCGTGCAAGCGGCGACCCTCACACAGGTGACACCTGCGTTACGCTCGCGCCGTGCAGCACCAGGTCATCCACATCCACCCGTCCGCCCCGCCGCAGCCCGCGCTGGGCGCGCCGTGCAACGGTTGCGGGGTGTGCTGTCTGGCCGAGCCGTGCCCGCTGGGGCAGGTGATCTCGCGCAAGCGCAGCGGGGCGTGTGATGCCTTGCGATGGGACGCGGTGCAGGCGGTTTACCGCTGCGGCGCCATCACCGATGCGGCGGGTGTGCTGGGCCCGCGCTGGCGCTGGGCGGCGCCGGTGTTGCAGAAGCTGGCGGGGCGCTGGATTGCCGCCGGTGTGGGGTGCGACGCCCAACTGAAGAGCGAACGGGACTGATCAGCGCACGAACAGCACGATCGCGCCGATGGCCAGCGCGGCGATGAAGACCATCAACACGCGCGTGCGCACACGCAGCAACTCCACGGCCGCCACGAGCCGCGCGTTCTGCTCGGCCAACTCAGCCAGGGTCTGCGCCATCTGGTTCTGCGTTTGTGCCTGCTGGTCGATCAGCTGGCGCGCTTCGATCAGGCGGTTGCGCAGCTCACCCAGGCTGGGTGGTGTGTCCGCCACCAGGTCCATGGGCGTGGCGTTGGCGGGCGCGGCCTCGGGCGACTTCTGCCGGTCCATCAGCTTGCGGGCGGCGTTGAGCACCTTGGGCGCGTGTTCGATCACGTCGCCCCAGGGAATCACTTTGAGGGCGAGCAGCCAGGGGAGGGCCATGGGGAGTCCTTTCGCGGGGCTTGTGGCAGGGGGGCGGCGTGCACCCTTGGGAGCAGCTTAACCCGGTGGGGTTCCCGGAGATGGGGACGTTGCGGCGCGTCTCAACAACCACCAACCCAGGCCGGCCACCCCCACCAGCAACACCGGGAAGCCCACCGTGGGCGCCCACTGCAGCGCGGCGGCGCCGAGTGCGGGCGCCAGCACACCACCCAGCGTGTACGACAAGACCAGCACGGCGGTGCTGTTGACCAGCGTGATGCCTTCTTCGCGCGAGCCGATGTCGATCATGGCCAGCGTGTAGAGGCTGCCGCCGGCCCCGCCCCAGAGAAACGCCACCGGCGCGGCCAGCCAGGGCGTGCCGGCCACAAACGGGATGACGAGGGTGGCCAGCAGCGTGATCAGGGCGCACAGCCGCATGATCTTCAGGCGCGTGTCGCGTGCGTTGCCCCAGCGCTGCGCGGGGTGGTGGGCCAGCCGGTCGGCCAGCAGGCCGGCGGGCAGCATCATGATGGCGCTGCCCAGGCCGCTGGCCGAGACCAGCAGGGCTGCTGCGGTGGCTCCCAGTCCCAGCGCCAGGCCGTACAGCGGCAGGATGGACGTGAGGCCGCTTTCGAAGAAGCCGCCGACAAAACCCACCGTCATGATCAGCGGGTGCAGGCGCAGCGCGTGCCACACGCCCGACAGGCCCACCTTGGCGTCGTGCGCATCGGCGGCGGCCGGCAGGCGCGGGATGAGCAGGCTCCAGCCCAGGCCGAACACGGTGAGCGCCAGCGCGAGCCACAGCGCGGCATCGCTCTGTGCGCCAAACCAGGCCAGCACCAGCGGGCCGAGCACAAAGGTGGTGCCGACCATGGTCTCGAAAATGCCGACGTTGCGTCCGCGCTGCGAGGGCGGTGAAAACTCGGCCACGATCGCTTCAGCCAGCACCCAGCGCAACCCGGCGGCCATGCCTTCGATGAGGATGCAGACGAACCACAGCACCAGCGAGTTGCTGAACAGGAAGCCGGTGATGGCGATCACCGGCACGAAGGCCGCGAGCCAGAGCGAAGGCCGACGCCCCAGGCGCTGCGTGATGGCCGAGGCGAACGGCGTCATGGCGAAGACGCCGAGCCAGCCGGTGGCCACGAACACGCCCGCCAGCGCGGTGGACACGCCGTCGCCCTTGAGCCGCAGCAGCAGCAGTGGCATGAGCATGAAGTAACCCACCAGCTGGAAGAAGGTGGAGCCGAAAATGGCCACCAGCCCGAGCCGGGCCTGTGCCGGCACAAGCGCGGGCGGCGCTGCGCCCGTGAGGGCCCGGCTGTGCTGCGGGGGCAGCGGGTGTTCGGTCATGACGGTCTGGCCGAGAGCACCGCGTTGGCCACCTCGGCAAAACCCGCGCCGCGTTCGCCCTGCGCCACAAAGCGCGGGTGGTGGCTGAGCGCGGCCCAGAAGCGCGCCACGTTGGCCACGCCCACGCTGTGCTGGAAATGGCCGAACATGCGCGCGTCGTTGGTCGAGTCGCCCACGTAGACCCAGCGGTCGAGTTCGGCGTCGAGGTCGCGGCCCAGGCGCGTGCGCACGATCCAGCGCGCGCCGGCCAGCTTGTCGTGGTCGCCGATCCAGCCGTTGATGTGGATCGAGCTCACCGTGGCATTCAGCCCGTCACGGCGCATGAGCGCCACCACCTGCTCGATCTCCGCTTCGTTCAGGTGCGCGAATTCGCTGTGGTCGATCGCGATGTCGGTCTCGCGCCCGGGGCTGTCGGTGGCCAGGCGGGTTTGTGGCAGTTCGCGCAGCACGCGCTGTGCCGTGTCCTGGAGCCGGACGAAGTTGTCGGTTCGTGTGGTCGGGTCCAGCAAATAGTCCCGGCAGAGTTGCCCACCGTCCCCGCGCCACAGCGCCACGGCGCCGTTTTCCGCCACGATCGCGTCCACCGGCCAGGCCAGGGCAAAGGCCTCGCTCCAGCCGGCCGGCCGTCCGGTGATGGCCAGCACCGGCAGACCGGCGGCGCGCAGGCGGTACAGGGCGTCCAGCGCGTCGGGCGTGATCGCGCCGTCGGTCGTCAGGGTGTCGTCGATGTCGGTCAACACCCCGTGGATTCGGCTGCGCTCCGAGGTGGGCCACAGGGCGAGCGGGGAGGGGGTGGGGAGGCTTGGCATGGGGCCGGCAGTGTCGCACAGGCTTTCTCATGAACGTGTTGGAAGTCCGGGATGGAGACCCCACAAACACCCGCCCGGGGACATGCTGGGCTAAAATCCCGCATCCGAGGAGCGTTGCAGCGCCCCCACTGACCCAGTCAGCGGCGAGGCGTGAGGCTCGGACCATCCATGCAACGACGCTCATCCACATCCCGTGCGATGAGCTTTTTTTCGCCCGTCGATGTGGTTTATCCATCCTCACTGGAGCGAACCATGAATGCCCGTCTGAACAACCCCACCTTCACCGATTGCGCGATCGCCGACATTGCCCTGGCCGACTGGGGCCGCAAGGAAGTCAAGATCGCCGAAACGGAAATGCCCGGCCTGATGGCCATCCGCGAAGAGTTTGCCAAGGCGCAGCCGCTCAAGGGCGCGCGCATCACCGGCAGCATCCACATGACGATCCAGACCGCCGTGCTGGTCGAGACCCTGCAGGCGCTGGGTGCCAGCGTGCGCTGGGCGTCGTGCAACATCTTCTCCACGCAGGACCACGCTGCCGCTGCGCTGGTGGCCAACGGCACGCCGGTGTTCGCGCACAAGGGCGAGTCGCTCGACGAGTACTGGGACTTCACCCACCGCATCTTTGAATTCGGCGCCGCTGGCACCGAAGGCGAAGGCCCCAACATGATCCTGGACGACGGCGGCGACGCCACCTTGCTCATGCACCTGGGTCAGCGCGCCGAGAAAGACGCCTCCGTTCTGAACAACCCACAGAGCGAAGAAGAGATCTGCCTGTACAACGCCATCAAGGCCAAGCTGGCCGTGGACAAGACCTGGTACACCCGCAAGGCGGCCCAGATCATCGGCGTGACCGAAGAGACCACCACCGGCGTGCTGCGCCTCAACGAGATGTCCGCCAAGGGCACGCTGCAGTTCCGCGCGATCAACGTCAACGACAGCGTGACCAAGAGCAAGTTCGACAACCTGTATGGCTGCCGCGAGTCGCTGGTCGACTCCATCAAGCGCGCCACCGACGTGATGATCGCCGGCAAGGTTTGTGTGGTCGCTGGCTACGGCGACGTGGGCAAGGGCTCGGCCCAGGCCCTGCGCGCCCTGAGCGCCCAGGTGTGGGTGACCGAGATCGACCCCATCAACGCCTTGCAGGCCGCGATGGAAGGCTTCAAGGTCGTGACCATGGAATACGCTGCCGACAAGTGCGACATCTTCGTGTCCGCCACCGGCAACAAGAACGTGATCCGCTACGAGCACATGGCCGCCATGAAAGACGAAGCCATCGTCTGCAACATCGGTCACTTCGACAACGAGATCGACGTGGCTGCGCTCGAGAAGTGCGAGTGGGACGAGATCAAGCCCCAGGTCGACCACATCACATTCCCCGACGGCAAGAAGATCACCCTGCTGGCCAAGGGCCGCCTGGTGAACCTGGGTTGCGCCACTGGCCACCCCAGCTTCGTGATGTCGTCGAGCTTCGCCAACCAGACCATCGCGCAGATCGAGCTGTTCACGAAGCAGGACCAGTACGAGGCCGGCAAGGTCTATGTGCTGCCCAAGCACCTGGATGAGAAGGTCGCGCGTCTGCACCTGAAGAAAGTCGGCGCCATGCTGACCGAACTGAGCGACGAGCAGGCGGCCTACATCGGTGTGAGCAAAGCCGGCCCGTACAAAGCCGACACGTACCGCTACTGATCCGCATGCGGGCAGACCAACTGCTCGTCGAGCGCGGGCTGGCGGCGTCCAAGTCGCAAGCGCAACGCCTGATCGCATCGGGCGTGCGCTGGCGGCTGCTGCCGGGCGACTGGACAACCATCTCGAAGAATGGCCAGGAGCTGCGCGAGACGGTGGAGCTGCAGGCGGTGGACAACGCGGAGACGCGGTTCGTTTCGCGCGGCGGCCTCAAGCTTGACGGCGCCTTGCAACGCGTGGCTTTCGATGTCCGGGGTCTGCGCTGTCTTGATGTGGGCCAGAGCAGCGGTGGTTTCACCGACTGCCTGCTGCAGCGCGGCGCTCAGCAGGTGGTGGGCGTGGACGTGGGCCAGGGCCAGTTGCACCCGCGCCTGCGCGGTGACGCGCGCGTGGTCTGCATCGAACGCTGCAATGCGCGCGACCTCACGGCCGATGCGTTGACGGATGCGGGCGGCGAATCGGCCGCTGCACCGTTCGACCTCATCGTGGGCGACTTGTCCTTCATCTCGCAGACTCTGGTGTGGCCGGCGCTCGTGCCCTTGCTCAAACCGGGCGGGCATGTGCTCATGCTGGTCAAGCCGCAGTTCGAGTTGCAGCCCGAGCACATCGGCAAGGGCGGCCTGGTCAAGAGCGACGCGAGCTACCCGCTGGTGCGTGAGCGCATCGAGCAGGTGGTGAAAGACGGCGGCCTGGTGCTGCTGGATTATTTTGAAAGCCCGATCACCGGGGGTGACGGCAACCGCGAATTTCTGGTGTTCGCCCGCCAGCCCGCCTGAGGGCCGCTGGCTGGGCCAACTCCCCCATCTTTGGAGAATCCCATGGGCCTGCCCGTGAGTTTTGAATTTTTCCCGCCCAAGACGCCCGAAGGCGTGGAGAAGCTGCGCGCGGTGCGCCAGCAGCTGTATCCCCTGAAGCCCGAGTTCTGCTCGGTCACCTACGGCGCCGGTGGTTCCACGCAGGAAGGCACCTTCAACACGGTGCGCGACATCCTCGCCGAGTCGGTGCCGGCGGCCTCGCACTTCTCGTGCATCGGCGCCACCAAGACGTCTGTGCGCGAACAGCTCGCCACGCTCAAGGCCATGGGTGTGAAGCGCCTGGTGGCGCTGCGCGGTGATCTGCCCAGCGGCTACGGCGCCGGCGGTGAGTTCCATTACGCGAGTGACCTCGTGGCCTTCATCCGCAGCGAAACGGGTGATGACTTCCACATCGAGGTGGCGGCGTATCCGGAGGTGCACCCGCAGGCGAAATCGCCCGAATCGGATTTGCAGGCCTATGTGACCAAAGTCCGTGCGGGCGCCCACTCGGCCATCACCCAGTACTTCTACAACAGCGACGCCTATTTCCGCTTCGTGGACGACGCCTACAAACTGGGCGCCGACGTGCCGGTGGTGCCCGGCATCATGCCCATCACCAGCTCCACGCAGCTCATGCGCTTCTCGGACGCCAGTGGCGCCGAGATCCCGCGCTGGATCCGCTTGCGCCTGCAGGCCTTTGGTGACGACACGGCCTCCATCAAGGCCTTCGGCCTGGACGTGGTGACCGACCTGTGCGACCAGCTGCGCAACGGCGGCGTGCCGGCGCTGCACTTCTACACCATGAACCAGAGCGTGGCGACGCTGGAAATCGCCAACCGGCTGCAGCTGTCATGAGCTTCAAGTCCGCGTTCACGCTCGCCCTGGCCACCGTGTTGTGGCTGGGCGGCTGTGCGACGCAGGTGGCCCCGACGCTGCCCACGCCCGACGGAGAAGAGCCCGCTGCGGTGCGGGATGAGCAAGAGATCGAGCGAGGCCGCGCCTCGTGGTACGGCGAGCCCTTTCATGGCCGGCGCACCGCCAGTGGCGAAGCGTTCAACATGCACGAGCTCACCGCTGCGCACAAGACCTTGCCCTTCGGCACGCGCGTGCGGGTGCGCAATCTGATCACCGGTCAGGACGTCGTGGTGCGCATCAACGACCGTGGCCCGTTCACCAAGGGCCGTGTGATCGACCTCAGCCGCAAAGCCGCCGAGCAGATCGGCTTGATCCGGTACGGCGTGGCCCCGGTCGTGGTGCTGCGGGACTGAAGTTTTGATCTGGGTCAAGGGCCTGTGCCGTGACTGCCTCGGTGTGCGCCGGCATTGACGCACCGCAACATGCAGGCGGCCGGGGTCTTCTGTAATCGGTCGCGGGAATGTTCCCGGTTCGATCACTGAAACCATGAAAAAGACCACTCTGGCCCTGGCCTCCCTCGCACTGCTGGCATCGGGTGCTGCTGTTGCGCAAGATTTCACCGCGGGCTCTTTGCTGGTGCGCGCACGCGCCGTTCACCTGGACAGCGCCAACAAGGACAGCACCGGCCTGAACCTGTCGATCAACGACAAGACCTTGCCCGAAGTCGACTTCACCTGGTTCTTCAGTCCCAACCTGGCGGCCGAACTGGTGCTGACCGTGCCGCAGAAGCAGCGTGTGTACGCCGGCGCCACGCAGATCGGCACGCTGAAGCACCTGCCGCCCACCCTCACGCTGCAGTACCACTTCAACCACGCCAGCGGCATCAAGCCCTACGTGGGTGCGGGTCTGAACTACACCCGCTTCAGTTCGGTGGATCTGCTCGGTGGTGCCGCCGATATCAAGCGCAACAGCGTGGGTCTGGCGTTCCAGGCGGGCGTGGACTTTCCGCTGTCCAAAAACCTGTACCTCAATGTCGACGTGAAGAAGGTCTACATCAAGACCGACGTGATCTCTGGCGGCAGCAACATCGGCACCTTCAAGGTCGACCCTGTGCTGGTCGGTGTCGGTCTGGGCTGGCGCTTCTGAGAGGCCGCTGAGGCAGCGCCTCAGCGCTCATCAAAGCTGATCACGAGGGCGTCGCTCGTGGGGCGCGCCTGGCAGCTCAGCACAAAGCCCTTGTCGGTTTCCCAGGGCTCCAGGGTGTAGTTTTTCTCCATCGCCACGGAGCCTTCCATCACCTTGGCGCGGCAGGTGCAGCACACGCCGCCGCGGCACGACCAGGGCAGGTCCAGCCCCGCGTTGAGGGCCACGTCGAGCACGCGTTCGTCGCGGTTCATGCGCAGCGCGTGGGGTTTGCCGTCGAGCAGCACGGTGAGGGCCACCTCGCCTTCGGTGCGCACCGCCGCATCGGCGTGACCCAGCACCACCGCCTTGCGCGTTTCGGTGGGCAGGGCTTCCAGCGTGGGTGATGTGAAGCGTTCGGTGTGCACCCGGTCGGGCCGCACGCCGGCGTCGAGCAAGGCTTTCTCGGTCGCGTCGATCATGGCTTCGGGTCCACAGATGAAGACCTCGTCCATGCTGCCCACCGGCAGCAGTGAGGCAATGAGGGCGCGCACCTTGTCGCCGTCGATGCGGCCTTCGAGCAGCGGCACCTCTTGCGCCTGGCGCGAGAGGATGTGGATCAGCGTGAGCCGGCCGGCGTACTGGTCTTTCAGGTCCTGCAACGCTTCGTTGAACATCACGCTGTCCATGCGCCGGTTGCCATAGACCAGCGTGAACTTCGACGTGGGCGACTCCTCCAGCGTGCTCGCCATCAGCGAGAGGATGGGTGTGATGCCCGAGCCCGCTGCAAAGGCCACGCGATGCAAGGCGCGCGGCTTGTGCACGGTGAAGCGTCCATCGGGCGGCATCGCCTTCAGCGTGTCGCCCGCCTTGAGTTCGCTCGCCGCCCAGTTCGAGAACACGCCGCCTTCCACTGGCCGGATGCCCAAGGTGAGTTCACCTTGTCGCGTGAGCAGGCTGCGCGGGCTGCTGATGGAGTAGCTGCGCCGCACGTCCTGCCCGCCGATGGTGGCTCGCACGGTGAGGAACTGGCCCGGCTCGAACGCAAACGCCGTGCGTTGCTCGGGCGGGATCGCCAGGGTGATGGCCACCGCACCCGCGGCCTCGGGGCTGATGCGTGCGACGGGCAGCTCGTGGAAGCGGGCGACGGCATTCATGGAGATTCCTCGGTCTTGGGTGTGACTGGACACATGCCACGCATCGAGCGACGTGCCTTCAACCAGCAAACACCGCGGAACCGGCTTTGCCGGGCCGCAGGTGTTGCCCCCTTGAGGGGGTGACGGCCTGAAAGGCCGGCGCGGGGGTGTTCCATCTAGTAGGGTTTGAAGTAGTCGAAGGGCTCGAGACAGTCGAGGCAGCGGTACATGGATTTGCACGCGGTGGAGCCGAAGGGCGAGGTTTCGGTTGTGTGGGTCGAGCCGCATTGCGGGCAGGGCACCACGTCGCGTTGCAGCGCCTGGCGCGAAAACTTCAGCACGTTGCTGCCGGCGTGGGTGCTGCTGCCGCATTGCGGCGGCGCGATGCCATAGGCGCGCAGCTTCTCGCGCGCGGCCTCGCTCATCCAGTCGGTCGTCCATGCGGGGGCGAGTTGCGTGACCACGCGTGCGTTGATGCCTGCGTTGCTCAGGGCTGTGCGCACGTCGTCCTCGATCTGTCCCATGGCCGGGCAGCCGCTGTAGGTGGGTGTGATCACCACCTCGGACGTGCCGTCGGCGCCGGTGCGCACCCCGCGCAGGATGCCGAGTTCGCTCAGGCTGACCACCGGGATTTCAGGATCGCTCAGATCGGCGAGCGCGGCCCGGATGGCGGCGTGCTCAAGTTCTGCGTCGGTGGCGTGCATGGTGTTGCTTCACCACACCGCTTGCGGGTGCGTGCGCGCCAGGCTCTGCATCTCGGCCAGCAGAAAACCCATGTGTTCCGAGTGCACGCCGAGCTTGCCCTGCGGCACGTAGCCCTTCACGGCAGGGCGCGTGAGCGTGGCCGCTTGCACCGTGTCGTTCACCAGCGCATCCCATTCGGCCTTGAGACTGGGCAGGTCGGCGCCCGTCCCACTCTGAACCGCTTGTGTTTCTGCATCACTGCCGATCCAGAATTCCTGGCAGTACGGCAGCAGGTGGTTCAGAGCGGCTTGTGCGCGGGCGTGCGACTCAATGGTGCCGTCGCCGAAGCGCACCAGCCAGTCGCTGGCGTGGCGCAGGTGGTAACGCACTTCCTTCAGCGACTTGGCCGCGATGGCGGCCAGATGCGCGTCGGCGGATGTCTGCAGGCGGTCCCACACCAGCACCATGAGTGCGCTGTAGAGGAAGTTGCGCGAGATGGTGGTGGCGTAGTCCCGGTCGCCCGAAGCGGTGGCGGCCAGCGGCCCGCTGTGCGGCAGTTCCAGCAGCGTGAGGTTGCGGAACTCGTGCGTGTCGCGGAAATAGGCCAGGGTGTCTTCGGTCACGCGGCCTTCGGCCCGTGCGCCTTGCAGGTGCTGGAAGCGCTGCGCGAGGTCGGCGTCGTCGTTGATGAGCGCGGCGGCGTGCTGGTACAGCATGCGGGCCTGTCCGAGCAAATCAAGGCTGTTGTTGGCCAGGGCCAGATCCTCTTCGAGGATGGGCCCGTGGCCGCACCATTCGGCGTTGCGCTGGCCGAGCACCAGCGCGTTGTCGGCCAGGTGCAGCAGGTAGTCCACCGGTGCGTGTGTCGGTGCCGAGACCATCACATGTGCCCCACTTTGTCGGGGATCTCGTAGAAAGTCGGGTGGCGGTACACCTTGTCGGCGGCCGGGTCGAAGAAGCTGTCCTTGCTGTCGGGCTCGCTGGCCGTGATGCTGTTGGACGGCACGACCCAGATGCTCACGCCTTCCTGGCGGCGCGTGTACACGTCGCGCGCCATTTGCAGCGCGTGGGGCGCGTCGCTGGCGTGCAGGCTGCCGCAGTGCTTGTGCTCCAAGCCTTGTTTGCTGCGCACGAAGACCTCCCAGAGGGGCCATTCTTTCAGTGCAGTGTTCATGCGGCCTCCTTCATGGCGCGTGCCTGTTGTTTCGCTGCGTGGGCCAGCGCCGCTTCACGCACCCAGGCGCCGTCGTTCCAGGCTTTCATCCGCGTGGCCAGGCGTTCCTTGTTGCAAGGTCCATCGCCGTTGACCACGGCCCAGAACTCGTCCCAGTCGATCTGCCCGTAATCGTGGTGACCACGTGCCTCGTTCCACTTCAGGTCGGGGTCGGGCAAGGTCACGCCCAGCACCTCGGCCTGCGGCACGGTGGCATCGACGAACTTCTGGCGCAGGTCGTCGTTGCTGATGCGCTTGATGCCCCAGCGCATGCCCTGCACGCTGTTGGGGCTGTCGGCGTCGGGCGGGCCAAACATCGCCAGACACTTCCACCACCAGCGGTTCACCGCGTCCTGCACCATGGCCTTCTGCTCGGCCGTGCCCTGCATCATGGTCATCAGCGACTCGAAGCCTTGGCGCTGGTGGAAGCTCTCTTCCTTGCAGACGCGGATCATGGCGCGCGCATAGGGCCCGAAGCTGCAGCGGCACAGCGGAATCTGGTTCATGATCGCCGCGCCGTCCACCAGCCAGCCGACCACACCGACATCGGCCCAGGTCAGGGTGGGGTAGTTGAAGATGGAGCTGTATTTGGCCTTGCCCGAGTGCAGCGCGTCGAACATCTGGTCGCGGCTGGTGCCCAGGGTCTCGGCCGCGCTGTAGAGGTACAGGCCATGGCCGCCTTCGTCCTGCACCTTGGCCACCAGAATCGCCTTGCGTTTGAGGCTGGGCGCGCGGCTGATCCAGTTGCCCTCGGGCAGCATGCCCACGATCTCGCTGTGCGCGTGCTGGCTGATCTGGCGCACCAGCGTCTTGCGGTAGGCGTCGGGCATCCAGTCGCGCGGCTCGATCTTGCCGTCGGCGTCGATCACGGCGTCAAAGTGGGTCTGCAGGGCGGTGTCGTGGGGCACCGCTTTCAGCGGCGTGCCGGGCTGGGCGTCGGCGTCGGGAACGTTGAACGACTGGGTGTACATGCGCGTCTCCTGCGCCGCTGGCCGGGCGCGTGGATCGCAGTATAGCCAGTTAACCGACCGAGCGGTCGGTGAATTTTGAGGCTACATCCGCTTACGCCGGGGTGGTCGCCTCACCGTACAGTGCGCTGCATGCACGCATGCCCTTTCACCAAGCGCCGTTCCCTCCCGACCAACTGTTCAATCGTTCTCGGTCTGGTGCTCTCCCTGGCAGCGTGTGGAGGAGGCGGGGGCGACGAAGCGTCCGTCGCTGCGCCAGCCACCGTGGGCCCGACACCCGTGAGCGCCACGGGTGCGGCGCCGTCCACCGGCGGCGCCACGTCGCTGATTGCGCTGGACGCCACCACCTCCTGCGGCCTGGCCAGCTTTCGCGCCGAGCTCTTGCAGCAGATCAACGCGGCGCGCGCCCAGTCCCGCACCTGCGGCAGCAACACCCTGCCTGCAGCGACCACACTGGCCTGGAACGATCGTCTGTTCTCGGCCGCCGCCCGCCATTCGCGCGACATGGCGGTCAACAACTACTTTTCTCACACCAGCCTGGACGGGCGCACATTCTCCCGCCGCATGACCGATGAAGGTTACGCGTGGTCCTGGTCGGGCGAAAACATCGCGGCCGGTCAGGCGAGTGTGTCGGACGTGGTGTCGGGGTGGTTGGCCAGCCCGGGCCATTGCGCGAACATCATGCGTGCCGAGTTCCGCGACGTGGCGGTGAGCTGTGTTTCGCAGGCCGGGAGCAACTACGGCCGCTACTGGACCATGTCGCTGGCCCGGCCGCTCTGAGCGTCGGCCGCTCAGCCGCCCGATTCGAGCGCTTGCGACTTGCCCCGACCCCGGCCCAGGTGGGTCAGCAGCTGAGGCAAGGCCACCTGCAGCACGGCCTTGAGCGTGTGTGGTGGGTTGATCACGAACATGCCGCTGGCGGTCAGCCCCGGCCGGTCGTCCGGGCCGTGCGTCGGGTCCTGACCGATGGCCAATGTGGCGTTGAGCCAGGGCTTTTGGGCCTGGTTGGCCAGCGTCTTGAGCCGGCGCGGGAGATCGTGCGCCTCAGGCCGCGGAATCACCGGGTACCAGACCAGGTAGGTTCCAGTCGGAAAACGTTTGATCGCCTCGTGTATGCAGGCGCTCACTTTGCCGTAATCGCTCTTGATCTCGTAGCTGGGATCGATCAGCACCACGGCTCGTTTGGAGCCGGTGGCCGACGGCGGCGGCGGCAGCAGCGGACGCAGGCCTTCAAAACCGTCCTCCCGCGCCACCGCGATCTGCCGTCCGGCGTCAAGCTGGGCGATGTTGGCCGCCAGCGTCTTGCTGTCGGTGGGGTGCAGTTCAAACAGCTTGAGCCGGTCGCGCGACTCGGTGCGCATGAGCTGCTGCATCACAAACGGCGACCCGGGGTAAACGCGCAGCGTACCCGACGGGTTGAAGCCGGCGATGATGTCGAGGTAGTCGTCGATCGCAGGCGAGACGTCCTTGGCCGGTGGCTGGTCGGCGGCGCGCAAGGCCGCCATCAGCTTGACCACGCCGTCCTTGGCCTCGCCCCCGGTCTCGGTGTAGTCGCCGTCCAGGCGGTACAAGCCGGCACCGGCATGGGTGTCGACCAAGGTGATGCCGGCCTCTTTCTGCATCAAATGACGCAGCGTGGCGATGAGGGTGGTGTGCTTGAGCACGTCGGCGTGGTTGCCGGCGTGGAAGGCGTGTCGGTAGCTGAACATGCACGGATGGTAGCCGTTTGGCCACACACCCTGGCCCTTGCGCACGATGCATTTGCCAAGGAAGGCGGGAATTTCGTACAATCGTGGGCTTCGCAGCGAACTGCTGGCTCCGCGGCGAAGTCTTCAAACCCACCTAAGAGCGTTCCGTCAGAGAACGACCGACCGTGGAAAAGAGCCGCCAAACCACCTCTTCAAGAGAAAACTCATGACCAAAACGTTCAGCGCAAAACCCGCTGACGTGACGCACGAGTGGTTTGTGATTGACGCGACCGACAAGGTCCTCGGACGAGTTGCCAGTGAAGTGGCTCTCCGTTTGCGCGGCAAACACAAGGCCATTTACACGCCTCACGTCGACACCGGTGACTTCATCGTCATCATCAACGCAGCCAAGATCCGCGTCACGGGCAACAAGGCCCTCGACAAGGTCTACTACCGCCACTCGGGTTATCCCGGCGGTATCTACGGCACCAACTTCCGCGACATGCAGGCCAAGCACCCTGGCCGCGCACTCGAAAAGGCTGTCAAGGGCATGCTGCCCAAGGGCCCGCTCGGCTACGCCATGATCAAGAAGCTCAAGGTGTACGGTGGCGCAGAGCACCCGCACACCGCCCAACAGCCGCAAGTGCTGGAACTGTAAAGGAGCCTTGAGATGATTGGTGAATGGAACAATGGAACCGGCCGTCGCAAATCCAGCGTCGCCCGTGTCTTCCTGAAAAAAGGCTCTGGCCAGATCGTGGTCAATGGCAAGGACATTCAGGCCTACTTTGGCCGTGAGACCTCCATCATGATCTGCAAGCAGCCTCTGCTGCTGACCAACCACGCCGATACCTTCGACGTGATGGTGAACGTGCACGGCGGTGGCGAATCCGGCCAGGCCGGCGCCGTGCGCCACGGCATCACCCGCGCCCTGATCGACTACGACGCCACGCTCAAGCCAGGCCTGTCGCAAGCCGGTTTCGTGACGCGCGACGCCCGCGAAGTCGAACGGAAAAAAGTCGGTCTGCGCTCCGCGCGCCGTCGCAAGCAGTTCAGCAAACGCTAATCTGTCTGGCCTCAACTGCAAAAGCCGCCTTCAAGTCGAACTTGGGGCGGTTTTTGCTTTCTGGGCCTGGGTTGCGTTTGCTTTCACTTTGAAAGGTTTGCATGCGGTTTCGGCTTCTGCGCAGAAAACTCACCGTCAGCGCACCGCGCATGGCCGTCCGCAGTGCGTTGCCGTGGCCGTTTCGCTGGTTGTTGGGCGCGGTCGTGCTCGGTTTCTCGGGATCGTTGGCCATGTGGGCCTTCGAGTTTGGCCGCGACATTGCCGGTCTGGACCGCGAATCGAAGCAGGAGCTCAGCCGCCTGCGTGGTGAAGTCCAGACCTTGCGCGCCGACTTGCTGGTGGCCCAGTCGGTGGCGAACACGTCGGAGAGCCTGCTCACCACCGAACGCAGCGCGCAGGAGCAGCTCGCCATGCGCATCCGCCAGCTCGAAGCCGACAACGAAGCCCTGCGCAGCGACCTTGGTTTTTTCGAGCGCCTGATTCCGGGCGCGGACAGTGGAGCACTCAGCATCCGCGGCTTGCAGGCGGAGCGCTTGTCGGACACCCAATGGCGCTGGCAGGCGCTCATGATGCAGGCCACCAAAAACGCACCCGATTTCAAGGGCGGGCTGGAGATCACCTTCACCGGCACGCTCAATGGCAAGCCCTGGTCTATGGCGCATTCGCCCACACCGCAGTCGGTGTTGATCAAGGGCTATCTGAGGCTTGAAGGCATCGTCGACGTACCGCCATCGGCCATGGTAAAAAACGTGACGGCCCGCGTGCTGCAAGGCAATTCGGTGCGGTCGGTACAAACATTCCAGCTGTGACCAACAGCGATCTGTCGTTTGGAGAATCCCCATGTTTGGCAAGAAGAAACAACCGCCCATCAAGAGCCTGATCGCTCAGGGCACCCGCATCGAAGGCAATGTGCTGTTTCATGACGGCCTGCGCGTCGACGGCGAGGTGGTGGGCGACATCCGCGCCAGCGACGAACAACCCAGCATCCTGGTGATCAGCGAGGTGGCGGTGGTCACGGGCCAGATCCTGGCCGACCACGTGATCATCAACGGGCATGTCAAGGGCCCTGTGCAGGCCTTCGAGCTGCTGGAGCTGCAGCCCAAGGCGCGCATTGAAGGTGATGTGTCCTACAAAGCGTTGGAAATGCACCAGGGCGCCACCATCACCGGCCAGCTCAAACCCATGGCCGGAGACCTGGAAGACAAACCCACACTGAAGCTGGCGGCAAACAACGGCTGAGCACAATCCCGAGCGATTTGATTTAGTATCTACAGACGTTCCGGACGCATTGCGCGTCCCGCCTTCCCCAGTGGACCTGATCGAGGGCCACACATCCCAAGAGGTCATCCATGAGTGCAGTGGCAGAAAACATCCAGACTGAAATGCCGGCCCCGCTGGTGTTCACCGACAGCGCCGCCGCCAAGGTCGCCGAGCTGGTGGCCGAAGAGGGCAATCCCGATTTGAAGCTGCGCGTGTTCGTGCAGGGTGGCGGATGCTCCGGTTTCCAGTACGGCTTCACGTTTGACGAAGTGGTCAACGAAGACGACACCACCATGTCGAAAAACGGCGTGTCGCTGTTGATCGATGCCATGAGCTACCAGTACCTGGTGGGCGCCGAGATCGACTACAAGGAAGACTTGGAAGGCGCGCAGTTCGTGATCAAGAACCCGAACGCCAACAGCACCTGCGGTTGCGGCTCCAGCTTCAGCGTCTGACAACTGCGCCTCGCGCGTCCACAAAAAAGGGGAGCTTCAAGCTCCCCTTTTTCATGACTGCGAACCGACCTATTCGGCGCTGGCCTGCTGAACGCTGGCCGCGGCGTTGAGCTGCACCCGCTGCAGCTGTGCAACGGCGTCAAAGCGCGAACGGGCGGCGGCGTTGATCGGCACAGATTCGCTCTGTCGCGCGATCACCAGCGGATCCTGGTGCACACCGTTGTCGCGGAACTCAAAATGCAGGTGCGGGCCGGTGGAAGCGCCGGTGGAGCCCACGGCACCGATCCACTCACCCTGGTCGACCTTCTGGCCCTGGCGCACACCAATGCGGCTCAGGTGGGCAAACAGCGTGGTCTGGTTGCTGCGGTGGCGAATGATGATCACATTGCCGTAGCCGCGCTGCACCCCGGCGAACTCGACCACGCCGTCGGCGATGGTGCGCACGGGCGTGCCTGTCGGCGCGGCGTAGTCCACACCCAGGTGGGCCTTGCGGGTGCCGGAGATGGGGTGGAAGCGCATGCCGTAGCCGCTGCTCACGCGCGAGAACTCCAGCGGCGAGGACAGGTAGAACTTGCGTGAGCTTTCGCCGTTGAAGCCGTAGTAGGCGCCGCGCTGGCCGGGCTCTTCGAACCACACGCCTTCGTGTTTGCGACCGTTGTTCACGAACTCGGCGCTGAGCACGCGGCCGGTGCGCATGGCCTCGCCGTCGGCCTCCAGGCTTTCATAGACCACGCTGAAGCGGTCACCCTGGCGCAGGTCGCGTCTGAAGTCGATGTCGCTGGAGAACATCTCCGCCAGTTGCACAGCCACCGGGTCGGGGATGTTGGCCGCGTCGGTGGCGGCGAACAGCGAACTGCGAATGACACCGCTGGCCAGACGGGCCGAGGCGGTGAGTTCACCGGTCTCCAGGCGCGACTTGAAGCCTTCGGGACTGTTCTCGATCACCAGGCGGGAGAACTTGCGGTCGTCGTTGGCGATCCAGCGCGAGGTCAGGCGCTGAAGTTCCTGGCGGTCGTTGGTCTCCACACTGACCAGGCGGCCGCCACGGCCTTGCAGCAGCTGGCGGGCGGTGGCGTCGGTGCGCAGGAAGCCCTGGGCTTCGGTGTCCACCACCCCAAGGCGCTGCAGCAGGCTCTGGGCGGTGTCGTCGCGGCGCGTCACGTCGCTGCGGAACAGCACGAAGTCGTTGGAAGAAGCGGCCAGCACGCTGGGCACTTCGAAGGTGGGGGGGGTGAGGGTCTCGACGACCTGGCGGACCGGAAGGTCGGCGGCGTCGGGAGCCAGCGGCGCGATGCCGAAAGCGGTGACGCCGGTGCCCAGCAGCAGCACACCAATGCCACCGGTGATGCGGCGCGGGTGCTTGATGAGACTTTGGTGGGTGGCTTCGGCGACCCGGGTCAGCGAGTGGATCAGTGGGCGGATCAAAATCGGTGTTTCCTGAAAACGTGACCAACAGTCTGTTGGATGGGACACACAGGCTGATGAGCCCACGCGGAACAAGTTCACATCAATTGCGCCTGGGCGATGAACCGGATCCAACATGTGCAAAAACTGCGCCAACTAAAATCCGTCACTGGGCGCGAAGTATATCGACCACCCTGTAGCCCGCACATCAAAAAACGCTTATGAATCCCAGCACCCAAGCATCACAAAGTACTCACCTGAACCATCCCGTTGAGGGCGTACTGACGGACGGTGTGAAAAATGCCTTGAGCGTGACACTTCGCGGGTGCGAAGAATTGATTCCCCAGACCGACTGGGTCAAAAAATTGTCACAGTCGGAAAAGAGCGGACAGCCCTTGCGCATCAAACTGGGGCTGGACCCGACCGCTCCCGACATCCACATCGGCCACACGGTGGTGCTCAACAAGATGCGCCAGCTGCAGGACCTGGGTCACCAGGTGATCTTCCTGATCGGCGACTTCACCAGCCTGATCGGCGACCCCTCGGGCCGCAACAACACGCGCCCCCCGCTGACCACCGAGCAGATCCAGGCCAACGCCGAGACCTACTACAAGCAGGCCAGCCTGGTGCTGGACCCGGCCAAAACCGAGATTCGTTACAACAGCGAATGGAGTCTGCCGCTGGGCTCGATGGGCATGATCCAGCTCGCCGCCAAGTACACGGTGGCCCGCATGATGGAGCGCAACGATTTCCACGACCGCTTCAAGGCCGGCACACCGATCAGCGTGCACGAGTTCCTGTACCCGCTGATGCAGGGCTACGACTCGGTGGCGCTCAAAAGCGACCTCGAGCTTGGCGGCACCGACCAGAAGTTCAACCTGTTGATGGGCCGCCACCTGCAGGCCGAGTACGGCCAGGAGCCGCAGTGCATCCTGACCATGCCGCTGCTGGAAGGTCTGGACGGCGTGGACAAGATGTCCAAGAGCAAGAACAACTACATCGGCATCACCGAGCCTGCGAACTCGATGTTCGCCAAGGTGCTGAGCATTTCCGACACGCTGATGTGGCGCTGGTACACGCTCTTGTCGTTCCAGTCGCTGGAGCACATCGAATCGTTGAAGCAGGCCATTGCCCAGGGCGCGAACCCGAAGGACGCCAAGGTGGCGTTGGCCAAGGAGATCACCACACGGTTCCACAGCAAGGCAGCAGCCGATGCGGCCGAGCAGGACTTCATCAACCGCAGCAAGGGCGGTGTGCCGGACGAGATTCCCGAGGTGTCCTTGTCGGGTGCGCCGATGGGCATCGGGTCGTTGCTGAAGTCATCGGGCCTGGCGCCTTCCACCAGCGAGGCCAACCGTTTGATCGAGGGTGGTGGGGTGCGGGTGGATGGGGCGGTGATCAGCGACAAGGGCTTGAAGCTGTCTGCGGGGACGTTTGTGGTGCAGGTGGGGAAGCGGAAGTTCGCCCGCGTTTCGCTTGCCTGACTTCCGTTTCGTTCATTGACCTCGCGGGCTCGGAGCGGCAAGGCGCTCCGCCCCGGTTCAGCCAGCGAAGAGGCTACCGACCCCCGGCCATCTCCAGCATGCGGACCATCGCAGAGTAGCCACGCGAGCGCGCCAACGCCAGCGGCGTTTGACCATGCCGATCGGCCAGCTGCAGGTTCGCACCCGCATCGATCAAGGCCTTGAGCGTGGCCTGGTGACGCGGACCTCCGTCGCCCAGCACCACCGCTTCGATCGCGGCGGTCCAGTGCAGGTTGTTCACGTGGTCCAACGGCGCACCGGCAGCGATCAACTGGCGCACCACACCGTCGTGGCCGAGATGGGCCGCAGCGATGAGGGCGGTGCCGTCGTAGCGGCTGGTGGTCTGCTTGGCGCTCGCGCCCAGTTGCAGCAGCACACGCAGCGTCGCTTCGTCGTCGGCCACCGAGGCGATCGTCACCGCGTCGTAGCGGTCGTTCTCCAGCCGGTTGATGTCGGCACCCGCCTTGACCAGCGCTGCGATCGCATCGCGTTGTCGAGCGAAGGTGGCCACGTGCAGCGGCGTGCGGCCGTGTGCGTCCGTCGCATTCACCGCCGCACCGCCGGCCACCAGCCGCGCGATCTTGGCGGCATCACCCCGGTGGGCCGCGGCGTGCAACCCGGTGTAGGCCACCGCCTCGGCCGCGCTGGGCGCGACCTGGGCCTGGACCGCGGCACCGGTCAACGCCAGTGCCAGAGCCAACAGCAGCGTTTTCATTTCAACAACTCGGCCACTTTGGCAATGCCCGCGTTCGCGCACTGCTCGTCCAGATGGCCACCGGGCGCACCGCCCACGCCCACGGCGCCGATGACCTCGTTGCCCACCTTCACCGGCACGCCGCCGCCCAGCACCAGGAAGCCCGGGATGTCCACCAGTGTGGCGGCGCCGGGGTTCTTCTGCACGCTCTCCAGCATGGCGGCGGTGGTGTTGCGCGCCGAGGCCGAGGTGTAGGCCTTGCCTTGCGCGGCACCCACCGTGTGCGGGCCGGCGTTGTCGGCGCGCTGCAGGGCGCGCAGGGAACCGGCGCGGTCCACCACGGCGGCCGTCACGTTGTAGCCGCTGGCGCTGCACGCGGCGACGGTGGCCGCCGCGATCTGGTTGGCCAGGTCCAGCGACATGTTTTTCTCCACGCGCACGGCCTGGGCACTGGCAGCGGTGGCGATGAGGGACAGGGCGATGACGCAAGTGTGGGCGATGAATTTCATGGTGTTCTCCGGTGGTGTTGAACGGTTCGATCAACCGTGGGAGAACTGTAAAAATTCGCGCGGACAACCACCATTCGGGCGGTTACGCGCGGCCCTCCGTAGAACTACGCAGTGCCCGCGTCACCCGCATCGACCAGTGCGGCGTAGTGGCGGATCAGCTGCGCCAGCGACGGCGCCTGCAGTTTGGCGAAGAGGTTGGCGCGGTGGGTTTCCACCGTGCGGGGCGAGAGGCCGAGTGCGCGACCGATTTCCTTGTTGGTCAGGCCCTCGACGATCAGGCCCAGCACCTCGCGCTCGCGCTCGGAGAGCTGCGCGAAACGCTCGCGCGCCGCGCGGTCGGCCTGGTGGCGCTGGCGCGAGCGCACGTGCTGGCGCACGGCGTTCTGCAGGGCTTCGAGCAGGGCCTCGTCGTTCACCGGCTTTTCCAGAAACTCGGCCGCGCCCGCCTTGAACGCGCGGCGACACATGTCCACCGTGCCGTGGCCGGTGAGCATGATCACCGGCTGGTCCACGCCCTGCGCCACCAGGGTGTCGAGCACGGACAGACCGCTGATGCCGGGCATGCGCACGTCGAGCACGATGGCGCCGATGGCCTCGCGGTCGAAGGTGTTCAGGAAGGCCTGGGGGTCGCTCCACGGCTGCACGCGCAGGCCCACGGTGCCGATCAGCAGGGCCAGGCTCTCGCGCACGGCCTGGTCGTCGTCGATCAGGTGCACGGTGGGGGAGAGGGTGTCCATGCTCATGCCGGGTTGTTGGCGAGCGGCAGTCGCAACCGGAACACCGCGCCGCCGGTGGCCGCGTTGGCGGCCGAGAGCGAGCCGCCCATGCCGCTGGCCAGGGTTTCGCACAGGCTCAAGCCCAGACCCAGGCCGCCTTCGCGCGTGGAGAAAAACGGCTCGAACAGACGTGGCAACACATCGGGTGCGATGCCTGGCCCGCTGTCGGCCACCGCGAGTTCGCCGTCGTCCGCGACCGTGCGCAGGGTGAGCGTGAGCCGGCGCTGCGCGGCGGGCACCTGCTCCAGCGCCTGCAGCGCGTTGAGGATCAGGTTGTGCACGATCTGGTCGAGTGCGACCGGGTCTGCCATGACGCTGAGCACAGGCAAGCCTTCCAGCACCGGCGCCACGCTGCGCCGCTGGCACTCGGGCTCCAGCAGATACAGCGCGCGGCGCACGGCCTCCACCGCGTCCACGGTCTGGCGTTGCCCACCGCTGTCGGGCCGCTCCACCGCGCGGCGCAGGCGGCCCACCACCTCGGCGGCGCGCCGGGCTTGCGCGGCGGCCTGCGCCATGGCGCCACGCGCCGTGGCGAGTTCGGGTGGGTCGTCGTCCAGCAAACGCTGCGCGGCCTGGGTGTTGGCCAGCACGGCGGTGAGCGGCTGGTTGAGTTCGTGCGCCATGCCGGCGGCCAGTTCGCCCAGCGTGTTCAGGCGCGCCACTTGGCCCAGGCGCAGCAGCTCTTCGGCGCGGCGGCGCGCCAGGCGTTGGCGCTGCAGGTGCCGCACCGCCGCGAGCAGCGCCACCACCGCGAGCGTCCAGGCGAGCATGCGGGCCCACGGCCACTGGCGCCAGCCCACGGTTTGTGTGGCCACCACGTCGAAGGGCTGGCTCTCGGCCGCCACCACCTTGTGGAACTCGAAGCGCGAGGCGGTGCCGGACTGCAGCCGGCCCGGCTGGACCACGTGCCGCTGACCCGCGTGCACCAGCTCGACCCGCACCGCGCTGGTCTCGGCCACCATCGGCCACTCCGTCCACGGGACCAGCGCCTGCAGGTCGATGGTGAGTGCGTAGCTGGCGGGTGCGGAGGCGAGCACCAGCCGGTAGCGGCCAGAGGATAGGTCCAGCGGCGCAAGCGCAGCACGCCCGCTCAGGCGCGACAGGCGTTCGGCCTCGGCCAACGCGGGATCCGGCCATGGAGTGGCGGCATCGCTGCGCTGCACCGAGAGGATGCGCGGGTACAGCGCGGGCAGGCGCTGTTCGGGGGAACCGGTCCCGATGGCGACGGGCGCAGGCTGCAGCAGCGCCAGCGTGGCCAGGATCGCGTCGTGCTGAACCACCTGCTGACTCAGCAGCCGGTGCACGATGCGCGCGTCGGTTTCGAAGAGTGCGCGTTGTTGATCGAGCGACTGTCGCGCGATGGCGGCCGCGCCGGCCAGGGCGATCACCGCCCCGCCGACCACCCACCACCCAGAGAATCGCCAAGACTGCCGCATGCGGCGGATTCTGGCACGCGCCTTGTGTGCCCCGGCGCTCAGGGGAACAGCGGTTTGACGTTCCAGATCTCGCTGGCGTACTCGCGGATGGTGCGGTCCGACGAGAACGCGCCCATGCCCGCCACGTTCAGCACCGCGTGGCGTGTCCACTCGTCCGGAGTCCGGTAGAGCGCGTCGACCTTGTGCTGCGTGGCCAGGTAGTCGGTGTAGTCGGCCAGCAGCAGGTAGTAGTCGGACTCCAGCAGCGTGCGCGTGATGTCGTGGAAACGCCCCGGCTCCTCGGGGCTGAAGGCGCCCTCGGCGATGCGGTCGATGGCGGTCTTGAGGTCGTAGTTGTGGTCGTAGTAGCGGCGTGGGTTGTAGCCGCTGGCGCGCAGGGCCGCCACCTGTTCGGTGCGGTGGCCGAAGATGAAGATGTGCTCCAGCCCCACGTGCTGGGCGATCTCGATGTTGGCGCCGTCCCAGGTGCCGATGGTGAGTGCGCCATTGAGCGCAAACTTCATGTTGCCGGTGCCCGAAGCCTCGGTGCCGGCGGTGGAAATCTGCTCGGACAGGTCGGCTGCGGGAATGATCACCTCGGCCAGCGACACGCGGTAGTTGGGGATGAACACCACCTTGAGCTTGTCGCCCACGCGCTTGTCGTGGTTGACCACACGCGCCACGTCGTTGATGAGCTTGATCACCAGCTTGGCCATGAAATAGGCCGAAGCCGCCTTGCCGGCGAACACCACCGTGCGCGGCACCCAGTCGGCGTGTGGGTGCGCCAGGATCTGCTGGTAGCGCGTGACCACGTGCAACACGTTGAGCAGCTGGCGCTTGTACTCGTGCATGCGTTTGATCTGCACGTCGAACAGGCTGGCCGGGTTCACGATCACACCGGTCTCGGCCGCGATGCGTTCGGCCAGACGCAGTTTGTTCTGCGCCTTCGCGGCCTGGAATGCGCTGACGAATTCGGGGTCGGTGGCCAGCGGGCGCAGCTGTTCGAGCTCGTCGAGGTTGCGCCGCCAGGTGGTGCCGATGCGCGCGTCGATCAGGCTGGCCAGCGGTCGGTTGGCCTGCGAGAGCCAGCGCCGTGGCGTGATGCCGTTGGTCTTGTTGCAGAAGCGTTCGGGGTAGAGCCGCGCGAAGTCGGCAAAGATGGTCTGCACCATCAGCTGGCTGTGCAGGGCCGACACACCGTTGATCTTGTGGCTGGCCAGCACCGAAAGGTAGGCCATGCGCACGCGGCGCTGCCCGCGTTCGTCGATCAGCGACACGCGGCGCAGCAGGTCGTTTTCACCCGGAAAACGCTCATGCACCTCGGCCAGAAAGATGGCGTTCAGGTCGTAAATGATGCGCAGGTGGCGCGGCAGCAGGCGGCCCAGCAGCTCCACCGGCCAGGTCTCCAGCGCCTCCTGCATGAGCGTGTGGTTGGTGTAGCTGAAGACGCGTCTGCAGATGTCCCAGGCGGTGTCCCACTCCAGGCCCTGCTCGTCGACCAGCAGGCGCATGAGCTCGGGCACGGCCAGTGCGGGGTGGGTGTCGTTGAGGTGGATCGCCACGCGGTCGGCGAACAACTCGAAGTTGCCCTGGTGCTTGAGGAAGCGGCGCACGATGTCCTGCAGCGAGGCGCTGACGAAGAAATACTCCTGCCGCAGGCGCAGCTCCTTGCCGTGCTCGGTGCTGTCGTCGGGGTAGAGCACGCGCGAGACGTTTTCCGATTCGTTCTTGGCCTCCACCGCGCGCATGTAGTCGCCTTTGTTGAAGGCGTCCAGGTTGATGCCGCTGGTGGCGCGCGCGGTCCACAGCCGCATGGTGGCCACGCTGCTGAGTTCGTGGCCGGGCACGCCGCTGTCGTAGGCGGTGGCGATCACGTCGTCGGTCTCGATCCAGCGCACATGCGCTTCGGTCTGCACCAGGCGGCCACCGAACTGCACCGTGTAGCTGAACTCCGGGCGCATGAATTCCCAGGGATTGCCGTTGACCAGCCAGTAGTCGGGCTCCTCGATCTGGCGACCGTCGACGATGCGCTGCGCGAACATGCCGTAGTCGTAGCGGATGCCGTAGCCCATGCCCGGCAAGCCCACAGTGGCCATGGAGTCGAGGAAACACGCGGCCAACCGGCCCAGGCCGCCGTTGCCCAGCCCGGCGTCGGCTTCCAGATCGATCAGCGAATCGAAGTCGACCCCGAGCTGGATGCAGGCGGTGCGGGCCTCGTCGAGGATGCCCACCGAGAGCAGGGCGTTGGTCAGTGCGCGCCCGGTGAGGAACTCCATGGACAGGTAGTACACGCGCTTGGCGTCGCTGTCCTGCGAGGTGGCCAGGGTCTCACGCCATCGGTGCATCATGCGGTCGCGCACGGCGTGGAGCAGGGCGAACAGCCAGTCGCGCTGGGTGGCCGAGCGCGGGTCGCGTCCGACCGAGTAGATCAGGCGATTGGCGATGGACTTGCGCAAGGCGTCCACGCCGTTGTCCAGATGGTCGTACTCGAACGGGACGGATTCGATGGTGGGTGCGGTGTTGGGCATGGTGTTGGGGCTCCCGTGGTGGTGCTCAAGGGCAGCAGCAATAAACGTGCAGGCGTTCAGGTGCTGGCCAGGCCTGGCAAGGCCGAGGCGTAGACCCGAAGGTAGTCGCTGGCTGCGTGCTCCCAGCTGAAGCGCAGCGACATGGCGTGGCGCTGCACGGCGCGCCAGTCGGCCGGGCGGCGATACAGTGCAAAGGCCCGGCGCAGGGCCGATTGCAGGCCATTCAGGTCAAGTTGGTGGAAGACAAAACCGCTGGCGCTATCGTCGTCCAGGTGCTCCAGGCTGCAGTCCACCACGGTGTCGGCCAGGCCGCCCACCGCGCGCACCAAGGGCAGTGTGCCGTAGCGCAGGCCGTAGAGCTGGGTCAGGCCGCAGGGTTCGAAGCGCGAGGGCAGCAGGATCACGTCGGCCCCGGCAATCACGCTGTGCGCCAGCGCTTCGTCGTAGCCCACGGTGAGCGCCACCTGGCCGGGGTGGCGCTGGGCGCAGTCGCGCAAGGCCTGTTCGATGGCTGCGTCGCCCGAGCCCAGCACCGCGAGTTGTCCGCCACGACCCACCAGCTCGTCCACCACGGCTGGCAGCAGGTGCAGGCCCTTTTGTTCGGTGAGGCGGCTCACCACCGAGAACAGCAGGGCGTCGGCTTGGGGCTTCAGACCCATGCGCGCTTGCAGCCGGGTCTTGGCCTGGGACTTGCCTTGCAGGTGGTCGGCATCAAACCCGGGCTGCACCAGCGGATCGGTCAGCGGGTTCCACACCGCGTCGTCCACGCCGTTGAGAATGCCGTGCAGCTGCGCCTGGCGCTGGCGCAGCACGCCGTCCAGGCCGCAGCCTTGTTCGGCCCCGGTGATCTCGCGCGCGTAGGTCGGGCTCACGGTGGTGATGGCGTCGCTGTACTTCAGGCCCGCCTTCATGAAGTTGATCTGGCCGTGGAACTCCAGCCCTTGCAGGTGAAAGAGGGTGTCGGGCAGGCCCAGTCGCGGGCGCAGGCCGGCGTTGAACACGCCCTGGTAAGCCAGGTTGTGGATGGTGAACACGCCGACCGGGCGGCGTTCGCCTGCCTGCGCGAATTCGCGCAGGTAGGCGAACGCCAGGCCGGTGTGCCAGTCGTGGCCATGCACGACATCGGGGAACCAGGCGGTGTCCAGACCGGTGCCCAGGAGGGCTGCGGCCCAGCCCAGCCAGGCAAACTGCTCGGCGCTGTCGGGCCAGGGTCGGCCGTGTTCGTCCAGGTAGGGGTTGCCACCGCGCTCGTACAGGCCCGGCGCGTGCAGCAGCCACACCGGCATGCCGCTGTCGGTGATGTGCCCGGCTTGCAGCCACGGCGTGGGGCCGTGCGCGCTGGCGGCGTGTGGACCGAGCCCGGCGGGCAGGCCGCTGCCGCCCCCGGCCGGCACCAGCAGCGTGGGGCCCTCGGGCGTGACGCCTGCGACCACGCCGGGAAAGGCCGGCAACAGCAGGCGCACATCGGCACCCAGGGCCCGCAGGGCGGGAGGCAAGCCTGCGCTCACATCGGCCAGACCACCGGTCTTGAGCAGCGGGAAGACTTCGGAACAGACGTAAAGAACCTTGAGGGTCATTGCAGTTTTTCAAGCATTTCACGGGTCACCAGCACGACGCCGCTGGGCGTGCGGAAAAAGCGGCGCGTGTCTTCGGCCGCGTCCACACCGATCTTCATGCCCGGCGGGATCACGCAGCCGTTGTCGACCACCACCTTGTGCAGTTCGCAGCCGCGGCCGATGTCGACCTCGGGCAGGATCACCGATTCCTCGACCGACGCATACGAGTGCACCCGCACGCGCGAGAACAGCACGGAGCGGCGCACCAGCGCGCCCGAGATGATGCAGCCGCCCGAAACCAGCGAGTCCACCGCGCAGCCGCGGCGGCCGTCGTCATCGAACACGAACTTGGCCGGTGGCAGCTGCTCCTGGTAGGTCCAGATCGGCCACTCGCGGTCGTACATGTCGAGCTCGGGAATGGTGTTGGTGAGGTCGAGGTTGGCGGCCCAGTAGGCGTCGATCGTGCCCACGTCGCGCCAGTAGGCCGGCGCCTCGGGAGAGCTTTTCACGCACGACAGGCCGAAGGGATGCGCCACCGCATCGCCAGCCGCCACCATGGCCGGGATGATGTCCTTGCCGAAGTCGCGGCTGGAGCCGGGCGTGCTCGCGTCGCGCTTCAATGCCTCGAACAGGTGCTCGGTGTTGAACACGTACACGCCCATGCTGGCCAGCGCCACGTCGGGCTTGCCGGGCATGTGCGGCGGTTGGGCGGGCTTTTCCAGGAAGTGAACGATGTTGCGGTCGGCGTCGATGTCCATCACGCCGAAGGCGGTGGCCTCGGCCAGCGGCACCTCGATGCAGGCCACGGTGCACTTTTTGCCCAGGGCCACGTGGTCGGCGATCAGCGTGGCGTAGTCCATCTTGTAGATGTGGTCGCCCGCGAGCACCAGGATGTACTCGGGCTTGTGCGCGCGCAGGATGTCCAGGTTCTGGTAGACCGCATCTGCCGTGCCCATGTACCAGCTCTCGTCGTCCATGCGCTGCTGGGCCGGCAGCAGGTCGATGAATTCGTTGAACTCGTTGCGCAGAAAACTCCAGCCGCGCTGGAGATGGCGCAACAGGCTGTGGGACTTGTACTGCGTGAGCACGCCGATGCGCCGCACGCCCGAGTTCAGGCAGTTGGACAGCGCGAAGTCGACGATGCGGAACTTGCCGCCGAAGTAGACCGCGGGCTTGGAGCGCCGGTCGGTGAGGGCGTGCAGGCGCGATCCGCGCCCGCCGGCGAGCACCAGGGCGATGGTGCGTCGGGCCAGTTGCTGGGGCGATGTCTTTTCCATGTGTGTCTCCGGTGGTGGTGGGCGGGTGCGTCTTGCTGCGCACTGATGCTCGATGGATCGTGACGGGATCGCGTGAACAGACTGTTTGACTAGGGTATTCGGCCGTGCGCGCGGGCCATGGCCAGCAATCGTTCGGCGGGGCGGTGATCGACCTGGCGCCAGTCGAAACGCCATTCCCAGCAGCCGATGGCCTGCCCGGGTGTGTTCATGCGGTGTTTGCCGTCCAGGCCCAACACGTCCTGGAACGGCAGCACCAGCGTGCTGGCCACCGACTGCGAGAGTGCGGTGATCAGCGTCCAGTGCGGTGCGGTGTCCACGGCCGGGCCGAGGTAGGCGCGCACGGCGGCCTTGTCCTGCGTGGAGGCGGCGCGCCACCATCCCAGGGTGGTGTCGTTGTCGTGCGTGCCGGTGTAGGCCACGCAGTTGCGTTCCAGGTTGTGCGGCAGGTAGGGGTTGGCCGGTCCGCCGCCAAAGGCGAACTGCAGGATGCGCATGCCGGGGAAACCGCAGGCTTCGCGCAGCGCCGTGACCTCGGGTGTGATCAGGCCCAGGTCTTCCGCGATGATGGCCAGCGGCCCCAACTCTTCCTGCAAGGCGGCGAAGAGCTGCAGGCCGGGACCGCTTTGCCATTGCCCGGCCACCGCGGTGGGCTCGGTGGCTGGAATTTCCCAGTGCGCCTCGAAGCCGCGAAAGTGGTCCAGCCGCACCACATCGACCTGACGGAACAGGTGGGCCACGCGGTCCTTCCACCAGCGGTAGCCATCGTGTGCCATCGCCGGCCAGTTGTAGAGCGGGTTGCCCCAGCGTTGTCCGGTGGTGCTGAAGTAGTCGGGTGGCACGCCGGCCACCACCTCGGGCTCGAAGTCGCCGCCGAGCAGGAACTGGTTCGCGTGCGCCCACACGTCGGCGCTGTGGTGCGCCACAAAGATCGGTGCGTCGCCCACCATCTGCACGCCCCGGCTGCGCGCGTAGTCGCGCAGCGCCTGCCACTGCACCCAGAAGCGCCACTGCACGAACTGCCAGAAACCCAGCGCCCTGGACGAGTGCTGTCGCACCTCGTCGAGCGCTGCGGGGTCGCGCTGGGCGAGTGGCGCGGGCCACTGGGGCCAGCTGCCGATGTGGCGTTCGCTCAGCACCATGAAGAGCGCGTAGTCGTCGAGCCAGTGCGCGTGTTCGGTGCAGAAGTCGGCCAGCGCGGCGCGGCAGGCGTCGCTGCCGCGCTGGCTGAAACCGTCCCAGGCCTTGCGCAGGCAGGCCATGCGCCAGGGCGCCACGCGGGTGAAGTCGCAGCGGTGGTGGTCGAAGCCCTGCGTGGGCATCCAGGGCAGCCAGCCCATGCGCACCAGATCGTCCAGATCCACCATGAGCGGGCTGCCGGCAAAGGCCGACACGCTCTGGTAAGGCGAATTGCCCGGCCCGGCCGGCGAGAGCGGCAGGATCTGCCACATGGACTGCCCGGCGGAGGCCAGCCAGTCCACAAAGTGGCGCGCGCCGATGCCGAAATCGCCCGAACCGTTGGGACCGGGCAGGCTGGTGATGTGCAGCAGCACACCGCTGGTGCGGCGCGAGAGGAAAGGGTGGATGGCGGTGTTCATGGCTTGTCTACTGGGTGGCGTCGGATACACGCAAGCCCTGGACCAGCACCCACACACTGGCTTCGTGCAGCGCCAGTGGGCCGTTGACCGTGTCGGCGGCTTCGCCCGGCAGCAGCACCTGCGCGCGAGCGCTGTTCAGCAGCAAGACCCAGTCGCCGGGCGGCAAGGGGAGCTGGCAGCGGCCGTGGTCGGCGTGCCAGACGATCAGCAGGCGCTCGTGCGGCGGCGCGTTGCCTTCCCCCACGGTGACCAGGGCGGTGAGTGTGTGGCGGTCGCGGGCCTGCCAGGCGTCGGCCCGCAGGGGCTGGCCGTCGGTGTCGAGCCAGGCGATGTCGGGCAGGGCTGTGTGATCGGTGTTGCCAGCGCCGTCGAACCAGCGCGCGTGGCGCAGACCGGGGTGCTGCCTTCTCAAGGCCGCAAGACGGGCCACGAAGGCGGCGAGCTCGGTGTCGGCGCCCGTCCAGTCCAGCCAGGTGGTCGTGTTGTCCTGGCAGTAGCTGTTGTTGTTGCCGTGCTGGCTGTGGCCCAGCTCGTCACCGGCCAGCAGCTGCGGCGTGCCCTGCGCGCAAAACAGCGTGGCCAGCAGGGCGCGGCGCCACAGGCCGCGGCGGTGCAGCACCTCCGGGTCGTCGGTCGCGCCCTCCACACCGCCGTTGGCGCTCAGGTTGTGGCCGTGGCCGTCGCGGTTGTCTTCGCCGTTGGCGGCGTTGTGCTTGTGCTGGTGGGCCGTGAGGTCGGCGAGGTTGAAGCCGTCGTGCGCGGTCACCATGTTCACGCTCGCGGCGGGCAGCCGGCCGCGCTGGTGGAACACATCGCCGCTGGCACACACCCGGGTGGCGAGTTCTCCTCGCGTGCCGTGGTGGCCGAGCCAGAAGGCGCGCACGCCGTCGCGGAAGCGGTCGTTCCATTCCATCCAGCCGGCCTCGAAACCGCCCAGGTGGTAACCGTTCGGCCCCACGTCCCAGGGTTCGGCGATGAGGCGCACGCTGCGCAGCACCGGGTCGTGCGCCATGGCGCTGAGCAGCGCGCTGCGCGGGTTGAACGCATGGCCCAGCGCTGCGTCGCGGCCCAGCGACACGGCGAGGTCAAAACGGAACCCGTCCACGCCGAAGGCCTGCACCCACCAGCGCAGGCTGTCCAGCACCCACTGCTGCACGCGCGGTTCGCTGAACGCCAGGCTGTTGCCGGTACCGCTGAAGTTGTGCGGCACGCCGTGCTTGTCCATGGCGTACCAGCGGTTCTGGCCCAGCCCGCGCCAGCTCAGCGTGGGGCCGTCAAGATCGCTCTCGGCCGTGTGGTTGAACACCACGTCCAGCACCACCTCGATGCCCGCGCGGTGCAGGGTGTCGACCATGTGGCGGAACTCGGCGCGCACGGCGGCGGTGTCGTCGGCGCCGGCCGCGGCGTAGGCCGGCTCGGGCGCGAACGCGTTGAGCGTGTTGTAGCCCCAGTGGTTGCTCAAGTCCCGTTCGATCAGGTGGCGCTCGCTGATGTGCTGGTGCACCGGCAGCAGGCACACGGTGGTGATGCCCAGGCCTTGCAGGTGCTGCACCACGGCGGGGTGGGCCAGGGCGGCGTAGGTGCCGCGCTGGTGCTCGGGCAGCTCGGGGTGCAGGCGGGTGAGGGCCTTCACATGCGCCTCGTAGATCACCACGCGGTCGGCGGCGATGGCGGGGCCGGGTGCGATGGCCAGGCCTGCGGCCAGCTCGGCCTGCGCGTCCACCACCACGCAGCGCGGCATGTGGGCGGCGTTGTCTGCCGGGTCGGGCTGGTGTTCGCTCCAGGCCTGTGTGGGGTGCATCGGGTCGGCGCAGGTGTGGCCGGTCTGCAAGGCGAGGCGCCCGGTGTCGCCGAGCAGGGCGAGCGCCCAGGGGTCGAGCAGCAGGCGCGCGGGGTTGAAGCGGTGGCCGGCTTCGGGTGCCCATGGGCCGCTCGCGCGCAAGCCATAGAGCTGACCGGCGCCCACACCGGGCGCGAAGGCCGACCACACCCCGTCGCCCGCGGGCTGCAGCGCCACGCGGCGGTGTTCAGCGGGTGCGCCGGGCTCGAACAGGCAGACGTTCACGCCGTGGGCGTCGGGTGCCCAGACGGAAAAGTGCACGCCGTCGACGCCATCTTGTGAACGCAGGTGCGCGCCCAGCGCGGGAACAGCGCAAGGGGGCATCAGTCCACCTCGGGTTGAAGCCACAGCACGGCCAACGGAGGCAGCGTCAGGGCCGCCGACCAGCGCTGGCCGTGCTGCGCCAGATCGTCGGCCAGCACGCGGCCGTGGTTGCCCACGTTGCTGCCGCCGTAGTGGCTGGAGTCGGTGTTGAGCCGTTCCTGCCAGTGCCCGCCGTGCGGCAGGCCCACGCGGTAGCCATGGCGCACCATGGGCGTGAGGTTGGCGATCACCACCACCGTGTCTTCGAGTGCGTGGCCGTAGCGGGCGAAGGCCAGCACCGAGTGGTCGGCGTCGTCCACCACCAGCCACTGGAAGCTGTAGGGGTCGGTGTCGCGCGCGAAGAGGGCCGGCGCGCTGCGGTAGACGTGGTTGAGGTCGCGCACGAGGTGCTGCACGCCGGCGTGCGCCGGGTCTTGCAGCAGCTGCCAGGGCAGCTCGGCGTCGTGGTCCCACTCGGTGGGCTGGGCAAGTTCGGCGCCCATGAAGAGCAGCTTCTTGCCCGGGTGGGCGTACATCCAGGCGTACAGCGCACGCAGGTTGGCCAGCTGTTGCCAGCGGTCGCCGGCCATCTTGTTCAGCAGCGAACCCTTGCCGTGGACCACCTCGTCGTGCGAGAGCGGCAGCACAAAGTCTTCGGTGTGCGCGTACATCATCGCGAAGGTCATCTTGTGGTGGTGCCAGCGCCGGTGGATCGGGTCGAGTGCGAAGTACGACAGGGTGTCGTGCATCCAGCCCATGTTCCATTTGTGGTCGAAGCCCAGGCCGCCCTCGGACACCAGGCCGGTCACACGCGGGAAAGCGGTGGATTCTTCGGCCATGGTGGTGGCGCGTGGGGCCTCCTGGTGCAGCACCTCGTGCACCTCGCGCAGGAAGGCAATGGCTTCCAGGTTCTCGCGCCCGCCGTGCTCGTTGGGCACCCATTCGCCGGCCGGGCGGCTGTAGTCGCGGTACAGCATGGAGGCCACCGCGTCCACGCGCAGTCCGTCGATGCCGTACTGCTCGACCCAGAACAGCGCGTTGCCCACGAGGAAGTTGCGCACCTCGAAGCGGCCGAAGTTGTAGATCAGCGTGTTCCAGTCGCGGTGGAAACCTTCGCGCGGGTCGGCATGCTCATACAGCGCCGTACCGTCGAACCGGGCCAGCGCGTGTTCGTCGGTGGGGAAGTGGGCGGGTACCCAGTCCAGGATGACCTTGAGCCCGGCGGCGTGCGCGGTCTGCACGAATCGGCGGAACGATTCGGGCGAACCGTGGCGCGCGGTGGGTGCGTACAGGCCGGTGGGCTGGTAGCCCCACGAAGCGTAGAACGGGTGCTCGCTCACCGGCATCAGCTCGATATGGGTGAAGCCCATGTCCACCGCGTAGGGCACGAGGTGGGTGGTGAGGTCGTCCCAGGTCGGCACGGTGTGCGGCCCGTCGGGCCGGCGCCACGAGCCTGCATGCACCTCGTAGATGGCCATGGGCAGGTCGGGGCGTTCGTGTGCCGCGCCACCCCGGTCGGCCGGTGCGCGCAGGGGCTCGCACACCCGGGCCGCGTTGCCCGGCGGCAGCTCGGTCTCTCGGGCGTAGGGGTCGGTCTTGAAGACGTGGCGGCCGTCGCTGCCCTGCACTTCAAATTTGTACCAGTCGCCCACCGCCGCGCCGGGCACGAAGAGTTCCCACACGCCGCACTCGGGGCGCAGGCGCATGGGCTGTGCGCGCCACTGGTTGAAATCGCCCACCAGCGCCACGAGGCGGGCGTGCGGCGCCCAGACGGCGAACGCGGTGCCGGCCTGTCCGTCCAGCGTGGTGGCGTGGGCCCCGAGCTTCTGCCAGGGACGCAGGTGCTTGCCTTCGGCCAGCAACCAGACATCGGTCTCGCCGAGCCAGAAACCGGGGGAGGAGGGGGCCGTGGTGGGGGCTGGGTTGGATGTGGTTGTGGTGGTCATGGGCGCGTCGTGTCGGTTCATTCTGGCACCGCTGGCAACCGGGACGTGCTTTGTCCTTGAGGGATGACAAGGCAGGTGCCTGACAATCAGGTCATGACCCCTGCCCACGCCCGACTGCTCACGCCCCGACGACTGCTCATGGCCTCGGTGGCGGTGGCCCTGATGACGATCGCCTTGAAGACCGGCGCCTGGCTCATCACCGACTCGGTGGGTCTGCTGTCGGACGCGATGGAGTCGCTGGTGAACCTGGCCAGCGCGGTCTTCGGCCTGGTGATGGTGACGATCGCAGCGCGCCCGGCCGACGAGGACCACCCCTATGGCCACCACAAGGCCGAGTATTTCTCGTCGGGCTTCGAAGGCATCCTGATCATCGCCGCCGCGCTCGGCATCATCTGGGTCGCCGGGCACCGTTTCTTTGACCCGCAGCCGATCGAGCAGGTGGGCTGGGGCCTGGCGCTCTCGGTGGTGAGTTCCGCGCTCAACGGCCTGCTGGCCTGGGTCATGTTTCGCGCCGCGAAGGAACACCGGTCCATCGCGCTGGAGGCCGATGCCAAGCACCTCGTGACCGACGTGTGGACCTCGGTCGGCGTGGTGGTCGGCATTGCGCTGGTGAGCTTCACCGGCTGGCTCTGGCTCGACCCGCTGGTGGCCATGGGCGTGGCGGCCAACATCCTGAAAGAGGGTTTTCACCTCATGTGGCGCTCGTCGCAGGGCCTGATGGACGAAGCGCTGGAGCCCGAGGTGATGGCCACCATCCAGGAAACGCTGGACGGTTTTGCCTCCGTTGAAGGGGAGGCCAGCATCATCCGGTTCGACCACGTGAGCACACGCAAGGCGGGGCAACGGCGCTTTGTGGACCTGCACATGCACATGCCGGCGAGCTGGTCGCTGGGCCGCGCGGCCGCCGTGCGCGCGAGCGTGGAGCAGGCGCTGATGAGCGCGGTGCCGGGGCTGCGGGCCACCATCCAGCTGCTGCCCAGCGATGTGGAAGCGCACTTTGACGATGAGAGGGATCTGATTTGATTTCCGTACTGCAGCGCGTGAGCGAAGCCCGCGTGGAGATTGCCGGTGAGGTGGTGGGACAGATCGGACCAGGCCTGCTGGTTCTGCTGTGCGCCGAGCCCGACGACACCGAGGCCGTGGGCGAGAAGATGCTGGCCAAGATCCTGAAGCTGCGCATCTTTGGTGATGCCGCCGGCAAGATGAACCTCAGCGTGCAGGACATGGCGGGCGGGTTGCTGGTGGTGAGCCAGTTCACCCTGGCTGCCGACACCAAGAGCGGCAACCGGCCCGGCTTCACCGCAGCAGCGCCGCCAGCGCTGGGCGAGGCGCTTTACGACGCGTTTGTGAAATCCGCACGCGCTTCGCACCCGGTGGTGCAGACCGGCTGTTTCGGCGCCGACATGAAAGTGCACCTGGTCAACGACGGGCCGGTGACCATCCCCTTGCAGATCAAGATTCAAGCGTAAGGATTGGGTTGGCCCAGGCCGGCCAGGATCTCGGTCTCGCGCGCTTCCATCTCGTCGGCATCTGCCTCGCTGGTCTCGTGGTCCCAGCCTTGCGCGTGCAGGGTGCCGTGCACCAGCAGGTGGGCGTAGTGCTCGGCCAGCGGCTTGTTCAGCTCGGCCGCCTCGCGCGCCACCACCGGCGCGCACAGCACCAGATCGGCCATCACCATCGGCTCCGTGGCGTAGTCGAAGGTGAGCACGTTGGTGGCGTAGTCGCGCTGGCGGTAGTCGCGGTTGAGCGCCTGGCCTTCTTCCGCGTCGACGATGCGCACGGTGATTTCGGCGTCGGCATCGAGTGCGTGGCGGATGCAGCGCACCACGCGGTGGCGCGGCAGCGCGGCGCGGTGAACGGCGGCGTCGGGCAGGTCGCCGAACTGCAGCGAGAGGGTGAGCTGGGGCAAGGCCATCAGCGTTTGGCCGGTTGGGCGAAGCAGTCGGCCAGCAGGGTCTGCTCCTGCGCCGTGTGGTCGGCGGCCAGAAAGCGGAGTTCGCCCTTCATGCCCTGGGTGTACCAGCGCAGGCTGTTCTGTTCGTCGAGTGCGATGAAGCGCACGCCGGTGGTGGCGCGGCGGCCTTGCAGCATCACGGTGCGGCCGTTGAAGTGCAGGGCGGCAAAGGCGTTGCCGTTGCTCAGGTTGAGGTAAACCAGCTCGATTTCTGTGCCGCCGTCGCAGCGGTAGTTCACCGCCTGGCTGCTGAAGACCAGCGACGGCGTGGCCGGGGCGGCGGCGGGCGGCATGCCCTGGGCGGCGACGGTGAACGACAGCACGGTCAGCAGGCTGCCGAGCGCGCGGGGGATGAATTTCAACAACATGGCCTTCACCTCAGGCTGCCTTGCGGCGTGTGCGTTTGGCCGGCGCGGCGTCTTCCACGTGCGGCGTGCGCGCGTCGTAGGCGTCCACGATGCGGGCCACCAACGGGTGGCGCACCACGTCGGCACTGGAGAGGCGCGTGATCGCGATGCCCTGCACGCGCTTGAGCACGCGCTCGGCGTCGATCAGGCCGCTGAGCTCCGTGCGCGGCAGGTCGATCTGGCTCACGTCGCCGGTGATCACCGCCTTGGCGCCGAAGCCGATGCGGGTGAGGAACATCTTCATCTGCTCCACGGTGGTGTTCTGCGCCTCGTCCAGGATCACGAAGGCGTGGTTGAGCGTGCGCCCGCGCATGAAGGCCAGCGGCGCGATCTCGATCTGCTGGCGCTCGAAGGCTTTCTGCACCTTCTCGGCCCCCATCAGGTCGTAGAGCGCGTCGTACAGCGGGCGCAGGTAGGGGTCCACCTTCTGGCCCAGGTCGCCGGGCAGGAAGCCGAGCTTCTCTCCAGCCTCCACGGCCGGGCGCGTGAGCACGATGCGCTGCACCGCGCTGCGTTCCAGTGCGTCCACCGCGCAGGCCACAGCCAGATACGTCTTGCCGGTGCCGGCCGGGCCGATGCCGAAGGTGATGTCGTGCGTGGCCATGTTCTCCAGGTAACGCGCCTGGTTGGGCGTGCGTCCGCGCACCTCGCCGCGCCGCGTCTGCATGGCCAGGGCGCCGTCGCCCGGGTCGGGCAGCGCGGTGTCGCCGCTGAGCATGAGTTGCACCTGCTCGGCCGGTATCGGCTTTTTCGCCATTTCGTACATGGCCTGCAGGGTTTCCAGCGCCTGGTTGACCTTGGGCTTTGTGCCCTCGATGCGGAACTGCTCGAAACGGTGCGCCACCTTCACGTTCAAGGCCGCCTCGATGCTGCGGATGTGGGTGTCCATGGGGCCGCAGAGGTGACCCATGCGGACGTTGTCGGGCGGGGAGAAGGTGTGTCTGAGAATCAAGCCGATAATTCCTTGAAATTGAAGCCCCCAAACCTGGCTGTGCCAGGCCCCCCGAGGGGGTGCAGTCGTTCTTGGGACGGCCCGGCGAACGACAAAGGATCCTCCGATGATAGGCAAGTTGACCGGTACGCTGCTGGAGAAAAACCCACCCCAGATCCTGCTGGACTGCCACGGCGTCGGTTATGAAGTCGATGTGCCCATGAGCACGTTCTACAACCTGCCCGGCACCGGCGAAAAAGTGGCCCTGCTCACCCACTTTGTGGTGCGCGAGGACGCCCAGATTCTCTACGGCTTCGCCACGGCACCCGAGCGTGAGGCCTTTCGCCAGCTCATCAAGATCAGTGGCGTCGGGCCCCGCACCGCGCTCTCGGTGCTCTCGGGCATGAGCGTGGGCGACCTGGCCCAGGCCATCAGCACACAGGACAGCGGCCGCATCATCAAGGTGCCCGGTATCGGCAAGAAGACCGCCGAACGGCTGCTGCTCGAACTCAAGGGCAAGCTCGGCGCCGACCTCAACCTCACGGGTGGTGGTCCTGCCCAGAGCGACGTGCAGAGCGACATCCAGCAGGCCCTGATGGCGCTGGGCTACAGCGACAAGGACGCCGCCGCCGCGCTGAAACCCTTGCCTGCCGATGTGGGTGTCAGCGAGGGCATCAAGCTCGCGTTGAAGGCACTGGCGAAATGAAGACATAAATGAGCATCCAGACCGACGACTTCGCCCCCGCGCCGCGCATGGTGTCCGCTGCGCCGGCTTCGCCGAAAGAGGAGGCGATCGAGCGCGCGCTGCGGCCCAAGCTGCTCGACGAGTACGTGGGCCAGGTGAAGGTGCGCGAGCAGCTCGAAATCTTCATCGGCGCAGCCAAGAAGCGCAACGAGGCGCTGGACCACGTGCTGCTGTTCGGCCCGCCGGGTCTGGGCAAGACCACGCTGAGCCACATCATTGCGCAGGAACTCGGCGTGAACCTGCGCCAGACCAGCGGGCCGGTGCTGGAAAAGCCCAAGGACCTGGCCGCGCTGCTGACCAACCTCGAAGCCAACGACGTGCTCTTCATCGACGAGATCCACCGGCTCAGCCCGGTTGTCGAAGAGATCCTGTACCCCGCGCTGGAGGACTACCAGATCGACATCATGATCGGCGAGGGTCCGGCGGCGCGCAGCATCAAGCTCGATTTGCAGCCCTTCACCCTGGTGGGTGCGACCACCCGCGCCGGCATGCTCACCAACCCGCTGCGCGACCGCTTCGGCATCGTCGCGCGGCTGGAGTTCTACACCTCGGAAGAGCTGGGCCGCATTGTCAAGCGCAGCGCCGGCCTGCTGAACGCGCCCATGGACGAAGAAGGTGGCTTCGAGATCGCGCGCCGTTCGCGCGGCACGCCGCGCATCGCCAACCGCCTGCTGCGCCGCGTGCGCGACTTTGCCGAGGTGAAGGGCACGGGCACCATCACCCAGGACATCGCCAACCGCGCGCTGGCCATGCTCGACGTGGACCCGCAGGGCTTCGACCTGATGGACCGCAAGCTGCTGGAGGCTGTGATCCACCGTTTTGACGGTGGTCCGGTGGGGCTGGACAACATCGCGGCCAGCATCGGCGAGGAGCGCGACACCATTGAAGACGTGATCGAGCCCTATTTGATCCAGCAGGGTTTCTTGCAGCGCACGCCGCGCGGTCGCATCGCCACGCTGGCGGCCTACCGGCACCTGGGTGTGGCGCCGCCCACCACCGACAACGGGCTGTTCCAGCCCGGCAATTGACGTCCTCCCACCCATGACCCTGTCTTCCGCTCAACGCCGCTGGGGATGGGGTGCAGCGGGCGTGCTGCTGGTGCTCGCGTTCTGGGCCGGCTGGCTCTGGCGCCACCCCAAGTTGGATGCGGTCGAGCTGCAAGCGGCACCGCTGGTGCGCAGCCTGCAGTTCTCGGCCCGCGTGGCCACGCTGTCGCGGGTGGAGATCGGCAGCACCATCACCGGGCGGGTGCAGGCCGTGCTGGTCGCCGAAGGCGCGCAGGTTCGCCGGGGCGACGTGCTGCTGCGCCTCGAATCCGACGAACTCGCCGCCGCACTCACGCAGGCGGAGGCGGCCGAGCGCCAGGCCGCGGCCCGGCTGGCGGGCTTGCGCAGCACCGGGCGCAGCGCCGCCCAGGCCGCGCTGGCCCAGGCCGAAGCCACCGTGCGCGCCGCCCGGGCCGAACTCACACGCACCGAACAACTGGTGGCGCAGGGCTTTGTGAGCGCCTCGCGCCTGGACGAGGTCCGGCGCGCGCTGGAGGTGGCCCAGGCCCAGCAGGCCAGTGCGCGCGCGCAGACGCGGGCCAACGAAGAAACCGGCTCCGACCTGGTGCAGGCGAAGGCCCAGCTGGCAGTGGCGCAGGCCACCACCGAGGCGGCGCGCGCCCGGCTGGCCCAGACCACGCTGGTGGCACCGGCCGATGCGCAGGTCTTGCTGCGCGAGGTCGAGCCCGGCCAGATCGTGCAGCCCGGCAAAGCCTTGCTGGGCCTGGCGCTGGCCGGCCCCACGCAGATCGTGGCGCCGGTCGACGAGCGTTTCCTCGACCAGCTGCAGACCGGCCAGGTCGCCCGCGTGGTGGCCGACGCGTTTGCCGGGCAGCCGCTGGCCGCGCGCGTGCTGTCGATCGCCCCGTCCGTGGATGCGCAGCGCGGTGCCATCGAAGTCCAGCTCACGCTGGACGCACCCGCACCGGCTTTTCTGCGCGAAGACATGACGGTGTCGGTCGAGGTGGAAACCGCCCGACGCGAGCGGGCGCTGGTGCTGCCGCTGGCCGCCCTGCGCACCGCGCTGCCCGACGGATCGGCCGCCGTGATGGTGAGCGACGCGGGCGTGGCGCGCAGCCGCGCGGTGACGCTTGGCCTGCGCACGCTCGATGCCGCCGAGGTGATCGAGGGTCTGGCCGAGGGGGATGTGGTGCTGATCGGCGGCACGCCGCAGGCCGGCAGCCGCGTGCGTGTGCGCCAGGTGCCCTGGCAGCCGGGTCAGCCGATGGGGCCCGGTGCGAACGCACCCGACGCCGGGGCCGCGCTGACCAACGCCATGGGGCGCTGAGCGGTGAAGGCACGTCCATGAGCGGGTGGCTGGGTTTCGAGCGGCGGGTGGCCATGCGCTTCCTGCGCGAGGGCCGCATGCAGACTGTGCTGATCATCGTGGGCGTGGCGGCCGGGGTGGCCGTGATCGCCTACATCTCGGCGCTCATCAGCGGTCTGCAGACCAACACGCTGAACAAGACGCTGGGCGCGCAGGCCCACATCACGCTGAGCGCACCCGACGACGTGGTGGCGCCGCCCGCCACCCGGGCGGCTGGCACGACCACCCTGACCGAAGCCCAGCCGCGCGCGCAGCGCCTGCGCTCGGTGGCCAACTGGCAGGCGCTGGTGCCGCAGCTCGAACGGCTGCCCGGCATCGCGGCGGTCTCGCCCATGGTGGCCGGCGGTGCGCTGGCGCTGCGCGGCGAGGCCACGCAATCCATTTCGCTCTTCGGGGTGGAACTGGACCGTTACGACCGCATCGTCGGCCTGCGCAGCAAGGTGGTCAGCGGCACCGCGCGCCTGGCGCCGGGCGAGGCCGTCGTGGGCCGCGACCTGGCGGCCGATCTGGGCGTGCGCGTGGGGGATCGCCTCACGGTGCAGACCGCCACCCTGAGCGAACCGGTGCGCGTGACCGCGCTGGCGGACTTCGGGGTGAAAGAACTCAACCGCCGCACCGTGATCCTGCCGCTGCGCGGCGCACAAAGCCTGCTCGGCCTGCCCGGTGGCGCCACCACCATCGACCTCACGGTGGACGACGTGTGGGCCGCGCAGGGACTCACCGAAGACCTGCGTCGCCAGTTGCCCTACCAGCTGGAGAGCTGGCAGGAGAGCAACGCCCAGCTGGTCTCGGCCCTCAACGCGCAGTCGGTGAGCACCAGCCTCATTCGCGGTGTGGTGCTGGTGGTGGTGGTGCTGGGCATCGCCAGTGTGCTGGTGGTGTCGGTGGTGCAGAAGCGCCGCGAGATCGGCATCCTGCGCGCCATGGGCGCCACGCGCGCCCAGGTGCTGCGGGTGTTCCTGGTGCAGGGCGCGGTGGTGGGCGCGGTGGGCTCGGTGCTCGGTATCGCCCTGGCCGTGTTGATGATCTGGCTGTTCACCACCTTCGTGCGCGGCTCCGACGGACAGCCGCTGTTCTCCATTTCCCTGCCACCGCTGCTGGCGCTGCAGGTGGCCGTGCTGGCCACGGTGTGCGGCGTGCTCGCGGCCATTGCACCGGCGCGCCGCGCCGCGGCCATGGACCCGGGCCAGGCCATCCGGATGTGAGCCCATGAGCGCCATGCCCGACCCGGTGCCCCTGATCGAACTCAGCGAGGTGCGCAAGACCTACAACGCCGGCCTGCCCAGCGAAGCCGAGGTGCTGCACGGCCTCAACCTGCGCGTGATGCCGGGCGAATTCATCGCGCTCATCGGCCCCTCGGGCTCGGGCAAGAGCACCTTGCTCAGCATCGTCGGCCTGCTCGAACGCATGAGTTCGGGCACCTACCGTTTTCAAGGGGAAGAAGTGCAGGGGCTGGACGACAACGGCCTGACCATGCGCCGGCGCAACAAGCTCGGCTTCGTGTTCCAGTTCCACCACCTGCTGCCGGCCTTCACCGCGCTGGAAAACGTGACCATGCCCGCGCTCATGGCCGAGGGCCGGGTCGGTGCGGCGCAGCTGGCGAGGGCCCGCGAGTTGCTGGACGCGGTGGGTCTGGCCCAGGCCATGGACAAACGGCCGGGGCAGCTCTCGGGGGGCATGCAGCAACGCGTGGCGATCGCCCGCGCGCTGGTGATGGAGCCGCCGCTGGTGCTGGCGGACGAGCCCACCGGCAACCTGGACACCGCCTCGTCCGACGATGTGTTCGTGTTGTTGCGGCGCATGCACGCCGAGCGCGGTGTGTCCTTCGTCGTGGTCACGCACGACCCGCGCCTGGCGGCGCGCTGCGACCGGCTGGTGGAGCTGGTGGACGGCCGCATCGCGCGCGACGAGGCCACGCCGCTGGCTGGGTGAGCGGGAGCCCGACGGTCAGTGCGGGTCTGGCGCGGGCGCTGACCGAACCATGTTCATCACGATCAAAATCTGCGCCGCATAGTAGGTGCTCAGCACCCACACCTGAGACATGGGCAGCGGCGACACGAACTTGTTGATCGCAAGCAGGGAGTCGCTGAGCATGAAGAAGGCCGCACCCAGCGCCACGCCGATGGCCGTGGCAGTTCGGTGCACCGTGGCGCGGCCGATGGCCTGGGCGGCCATGAGTGCGATCACCAGCACGTAGGCCGCCACCGGAGCACGCAGCGCGGCCGGCAGACCACCTTGCCAGAGAAAGGCATACATCGCAGCACCAATGCCCAGCGTGGCCACGAGCGCGCGTTGGCTCGGAAACCACGGCACACCCTGGCGGAACAGCGCGATGTAGGCCAGGTGGGCGAGCAGGAAGGACACGAGTCCCGGGATGAAGTAACCGGGGAACATCAGGAAGGCATCGCCCGCCAGCGACAGGGCCAGCGCTCCCGGCAACAGGCCGTTGGATCGCTGCAAGCCACCCGACCCACGCACATGGCCCAGCACCACCGCCATCGCGACCAGCATGGTCAGCGGCTTGAACACGCGGTGCAGTTCCACCCAGCCCAGCGCGGCGCTGGCCATGGACAGCGCCGCGCATTCGATCAGCAGTGCCTCGCCCATGCCGATGCGGCCCTGCATCACCGCGCCGATGGCCCACAGCGCCACCACCAGCACCGCGAACACCACCGCGCTGCGCGACAACGGCCACCCATCGGCGAACCACAGGAAACCCGCCACGCCCGCGAGCAGGGCGATGAACTGCAGGCCGGCAAACCACTGCACGCCGCGCTCCATGGGCGGTGCGTAGCGCTGCACCTGCGCGATGTCGAAGGCCGGCGCGGAGAAGCGCGCGGCCACGTCGGCCGGCCGCCAGCCCGGCGGTTTGAACCACACGCGCAGCTTGTCGGCCCAACGGCGTGTGTGCCACGAATCCTTGAGCAGGCTCCAGTACACCTCGCCGTTGGCCCACAGCGGGTCCCAGCTTTGCAGCGGCTTGCGAGTGCCATAGACGCACGGCTCGTCTTCTTCCTTGAAGCTGCCGAAGAGCCGGTCCCACACGATCAGGATGCCGCCGTAGTTGCGGTCCAGATAACGGTCGTTCACCGCGTGGTGCACGCGGTGGTTGGACGGGCTGCAGAACCAGCGGTCGAACCAGCCGAGCTTCTTCACCTGTTCGGTGTGCACCCAGAACTGGTAGAGCAGGTCGATGAGGGCGACGATGCCGAACACCAGCGGTGGCACCCCGGCCACCGCCATGGGCAGGTAGAAGACCCAACCCAGCAGCGCGCCCGAACTGGTCTGGCGCAGCGCGGTGGACAGGTTGTAGTCCTGGCTCTGGTGGTGCACCACATGGGCTGCCCAGAAGACGGCGCTCTCATGCCCCGCGCGGTGCAGCCAGTAGTAGCAGAAGTCGTAGAACACCAGCGCGGTGAGCCAGCCGGCCCAGGTGGTCCAGAACGGGTGGTCGGGCCAGATCGCCACCGCCGAGTAGACCGCGGTGTAGATGCCCACGCGCAGCAGCCGCGTGAACACCGCGCTGATCTGGCTGAGCATGCCCAGGCCGATGCTGCTGATCGCGTCGTCGAGGCGGTAGGTGTTGCGCCGGCGCTTGAGGCCGACGGCGTATTCGACAGCGATCAGTGCGAAGAACACCGGCGTGGCCAACACGATGATCTGACTGGGGCTCATGGGCAGGATGCGTTGGAACAGGAAGCGCCCATTGTGGGCAGAACCCGTCCCCTGCGGCGATGGCAACAACCCGCATGCCGCGTGCCAGAATCGCGCCATGCCAGCCCCCTCGCAGCCCGCCGCGACCGCCCCGGAAAGCGCCACCATCGCGCTCTACCGTGCCGCTCTCGGCACGGTGAACGTCGGTCGGTACCTGCCGGTGTTCGAGCGCTTTGACGAAGAGGGCCGCGCCGGCCCCAGCTGGAACTGGGCGGCGGCGCTGCTCACGCTCAACTGGCTGGTGTTCCGCCAGCTCTGGGGGGTTGCCCTGGTGTACGTGGCCGCGGTGGAGGGCCTGGCCTTGCTGGTGCTGGGGCTGGGCCGCGAATGGCTGGCCAAGCCGTCGCTCGCGGAATGGGGATTCCTGGGCGCGATCCTGGTGTTGAGCTGTCTGATTCCCGGTGTGTATGGCAACGCCTGGCTGCACGCCGACACGCGCCGGAGCATGACGCGCGCCGTGCGCGACGCCAAGACGGTGCGCGAAGCCTGCGGTGCCCTGGCGCAACGCGCGAGCAACCGCAAACGCCTGCTGAGCCTGGTGCTCATCAACGCGGTGCTGGCTGTTGCGGCGGCGGGGGCCTACTGGGGCTTGTCTCGGTGGGTCGACGACCGGCCGGTCCTGCCCACGGAGGCGCTGCCCGAGACGGTGGCGCCTGCGGAGCCACCGCCCGTGCAGCCCGTGCCACCGACCCCTGTCCAGCCCGTTGAGCCACCACCCACGCCGTCACCCAGCGAGCCTGTGGCCGAGCCACCGCCGGTGCCACCGGCCGAACCGGTGGCCCCGCAGCCCACGGCCACATTGACGCCCGCACCCGTGGCGGCTCAAGTGCCGGCGCAACGGCCCACCGCGCCGGCGAGCCGAGCCGACCCGTTGCAGAGCTTCGCCATCAACGTCGGGCTGTTCGCCGACGCCGGCAATGCCGACCGTGTGCTCACGCGGCTGGTCGATGCCGGTCTGCCGGCCTTCATCCAGGTGGTCGACTCGCCCAATGGCCAGCGCACCCGCGTGCGTGTGGGCCCGTTCGGCAGCCGGGCACTCGCCGACGACGCGGCGGCGCGCATCCGCGCGCTCGGGCTGGACGCGGTGGTGTTCCGCCAGTAAGCCAGCCATCAGCAGCCCTGTGCTACATTGCCAACCCATGCAAGCGCGCAACTTCTTTGCCTTTTATTTTTGGTTCTCAGTCCCCGGCGGACGAGAGGCGAGGCTGTAAGCGCATCACCAGATCTCGATCAAACCGCCGGAGCCCTCAGCCCGGCGGTTTTTTTTCGTCCCCGTTCCCCACCCGCAACACCAGCCCCAGGAGCCCCGTGATGACCGCGAAACATGCCCCGACCAGCAGCGATGCCTGGCACACCCGTTCGATCGACAAGACCAGCCAGACCGACGACGAACGCATCAAGGACATCACTGTGTTGCCCCCACCCGAGCACCTGATCCGCTTCTTCCCCATCGGTGGCACACCGGTGGAGGCGCTGATCAGCCAGACCCGCCAGCGCATCCACAACATCCTGCACGGCAAGGACGACCGCCTGCTGGTGATCATCGGCCCCTGCTCGATCCACGACCCGGCGGCGGCGGTGGATTACGCGCGCCGCCTGAAGCCCCTGCGCGACAAGTACGCCGACACACTCGAGATCGTGATGCGTGTGTACTTCGAGAAGCCGCGCACCACCGTGGGCTGGAAGGGGTTGATCAACGACCCCTACCTGGACGAGAGCTACCGCATCGACGAAGGCCTGCGCATCGCGCGCCAGCTGCTGATCGAGATCAACCGCCTGGGCCTGCCGGCGGGCAGCGAGTTTCTCGACGTGATCTCGCCGCAGTACATCGGTGACCTCATCGCCTGGGGCGCCATCGGCGCGCGCACCACCGAAAGCCAGGTGCACCGCGAACTGGCCTCGGGCCTGTCGGCACCGATCGGTTTCAAGAACGGCACCGACGGGAACATCAGAATAGCCACCGACGCCATCCAGGCCGCTTCGCGTGGCCACCACTTCCTGTCCGTGCACAAGAACGGGCAGGTTGCGATCGTGCAGACCAACGGCAACAAGGACTGCCACGTGATCCTGCGCGGCGGCAAGGCGCCCAACTACGACGCTGCCAGCGTGGCCGCGTCGGTGAAAGAGCTCGAAGCCGCCAAGCTGCCACCGCGCCTGATGGTGGACTGCAGCCACGCCAACAGCAGCAAGCAGCACGAGAAGCAGCTCGATGTGGCGCGCGACATCGCGGGTCAGATCACTGGCGGCTCGCGCAGCATCTTCGGCGTGATGATCGAGAGCCACATCGAAGCCGGCGCGCAGAAGTTCACCCCGGGCAAGGACGAGGTGGGCGCGCTCAAGTACGGCCAGAGCATCACCGATGCCTGCCTGGGCTGGAGCGATTCGTTGCAGGCGCTCGAGGTGTTGTCGGGCGCGGTGCAGACCGCGCGCCAGGCCAGGGCCTGAACAGGCTGCGGGCTTTCACGGGGTTGCTCGCCACAGGCGAGGGCCACAATGGAAGCCCATCAGGAGATCCACCATGCGAAGCCAAGTCACCGTGAGCTGGGGCGCCCGCTCCACCTACCACTTCGATCTGGAAGAGGTGCAGCCCATGCCGCACGACCTGGCCCGCAGCTGGCTGGACGAGCAGTTCACCTTCCTGGGTTGTGAGCCCATCCGGCCGACCGGCAAGGTGCTCACGGCCGACAAGATCCTGGGCGTGGCCGAGGCCGTGGGCGAGGAGCGATTTCGGGACGACGCACACCGCGCGTGGGCGATGGCGTTTGCGCGGGCAGCCAGCGCTGCGCTCGCCAAACCCGTCATTTCAATCGATGTTCCCGCGCAATCGCTGAGCTACTAGCAGGGGAGCACCCCCGCGCCGCCTTCGGCCTGGCAAAGCCAGCTCCGCGATGCTCGGGCACGTGCGCTTCTTCAAGCGGCGAGCGCTTTCAGCAAACGCTCGTGCACACCGCCAAAACCACCGTTGCTCATGCAGACGATGTGGTCGCCTGCTTGAGCGGCTGACACCACCTGGGTCACCAGCTCGTCGATGTTCTTGCCCACCTGAGCCCGTGCGCCCATGGAGGCCAGGGCCTCGGTGGCGTCCCAGTCCAGCCCGCCCGAGTGGCAGAACGCGAGATCGGCCGCTTCCAGGCTCCAGGGCAGCTGCGACTTCATCGTTCCCAGCTTCATGGTGTTGCTGCGCGGTTCGAACACGGCCAGGATGCGCCCGCGTGGGCTGCCCAGGCGGCGTTGAAGTCCGTCCAGTGTGGTGCGGATGGCGGTGGGGTGGTGGGCGAAGTCGTCGTAGACGGTGATGGCACCGCCCGCGCGGGCCACGCTGCCACGGACCTCCATGCGCCGGCGCACGTTCTCGAAGCCGGCCAGCGCCCGCGCCGCATCGGCCGGGGCCACGCCCACGTGTTCGGCGGCGGCAATCGCCGCGAGTGCGTTGAGCTGGTTGTGCACGCCGCTGAGTGACCATTCCACCCGGCCCGCTGGTTTGCCCTGGTTCAGCACATCGAAAGCATGGGGTTCGCCCACGGCGGTGAAGTCGCTTACCGCCGCGCCGAAGGTGCGCAGCTCGCTCCACAGTCCCTGGTGCAACACGCGGTCCAGGCTTTCCTCCAGACCGTTGGACACCACACGCCCCGACGGCGGCACGGTGCGGATCAGGTGGTGGAACTGGCGTTCGATGGCGGCGAGGTCGTCAAAGATGTCGGCATGGTCGAACTCGAGGTTGTTCAGGATGGCCGTGCGCGGGCGGTAGTGCACGAACTTGCTGCGCTTGTCGAAGAACGCCGTGTCGTACTCGTCCGCCTCGATAACGAAAGCCCCCACGCTCCCCACTGCGTGTGGTTCGCTGCCCCCCGAGGGGGCTGTTTTGCCTTGGGGCGGCCCGGCGGCAAAACGGTTCTCGCCGGCCGCCGGTGTGCCCAGGCGGGCGGACACACCGAAGTTCAAAGGCACTCCGCCCACCAAAAAACCCGGCTGCAGGCCATTGGCCTCCAGGATCCAGGTCAGCATGGCGGTGGTGGTGGTCTTGCCGTGGGTACCGGCCACCGCCAGCACATGCCGGCCCTGCAGCACGTGTTCGGCCAGCCACTGCGGGCCGCTGGTGTAGGCCGCGCCGCTGTCCATGATGGCTTCCATCAGCGGGAACTTCGGCGTGCCGTCGGGCTTGCGCGAGCGGCTCACCACGTTGCCGATGACGAACATGTCGGGCTTGAGTGCGAGCTGGTCGGCGTCGAAGCCTTCGATCAGGTCGATGCCGAGCGCGCGCAGCTGGTCGCTCATGGGGGGGTAAACGCCGGCGTCGCAGCCGGTGACGCGGTGGCCGGCTTCGCGGGCCAGGGCGGCCAGACCGCCCATGAAGGTGCCGCAAATGCCCAGGATGTGAATGTGCATCGGGCGATTCTAGGTGGCGCCCCACCCGGGGCTTGCGGGTATGGCCGGGCAATGCCGTCCCGCGCGACATGGGCGGGCACAATCGGTGGATGGAAGCGAGCCGGGAAGACATCACCTTTGAAATTGCGGCCGTGGCCGCCCGCCTCGTGGCCGAGGAGGGCCTGGAATACGCGGCTGCGAAACGCCAGGCCGTCAAACAGCTGGGCCTGCCGTCGCGCACGGCCCTGCCCGACAACGCCACGCTGGAAGCCGCGGTGCGTGAACACATCGACATCTTCTGTGCGGACACCCAGCCCGGCGAGCTGCTGGCGCTGCGCGAGCTGGCCCTGTTGTGGATGGAGCGTCTCAAAGCTTTTCGCCCGCACCTGGGTGGATCGGTCTGGCACGGAACCGCCACGCGCCACAGCGATCTCTACATGCAGCTCTTTTGCGACGACCCGAAGGCGCCCGAGTGGGCCTTGCTCGACCACCGGGTGGAATACCACCCTGGCACGGTGAATGGCTGGCGCGGCGAGCCCGTGGACGCGCTGACCTTGCGCACCCGTTGCGACGCCCTGGGCCAGTGGGTGCTGGTTCACCTGATGGTGCACGAGCACGACGACCTGCGGGGCGCCCTCAAGCCCGATGCCCAAGGCCGCAAGCCGCGCGGCGACGCGACAGCGCTGCGGCAACGCATGGCCGAGGCACCTGACACCCCTGGATTGGACGAAACCACCCCATGACACCACAACGAAGAACCTTCCTGATGGCCGGGGTTGCCGCGGCCGCCGCCGCTGCGGGCGCCTGGCTGTCGTGGCGCCGGATCGCGCCGCAGCCCGTGTTGAGTGGCGCCGAAGCCGCGTTCTGGGCCGGTACTTTTGAAGGTCCCAACGGCGAGGCGTTGAATCTGGCGGCCATGCGCGGCCGCCCGTTGCTGGTGAATTTCTGGGCCACTTGGTGCCCGCCGTGTGTCGAAGAGCTGCCCTTGCTCAACGCATTCAACACGGCCAACGCGCCGCAAGGCTGGCAGGTGCTCGGCCTGGCGGTCGACCAGCCCAGCGCGGTGCGCGGCTTTCTGCAAAAGCTGCCGCTGAACTTCCCCGTGGGCATGGCCGGCTTCGCCGGTACCGAGCTCAGCCGCAGCCTGGGCAACCCCAGCGGCAGCTTGCCGTACACGGTGGTTTTTGGAGCAGAGGGAACAGTCTTGCACCGCAAGATCGGCAAAGTGTCCGAGAACGATCTGGCCCAGTGGGCACAGCTGGGCTGATCTTTCGCTGGCTTGGCCGACCGCTGGTCCAGTGCCGGGAATGTCAGCCCATAAAGGACTAAATTCCAGCTTCGTCGCCAAAAATGGCAATGGGCCTTGGCGCGGTGGGCTGGCCAGCCGGGTCGGTCCAAGCGTGTGCTACCGCACATCCCTTCGTGTACACTGCGGCACCCTGGACGGTGGGGGTGGGTCGACAGCCTTGAAGTTGCTCGAACTTAGAACAAATTAGCCGCTTTTCGTTGGAGAAATCATGGATTTGAGAAAACTGAAGACGCTGATCGATCTGGTGTCCGAGTCGAACGTGTCGGAACTGGAGATCACTGAAGCGGAGGGCAAGGTCCGCATCGTCAAGAGCGCGCCGGTGTCCGCCGCGGCACCCGTCACCTACAGCATGGCGCCCGCACCCGTGGCACCTCCGGTGGTGCCCGCCGTCGAAGTGGCGCCCGCAGCGGCGGCCGCGCCCGCCGAGCCGGTGGGCCACACCGTCAAGTCCCCCATGGTCGGTACTTTCTACCGCGCCTCCAGCCCGGGCGCCAAGCCCTTTGTGGAGATCGGCGACACCATCAAGGAAGGCGAGACGATCTGCATCGTCGAGGCCATGAAGATCCTCAACGAGATCGAAGCCGACAAGTCCGGCACCGTGACCAAGATCCTGGTGGACAACGGCCAGGCCGTTGAGTACGGCCAGCCTTTGTACGTGATCGAATAAAGAAGGCCCCGAGCCCATGTTCAAGAAAATCCTGATCGCCAACCGTGGAGAGATCGCACTGCGCGTGCAGCGCGCCTGCCGCGAAATGGGCATCAAGGCGGTGATGGTGTATTCCGAGGCCGACCGCGACGCCAAGTACGTACGGCTGGCCGACGAGGCTGTCTGCATCGGCCCGGCGTCCAGCGCCCACAGTTACCTCAACATGCCGGCCATCATCTCGGCCGCCGAGGTCACCGACGCCGAAGCCATCCACCCCGGCTACGGTTTCCTGTCGGAGAACGCCGACTTCGCCGAGCGTGTGGAAAAGAGCGGCTTCACCTTCATCGGCCCCTCGCCCGATTCCATCCGCCTCATGGGCGACAAGGTGTCGGCCAAGCAGGCCATGATCCGCGCCGGCGTGCCGTGCGTGCCGGGTTCAGAAGGTGCATTGCCCGACGACCCGGTGGTCATCAAGCGCACCGCCAAGGCGGTCGGTTATCCCGTGATCATCAAGGCCGCTGGCGGTGGCGGTGGGCGCGGCATGCGCGTGGTGCACACCGAAGCGGCGCTGCTGCACGCGGTGCAGACCACCAAGGCGGAAGCCGGTGCGGCGTTCGGCAACGCCGAGGTCTACATGGAGAAGTTTCTCCAGAACCCGCGCCACATCGAGATCCAGATCCTGGCCGACACGCACCGCAACGCGGTGTATCTTGGTGAGCGCGACTGCTCCATGCAGCGGCGCCACCAGAAGGTGATCGAAGAAGCACCGGCGCCGGGCATCCCGCGCCGCCTGATCGAAAAGATCGGTGAGCGTTGCGCCACCGCCTGCAAGAAGATCGGCTACCGCGGTGCCGGCACCTTCGAGTTCCTGTTCGAAAACGGCGAGTTCTATTTCATCGAGATGAACACGCGCGTGCAGGTGGAGCACCCGGTGACCGAATGGATTTCGGGCGTGGACATCGTGCGCACGCAGATCGCGGTGGCGGCTGGCGAAAAGCTGCCGTTCACGCAGCGTCAGGTTCAGCTGCGCGGACACGCCATCGAGTGCCGCATCAACGCCGAAGACGCCTACAAGTTCACGCCTTCGCCCGGCCGCATCACGACCTGGCACGCGCCGGGCGGCCCGGGTGTGCGCGTGGATTCGCACGCCTACACCAACTACTTCGTGCCACCGAACTACGACTCCATGATCGGCAAGATCATCGTGCACGGCGACACGCGCGAGCAGGCCCTGGCCCGCATGCGCACGGCGCTGGCCGAGACGGTGATCGAAGGCATCAAGACCAACATCCCGCTGCACCGCGAGTTGATGGTGGACGCCAGCTTCGTGGCCGGCGGCACCAACATCCACTACCTTGAAGAGTGGCTTTCGCAACGTGAACGCTGATCGCGCCAGTCAGACCCAGCCATCGGCCGGGTCTCTGTTTGAACTGGTCTTGATGGTGCCCGAGGCCTCGGTCGAGTCCGTGAGCGAGGCATTGGACGCGCTTGATGCCTTGAGCACCTCGGTGGAAGACGCCGACGCCATGACCGACGCCGAGCAGGCGCTGTTTGGTGAACCCGGCATGCCGCCGCCCAAGGAGGGCTGGCAGCGTTCGCGCGTGGTGGCGCTGTTTGCGTCCGAGACCGCGGCGCGCGAAGGGGCCGGGCTGCTCAAGCTGCAGGACTTCTTTTCCGGTTGCGCGGTGCTGGGTGTGCAGGCGGTGCCCGAGCAGGACTGGGTGCGGCTCACGCAGTCCCAATTCACCCCGGTGGAGATCACGCCCACCTTCTGGATCGTGCCGAGCTGGCACGAACCGCCGGCCGCGGCCGAGCAGGTGATCCGGCTCGACCCGGGCCTGGCCTTCGGCACCGGCACACACCCCACCACCCGCATGTGTCTGCGCTGGACGGCCCAGCACCCGCCGGTGGGCTCGCGTGTGCTCGACTACGGCTGTGGCTCCGGCATCCTCGCCATCGGTGCGGCCAAGTTCGGCGCGCGCGAAATCGTGGCGGTGGACATCGATCCGGCCGCCGTGGAGTCGACCCGGCTCAACGCCTCGGCCAACCACGTCACGCTGAGCGAAGGCCTGCCCGACATCGCCCGGGGTGAACACGATCTTGTGCTGGCCAACATCCTGGCCACGCCGCTGAAGGTGCTGGCACCGCTGTTGTGCTCGCATGTGCGCTCCGGTGGACACCTGGTGCTCGCGGGCATTCTGGCGCGACAGGCCGAGGAGTTGATCGAGGCCTATGCACCCTGGGTGGCGTTGCAGGTCAGCGACGAAGAAGAGGGCTGGATCCTCATGACCGCGGTCAAGGCCTGAGCCGCAGCGCAGCGCCCCCGATAATCGGCGCATGAGTTTCACCACCCGTTGTCCGGCCTGCGGAACGACCTTCAGGATCGTTGCCGATCAACTGAAGATCTCCGAAGGCTGGGTGCGTTGTGGCCACTGCGCCGATGTGTTCGACGCCACGCTCTATCTGGAGCCCTGGACGCCGGACGCGCCAGCTACTGCCGGAGATGCTCCCACTCCCGGGCCGTCAGATCCGTCGCCTCAACTCACCGCCGCCAGCGACCCGGCTGAGGACGAACTGGTCACCCGGCCGCCCATGCCACTGCCCGACGAGCTGCGCGCAGAGACACCCGAGGATGCCGACTTCAGCACCGAACTCCAGCGATTCGCCGCTGCCAAGGCCGCCGCGGATGCATCGGTGGCCACGGCCAAGGCAGAGGCCACCGTTTCCAGAAGTCCATCGCCTGCGGCGCCAGCACCCGTCGACGAGCCCGACGACGAAGTCGCCATGGCACCCGAACCCGAAGCCGTGCCGGGGTTTGTGCGCCAGGCCCGCAAGCGCGCCTTCTGGCAGTCGCCCGGTGTGCGCATCGGCTTGTCCTTGCTGGTCTTGTTGCTCGGTGCTTTGCTCGCCACGCAATGGGCGCTGCACGAGCGAGACCGGCTCGCCGCCTGGCGTCCTGACCTGAAACCGCTGCTGGAGCAGGTCTGTGCGCCGCTGGGCTGCCGTGTGGGACCGGTGCGCAACATCGAAGCCATCGTGATCGACAGCTCAGCGCTGGTTCGCAGGCTCGGCAACTTCCATTCGTTCGATCTCGTGCTCAAGAACACGTCCGACATGGCGCTCGCCTTGCCGGCGCTGGAACTGAGCCTGACCGACACGCGCGATCAGGTCATTTCGCGCCGCGTGTTCCTGCCCGAAGAATGGCCCGATGCTCCCGAGGTGCTGCCGGCACAGGGCTCGCTGACCGTGAGCTTTCGCCTGTCGCTTTCGGTCGGTGAAGCCACGCCCATGGCCGGCTACCGCGCGCTCGTCTTTTATCCCTGACACCTCTCAACCCTCTGGATCCATCCCACCATGCCCATTCTTGTTTGCGGCTCACTCGCCTTCGACACCATCATGACCTTCGAGGGGCGCTTTGCCGAGCAGATACTGCCCAGCCAGTTGCACATCCTCAACGTGTCCTTTCTGGTGCCCGCTCTGCGGCGTGAATACGGTGGCTGCGCCGGCAACATCGCCTACGGCTTGCGCCAGCTGGGCGCGCACGCCGTGCCCTTGGCCACGCTGGGCAACGATGGCCAGGAATACCTGGAACGGCTGCGTTCGCTGGGCGTGGACACCGCGCATGTGAACAGCGCGATCGAGAGCTACACCGCGCAGGCCATGATCATGACCGACCGCGACAACAACCAGATCACCGCGTTCCACCCTGGCGCCATGTCGATGGCCCATGAGAACCGGGTGCCCGCGCGCACCGACATCTCGGTGGCCATCATCTCGCCCGATGGTCGCGACGCCATGCTGACCCATGCGCAGCAGTTGCACGCCGCAGGTGTGCCCTTTGTGTTCGATCCGGGGCAGGGCCTGCCCATGTTCAACGGTGACGAGCTCAAACAGTTCATCGAGCTGGCGACCTGGATCACGGTGAATGACTACGAAGGCAAGATGCTGTCCGACCGCACCGGCTGGTCGTTCGAAGACATCGCATCGCGCGTGCGTGGTCTCATCGTCACGCTGGCCGAGCACGGTTGCGAGGTGTGGGAGGGGGGGCAGAAGACCATGGTGCCGGGTGTGAAGGCCACCGAAGTGGTTGACCCCACGGGTTGTGGTGATGCGTTCCGCGCGGCGCTGCTGCATGGACTGGAGCAGGGCTGGTCGCTGGCGCGTTGCGCCGAGCTGGGCAACCGCATGGGTGCGGCCAAGATCTCGACCCGCGGTGGTCAGAACTACACCGCACCTGCGCCCTGAAGCGGACATGAAAAAGCCCGGCGCTTTCGCGCCGGGCTGCAAGTCATCGCAAGGACGACTTCAGGGCTTGCTGGACGTGGGAAACGGCCAGGCAGCCTGAGGGTTGAGCTTCGTCTGAGCCGCAGGAGCAGCAGGGGCCGCCGGCTTCTTGGCCGGCTCAGCTTTTTTTGCTGGGGCTGCCTTCGCGACGGCGGCCTTCTTGGCCGGAGCTGCCTTCTTTGCAGGTGCTGCTTTTTTCGCAGCAGGCTTCGCAGCTTTCTTCGCTGGGGCGGCCTTCTTCGCAGGCGCTGCTTTTTTCGCAGCAGGCTTCTTGGCAGCAGCTTTCTTCGCTGGTGCGGCCTTCTTGGCGACAGGCTTCTTCGCAGCGGCTTTCTTCGCCGGTGCAGCCTTCTTCACCGCTGGCTTTTTGGCAGCAGCTTTTTTCGCTGGTGCAGCCTTCTTGGCGACGGGCTTCTTCGCAGCAGCTTTCTTCGCTGGTGCAGCCTTCTTCGCGACGACTTTCTTAGCCGGTGCGGCTTTCTTCGCAGGAGCTGCTTTCTTCGCAGCGACTTTTTTGGCCGGGGCGGCCTTTTTTGCCACAGCTTTTTTAGCCGGGGCTTTTTTCGCAGTTGCCATTGTTTTCTCCTTGATCAAGTTGCAAAGAGCACTTCATCCGGTCACTGTGCCGGTGAAGTGATTCAACGCGCTGGAGCCGTGTGGATGCATCCACGGCTGGCCCCAAGGTGTTGAATCCTGTGACAAAACCCTGCTCACGGCACCGAGGTGACTGAAGCAAGGTTTTGAAATGTCGAAACGCATGTGAGATGGGTTCAATTGGGCAGTGCGACCCCGGCCGTGGCATCAGTCCCAGGACAGGGCGCCGCCCGTCTGGTATTCGATCACGCGGGTTTCGAAGAAATTGCGTTCCTTCTTGAGGTCGATCATCTCGCTCATCCAGGGGAACGGGTTCTCTTCGTTCGGGAACATGGGCTCCAGGCCGATCTGCGTGGCACGCCGGTTGGCGATGTAGCGCAGGTAGCCTTTGAACATGGAGGCGTTCATGCCGAGCACGCCGCGCGGCATGGTGTCTTCGGCGTAGCGGTACTCGAGCTCGACGGCCTTGAGGAACAGCTGCTTGATCTCTTCCTTGAACTCGGCCGTCCACAGCATCGGGTTCTCCATCTTGATCGCGTTGATCAGGTCGATGCCGAAGTTGCAGTGCATGGACTCGTCGCGCAGGATGTACTGGTACTGCTCGGCGGCACCGGTCATCTTGTTCTGGCGGCCCAGCGCGAGGATCTGTGTGAAGCCGACGTAGAAGAACAGGCCTTCCATGAGGCAGGCGAAAACGATCAGGCTCTTCAGGAGTCGCTGGTCGGTCTCGGGCGTGCCGGTGTGGAAGTTCGGGTCCATGATCGCTTCGATGAAGGGGATCAGGAACTCGTCCTTGTCACGGATCGACTGGACTTCGTTGTAGGCGTTGAAGATCTCGGACTCGTCCAGACCCAGCGACTCCACGATGTATTGGTAAGCGTGCGTGTGGATCGCTTCTTCAAAGGCCTGGCGCAGCAGGAACTGGCGGCACTCGGGCGCGGTGATGTGGCGGTAGGTGCCCAGCACGATGTTGTTGGCGGCGAGCGAATCGGCGGTGACGAAGAAGCCGAGGTTGCGCTTGACGATGCGGCGCTCGTCGTCGGTCAGACCGTTGGGATCCTTCCAGAGCGCGATGTCGCGGCTCATGTTCACTTCCTGCGGCATCCAGTGGTTGGCGCAAGTAGCGAGGTATTTTTCCCAGGCCCACTTGTACTTGAACGGCACCAACTGGTTGACGTCGGTCTGGCCGTTGATGATGCGTTTGTCGGCAGCGTTGACGCGATGGCCTGCAGCGGCTGCCACAGGCGCCTTCGCTGGCGCAACGTTCGAAGAGAAAGAGGGAGCGATGGAAGCGGAGGAGGCGGTGCGCTCACTCGACAGTGAGGCTTGCAGACCCTGCATGCTGGAGGGCATGGGGTTGTTCGCTGGCTTCGTGGAGGGCGTGGTGTGATCGTCCCAGGTCAACATAGGTGTTTCCAATTCCTCGGATTATCAAAGTGTCTGCATGAATTGCAAAGTGATCGTGTGTGCTGCGCCGTGTTTGTGTTGCTGTGTTGCATCGATTGAAGACCGATGTGACTCAGCACACACAACACAGCGACGTGTCTTTCACTGACACGCTTCGCAACCGGGGTCGTCGATTGCGCAGAACTTGATGTCGGTGGCGGGCACGTCAGACGCGGTTGCAGTGGATGCCGCGGCTGCATTCGCCGCGGTGGTCGCGGCCATACCGGCGGTGGTGGCGTCGAGCGACACGGCGTTGAGTTGGCCTGTGCGACCGGTGGATTTTTCGGCTTGTGTGGCCGAGGTCGTGCGCAGGTAATAGGTGGTCTTGAGACCACGCAGCCACGCGAGCTTGTAGGTGTCGTCAAGCTTCTTGCCCGAGGCGCCGGCCATGTAGATGTTCAGGCTCTGCGCCTGGTCGATCCACTTCTGGCGACGCGCCGCAGCTTCCACCAGCCACAGCGGTTCCACTTCAAACGCAGTGGCGTACAGCGCCTTCACTTCTTGTGGCACGCGGTCGATCGGACGCAGCGAACCGTCGAAGTGCTTGAGGTCCATGACCATCACGTCGTCCCACAGGCCCAGGCGCTTGAGGTCCTTCACCAGGTAGCCGTTGATGACGGTGAATTCACCCGAGAGGTTGGACTTCACCGAGAGGTTGCCGAAGCAGGGCTCGATGGAGGCGTCCACGCCGATGATGTTGGAGATGGTCGCGGTCGGTGCGATGGCCACGCAGTTGGAGTTGCGCATGCCGTCAGTGGCGATCTTCTGGCGCAGTGCGTCCCAGTTCATGCTGACCGAGCGGTCCACGTCCACATAACCACCGCGCTCGCGCGACAGCAGGTCGAGCGTGTCGGGCGGGAGGATGCCCTGGTCCCACAGCGAGCCTTTGTAGCTGGCGTAGCGGCCGCGCTCGCGGGCGAGTTCGGTGGAAGCCCAGTAGGCGTAGTAGCAAACGGCTTCCATCGAACGGTCGGCGAACTCCACCGCGTCATTGGAGGCGTAGGGAATGCGCAGTTCGTACAGCGCATCCTGGAAGCCCATGACACCCAGGCCCACCGGGCGGTGGCGCATGTTGGAGTCGCGCGCTTTCTTGACGGCGTAGTAGTTGATGTCGATCACGTTGTCGAGCATGCGCATCGCGGTCTTGATGGTGACCTGCAGCTTGTCGTGGTCGAGCACCTTGACGCCGTCGTCCGTGTGCTTGATGTGGTTGAGCAGGTTGACCGAGCCCAGGTTGCACACGGCGGTTTCGGTGTCGCTGGTGTTGAGCGTGATCTCGGTGCAGAGGTTGGAGCTGTGCACCACGCCGGCGTGTTGCTGCGGGCTGCGCACGTTGCAGGCGTCCTTGAAGGTGATCCAGGGGTGGCCGGTCTCGAACAGCATCGAGAGCATCTTGCGCCACATGTCGGTGGCGGGCACCTTGCGGTAGGGCTTGATCTCGCCGCGTGCGGCCTTTTCTTCGTAGGCCACGTAGGCCTTCTCGAAGTCGGCACCGAACAGGTCGTGCAGGTCGGGCACGCTGTTGGGCGAGAACAGGCTCCACTCGCCTTTTTCCATCACGCGCTTCATGAACAGGTCGGGAATCCAGTTCGCCGTGTTCATGTCGTGGGTGCGGCGGCGGTCGTCGCCGGTGTTCTTGCGCAGCTCCAGGAATTCCTCGATGTCCAGGTGCCAGGTCTCCAGGTAGGTGCAGACCGCGCCCTTGCGCTTGCCGCCCTGGTTCACTGCCACGGCGGTGTCGTTGACGACTTTCAGGAACGGCACGACGCCTTGCGACTCGCCGTTGGTGCCCTTGATGTGGCTGCCCAGGGCGCGCACGCGGGTCCAGTCGTTGCCCAGGCCGCCGGCGAACTTGGAGAGCAGCGCGTTTTCCTTGATCGACTCGTAGATGCCGTCGAGGTCGTCGGGCACGGTGGTCAGGTAGCAGCTGGAGAGCTGCGAGCGCAGGGTGCCACTGTTGAACAGGGTGGGGGTGGACGACATGAAGTCGAACGAGGACAGCACTTCGTAGAACTCGATGGCGCGCGCCTCGCGGTCGATCTCGTTGAGCGACAGGCCCATGGCCACGCGCATGAAGAACGACTGGGGCAACTCGATGCGAGTCTTGCGCACGTGCAGGAAGTAGCGGTCATACAGCGTCTGCAGGCCGAGGTAGTCGAACTGCAGGTCGCGCTCGGGCTTGAGCGCGGCGCCCAGGCGGGCCAGGTCGAACTGCAGCAGGCGTTCGTCGAGCAGGTCGTTGTCCACGCCCTTCTTGATGAACTGCGGGAAGTAGTCGGCGTAGCGCGCACCCATCTCGGTGGAGGGCACTTCTTCGCCCATGACTTCCTTGACGATGGTGTGCAGCAGCAGACGCGCGGTGGCGTAGGTGTAGTCGGGATCTTTTTCGATCAGCGTGCGGGCGGCCAGGATGGAGGCCTTGTAGACCTCTTCGATCGGCACACCGTCGTACAGGTTGCGCTTGGTCTCGGCCACGATCGGGTCGGGCTGGACATCCTTGCCCAGACCTTTGCAGGCGTCGGCGATCAGGGCTTGCAGGCGCTGCAGGTCCAGCGGCACGCGCTGGCCGCCATCGATCACGTGGAGCAGGGCTTCCGCCGGCTTGGCCACTTCGGCCTGGTGGGCGCGCTCTTGCGTGCGACGCTCGCGGTACAGCACATACGCGCGGGCCACTTCGTGGTGGCTGCTGCGCATCAGGCCGAGTTCGACCTGGTCCTGCACGTCTTCAATGTGGAAGGTGCCGCCACCGGGGCGCGAGCGCATCAGCGCCTTGACCACCGCGCCGGTGAGTTCGTCGACCGTTTCGCGCACGCTGGCCGAGGCCGCGCCCTGGGTGCCGTGCACCGCCAGGAAGGCCTTCATCATGGCCACGGCGATCTTGCTGGGTTCGAAGGACACCACCGCGCCGTTGCGGCGGATGATCTGGTACTGGGCGAACACCGAGCTGTTCGTGGCGGCGGGCGCCGAGGTGGATGAACCCATGGGCTGCTTCGGGGAGGCGGACGGTGTGGCGGGAGTGGGGGAAGCGGTCAGCATGGTTCCTCTTTCATTTGTTGTGATGGGCCTGCTCGCAAGGCACGGGGTCGGGGAGCAAGACGTTCGGTTTCAGTTCGGGATCGCGGCGTTGCTCGGGGCGCCAGAAAGTTCTCAGCGGGGGTGAAAACGGGCCGGAACAACGTGGACTGTGTCGAAACTGGAAACGCAGAGCACACACTATATCTGGTGTGTGGATGGTCTTCAAGCCACTACAGGTAGTGTCTCGAGAAAAAACCTTCCCGATGGCGAGTGCCCCGTTTTGGTGATCCCGACGGGCGTTCGATCAGGGTGTGCGCAGCAATGGGCCAGCGTCGCGCCGGAGCGCCCGAAAAAACTGGGCGCCGCGTTTCAGGCGCAGCAACGGCGGGCCTTCCGGCGCGATTTGCGTGTGAATGCCGCTGCCCGCTTGTGCATGCGAGGCGGACGGTCCCGCCTGGATCGTGACGTCAGCCGCCAGGTGGGTTTGCGCCGGTCATCGTCTCGGGAAAATACGCCAGCGACCAACCCAGCTCGTGTTGCAAACGAGCCCAGTCGAATCCTGGTCCCGGGTCCTGTTTGCGACCGGGAGCGATGTGTTCGTGGCCCGCGATGTGGGCCACCGGATATCGCTCCCGCAGGTGGCGGCACAACTGCCCCAGGGTGGCGTACTGCGCGTTCTCGAACGACTCACCTTCCAGGCCTTCGAGTTCGATGCCGATGGAGTCGTCGTTGCAGTTGTCCCGGCCGCGCCAGCAAGATGCGCCCGCGTGCCAGGCGCGCGCATCGGCGTCGACGAACTGCACCAGTTCACCGTCGCGGCGGATGAAAAAATGCGCCGACACTTCCATGCCCCGGATCTGCCCGAAGTAGGGGTGGGCGTCCCAGTCCAGCGTGTTGGTGAAGAGCTGTTCGACCTCGGGTCCGCCATACACACCTGGCGGCAGACTGATGGAGTGCAGCACGATCAGGTCGATCTGCGCACCCTCGGGCCGGGGGCCTTGGTTGGGGGACGGGCAGTGACGCGCTGTGGCCAGCCACCCGCCAGTCCACGACCCGGCGTCTGCTTCAGGCCGCATCGTCGTCGCTGGAGGGCATGGCGATGCCCAGGCGCTGGATGCGGTAGCGCATCTGCCGCAGGTTCAGACCCAGCCGCGCCGCGGCGGCCGTGCGGTTGAAGTCGCATTCGCGCAGGGCCTTGAGCAAGACCTGCTTTTCCTGCTCGTCCAGATAGGACTGCAGGTCGGTCGGAATCTCGTCGGAAGCGCGCGCAGGGGGCGAGTTGGCCAGCGCCGAATCCGGCAGCTGGTCGGGTTGGGTGGGGATCTCGTCCGTGTCGTCGGTGTCGCCGAAGTCTTCGGGCTCCAGTTGGTCGCCGCTGCTCAGCGCCAGCGCGCGCTGCAACAGGTTCTCCAGTTCGCGCACGTTGCCGGGCAGGTCGCGGGCCTTGATCCAGTCCAGCGCCCGGGTCGAGAGTTCGGGCGCGGCCTGGCCGGACTCGACGCAGATGCGTTGCAGCAGGGCGTGCGCGAGTTCGGGCAGGTCGTCGCGCCGCTCGCGCAGCGAGGGTGTGCGCAGCTCGATTACATTGAGTCGGTAGAACAGGTCCTGGCGGAACTGCCCGCCTTGAACCAGCGCGCTCAGGTCGCGGTGCGTGGCGCTCACGAGCCGCACGTCCACCGCTTCTTCCTGCACACCACCGAGCGCGCGCACGCGCCGCTCCTGGATCACACGCAGCAGCTTGGCCTGCATGGCCAGCGGCAGGTCGCCGATTTCGTCGAGGAACAGGGTGCCGCCTTTGGCCGCCTGAAAGTAGCCTTCGCGGTCTTGCGTGGCGCCGGTGTAGGCGCCCTTGCGTGCACCGAAAAATTCGGCCTCGATGAGGTTCTCGGGAATGGCGCCGCAGTTCACCGCCACAAACGGGCCGCCGCTGCGGTGGCTGCAGTCGTGCACCGCGCGCGCCACCAGTTCCTTGCCGGTACCCGACTCGCCCAGGATCAACACGGGCGCCATGCTGGTGGCCACCTTCTCGATGCGGCCCTTGATCTGCACGATGCTGGCCGCGCGGCCGACGATGCGGGAGAGTGCCTTCAGGCCCGAGGGCGGGGGCGGTGCGCTGCGCATGGGTTCACTGGTGGCCACGCCATTGCCTGCACGAGCCAGCTGACCCATGAGCGGGTGACGCTGGCTCTGCACGGCTTGCGTCACGGCGTTGCGCAGCTGCTTGAGATCCACCGGTTTGGTGAGGTAGTCGAAGGCGCCGGCCTTGAGCGACTCCACCGCGTTGTCGGCCGAACCGAACGCGGTGATGACGATGCACTTCTCGGTGCGCTGGGCCTCGGTCAGTTCGCGCAGCAAGTCCAGCCCCAGCCCGTCGGGCAGGCGCATGTCGGAGATCGGCACGTCAAAGCGTTGCTGGGCCAGCCACTCGCGCGCCTGCGCCAGGTCCGCAGCCGCCACCACGGCGTGGCCTTCGCGCAGCAGGGTGAGCTCGTAGAGCGTGCGCAGGTCGGGCTCGTCGTCAACAACGAGCACGGAGGCCGAACTGGAAGAGTTGGGGAGGGAAGCCATGGGGTGACGTGCGCGGCTCAGTTCGGAGCCAGCGGAGGATCGCCCAGCGTCGGGCTGAACCGGGTGCTGAAGGGCCGCGATTCGCCGCCCGCGTACGACAGGTTTTGCTGCATGGGTTGCTGGCCTGGATGTCCGTTGGGCATGGACACAAAGAATTCGTTGCCTTCGAGCTGGTCCAGTCGCACACGCTGGTAGGCGATCTGGGCGCCATAACGCTCGCAGAGTTCGCGGCAGATGTACAGACCCAGGCCGCTGGAGCGGCTCTCGGAGGAGAAGAAGGGCTCGAACAGATGACGCATCACGCTGGCTTCCAGCGGCTGGCCATCGCTCCACACCGAGAGCTTGCTGTGGTCGGACCCGCTGGGTTGCGTGACCACGCGGATGGACGAGGGTTTGCCGCTGGCGTGGCGCAGGGCGTTGTCCAGCAGGTTCACCAGCAGGCGGCGCATGTGTTCGGGGTCGAACTCCACCATCGCAGCGGGCGCGTGCAGGTGCACGCCCAGCACGCCCTTGGCCGGGTTCTGGCGCAACCAGTCCAGCGTGATCTGTCGAACCATGGCGTCCAGCGGCAGGCTGGGTGTGGTGCCGTCGCCGCGCACGGGCTGGGCGCGCGCCACGTTCAGGATGTCGTCCACGATGCGCGAGAGGCGCTGCGCGTTCTGCTCGATCATGTGGGTGAGCCGCTTTTGCGCAGGGTCTTTGACCTCTTCATCCAGCAAGGCGTTGGCCTGCGTGATGGCCGAGAGCGGGTTGCGGATCTCGTGCGCCACGGCGGCCGACATGCGGCCCATCGAAGCGAGTTTCTCGGTGCGCACGCGGGCTTCCACCTCGCGCAGGTCTTCCAGAAAGAGCACGCACAAACCGGTGCTGCGCCCGCCGCGCGAGGTCAGGCGCGTGCGCGCGTGCAGCCGCTGGCTGGGCCGGTCTTCGTTGTCGATGGTGGTCTCGGTCTCCAGGGCCTGGCCCAGCACAAACGTTTCACTCACCAGGTCGGAGAGATGGGTCCAGCTCGGGCGGGCCGACAGCAACAGCTTGGCGGCTTGCGGGTAGGCCTCGCCCATCAGCATGATCTGGGCGGCCGGGTTGGCGTTGCGCACCACGCCGTGCGGATCGACCACCAGCACGCCCACGCTCAGGCTCTCGATCACCAGTTCGTTCACCTGCGCCTGCGTGCGCGCTGCGGCCTGGCTGCTGGAAGCCAGTGCTTCCTCGCGCGCCAGGCGAATCGCCAGCTGGTTGGCCAGCACAGCCACGAGAAAGAAACCGGTGCTGGCCAGTCCCGCCTGGAGCAACTTGGCGGTTGCAGCATCGCTGAACAGGGGCGCGCTCAGCACCGCTTCGCACAGCAGGTACAGCGTGACGGAGGCGGCGGTTGCCAGGGCCAGCATCAGCGGCCCGAGGATGGAGGCCAGCAACACCGGCAGGGCAAAGAGCGGCGTGTAGTTGATCGAGCCGACCTGGAAAAACTGCAGCAGCGCAAACACCACCACATCGACGCCGATGGTCAGCACCCATTGAAGCTGGATCGGCTTGCCCTGCTCCACAGGACGCCAGGCGTACAGCACCACCAGCGAGGCGGTGAGGTGGATGGCGGCCAGCAGCACCAGCCAGTCGGGCCCGCCGGTGCCGGTGACCACCATGAAGATCTGCAGCGACAGCAGCACCATGGCGATGAACACCCGCGCGCGCATGAAGGCCACCCACAGGCGCACAAAAGCGCGCAACCGCTGCTCGCGACCCTGGTTGTTGCCCGTTTCGTAGGCCACGAACCACGAGGGAGCGAATTGCGAGCTGTCTTCCCGGGCCATCTCAGTTCCGCGAATCGGGTGCGGTGGCCAGCGCCAGGCGGGGTGCGTTCATTGCGGTCCGCCTTCCTTGAGCCGGCGGTGGTCGGCGCTGCAATAGGGGCCCAGGGCGCCTTGCACCGTGTCGGCCTGTGGCAAGTGCGTGCCGCATTGCCGGCAGGCCACCATCACCACCGGCAGGCGCGAGCCCTCGGGCGTGGGCAGCGGGCGGGACTTCGATCGATCGCTGACGCGGTTGTTGCGCCACACATAGATGGCCACCATCACCACGGCCAGAACAAGCAGGTATTTCATGTGGGCGGTGGTTCAGCTGCGTTGCAGCAGCACTTCAAGCACGAAGCGCGAGCCGGCATACCCCAGGAGCAGCAGCCCGGCGCCGAAGTAAAGCATGCGCGTGGCAAAGCGGCCGCGCCAGCCCATGCGCCAGCGCCCCCAGAGCAGCACACCCATGGTGATCCACGACAACACCGAGAACACCGACTTGTGGTCCCACACCCAGCGGTGGTTGAGCAGTTCGGAGAAATACCAGCCCGCCAGCAACGTGGCGGTGAGCAGCACAAAGCCGGCGGCCACGAAGCGGAAGGTGAGCCGCTCCAGCGTGAGCAGCGGCATGGCGGTTTCCGTCGAGGTGCCCAGGCGCATGGCCTTTTCGGCGCGCTGCATCAACCATGCGTGGCCGACGGCCACCGCGATCAGCCCGTAGGACGCGATGCCCAGCGCCCAGTGCAGGGGCATCCAGTTCGAGCGCAGGGCAGGGTAGGGCGTGCCGGGAAACACCAGGGCCAGCAGCACCACCGCCGCGCCGAGGAAAGCAAACCGCCAGCGCTCGCGCAGTTGCGGGTACAGGCGGCTCTCGATCATGTACACCGTGAGCACCAGCCACACCGTGACCGACAGCGAGGGCGCGAAGCCGAAGCGCGCGGGTTGTTCGAACAGCCCGAACACCAGCACACCGAGGTGCAGCAGCCAGGCCACGGTGAGCAGGGCCCGGCTCTGCATGGCCGACGCACGCGGATGCACCCAGGCCAGCACGGCGTAGGAAAGCGCCGCCAGACCGGAGAGCACCACCGCGGGCATGTTGGTCGCAAGCGATGGCAGCAGGTTCATAGGGGATGTGGCGCGCGCAGCGGGTGGGGGGTGGGCGCGGCTAAAATCATGGGCGGAGTTTAACGGCCCTGACCGTTGCCAGCCGCCGGATTCCCGGTCAATGGCCCGACACCCACCCCAGCCGGCGCTAACCCAGCAGCCGGCGGGTTCTTCTCCCACCACCCGAGCGCAGCATGGCATCAGCCCTTTCCGACCGACTCTCACGCATCGTCAAGGAAATGCGCGGCCAGGCCCGCATCACCGAGACCAACGTCACCGACATGTTGCGCGAGGTGCGCATGGCCCTGCTGGAGGCCGACGTGGCCCTGGCCGTCGTGCGCGATTTCATCGCACGTGTGAAGGAAAAAGCGCTGGGCCAGGAGGTGGTGGGTTCGCTCACGCCAGGGCAGGCGCTGGTGGGCATCGTCAACCGGGAACTCGCGCTCACCATGGGCGACGGCGTGGCCGACATCAACCTCGCGGCGCAGCCGCCGGCGGTGATCCTAATGGCCGGCTTGCAGGGCGCCGGCAAGACCACCACCACCGCGAAGCTGGCCAAGCACCTGATCGAGAAGCGCAAGAAGAAGGTGCTCACGGTCTCGGGCGACGTGTACCGCCCGGCCGCCATCGAACAGCTCAAGACCGTGACCGCGCAGGCCGGGGCGGAGTGGTTCCCCAGCACGCCCGACCAGAAGCCGGTGGACATCGCGCGCGCGGCGATCGACTACGCACGCCGCCATTACTTCGATGTGCTGCTGGTGGACACCGCAGGCCGCCTGGCGATCGACGAAGCGCTGATGCGCGAGATCCAGGAACTGCACGCGGTGCTCAAGCCGGTTGAGACCCTGTTCGTGGTGGACGCGATGCAGGGTCAGGACGCGATCAACACCGCCAAGGCCTTCAAGGAAGCGCTGCCGCTGACCGGCATCATCCTGACCAAGCTCGACGGCGACTCGCGCGGCGGCGCGGCGCTCTCGGTGCGCCAGGTCACGGGCGCGCCCATCAAGTTCGCCGGTGTGTCGGAAAAGATCGACGGCCTGGAGGTGTTCGACGCCGAGCGCCACGCGCAACGCATCCTGGGCATGGGCGACATCCTGGCGCTGGTGGAGCAGGTCACCGCCGGCGTGGACATGGCGGCGGCCCAGAAGCTCGCGGCCAAGGTCAAGAGCGGCGAGGGTTTTGACCTCAACGACTTCCTCGACCAGCTGCGCCAGATGAAGCAGATGGGCGGCCTCTCCAGCCTCATGGACAAGTTGCCCGCCGCCATGGCGGCCAAGGCCGGTCAGGTCGACATGGGCCGCGCGGAAAAAGACATCCAGCGCAAGGAAGGGATCATCTGCAGCATGACGCTGAAGGAGCGCCGCAAGCCCGAAATCATCAAGGCCACGCGCAAGCGCCGCATCGCAGCGGGTGCGGGCGTGCAGGTGCAGGAAGTGAACCGCCTGCTCAAGGAGTTCGAGCAGATGCAGGACATGATGAAGAAGATGAAGGGTGGCGGGATGATGAAGATGATGAAGCGCATGGGGGGCATGAAGGGCATGCCCAAGCTGCCCGGCATGGGGTGAATCGGTTTTCTTGCCTGCACCTCACGAGCCTGAAGTAGCGTTGGAATGCGTCAGATCGAGGCCGCCGAGAACCGGACCCACCGGAGAAAGCCTCCACGAACACAAACAAAAAAGGCCCGGCAGGTACAAACCTGTCGGGCCTTTTCATTTGAAACACCAGACTCAGGCAGCCTTCAAAGTCAAACGACTCGCGTGGCGCCAGGCGCGGCGCAGCACGGCCGGCGACCAGGACTCCTCGGGGATCAGCAGCACACCGCGTGAACGCATCCAGACACCCAGGTCCACGTGGCTGGTGGCCACCGTCAGCGGCACCGACAACAACAGTGGCAAGGCCACCGGCGCCAGCCAGATCAGCGCTTCGGCGTTGATCGCGGCGACCGCCAGACCCAGCAGGCCGATGATGAGGCTCATCGGTGCCAGGCGGGCGGCGGCGTCGCGCCAGGTCACACCGGCCGCTTCGCGTGGAGGGGATTTCCAGTCCAGCTTCAGGCCGGTGATGGCCACCAGCACGAACAGCGAATGGGCCAGCATGCGGATGGGGGCCTGCAGCAGCGCCATCACGGTTTCCACCGCGGCGCTGCCCAGCAGGCCACCGGTGCCACCGAAGGATCTTTGTTCACCCTTCATGAAGACGGCGGCCAGGCCCAGGATGCGCGGCAGAAACAGCATCGACAAGGTCCAGGCCCACAGACCGCGCAGTTCTTGCGGCACGGCGTGCCCGATCGAGAAGGTGTCGGCATGGGCCACCCACAGCGTGGTGCCGATGGTCAGGAAGGCCAGCCACAGCGGTGCGGAAATGTAGGACATGGCGCCGATGGCGAACATGGTGCGGTGCACACGGTGGATGCCGGGCTCGGCCATCAGGCGCGAGTTCTGCAGGTTGCCCTGGCACCAGCGGCGGTCGCGCTGCAGTTCGCTGAGCAAGTCCGGTGGCTGCTGCTCGTAGCTGCCGGTGAGATCGGACACCAGCCACACCTGGTAACCGGCGCGGCGCATCAGCGCGGCTTCGACGAAGTCGTGCGACATGATGCCGCCGGACATGCCGCCCGTGCCTTTGATGGGGGCCAGCGCGCAGTGCTCCATGAAGGGCTGGACGCGGATGATGGCGTTGTGGCCCCAGTAGTGGCTCTCGCCGAGCTGCCAGAACTGCATGCCCAGGGTGAACAAACGACCCGTGACGCGCGAACCGAACTGCTGCGCGCGGGCGTGCAGCGTGGCGTGGCCGATGGCCTGCGTGGCGGTCTGCACGATGCCGGCCTTGGGGTGGGCTTCCATGAGCTTGACCATGGAGACGATGCAGCTGCCGCTCATGACGCTGTCGGCATCCAGCACCACCATGTAGCGGTAGTCCTTGCCCCAGCGGCGGCAGAAGTCGGCCACGTTGCCGGCCTTGCGGTGGCTGCGGCGTGTGCGCAGGCGGTAATACACCTCGATCTGCGGCAGCTCGGGCTGGGCGGCCAGCGCGGCGCGCAGGTTTTCCCAGGCGGCTTTTTCGGCTGCGGCGATGGCCGGGTCGTAACTGTCGGAGAGCACGAACACATCGAACTGGCGCGCGTGACCGGTGGCCGCGAGCGACTCGCAGGTGGCGCGCAGGCCGGCGAACACGGTGGCCACGTCCTCGTTGCAGATCGGCATGATGATCGCCGTGCGCGCGTCGGGGTTCATGGGGTGGTGTTGCACCGCCGCGGCGGACAGCGTGTGTGCATCACCGCGCAGCGAGACCCAGAAGCCCATGAGCGCGGTGACGAAACCGGTCACGACCCAGGCCGAGAGCACCACGAACAGCGTGAGCTGGCCGTACTGCAGCCACACGTTGTCGTGTTCGGGTTGGGCGCGGGCGAACAGGCTGGCCGCCAGGCCCGTGGTCAACACAGTGAGCAACACGAACACCGCGCGGCGGCGGTTGGCCGCGGTTTCCCAGGCTTCGGGGGCGGGGCGGCTGGCGGCTTGTGTTGCGGCTTCGTACGGCGGCAGGGCCTTGCCGGCCACGCTCAGCAGCGCGGTGCCGATGCTGTTCCAGAATCCGCGCCAGGGCCGCGGCACCATGGAGCCGCGGTTGATCGGCGGTGCGGTCACGGCGTTGGGGTGGCGCTCTTCACGCAGGGTGCTGCGCAAGGCCGGGGTGGGATTGGTGGACGTGGTCATTCGGGTAACAGCAGGTGTGTCCATGTTTCACTCACGGTGTCGTTGTTGTGCTGGAGGAAGGCGCGCAATTCCACGGGCTGAGTGGCATCGACGCGCTCGACGCGCAAGGTCACGCGCCAGGTGCGCGTGGCGGGGTTGGGGTAGGCGAGGGTCTGGAGCACGCGGCCGTTGGCATTGGCGCTCACCACGGCCTTGACCGTGGCGCCGGCGGGCAGCGCGTCCAGCGCGGGGCCGGTGAAGTCAAGGACGTACTGCGGCTGGCGGCCTTGTTCTTCCGCGCTGAGCCGGGTGTAGCCATAGCCACGGCGACTCTGGGTGACCCAGCTCGACGGCGGGCGCTGCTGCGCGTCACCTTGCCACGCGAGTTCGTAGGCCACTTCCAGCGGCTGGCCCGGTGCGGGCAGTGCGGCAGGCACCCAGTACGCCACGATGTTGTCGTGCGTCTCGTCGGGCGCGGACAGCTGCACCAGCTCCACGCGGCCGGGGCCCCAGTCACCCAGCGGCTTGACCCAGGCGCTCGGGCGGCGCTCGTAGCGCGCTTCCACGTCCTCAAAGCTGGCAAAGCTGCGGTCGCGCTGCATCAGGCCGAAGCCGCGCGGGTTCTGCATCGTGAACGAACTGACCGTCACGCTTGTGGGGCGCTGCAGCGGGCGCCACAGCCATTCGCCCTCGCCCGTGACCATCATCAGGCCGTCGGAATCGTGCACCTCGGGGCGGAAATCGCGGGCCGAGGGCTGGTTCTCGCCGGTGAGGAACATGCTGGTGAGCGGCGCGATCCCCAGCGTGTTCACCGGGCCGGCACCGGCGCGCAGGAAGATGCGGGCGTTCACCGTGGTGGTGGTCTGCTGGCCGGGGCGGATCACGAAGCGGTAGGCGCCGGTGGCGCGTGGTGATTCGAGCAGGGCGAACACGGTGACGTCGGTGGCGCCGGCGGCCGGTCGCTGCAGCCAGAACTCGGTGAAGCGCGGAAATTCTTCGCCGCTGCCGCCCACGGTGTCGATGGCGAGGCCGCGGGCCGACAGGCCGTACTGCTGGCCGGCGCCGAGCGCGCGGAAGTAGCTCGCGCCCTGGAACACCACCAGCTCGTCTTTGTAGGCCTGGCCGTTGAGCGGGTAGTGCAGGCGGAAACCGGCGTGGCCCAGGTCGCCCCACGACGCAGGGTTGAAGGTGTTCTTGCCGACATCGAAATCGGCACCCCGGTAAGGCAGGTGGTTCACCCGGCCATCGGGCATGAGCTCGTGGATGCGCACCGGCTCGGTCTGGTACAGGCCGAGGTGGAAGAACTGGGCTTCAAACGGCAGGGCGTCGGCGCGCCAGAGCGACTGCTCGGGCTTGAAGCGGATGTCGCGCAACTGGTCGTAGGTGATGCTGGCCAGCTCGGCAGGGAGCTTGTCGCTGTTTGCTTGATAAGTCCCGGCGGCGCGGCTTTGGGCCAGTTGGGTCAGACCGTCCCAGTCCATGCGCTGGGCCTGGGCTGACGCCCCGCAAAGCACCGCAAACAGGGCGCCCAGCAACACCAGGGTGCGGGTGCACCGGGCGGTTGAAAACGGGCGGATCGTGAGGGTCATGCCTTGTTAAGGGCAAACCCTGTGCCAGGTTGAAAAAACCCAGCCAAATCAAAGGCTTGGAGTGAAAACCTCTTTTACAGGCTCGCAAGATGGGCCAACGCGAGCCTCAAACGCCTGTTTTTGTCGTCAAACAGCGACAGCGCTTGCCACGGCATTGGAAAAATCCAATGAAATCAAGGGAGTGAGGCTGTCACTCATCGGCGACAGCGTCTCCGGGAATACCCGAAGAACCCGGCGTGGCGTCGCTTTTGAACAGGCCGGGGGTGAGCGCGTGTTTCTGCAGCAGCCGGTAGAACTCGGTGCGGTTGCGCTGCGCCAGTCGGGCCGCGTCGGCCACGTTGCCGTCGGTCATCTTGAGCAGGCCCACCAGGTACTCCCGCTCGAAACGCTGCTTGGCGTCGGCAAAGCTCAGCACCTCCACCGAGGGCGTGCGCAACGCGCGCTGCACCAGCGCCAGCGAGACCAGCGGTGTGGTGGACAGGGCGCAGACCTGCTCGACCACGTTGTAGAGCTGGCGCACATTGCCCGGCCAGGCGGACATGGTCAGCGCCTTGAGCGCCTCTGGCGCAAAGCCCGAGCTGCGCTTGCCGTACTTGGCCGCCAGCTTGGCCAGGAAATGGTTGGCCAGCAGCGGGATGTCTTCGCGGCGCTCGGCCAGCGTGGGCAAGGTGAGCGTCACCACGTTGAGCCGGTAGTACAGGTCTTCGCGGAACTGCGCCGTGGCCATGGCTTCTTCCAGGTCGCGGTGGGTGGCCGAGATGATGCGTACATCCACCGGAAGCGACTGGCTCGAACCCAGCGGGCGCACCGCGCGTTCCTGCAGCACGCGCAGCAGCTTGACCTGCAGGGCGGGTGGCATGTCACCGATCTCGTCGAGCAGCAGCGTGCCGCCGTCGGCCGCCTGGAACAGGCCCTTGTGGTTGGCCACCGCGTCGGTGAACGCACCCTTCATGTGGCCGAAGAGTTCGGATTCGAGCAGTGCCTCGGGGATGGCGCCGCAGTTCACCGCAATGAAGGGTTTGCTCGCGCGCGAACTGGCTTTGTGGATGGCGCGTGCCAGCATTTCCTTGCCCGTGCCCGAGTCGCCGCGCAGCAGCACGCTGGCATCACTCTGCGCCACCATGCGCGCCTCGGCCAGCAGGTCGGCCATGCGGTTGGAGCGGCTCACGATCTCGCTGCGCCAGGCTTCGTCCACCCGTGCGTTGTCGCTGGCCGGCGCACCCAGGGCCAGGGCCTGGGCGATCTTCTCCAGCAGCTCCTTGGCGTCGTAGGGTTTGGTGAGGTAGGTGAAGACGCCGCGCGCCGTGGCTTCGACCGCGTCGGGAATGGTGCCGTGCGCGGTGAGCAGGATCACGGGGAGCGAAGGGTGGCGTTTGCGGATCTCGTCGAACAGGGCGAGTCCGTCCTTGCCCGGCAGGCGCACGTCGGAAAGCACCATCTGCGGACGTTCGATGTCGAGCTGGCTGAGCGCCGCTTCGGCCGAGCCGACCGAGGTGATCTGGTAACCCGCCGAGCCCAGGCGCATCGCCAGCAGGCGCAGCATGTCGGCGTCGTCGTCGACGACCAGCAGGCGTGCGCGTGGCGAAGTGGTGTTCATGGAGACAAGGTGTTCAGGGCGGCGCGGTGCGGCTGCCGTTGGGAGCCGCAGGCGGGCGGGTGGTCAGGCTGCGTTCGATGGCACGCATCGCCTCCAGCCGGTCGTTCAACTGATCGATGCGACGCTGGTTCTCGCGCAGTTGCTGGCTCTGCCGCTCCAGGCCGTCTTCGAGCCGGCGCTGCTCCATCAGCTGGTAGCCCAGCAAGCGTGCCAGGGGTTTGAGGGGCGTGGCCTCGGGGGCGGAGCTGCCCACCACCCGCTGCAGCTGCGCCAGCGCGCGCGCCGTGTCCACCGCCTGGGGGCTGTGCATCAGCGCCAGTGCGAGCTGCATCTGCCGCAAGGGCACATTGCCGGGGTCGCCCTGCACCGCGATTTCGGCAGCGAGGTCACTCGGATTGAGCTGGCGAACCCGCTCCGAGTAGGTGAGCAGGGCCGTGACCACGTCGGGCAGTGGAGGCGCCTGTGTGTTCAGGGCTTCGGGCGGCGTGACCGCGGGTGCCTGCACCGGCGTGATCACCAGGATCTGCGGCGCCGGGGCCGGTGCGGGCGTGGTGATCACGGTGGTCACCGTGGGCTCGGTGGGCGGCGTGGGCATGGTGCCGCAGGCGCTCACCAGGAGCGCCGTCGCAGCGGCGGAAAGACTAATTCGCATGGGGAAGTTCGATACGGAAATGGGCGCCCTGGCGCTGGGGCAGCAGCTCGATGCGGCCACCGTGGGCAACAATGTACTCGTGCACGATGGACAGGCCGATGCCGGTGCCGCGCACCGCGCCCTGGGGCTGGCGTTCACCGCGGTAGAAGGGCTCGAAGATGCGGTCGCGGTCGGCCTCGGCCACACCGGGCCCCTGGTCGATGATGTCCAGGCTGGCGCGTCCCGGCAGGTTCAGCAGCACCAGGCGGATCACGCCGCCGTGCGGCGAAAAACGGATCGCGTTGGACAGCAGGTTGCCCACGGCGGACGCAATCTTCTCGCGGTCGATCGGCAGGACCACCGGCGCGCCTTCGGCCCGCACGGTGAGGCCCTGGGCCTGCCATTGCAGGCGCTGCGCATCGATCTGGTCTTCCAGCAGGGCCATCAGGTCGGTCTTCTCGCGCTTGAGCTGACGCGCCTCGAAGGCGGCGGCGTTGAAGCGCAGCAAGGCCTCGATCTGGTGCTGCAGCATCAGGGTGTTGTGCTGCAGGATGTTGACCACCTCGGCCTGGCTGGGGTTGAGCGCGCCGGCCACACCGTCGCCCAGCACCGCCACGCCTTCGTGCAGCGAGGCCAGCGGCGTCTTGAGTTCGTGCGAGATGTGCCGCAGGAAGCGCGCCTTGTCGGCGTCGAGTTCGGTCAGGCGCAGGCGCAGCCAGTCCAGCTGCTGGCTCACACGGCGCACGTCGGCCGGGCCAGCGATGTCGATGGGCACGTCGAGCCGGTTCTCGCCCAGGCCCTGGATGGCTTTTTCGATGCGCTGGAACGGGCGCGCCAGCCACACCCCAAAACCCAGCGCCATCACCGCGGCCACAAAGATCGAACCCAGCACCTGCTGCGTGAGCTCCTGGCGGCTGGTCTCGAAACGCGCCTGCAGCGCCTCGTTGCGCGTGCCGATGATGGACTGCACCTTCTGCGCGATCGAGGCGCTGTGGCCGTCGATCTCACGAAAGGCCCGCGCCACTTCGCGTTCGCGGTCCAGCGCCGTTTCGGGGGGGCCTTCCAGCAACTCGGTGATGACGGTCAGCTGCTGCAGCCAGTTGAAGGAGAACTCGGGCGGGAGTTCGTTGTCTTCCAGCCGTTTGAGAATGTCGCGTGCGTTGCCGGCGGCTTCGGTGAAGCGCTGGCGCAGCTGGTTGTCGCGCAGCACCAGCGACTGGCGCGCGGCGCGCTCCATCGTCAGGCTGCGCTCGGACAGGGACTGCGCCGCGGTCGACAGCGCAATGGCTTGTGCCGCGCTGTCGCGGCTCTGGGCCATCAAGGCTTCCAGCGAAAACAGCGCGCGCAAGGCGGCCGCGCCCAGCAGCAAGCCGATCAGCAGGAACGCGACCAGCAGCAGTTGCGGGAACGAGAAGCGGGGGGACTTCACAGTCGTGGGTGGCCTTCAGGCGTCCAGGGCGGTTTCGTGCGTCAACACCTCGGCCCGCAGCGAATGTGGCCGGGCTTCGGTGATGCGCACGTCGACCATCTGGCCCACCAGGCGCTCGGCCAGCGGGCCACCGGGAAAGTTGACGATGCGGTTGCACTCGGTGCGGCCGGTGAGTTCGGGCACCTCGGCGCTGGAGCGGCGCGACGCACCCTCGACCAGGATGCGCTGCACCGTGCCTTCGCGGCTGGCGCTGATGCGGCGCACGTTCTCCTCGATCGTGGCCTGCAGGTGCTGCAGGCGCTTGAGCTTCACCGCATACGGCGTGTCGTCCACCAGGTTGGCCGCGGGGGTGCCCGGGCGCGGGCTGAAGATGAAGCTGAAGCTGGTGTCGAAACCCACGTCGGTGATGAGCTTCATCATCTTGTCGAAGTCATCGTCGGTTTCGCCGGGGAAACCGACGATGAAGTCGCTGCTCATCACGAGCTCGGGACGGATCGCGCGCAGCTTGCGCACCGTGCTCTTGAACTCCATGGCGGTGTAGCCGCGCTTCATGGCCATGAGGATGCGGTCGCTGCCGTGCTGCACAGGCAGGTGCAGGTGGTTCACGAGTTTGGGGATCTTGGCGTAGGCCTCGATCAGGCGCGGCGTGAACTCGTTGGGGTGGCTGGTGGTGAAGCGCAGGCGCTCGATGCCGGGGATGTCGGCCACGTATTCGAGCAACAGCGCGAAGTCGGCGATCTCGCCGCTGTCACCCATCGCGCCCCGGTAGGCGTTCACGTTCTGGCCCAGCAGCGTCACCTCTTTCACGCCCTGGTCGGCCAGGCCCGCCACCTCCACCAGCACGTCGTCAAACGGGCGGCTCACCTCTTCGCCGCGCGTGTACGGCACCACGCAGTAGCTGCAATATTTGGAGCAGCCTTCCATGATGCTCACGTAAGCCGCACCACCGTCGACCTTGGCCGGTGGCAGGTGGTCGAACTTCTCGATCTCGGGAAAGCTGATGTCGACCTGCGGCACCGCGAGTCTTGCGCGCTGGTTCAGCAGCTCGGGCAGGCGGTGCAGGGTCTGCGGGCCGAACACCACGTCCACATACGGCGCGCGTTTGATGATGTCCGCGCCTTCCTGGCTGGCCACACAACCGCCCACACCGATCAGAACGCCCTTGTCTTTCAGGTGCTTCACGCGACCGAGGTCGCTGAACACCTTCTCTTGAGCCTTCTCGCGCACCGAGCAGGTGTTGAAGAGGATCAGGTCGGCTTCTTCCACGTCCTGCGTGGGCTCGTAGCCTTGCGCGGCGTGCATGACGTCGGCCATCTTGTCCGAGTCGTACTCGTTCATCTGGCAGCCGAAGGTCTTGATGAAAACTTTTTTGCTCATGGAAAAGCTCCTGTGGCACGGGCGGCAAAGGCCGGTGCCTGCGCTGGGCGCGAATGGGGGTGGGTATCGGGTGAACGCCGCGGGCCGCGAAAGGCCCCGTGTTCGACTTCAGTTGGTGCTGGCGGCCGGCTTGGGCTGCAGCGAATCGAACACGTAGTTGCGTTGCACGCCGAAGCCGGCGCGCTTTTCCTTGGCCTCGGCCTCGGTGAGGATCCACACGTTCTGGATCTGGTCGCGCAGGTCCACGGTGTAGTTCACGACCACTTCCTTGTTCAGCAGCGACGACGACATCACCAGCGAGTTGTTGGTGTTGTAGATGCGTGCGCCCGGCGACAGGCGGGTGGCGCGGTCGTCCATGGTCACGTTCGGCGGCTGCACCACCACCAAGGTGCCGCGCAGGGCTTTGGCGGGAAAGTCGCGCGTGCCCGACTGGGCCTGTGCGAAGAAGGGCAGGGCGATCAGCGCTGCGAGCAGGCCGGTGCTGATGGAGGATGGGCAGCGGTTCATGGTGTGTGTCCAGAGGCTGTTGAAAGGGTCGCTGGCCTGGTTGACAGGCCCGCGCGGGCAAGGCCGTGATTGTCTCACGCGCCCTGCTGTGCAAGGCCCTTCAAGGCCGGCGCGGGCCGTCCAGCGGCCGGTCCGACTCCACCAGCGGATACCCGTCGGCCACATAGGCCGGTCCCTTCATCACCATGACGATGAATGCCCCGAGGGCCAGGGTGAGCAGCAGGGTCCACAGCAGCAGCACCACGCCGATCGCCACGAAGTCGACCATCTGGATGCTGGCGGCCGCTGCGGCCTCGCTGCCGCTCCAGTCGAACCAGCGCGCCGACAACGCCGCCAGCGCGGGCAACAGGGCGCTCAGCACAAAGGCCTTGGGCATGCGGCGCAGGATCACGCGCTCCAGCCCGGCGGGCGAGCGCACGAATCCGGGAAGCTGGTTGAACATCGACATGGGGCACGGGCGAACTGAAGCGCGGTGGACGATTGGCCCTTGGGACCGCTGCATTTCACTGTACGGCGCACAATGAAATCTGTCCACGAACCTGCGATAAGCCCTCATGTCATCACTCTCTTGCCGACCTGCGCGCCGCTGGTTGCAGCGCGCGTTTTTGCTGCTGTGTCTGGCGGGCCTGCCGCTGCTCAATGCCTGCACATCGCCACCCGATGGCGTGAGCGTGGTGAGCCCGTTCGATGTGAAACGTTATGCCGGTCAGTGGTTCGAGATCGCTCGCCTGGACCACCGCTTCGAGCGCGGCCTGAGCGACGTGAACGCCACCTACCGGCTGGAGGCCGACGGCAGCGTGGCCGTGGTCAACCGCGGCTTCAACACCGCGAAGGGTGAATGGAAGGAAGCGGTGGGCAAGGCGCTGTTCACCGGCGACACCAACACCGCCTCGCTCAAGGTCTCGTTCTTCGGGCCGTTCTACGGTGGGTACCACGTGATCGCGCTCGACCCGGGCTACCGCTGGGCCATGGTGATCGGGCCCAACACGGACTACCTGTGGATCCTGGCGCGCGACAAACAGCTGCCCCCGGGTGTGCGCGAACAGCTCGTGGCCCAGGCCGCGCGCCTGGGTGTGAGGACGAACGAACTCATCTGGGTCGAGCACAGCCGCAGTGACAGCTGATCGGCCCGCCCCCCGAGCGGGTGCACGCACCCTCTACTGGTTTCGCAACGACTTGCGGCTCGGCGACAACCCGGCGCTGGCCGAGGCCTGTGCCGCCTCCAGCGCCTTGTTGCCGGTGTTTTGCCACGACCCGGCGCAAGACGCGGGCACCCCATGGGGTTTTGTGCGCCGGGGCCCGCACCGCCAGCGCTTCGTGCACGACAGCCTGAGCGACCTCTCCAACCAGCTCCAGGCCCGCGGCAGCCGCCTGCTGCAGTTGTCCGGCCGCGCGCTCGATGTGTTGCCGGCGCTGGTCCGCGAGTTGCAAATGGATGCCGTGGTGACCGAGGACATCGCCGCGCCCGAAGAGCGGGACGAGGTGCAGGCGCTGCGCGCCGCGGGTTTGACCGTGCACACGCGCGACCAGTCGGGTTTGTTCGAGCAGGCCGACCTGCCGTTTGCACCGACAAAGGTGCCCGATGTGTTCACCGCGTTTCGCCAGGCGGTGGAACACGCCATGGTGCGGGTGCCTGACGTGTTGCCCGTGCCTGAACGCTTGCCGCCCGTGCCCGCCGCTCCAGACGATCCCGCGAGGGCGCTGCCGCCAGCGAGCGAGGATGTGCGTTCGTCCTTCCCCTACGCAACACCCGGATTCGCCGGCGGCGAAACGGCCGGGCTGGCCCACCTCCAACGCTACTTTCAGGGCCCGCTCGCGCGCCACTACAAAGCCACGCGCAACCAGCTCAGCGGCACCAACTGTTCGACCAAGTTCTCTCCCTGGCTGGCCTGCGGCGCGCTGTCGGCCCGCCAGATCCACGCTGCGCTGCAGGTGCACGAGGCCTGGGCCGGTGCGAGCGATGGCAGCCGCTGGATCGTGTTCGAGTTGCTCTGGCGCGAACACTTCCGCCTGCTGCACCGGCGCCACGGCCGCGCGCTCTACCGCGCACGCGGGCTGAGCAATCTGCCCGCGCCACCGCACCACGCAGCTGCGTTTGCGCGTTGGCGCCAAGGGAACACCGGCGAGCCGCTGGTGGACGCCGGCATGCGGGAACTCGCCGCCACGGGCTACCTGTCGAACCGGTTGCGGCAGGTGGTGGCCAGCTTCCTGATCCACGATCTGGCCTGCGACTGGCGCGCGGGTGCGGCCTGGTTTGAATCCACGCTGGTGGACTTCGACGTGCACAGCAACCAGGGCAACTGGCTCTACATCGCCGGGCGCGGCACCGACCCGCGCGGCGGGCGGCGTTTCAACGTCGAGAAACAGACGCGGGACCACGACGCCGATGGCGCCTACCGCGCGCTGTGGCTGACCTAGTCACTTCCAGCGGATGGGCTCCACCGCCACGCTGCCGCGGTCGCTGGAAAGTGTCAGCACACCCTCCTGCACCGTGGCCTGCAGCTGCATGCTGCGCTCGGCCATTTGCGCCAGGGCGGGCGCCACCTCGGTGGGCAGGCGCCAGACCTGCAAGCGGTCCAACCGCGTGAGCTTGGTGCTGATGCCACGCCACCAGACATCGGCCGCGCTGCCGAACGCGTAGAGCACCACCGCGTCGGCCTTGCTGCAGGCCTTGGCCAGGGGTTTGTCTTCGGGCTGGCCGACCTCGATCCACAGGCGTTTGCGGCCGGTGAAGTCGGTGAGCGAGACGTCCGGGTCGTCCGGGTCGGACAGGCCGGTGCCGAAGGCCAGCGTGCCGTCGCCCCGGCAGGTGTCCTGCAGCTCGTGGGCGTGGATGGCCAGGGCCACGAGGCGCACCATCATGCGTTCGTCGGTCTCGCTGGGATGGCGGGCCAGGGTGAGCGCGTGGTCGACGTAGTAGCTGTGATCGATGTCGGCGATCTGCAGGTTTGCCTTGAAGATGGTGGACTTGATGGCCATTTCGGGAGCTCCCCCCGCGTCGCCTTCTGCGCCACCCCCGCAAGGGGGGCGACACCTTGGGCCGGCGGAGCCGGACCCTCGGTGTCCTTGGTGGACACGCGTCGCGTTGCGGAAAATTGGAATGAAAAAAGCGGGCCCTGTTGCCAGAGCCCGCTTTTTGAATGTTGGTGGTGATAGGTGGACTTGAACCACCGACATCAGCATTATGAATGCTGCGCTCTAACCAACTGAGCTATATCACCAACGAGGCGGGATT